>Ga0181568_10000161_pt1 | contig 55498 bp, 47 predicted proteins | sample 101ome_20_FD_133758 | JGI IMG/M metagenome (GOLD analysis project Ga0181568, IMG submission 133758) | Coastal salt marsh microbial communities from the Groves Creek Marsh, Skidaway Island, Georgia - 101404AT metaG (megahit assembly) | ecosystem: Environmental > Aquatic > Marine > Intertidal...
AAAAAACAAAATATACCCGTAGTGTGGGTATAAGCAAAGTCCGTTTTGATTTATGTAATTCGATGTAATTTGATGTAATTTTCAAATCGTGAACATTTTACGAAAAAATATTGTATTTAAAAGGAACCTAGATGGTTTAATAATGGGAGAATATAAAACAAGACCTAGTTGGGAAGAATACTTCAAAGCATTGGTAAAATTGACAGCCAGTCGTTCACCTTGTGAAAGACTTCAAGTTGGTTGTATTTTCGTAAAGGACAATAGAATTATTGCACAAGGTTATAATGGTTATATACCAGGATGTTATCATAAGTCTGTTATAAAAGATAATCATAATATAGCTATAGTACATGCGGAACAAAATACAATAACAGATTGTGCTAAAAGAGGTGTAAGTTCAGATGGATGCTGTGCTTATGTAACACATAGACCTTGTTATAATTGTATGAAATTAATGGTCTCGTCTGGTATAAAAGAGGTAAAATATATAAATGATTATAAAAACGATGATCTTGTTACTGATTTATCTAATGAATGTGGTGTAAAGGTTTTAAAGATTTAAAATACAAATATTACAAAAAAATACTAGATTTAAAATAAATATTCAATAGTAAAATATATCCAATGGACGAAGAGAATATTGTTATGGACTATAATATGGAAGGTATACTGACAGAATTTACAGATGAAGATCTGGAGTCTGAACTTGAAGATCAAGAGTCTAGGATGCAAAGGATACTTAGAAGAAAATTTGAATGTATATCTGGTAAAACATGGGAAGAGAAATTAGCTACGTGTAATTCGTGTAAATGTTGTCCAAGGCATATGACTAATAGACCAAAAAAATTAGAACCATGGATAGAAACACATTTTTCCATCTACGACAATTTTGGAGAATGTATCTGTCCTTGTAGACACAACGCTAGATTCATTTGCCGTCAAGTTCATGACCCCGTTTCTGAATGTCCTCAGGGAAGTCCTAGGTTTGTAGATCTTTTTACAGATGTTCTTAGTCCTGGTGAACAATCTGCATGGACAAACCATTTAAATAGTCGTATTAACGAATCTGATATTTCTACTCTTACTATTTCCGAATCATAAATAAAAATTAGTTTAAATCCAGTAAACTCTTTGGAGTTCTTAAGACTGGGTAAATTATTTGAAAATGAATACTCTCATTGATAATCCAGAGCTTTTTCAGGCATCTAAGTATCGCTTGGAAGTACATGCAAGATATAATCTTGCACTGTCTGATCTAAAAATGGCGCAACAATGTATTGCTAAGTCAACATCTACCGACGTGGAAGATGCGGCTGTAGCATTGGCTGCAAGTCAGGTTATATCAGAACTTAAGTCTAGGGTGAGATGTCTACACCTTTTGATGTACTCCCTGTTTGAACAAGAGGTTCTTGGTATTTATCATCCAGATTGTTAATATTTTAAAAGTAGCATAGTCCTTTGGGATTCGTAAGACTACGTAAGAAAAATGAAACAGTTTATTCCATCCCTCGCTGATAAAGCCGCCCTTACTCTTTTTTATGACAGTAACGAATGTGTGGATTTTTCACCTTACAATGAGTTCGCAACTATTATACAAAAATTTTATAAACCGTACATTTTAAGAGTTCGTGCATGTGTTTACATTCAAAGAACTTACAGGGGGTTTTCATGGAGAAAGATTATATTCAACTTTAGAGGTACAAATATTCAATACATTTCTATGATAGTAGAAAAATTGAGACCCGAATGGCCTGTCGGGGCGTGGTCATCTTTTATAGAGCGCAGGAATTCTGGAATGCTTATTTCTTTATCTAGTTGTGGAGTTATACCATGGAGAGAATGGGTTGAATTTTATGATAATTGGGATACTGCTTTTAGTCATTACTTAAGACCTATTTTTTGTAGAAGGAGAATGAATTTTCATGCAAGTTTGTATAATACTCAAGTATTATATAGATTTGCTCAATGAATAGAATATTTAATTAAGACTCCTAGGAGTTTAAAGGAGGGCGTAATTAAATATTACAAAGAAACGAATGATCATGAATATAATCGGTATAGGTTCGGTTATATACCTTATTGGTTCTTATTTGGGCTGTTCACCCAGAATTAAAACTAAAATAAATCCTGAATGTCTTTCTATTGGTGGGTGTCCTTATATTCAAATAAACAAGGATCCTTCTTCTTTAAAATTGTCAGTAGCATGAAATTATCATGCAAACGACATGAACGCCGCCGGTGTAACCCAAAAAAATTCTGGCGCAAACACATAACTGCCACCGCCGCGAACTTTCGAAATATACTGTAACATTCCTAATGAAAATATAATCGAGCTAAAAAATTTAACTTGTTTACATTTCTTATAGTTTTCTTCATATTTTTTTATACCTTTATTCATATTATCTTGTATATTATTTTCTCGATATGTCGGATCCTTATAACCTAACCACTCCAGATTTCCATCTGGAGTTATCATACGCCATACCTCCTGTTCAGGTTCGTCCAACTCGAATGGATTGACCCTCTTGGTGTCAGTAACTAGTGAATATCCTTTTTCTGCTGCACCATCAAATAATATAGTATCTATATCTTCAGGTGTTATATCTTTGTCGGCCCAACTTTTCACTCGATCTGGTTTCACAAATTTTTTATCACAGAATGCTTTGGCGTCACTTGAAAATTGAAGATAGTATATTATAACCACAACTAAATATAAAATTATTAATACTAATGGAATCAATACAATCTTTTTCTTTAAAAGTTTTTTCATTTAATATATACAATTTATTTATTTTAAAACAATAAATCAAAGGGGGACTAGGGCACATGGGGATCGAACCCATGACCACAAGATTAAAAGTCTTGCGCTCTGCCTACTGAGCTAGTGCCCCTTTTATTTATTAAATGAAATGAAATAAAATGAAATGTATTTACATAAAAACATTTTCTGAAAATTGAATATCTAAAAACGAAACATTATCGTCATATAAAATATCATCTAGTTTAAGTGAGAAGTTTACTTTTTGTTTTTGTACAAGAATATCGTGTGTATAAACCCATGCTGCCCACACAACAAGATATAAAAGAAATGTTGTAACAGGTGGAGGATCCATCCCTATCTAATAATACATTCGTGTTGTCTTTAAGTTCATTTTCCTCTACTCTCAAATGCTTTAATTATCTTTCTTAGTTCTTTTCTAGCACCTTTTGAAAACTTATACTCGGTTTCATCATCTTCTACAATAAAATCATGGATTGAATCATCGCTATCAGCCTCCGATTCTTCAGACATTTCTTCATCTGTATCTATTACATCTACTTCATTTACACGATCCCATTCTCTACATAGATGTCTAGCTATATGTCTACACGGACAATCACACGTAATTTCTGGTTTTTCTTTTTTTGGTTTTGGAGACGCAGGTAAATCACACTCTAGAGTGGGGAAATTAAACTTATGTCTTTCACAGCATTTACAATTAACCAGTTCAGCGGGTAATGTATCTAAATCTTTACATACGTCCATTTTTTTATCAAAATACGTTTCGGCGTCTATCTTTTTAAGTTTTAGATAATCTTTGAAATTCATAATTGTATTTATATTATATACTAATTATCTTTAAATCTATTCAGAATCTACAATAGCACACATGATTTCCTTTTCAATAGGCTCTTCTTCTAGGTCTGAGTCGGAAGAAACTTCAAAATTCTTCCAATCGATACCATGCCTGAAGCAGTAAAAATTTTGAGCACCATCTGGCTTTGTGGTTCCCGGTTGCTTACAAGGATCACCTGATTTATTCATTCCATGACACTTGTTTGTATTCTTTTCAGTCTTTACATTGTCTTGAGTCTTATACCAGGGTTCTTTTTCTTCACTAGAGTTCTTCTCTGTCTTAAGAGTCGGAGCTTTCTTAGCCGTTAGCTTATTAGCCTTTAGAACAGTGTTAATGTCGCTCTTAGTAACCTTTCCATCTTTTAGCGTCTCGATGTCAAAGTCATCGAGTGTAAGATTATTTTCACGTGCATATTCAGCTGCAATTTTAGTGGCAAATCTCTTAACAAACGAAGAACTAGATGTAGTTTTGTTTACAGTAGCGGTTTTCTTTACATTTTCCGTGTTTGATGTATTTGTTTCTAGCAACTTACGAGCCACGTCGATGAATGCATCATTAAAAAGCCCTAGCATCTTACCCATTGCTTCATCATCGAGATTGTACTCGGTTTGAAAATCCTTGAACCTGTTTTCTAGGCTCATTATGATATAATTATGTATGAATTATTTTTTTAAGTTAAATCTTTTTTTGTAAAATTTATAATTGTTTTTTCTCTAAATAGAGATTAAGAATTATAAATAAATTTAAAATTACATATTGAAAAGCTGCTTACCCTGTACAAGTTCTTGAGCAACAATCCCAACAAATGCGATCATAGCTAGTCGTCCATTGCTTAGTTCCTTGTTCAATAGATCATCACTAATATTAGTCATATTATACTTTCCAAGATTTCCAGGCTGATAGTCTTGTTCTAGTGTAAAAGTCTTACTTGGAACAATTCCATCTTTGGTAAAAGGATTTACCCATCCTACACCCATTCTTAGAGTTTCGTAGTTAAGAAAAGCAAACCAAAAAGGTAGTTGATGATAAGCGTCAAGAGAACTTAGATAATTAATACCTAGGGTGGAACCCGTTTTATCCAAAGACTCTAGATAGGGAATTGCCACGGTTGCTAGCATCGCTGTTCGTCCATGCATAAGTTCTGCCTCACGAATAAACTTAAGCCTGTTTTCTGGAGCATTCTCTACAATACCCAAAGGATCGAAATTTGTAAGAGGCTTAACAGATCCCACATAACGCCAAGCAGTGGGTGACAAGAAAGGCGGAGTCACTAGACCGAAAGATGAAAATAGATTAATAGCGAGTGCGGTAGACATTTTTATAATATACTATGATACATTACTTTATATTCGTTTATTTTTCTTTTTTTACACGTGTTTTCTTTTGTTTAGCAGGAATAATGTCTAACCATAAATCTGGAATATTATCCATCATAGGTGCGAATATAGTTTCAATAACCGATTTAAATTGGTGTTCAAAATAGTAAAGATAGTCAATTGGTATATTATTCTTTCTAACATACTCTGGATCTTCTACCTTTTCAAATTGTTTTGTACTGTTATATGTTGCGAATACAAAAGAAATGCGGTCTCCTGAGTTTACCACGTCCATTCTATCTCTTTCTACTCGTTTTCTAGCTAAAGCTACATGAGGAAGGTTAGCTGGACACTGTTTGAATGTAGTTAGTTTTGAACAATTAGGACATGTGTGCTCTCTTTTTAGAAAATCTTCTAAGATAGTTTCTTTAGGATTAGAATCTTCAATAGGTTTTTTCCAAAGAACTGTAATGTCCATTTCTTTTTTACCAATCACATTTGTTTCATAATAAGTTTTAGTACATTCATTACATACTGCCTTACGATCGAATGCGTAACCAGTTCTTAGAGATTTTGACAATAAAAGATCATTCATTGGAATCTCTCCGTTTATTAATTTCCTGATTTTATCTCTAGCAAATTCTTTAGATGTTTCTATAAGTTCATCTACTGTATCGAATGTGTAATTTAGAACTTTTTCATTTAGGAAAATGTATTCGAAAATCTTTTTAGCATTGTTTCTTACAAATGCACAATTGTCTCGCCTTACAACTTGAATTCCTTTGTAATCGATGTAGTCATACTTTAGAGGGTTTGTCCAGAATAGACTTGCATATCTCTTCTTAGAATACAATATGAAAGGATACATAACCTTCTCGAACTCTAGCTCAATAGGTTTTTTAAATGTAGCCGAGATCCTATCGGCACATTCTGGTGCAACCTTAAATACGTAATTCATATGATCTTGACCCTTTAAGTCACTCTTGAACTTTACATAAATAGAATCTGTATCGCCATAAACAACGTCACAGTCATACCATTCTTCAGCGCATTTCTTTGAATGTGCGATCATGTTTCTACCACTTGCAGTTACTGCCGCCGCAATCTTTTTATTAGGAAGCCTTCCATATTTTGCACCTGTAAAACCATAAATACTATTCATAGAAACCTTGATAGCAAGTTGCACTCCATTTAGAACAGCATACAACGAGTCCTCTGGTTTTAATGATTTCATTTGTTTGCGAATGTCTTTTCTTTCTTTCCACAAGCGCTGTAGAATCTTAGGCATAATACCCTGATGATTTTGTACAAATTTAACAGGACCTTCTCCAAAGTCTATTGACTCGTATACAACGTCTTCTAGATTATCATATTCTGGGTTATCTACAATCGTTGAGTAATCATAGTTGTGGGCAATCATAATAGAAGGATATAGACTAGCAAAATCAAGACCTGCGATTGGTTCGAAATGAGCACCGGGTGTAGCATCTAGAACTGTTGCGCCGACAAAATTATCTTCATCGTCGTCTATTTCTCCAGCAGGTTTGTAATCTGTAGTTGGAATAAGAAAATCTTCTTTTTTAGTTTCGTATGCAATTTGAGTATGGACCCTAATTTGCTGACCTCTAAGTTCGATATCTTGCATGGAAACCATGGTAATATTAGACATACCTATCATATTGGTTATAATCCTGAGTTTAAGCATGAGTTCTATAAGAAGCCATGTGTCTTGTGCGCAATACTTAACTACGAGCGCTATTTTATCTTTAGTTGATGTATTATATTTAAAAAGATCTGCTGGACTAAGATCGTCCTTAGTATCTCCGATGAAATGTTCAGATACGCTGTTTAGTTTGTAAGATTCTAGTTTATGTTCTTTCTTAATGATAAACATAAGATCAAACTGTGTAATACCATTTGTTTTCATGTATTTCATGGTATTGTCTCCATAAGCAGATGTACTAAGACGACTTTCAAAAAACTCAGCCGGTTTTGAATTTATTCTGCTAAGATTTTGTAGCACATATTCTATATCAAGTACTTTAGCTCTTGCATACAAATAACTCCAATCGAAACCATAGCCGTTATATTGAACTAGAATGTCAGGATCTGTATCTATGATAAATTTTACCCAACCCTCAATAAGTTCCTTTTCTGTATCATATGTTTCTATTATCACACCATCTACTGGATCGCAGTCATTATCAATAGGACTTTTAATAGTCACAACATGTTTAACTTTTTCTTTAGTCTCAAATTTATACAAACTAGTACCAATCTGAGTAACAATATCCAGTGGGTTTTCGGGGTTAGGAAACTCATTCATATTTTCATATCTAGAAGAATGAGAAAATGCCTCAATATCCCAAGATCCAATAGTCAGGTTGCAGATGTCTTGTTTATCATAAGGTTTAACGTTTTTATAATGACAACTGTAACTATGTTGACACCTTGACATATCCATGTCTTGAGTAAGGTTTTTTACCTTTACCCACCCAGCCATTTTGATTTCCATTTTGTGAGTAAATCTCAAATAAGGATCTATATTAGATTCGTATAGATCAAATTTTAGAGGAGAAACACTGTCAATTTTAGAAATCTTTGGAAGTCTTGATTTTTCTTTAGGATTTAAGATGTATCTTATCCTATTAAACGTAGATAGATTCTTACAAACAAATCTCAAGAATTTAAATTTTTTACCGTTAGTAAAACCTTTGTATTTCTTACGTTCGATGAGATCAACTGAAATAAGATCTTCCCTCGATTTGAATAATTTATTGCGAATAAATCTTTCTACTTCCTTTTTCTCAAAATCTGTAAAGGACTTTTGGTATTTATCTGGAATAAGTGCAAATAAATAAGGTCTATAATCTTCAAATCTAATACAGACAGATTCTCCTAATTCGTTTACACCAAATGTGTAAATGTGATATCTTTTATCAACTACATTAGGATCGGGTTCATCGTCACCTGAGTAGTCTTGTTCGATATCTTCATCAAATGCATCCCAAGATAAAATTTGATATACCACTTCTTTTTTTTCATCTGTATTCTGAGGACGTTTAAATGGTAACATAGATTAACTATATATAGATATTCTATTTAAGTTAATTATTATTCTGTAAAAAACTAATACCAAATAACAGAGCCGATCCAAACCCGGCACTTTTTTTAATGAGACTTCCATCAGATGTAGATACACCAAAAATAGTAAAATCTAACCATTGTTCTGATAATATATTACCCAATATAATCCAATCCAAGGTTGTAGAAGAAGAATCCGCTATATTTAATGTAACTACATCTAATTTCCCATTTGTTTTTTGATGAATTTTTTCATCGGGTATTTTAGATAGAAATTTATTTATAAATTCTATAGACTTAACATATTTCAATACTCTATTTCTCTGCATTGCGTATTTCATCATATAAACTAACAACGCTATCTGACAGGATATATATACTATTGTGGGGTGTATTAGATATCTATCATGATCTTCAAAACGAATGTCTTTTAATTCATCCGCTTCTGGGGGAATTATATCTCTTATAAATATCGCAAGAGATAAACCACCCAATAGAGTGGTTATACTTATTATATCATTATAATACGATATAGTAGTTTCTATATTTCTTCTTATTATTACTACGTCTTTTATTATTTTAGTTAAAGGAGAATCGCATTCTTCGCACCATTCATCTATCTCTAAATTATTTATGAAATCTTTAAAAATGGTTATATGAGAATCCATAACAAATACAAACGAGAACGCATATAGGAATATAATAAGTCTTGAGTATATCCATTCAATTATTATGAAGACAAAGAATAATATGTCGTTTTTAAATAAGTGCGTCCAATAATAACCATTATAAAACGATGTTATGTCTAAAAAATTTATTATTATACTTAAAAAAGCTGTTGAATAGACTAACGCCCTATTAAGTTTTTTACATTTTATTCTTTTTTCTAAATGATCGCTTCTAAAGTATATCTTTTCCCAGATGTATATCACAGGTACATTTAGGTGTGTTAGAAATGAAGTTAAAAATTTTAAATCAGACCTATCTTGTGAGAAGTTATATAGAGTGTAAGTAGGTTGTATACACAACAATAGAAATATCATAAAGGAGTAAATAGTATAGAATGTATATAATACCTTATCTCTTAATGTTAAGTCAGATTTTCTTCTTATCTGATAAGTACTCATTCTAGGAGATGGAGTATCTTCTGCTATAAGCTTTAAAGTATTTACTGTTTTAGAATTTCTTAGATTATTATTCCTTGGGGTTTCTTGTAAATTGTGTCTCATAACTGGGAAAAAATTTACATCCCAGGATTTAATACCCAAAAAAAATAATAATATATCTATCATAATATAGTAATGTTATTAGTAGTTTTTATTATTTTTTTCTATGTTATATATTCTTTTGTCGGAGCATGTGGAACTTCGCATGTTGTAAAATCGGGTAGAAGATACTATTCAAGAGATCAAAAAACCGCAGAATTATTGGATGTCCTTAGAGACATTTCTGTTGATTTAATATACGATGAAAATATAGACCCCGAAGATTCTAGACTTCTTAAGATTAAGTTACAAAATACTAGTTTTAGAGAATTAATTGATATGGACCCCAATTTAATGGCTTGGAATTACGATAAAGGTAGAGAATTAGGATTTAAAATTTACAACAGAGACGGTACTCCTATACCAGCTGGGGAAATAATAAATTCGTTATTACATGAGCTAGCTCATTCTCTGTGTTGGGATTATGGACATCATCCCAAGTGGCAAAAGAAGAATAAATATCTACAGGACAATTTTCATACAAAATACGTAAATATATTGATAAATAAAACATTTTTAACCAAGTAAATGAAATGAATGATTTATTTATAGGTGGCGGAGGCATAGATGGTATAAGTTTTGTTGGAGCCCTCGAATATATTCACCAAAATAAATTATTAGATCTTAAAAGATTTTATGGTTGCTCCATAGGAGCATTAATTGGAGTTTTATACATATCGGGAGTTTCACCTACTCGTATTTTATCTATTATTATCAATCTTGACATATCACAATTTATAAAATATGATTTTTCTAATATGAAGACTAATAATTCTTTATTAGATAATAAAACACTTGTTACACTAATCGATAATCTAGATGAATATAAAGATCTAACTATTGAACAATTTTCAGATAAATACAGTGTAGACATAAATATATATGCAACAAATATAAATACATACGAATACACATGTTTCAATAAAAAAATTTTTCCAGAAATTAAGTTAAAAGACGCCATTATGGCGTCTATGAGTGTACCTTTTATATTTCCACCTGTAAAAATAGGAGAAAATTATTACATAGACGGGTGTGTTAAGAATATATTAGGATCTCCCCCTAAGGAGATTTGTATTTTGGGATATAGTATAATATTAAAAAACGTAAGTAGAAGTTATATGGGTACTGTTATAAAAAATATGATAAAAAATGAAAGACCTAATAGTTTATATATTATAGAGTGTGATTGTGATAATGGTTCACATGACATTTTGAATGTGACTAATAAATTAACACCAGGGTATATATTACAATTATATAAGGGTGGTATAAATTCTGCTAGAGAACAGTTGGAATAATTTAAATAGGATCTATTAGGATTATAGATTTATTATTGCGATCAGTTTCTATTTTAGTGTAAGATCTTCCTATAATCTGTTTAATTTCATTCAATGTTTTTCTCTCTTTCAACGGTTTATTATTTAGATTGTTAAATTCTTCAGAATTATCTATATCTTTAAAGTTTTTAAAAACTTCATATGTTTCCGCCTTTTTTAATGCTCCTTTAAATTTTCCCTCGTGTATTTCCCCATTTAGAAAACACTTTTTAGTGTGTTCGCTTATAATTATATAAGGAATTTTATTTTCTTCACATACATCTATTACAAATGAAGATGGCGTAGTGTATTCTATGAAATTATGAAAAATTATACAGATTTTCATATTTTTTATTATTTCATAAAAGGAATTTTGAGGTTTGTGTTCATCTATATTTCTTCTATAGATATTAAAATCGTTATCAAATATTATTTTACTTACATGAGGTAGATGTTTGCCGTAAATGTGATGTATCCTTGTATTTTCAGGTAAATAATTCTTAGAAATGTATTTTGAAATAATAGCATAATTGTCCCAGTTATCGTCCTCGATTACAAGCACGTTCATCCTTCAATTGAAAATGATTTTAAATTATTTCTTATTATGTGTTATTTATCGTAAAATTTTATCTATAAATTAAATTAACATGTTAGAAATACTCATTTCATCTTTACTACTAATAACATGCGCTGTAATAGTATATTTTATTAGTAACAGTTTTACAAATTTCTCTGAATATAAAAAGGTAATACAAAAACCAGAGGACGTAGAGATTGAACCTTTAAAAACAGATAAAGTAGTTGTTTTGAGTAGAGAACAATGTCCTTATTGTACAAGAATAAAGGAAAAGTTAAAGGATTATAAAAATTATACTATTATATCTTATAATCCAGATGGTAGCTTAGATTATGATTCTACCTTTTCTACTATGACATTACCTGAGAGAGAATCTATTACAACAACTGTAAAAAAATTTATTGAAGATAGTAAACAGTTTGGACTATTTTTTCCTACTGTATTATACGGTTCTGAAACGGTAATAGGACTTCCAACAGATAATGCTATTAATAAAATATTTAAAAAAGATACTTAATAGTAATATGAATTCAAGTAGGGTAATATCTATTGGAGATATTCATGGGGATTTTAAAATTTTTAAAAGAATATTATACATGTGTGATGTAATAGACATTTCAGGTAATTGGATTGGCGGATCAACAATTGTTGTACAAATGGGTGACACTATAGATGGTAAAAGACCTGGTGTTAAAATGGATAAAATGTACATTCAAGAATCCGGAGAACTTGAAATAATACTATACATCCTTATGTTAGATTCTCAGGCAAAATTACAAGGGGGTAGAGTCATATCAATTTTAGGAAATCACGAATTGTATTGTTATTATTTAGATGATAAAGACAAGAAAAATTACATTAGAGACTATGTCAAGAAATCTGATATAGATGTATTTAAATATCACAAAATTGATCGTGATAAATTTTTAATGCCTGGAGAAACTGGAGGTAAATTATTTGCTAGAACTCGTCCTTTAATTTTACAAATTGGAGAGTTTTTATTTATTCATGGATCTATAACAAACTCTCTTATTAAACACAATCTAGACCAGAATGGTAAAGTTAACATAAATAAGATTAATAGTGAAGTATCTTCTTGGTTAATGGGTAAAACAAAAGTTCCTAAATATCTAGAAGTTATGGATGAAAATAATCCTATATTTTCTAGAGAATATTCAGATAAAAAGAATATATCAGATTTTAAATGTAATAAGATAGCTAAACAATTAATGAAATTTTACAATGCTAGACATGTTGTGATGGGACATTCTAGTTATGCAACTATAAATTCTACGTGTAAAAGAATGTTAATAAGAACTGATGTATCTTTATCTAGGGCATTTGGTGGTAATTTAGATAGTAAAAAACTACAAGCACTTGAAATAATACAAACAAGAGATCGCGATCCAATTATTAATGTAATATCAGAAGAAGGAAGAAAAACATTAAAATAGAATTTTTATCAATTTTTCGTAATTATGATTTATGTTTCTAGGTGAATTCTTGCGCAATACTGCTATTGGTACATCTTCTTCTTTAATAGCATCTGAAATATTGAACCTATTTTCAATGTCTCCAAGAACGTAATCAACATAACTAAAAAATTCAGATAATTCATTTTTAAATATTTCAAATTTAGTCTTCCAATATTCTTGTGAAATATCTATAAGACCGAATTCGTTATCATTTATCTCATCAGAATCAAATATGTAATTCTGAAATTTTTGAACAATCTTACCCTTTGTTTTGTTCATCGTTAATAGATACCCAAACATTTGATAAAGATCATACTCGTTTTTCCTTACATTTGTAAATTTTGTTCTTGTTTTAATTTCAATTACAACGTCATCAATTGATGCATCGTGAAATCCTCTAATTTCCCAAGAGTCATTAAACTTATACCTGTGCATAAAATTATTACCCTTGATGTATCTCATACGTTTAATAACCGAACTTTCATTATTTGTTCCACAGTCTTTCTTTAAAGAAGACTCTAAGAATTTATTAGCTTTAGATACATCAGATTGTTTTATTTCTTTGTTATCACTCTTCAATTTTTCTATTATCTCATCGCGGATATCTTCTATTTTAGTTACATCTGTTACATTTTTTTTATATTCAGAGTATATGTTTTTTAATTCATTGTCATATAATTTTTCATTTTCATCTACTTCGATAATGTATTCATCTTCTATAAGAAGACGTTTCATTAGTTTAGGATTAGATCTAGCGAGTAAAATTAGTATAGTTTTATCAGATGGTTCATATTTATTTTTACCACATGCAGAACTTATGTAAGATACTTCTAGGTAATTCATTTACAGTTTAATGTGTGTTTTGTTTATATTAAATTGCTAAATAAAATTATTACTAAATAAAAATAATACATTAAATTAAATTAAAGTATGGAAAAAATCAAAAGCGAAATAACTTCTGTCATTAGAAACTCTATAATAAAACGTAATTATATAGATATTTTTAAAACGGGTATATACATCGAAGATAAAATATACACCGAGGTTCCTATATTCTTAAATTTACTTGAAACATATTTTTATGACGAAGAAAAATTCCATGGGTACTTAAATAGTCATTATAGTACATGGAAGAATATATTTCAAGATAATTTTATTAGAATGATATTGATGTATAACAGGGCATTTGATTTTTATAGGATTAAACAGATTGAAAAACAGGCTAAAATAGAGAGTGAAATGATTAAAATGGCAGATGAATATAATGCAAATAAACTGATAGAAGATTTAGAGGATATGGGAATAACTACTAATATAAATTCTTTAACTAAAAATCTCAAAAGGAGTCGTATAACCAAAAAGAGGCCTAGTATGAAGGCTAATAAAAGAAAATAATAATTTAAAATAAAAGTGCATTTTCTTCAGCTCCATAATTAGTTTCTGAAGCATCTGGTGTATTAAATTCTGAAAATACATTATTATCCCCGTTTTCATTTCCAAATTTTGCTATAATACACGCAGGACAATCTCCATATCTTGATAAACTTGTATCCATTACCCTGGGGGTGCATGTACATTCTGATGTACTTACACACTTAGGTGTTCTTCTAATGTATCTAACACTTGTCCCCCCGCTTTTTGTTTTGTATTTTTCAGGTTTAAATTCCGATAAGTATTTAGCTCCGTGCATTCTAAGCATTCTTTCTTCTATTTCAGGTATTGTCATATCACTTACCCTCTTCTGTTTAGTTATTCCTTTTTGTATACTAGTTATCATAGGTCTTGGGATCGAAGGACCGACAGTTTCATCTTCCATGTCATCGTCTAACCCTTCGTACATGGCGGACATGTCAAATGGGTTTTTTGTTGTTTTCTTTTTTCCACCAAATTCGGTATCAACAGTGTCTTCTCCAAACTCGGTCATTGAACTATCTTCCCCATAATTTTCGGCAATTGATTCCGGGGTATCACTACCAAAGTTACTTCCAACGTCACTCGCGGCGTCACTTCCGATGTCACTTCCGATGTCACTTTCAACCTCACTATCGCCAAAATACTCTTCGCCAAAAAGTGATATATGATTTTGTTCGCTATAATTAAACTCTATTCTACAGATAGTATCATCGTCCTGATACTTCAAAGCTGTATTTAATTTACTCATAACGTCTGTTATATTCTGACTTCTAACTTCGGCTACAAATTTTTTAGTTATCTTTTTGCATTCCATATTCAATATCTTAGGATTCAATTTACCAATAGCAAATTGTATATCACCAGAACTGACGTATGGATATAAATAAGACAATTGATTGTCTTCATCAACGCTTATAAAAAATACCGGCCACATCTTCATATAATCAGAATCGTCGTTAAATTCTTTTCTCATAAAATCAACGGATTTCTTTTGAGAATTTATAGCTTTCATCATTGTTTCAGACATTACATAAGTTGGGGCGGATATGTCAGGATCTGTAGATACTTTTCCGCTAACCGTGTATACATCGGGTGGTTCAAATCCTATGTCTTTGTATGACTGGGCTGCTCTGTAGATGTCATCAGAAACTGGTAAAAAATTTCTAGCATTGTCTTCATCTTCTAATAGGGATTGAAATATATCTGCGTCATCACTTTCACAAGATTTACTCATAAATAAATCAAGAGGTTCTGTTTTATATGTCCAAGTAGCTACACCATCCTCTACGTCTCTGTTGATGCCTGCCTGTATATCAATAGAAGAATCAAGTTCTTTAAATTGATAATATGTTACTATGTTATCTTCTACACCAGCTATTATGTATCCTTTTCCTTCACATTTGGTATATATTTCTTCTAGTATTTTACGGTTATCTATTGTTTCATCTTTATAGTCGGATGACGGACCTGGTTCAGGATCTTTTACAACAGGTGCCGTAGAAATAACCGTAGTATCTCTAGAGGTGTCTTTATTTAAACACGATCTTATTTGATTTTCTGATAAATTGCTTATCATCCAATTTATTATATTTTCTGTTGACTTATCATCAAAAAATTTTAATGTTTCTGCACTCATTTTAATAATACATTACATTTTAAATTAAAAAATTATTTCTTATATAACTTAAGCTGTTCATTAATAAAATTAGGGTGTTGTATAGCTATACTAATTAAGTCATCTAATTGATGCATTTCATAATCTCCGTATTTTATAAGTTCTAAAACTTTTTTATTTATAGACTCTTTTTTAGAATTAATTGAGAAATATTCTCCTATTTTTCTTTTTAAAGCATCCGAAGTATCGCTAGAGTCGTATAAATTTTTAACACAATCCATTAATTTTTTTATATCTTCACGGTCTGTTTCTTTGAAGTAAATTAAATTTGTGCCACTTCCGATTTCTTTGAGATGATCTCTTCTTAAATACGGCAATAGATTATAATTCTTATACAATCCGGTTATGTATTTTCTTAGAACCGGGTCTAATTCTAGGTCTATAAATTTTTTATCAGAATCCCATGGTTTTATGTCTTCTAACATATTTAAATCTTCGTTTATAACACTAGAGTCTAATATCTCTGGATCGTCATCATATGGTGTAAGAATGCTATAACCATCTACTCCACCTTGAAACCCCGCTTCAGTAAATAATATAGGTAAATCTTTTCTAGGAAATGAATACTCTCGTTGCTGTATTTGCTTAAAAGATAATTTATCGGGTATACCATCCCTTAGGTACATTCTACCATTAGATGGATTTTTATAGTGTATCTGATACATTCCTTTACCAACTGGTATGCAATATTCTTCAAGTCTTATTATATTACCATTTCTATTTATATTACAATCTATTGAACAACTCTTGATTATTTGTTCGAGGTCATTATTTATAGAATACTTCTTAATTGAAGCCTGTAACATTCTTTCTTCTATGCTATCTTCTGCGTAGTTTTTGTAATTACCTTCTAGTTTTTTTACAGCTTCTTGATCAATACCTTCACCAGGGAATACAGAATAATGTCTATAGATGTCTACATATTGTTCATTTTTTTCCAAACCTGAATGACTACAGTATCTGGAAGCTCGTGCTAAAATTTGTTCAATTCTAGATTCGTTCCACCAAGGATCTGTTATATGTACTTGTTTTACATTTTTAAAAGATACTCCTTCCATTACAGATCGAGTTCCTAGTATAACTTTTAATAAAGACCCATCTTGGTTATCTTGAGAATTAAATGTATTTCTAGCTCTTTTTATTAATTCATCTCCATTCTTTTGATTTTTAGTGGAAGAATTCCATAGAAAGTACTTATTCCCAGATTCTTTACCCTTGTTTTGAAAATTTGTAAAACCTAAGGTTTCTAATATAATAGCAAGGGGTTCCACGCCGTATGTCAACCAGTTTGAAAATATAAATACAGGACCGCTACTATTAACAGTCATTTCTATTATAGATGCAAATTTTACAGATACTTCCTTTACGTACTCTATGATATCACTAGCGGATGTATTTTTCTTAGTAAACATTACTCTTCTAAATTCATTAAGGGCATTCTTTTTATCTGCTAATGATTTGTTTATACTTTTTCCTATTCTAGGTAGGGTTATATTAGAGTATTGCTGAGTTGTAATAAACATTCCCGTAACTTTATCATCATCTTCGGTGTCATAATTACCCATAAGTATATTTTCATAGTTACTTGATTGGTTTTTATCTAAACTAATTTCTTTATCTCTTTTTATATCAGACGCTAGAGCATCTATATAATCTGCTTTGTGTTTATTAGAAAATCCATGATGAACAGTTATAACTCTTTTATATGGGTATGCATTGGGGTTTCCTCCCTTGAAATAAGATATATATCCAGAACATATGTATTTAATTAGTTCTTCATTTATAACACATGAATTTGGTGTTATCCATGTTTTTACTTCAGATTGTTTTTTACATTCTTCAGTGTCTCCATTTGTTTTGATTTCTCCTATAAAATGTGTATAAAAATCAATCGGGGATATAGGAAAGGGGATTCTAGGTCTTAAAAGATTTATTGTTAATGCCAATTCATATGGATTGTCATATATGGGTGTAGCAGACATTAAAACTAATTTTAGACTTGGGTGGAAGTAATATTTAATAGCATCGTATAGTTTTTTATAAAATGTACCACCAGCACTAACTAATCTTTGTATCTCGTCTATAATCAATAGTCCATTTTTTTTAAATAGAGCAGAGTCTGTTGATGTAAGTTTATTACCCTTTATAAACTGTTTATTAGCCCCGGTTTTATAGAGAGATTCTATAAATTTATTATGACTTATAATCTCAAATGTTTTTTTTATAGTATCTTTTATACCATTCTGATATTGTTCTAGTTCAAATTTCTTAGCATCAACTTTTCTTTGTTGTAAAAGGAATTTTTTTTTATTAATAGGAGAATCATCTATTTCAATTAATTCTTCTAACTCGTCTAATTTTAATATCTCCTTTTGTAATTTTTTCTGTAACTCAACAAGGGTTCTATTTTTAGTTTCTGAGACATAAAAATCTCTTTTTAGTTCATTATCTGAATTCTTTGTTAAACAAAAAGACGGGCAAGAGAAGAATTTCCCATTTCTTATTTCACCCGCTATTTCTTCGAAGTATTGATCAATTAATGGCGCAGGTACTGCATAAATAATTCTACTCGATGTAGAATTTTTAAGAGCTTCTCCTATAACAATTGAAGTACAAGATTTTCCAGAACCAAGTCCATGATAAACCAGGACATTATTAAAATTACTATTTGGACCCATTATCTGTCCCATAAATTTTTGTTGAGGAGCTAAAGTAATGTCTGTTTTTTTACATATAGATGCGTTGTCTAGATCAATGTAATCATCTGGGAATGTAAATGGACTATCTTCTGGAAAAGCTTCATCAGAATAAGTTTTATCTATAAATTCTAGAAGATCTTTATTGTTAAATTCTTCAATGTTATCTAAATTTTGATAAGATATATCCCTGCAGTTTATCTTATATTTTTCAGAATCTTCCTGATTACTATAATGATATTGTAAGCAATCCATTTATACTATAAATATAACAAATTTATTTATATTTATAATTTAATCTAGTTTAATTGAATTTAATTTATTTCATAAGCAAAAATAAAATTAAGAGAACTATAACTACTCCAGCACCAATTGCGCCATACTTAATCATGTTATCTTTCCCCTTGATCTTATCCTTTTCTTTTTGTAAGTCCTCTCTAAGTTCGTCTATCTGAGCGTTTAATCCATCACTTTCATTTTTACATTCTTGCCTTACTTCTTCTTGAGCGTTTTCAATGTCATTGGGAGGTGTTTCGGAGGGGGTTTCTGTTTCATTTATGGCTTCACCTATTTTTTCTACCTGCTCTACATCTAATTCAATTTTTTGTTCAATTTTTTGTTCAATTTCTTGTTCAGTTTCTATTGTATTTGCTAACTTTTTTATAAACTGAACAGCGAATTTTACAATTTTTGTATCTTTATATCTACTCTTCTGTATTTCTTTAAACTGTTCTATAATCCATTCTTCATCTCCAGCCATGTGAATAGCAAGATATGCCATAACTTGATTCATTTGTGTAATATTGTCTTGATCTATTATAGAAAATGCATGAAATAGTTCAGACATTTTTGAAGTATTAATGTCTATAACTGGAGCATTATCTCCTGCGGCCTGTATCAATGACTCATTAAATTTGTTATTAAATTTTTGCGTAACGACTTCGCGTGATGGTGCGCCCTCCCCCGCCTGTGCTTCAAGTTCATCTAATACCTCTGATGGAAATGGTGTATCTTTTATAATAGCTACCATGATTTTTTTAGCATTCCTTTTAAAAAATAACATTTCTTCTTCTCTGAATGTCATTCCACCAAAGGGACCATGGTTATTATTTCCTGAACTGATTCCACTGGCAGAATTACTTTCTCGAGCGACCTCGACGGCGGAGCCAGTTGCAACGGGGGGTTCATCTAAATTAAATCTTTTTAAAATACTAGTCTTGTATTGGTCCAGGAATACATTAACAAGTGGTTTTAATACCATAGATGAGTAAAATATGTCGCCATAATCCGCGCTGTGCCATATTATATTCAATGTATCTAAATGTTCTGATAGTAGACTAAATATATACTCGGCTTCGGTTGCTACATTTTCTATAATTGTTTTTATAGCCGTCACCTGGGTTGAATAAGGTTGGTCGACGAGTTCGTTAATATATATTTCCTCTATATTTTTCGCACCATCTTCTAACACTTTTTCAAAATGGGTACTAAGATATTCATCGGTAATATATCTCATTAATTTACGTAGCCAATGCTCCCTCAAGAGATTTTTTGAAGAGAGTTTTAATTTTTTACTTACATCATATTTCATTTCTTCATAAGCTTTAAGTACAGCTCTCGTGTTAGCAACTGAAATACTTTTGTTCTCATATATCTTTTTACCAACCTGGTTGGCGTTTTCAATACTATAAGTATAATGTATACGATCAAGTATATCATCAGTCTCCTGACCCGAATACATTTTAATCGCCGAGCGCAACCTTCTTACCGCCTGTTTTTTGTGTGCTAAATCTTTCCATAATATTTCATCGGTATTACGGTACCATCCATCCGAATGAGGAGAGAGTAGAGGCTTAGCGTGCGCCACCGCCCTCGCCTTCATCTCCTCATCCTTCTCCTTCAGCTTGCTTTTCAGATCCGCCACAGTCTGCGCGTGCTCCTTCTCAGCCGCAGCCATGCGCCGCGTCATTTTCGTCATCGCCTCCTCCACAGCTGAGCAGTCCGCCGCTTCGCCGCGCGCCGTCGCCGCTAGCGCGCTTCGCAGAGCCTCCACGGTCTGCACGTGCTCATGTTCAGCCGCCTCCATGCGTCGCGTCATCTTCGTCATCACCTCCATCTCCACAGCTGAGCAGTCCGCCTCTGTGCCCGCCACATTCTCCAGCACGTCGTCCTCGACTCTATCGATACTCGCTACGGACGCACCATCTGCTCGCACGATCTCGTCGTCACCTTTACCCTTGCCGGAGGTTAACGTGAAGGTGCCGCCGGTAAGGCCTTTGCCGCCTCCAAAGCCTTTACCGGTTGGTTTTGGCTTCCCGATAGTCGCCACGGTCGCACCATCTGCTCGCACGATCTCGTCGTCACCTTTGCCTCCGGTAAGGCCTTTGCCGCCTCCAAAGCCTTTGCCGCCTCCAAAGCCTTTACCAGTTGGTTTTGGCTTCCCGATAGTCGCCACGGTCGCACCATCTTCTCTCATTACCTCCGAGATCGGCATACTCGCCACGGTCGCACCATCTTCTATTCCGTACTTTTTCAAATCGTCACTAGTTGGCCTTAATTCGTTTTGTGTAATATATAGATATTTTTGAGTAATATCTTCATTACCTAATTTGAATGCATACAAGTCAGAGACTTGACATTGCCAGTTACCATCAAACCATTTTATAAAACCCCAATATCCATTGTCAACACGCGTCCATTTTCCTGTAATTAGTGAAAACCCAAGAACTCTATCTTCTTGTAAATTAAAAAGTTGTTTAACTTTAAATTCATATGTCTTTCCACCGAGCTCGCGGAAAAAGCTATTAAAGGGGTGTGTTTTTACATATTTTATGATATCCCCACCGCCCGAGGCTTTTCGGAAATTATCATAACCCACCCACGCCCCTATTGAAGTAGCCGACGACTCTTCAAGGCCAAGCTTGTGGACAGGGGTGTTAGATATCGTTAATAATTGGCGTGAACTGATTTCTTTGCCTTCGGAGTTAAAACCCGAGATAAGACCCGGTATAACGTGTTGATATTTCTCAAACTTTTTGGGGCGCAACGGACCGTACACCCATTTACTTTTAAACTGATTATCAGGCAAGATTAAACAATGGTCTTTTTTCTTTTTATTTTGTTTTACATAAGATTCTTTTAATAAAAGTCTTTTTTCAACAACAGGGCTACTACTAGAGTTATTATTAATATTAGGCTCATCTTCTGAATGTTGATAACTCTTTGTATTATATTTCATTTATATTAAGTAAATGTAATTTTTTAAAAAAAAATAACTACATTTGCTTATTTTAATAATTAATTTTGAATTTATCTCCTAAATCTCATATTAAAATTCATATTTTTACATTTACCCCGTAATTGTAGGTATACGCCATATATAATAAGGAGAGACATACCAAGAGACCATGTGCCTTCTAAAAATGCAGATGCGTTAGTGTGGACATAGTCTTTCTCTCCGTCGGAATAGATACTGCCATCAGCTGGAACTTCTTTCATTAAACCTACTATCATTACATTTACAATTATAGACGAAAAGAATATACCAAACCCGTAAGAAAGTGGTATATTAAAACAGTTAGAATACCAAGCTGCTATCGCAGTTGGAAACATCACTAAAAAGGCGAGACTGCCCAAAAGATGTATAGGCCATAGAATTTTCATTTGTTATTGTTATTGATTATTTTTTTTTTAAATTAATAGGAATTCTTTTTCAGACATCAAGAGACTAATTTATCTTGATGTCGTCATTCAGAATTCTAGACGGATTTATTTAGATAGTCGCAGGAAACACAGTGGATCATCCGAACCTAGAATTTCCCGGCTTTGAGGATCATCCGAAGCCAGCGAGAGACATTTTCATAGTCTTCTCAGCTGGCTTCTTCTGTCATCCCCATTTCATTTTAGCTTTAGTTTTAGGTCTAGGTTTAGATTTAGGTTGTCTTTTTAGATCATTAAGAAGTCTTTTAGCAGACTTGTATTTACGTCCTTTTTTAGAAACATATGTAAGGTTAATACCTTTTTTTTGACATCTAATTTGTAGTCTTTTAAATGCCTCTGCTCTCATTTCTAATTGTTTTCTTGTTAACTTCATACGCTTTCCTCTTACTACTTTAGTAACGGGGACGCCAACCGATTTTAATTTGGCTTTTAGAACTCTTGTAGATGTATTTCTTATTGAAATTCTTTTTTTACCGAATCCACTTCCGGGTAATTTCATAGAATTTAAAATAGATGCTGCTCTAAGACCCCCAAGTCCAATCGAACGTATTTTTTCTATAGAAGAATCTATAATATCATTATCCAATGAAAAAATATTTAAGTTATTGCGAAGTGTTTTAGAAGTAGTTTCTAATATGGTAGACTTATTAAATAAACTACTGATATAAGCCGACAATGTATCAAATGATGAAAATACACAATTATAATGTCTATATGGTTCTATCCGGGAAAATGCATGAAATGATAAAATTTGACCAAAATCGCCAAAGGTTTTATACAAAAATACATTATCTTCTGGGATATAGTTAGTTGTTAAAAAAGAAACTGAATTAGTCGAGTCTTTCCCAGCGGAGAAAATATGGTATGGCGGAGGTGTAGTATTAAAAAAATGGTGTATAGTTAACTCGTAATAATTATTATTTTGATCTATTTTACTATATGTAATATTTAATACATCTTTACCTTGTGCCGTAAGCCTCAAATCGTATAAATCATAACTACGTTGTGGTATACGTTCTATATTAAGTCCTTTCTGACGAGCCTTTTCTTGTAGATTTTTAATAAATGTACTCCCAGATGAAGGGTCATAAGCTGTAGCTGGACATTCAAAAAATTTAAGGCCCTCACTCCCCTCTTTATCTATAATATCATCCTCGATGAAATTTGCAAGATAAGAAAAAGAAGCATACCTTCTATCAGCGTCAACACCGATTAATAAATACTTACCAGATACAATTGGATTTATTGTACTTAATACATGTTTTGAAAATTCCTCTGGTTGAAACTGGTTTCCCATAATTTGTCCTAAATCTATATCTCTAATTCCTATTTGAGTTTGTAAAAGACCTGCAATTTTCAAAATAGAATTTTGGGTAGCTACACGTGCCCTATATATATCCGTATACATAGTCGTTAGGCTGGATGATAGGTCTCTAATTAAATCGTCCACACTGTCGTTATTGTCATTCCAGTTATTATCTATAAATAAAAGATCAGTGATAATATTGTTTTTCAATATTTCATAAACTTTTCCTCTTTTTAGATACCATTTATTTCTATAGTTTTCTTCAAGAAAATCATGGCATTGGTCTAAAAATAAAAATACTCTTAAAATCTTTAAACTGGCATTAAAAGACCTTGTTTTTTCATAAAGAGGTGTGTCCTCTATTTTTATTTCAAAACTTCCATTCATATAAAATAAATCAAACATTTTAATTACATTATTAATTAGTGAAAGTCCACTCGTAGTAGTACCTGATTTGACCTGGTCTCTTAAGCTCATCAAACTTAAAAAACACATAAGATTCATCACACAACTGCCTTAGACTGTTTTCAAAAGGTATCAACATAGTTTCTTCGTGAATAAACTTAGGATTTTCAACTATAAGCTTAGCATTTAGGATTCTTCTTTTTGGGTCAAGTACAAACATAGCCATATATTTAGGTTCAAATTGTCCACACTTAGATTCTTCCGGATAGAATCCGAAATAGAAATACTCTTCCGATGTGTACATTTCCGAAACCTGTTTCATTTTGAGACATTCTGTACAATAATGCTCATCATATAACTCAGTGTCGTTCCTCCCCATATGTAAAAGCCAGTTTTGAGCCCACGCAGCCCCGTTTAAATGTGTTAAAAGTTTTAGTTCACCTCCCGAAGGAGGTGTTAAAGATTCTAAAAAGTCCATACCATTATTATCATTTAGGTATACAATGTTTTTTTTATAGTATGGGTATGGTGGGTATGGTTTATAGAATGGATAAATACAGGGACTTACAATAAATGACAATAAAGGTATACACAAGGAGAACATTCTATAATATTATTATGTTTTTTTTATTTAAATAGATTCTAATATTTTAACAACTTTATTTATAGTTGGAATACATACGTCTACTACCTGTGATATTTTTGATTTAGACGGTTGTTTAAATTTTAGTTCATTTTTCACCACATAAAATAGAATCCCAGCCGTGATAGATTTTGGAGTAACAGAGTCTAACCGATCTTTATTCTTTGTATATATCTCATTACACATGTATATTGTTTTAAATGGTAGTTCTAGTTGGTTACAAAATTTTGCAAAAACATCCGTATCTTTATTATCTTCTTTCTTTCTCCCAAGGTATTTATAGGCAGGAACATCTTGCATTATCTCTAAGAATACTTTTTCTCCTTTTAGAAAACCTTTTTGATTACCAGATCCTTCCGTTAATTCAATTAATTTAGAACGATCAATTGATACATTATTTTGCATAGCTGAAAAATACAAACAGGCAGATATAAGCCCAACTCTAACCGAAGCCCTAGTCAGTTTCCCAGATTCCATGCACACATGCCACATATTTTTTGCAGTGGGTAAAATAGAATGAGGTAATGAAAGTAAAGTTCTATAATTTTCAAACTGTTCAGATACCTTCCAAAATGTTTTTTGTTTATGTGAGAAAGTTTGTTGATAATGCAAAGTCATGGCCAATGATTTTTTACTGAATGAAGGTATACTTCCCGATTTATCATATGGATTATCAGAAATATTAGCATCGCCTCGTTGATTTGAATTCTGAAAAGAACCATCATCCTTCTTATGATTGTTCCATTCACAAGTTTCTTGTTCTGTTTCTATTACTTCAGCACATTCTAAACATACCATAGCCTGGTCAGATGGATTATATATTATTTTTGCATGAAGACAACAAATACTATGACTAAAATTTACAGGTTCTCTTTCACCGATGATTTTATCTAAATCTTCCCAGGCTAATAACATATCCTCGTTCATCTTACAACAAGACAATTATAATACATATTATAGACAATATCTTTAATATAGCTATAAAAACGTAATATTTTGCGGCAAAATAACTAAATTTAATTATATTACACACACTAATAAAAACATGGAGGATATCGTTGTTATAAAAGATAACGATGCCTACGCTATAATTCTAGATAAAATTAAATGTATATATTCAGTTAATTTGAAAGAAGATAAACCATACAATGAAGAAAAATTTGAAGAATTCTTATTGTATTTTAAAAATACATGGGAATACATCAAGGATAATAAATTAAAATACCACCAGTTAATTAATCTTGGTATAAATGGTAATAAGAATAACGAATTACCGCTTGATGCTTATATTAAATTAGTTAAAATTATAACCGAAGTTAATGACATTTTAAACAGTTATTGTCATTCTATATGTATATTAACAAACGGATCTACAAAATGGAAGACGGCTTATGAATTAGCTACCAAATTATGGAAACCCGCTAAACAAAGACCTTTATTATTTACAGAGGATTCTAAACACATGGAAACATTCTTTCTTACTCATAAATTAATGCCACAATTAGATACATTGAGTGAATGGGTAGAATGTGAAGACGGTGGGTATGTAAGAAAAAATATGTAAATTAAATATTAATTAAATTAAATAACTTACTAAATTGTAATGTATTTAATTTAATTATAACCTAAGTTAATTCGTTTTAATGTGTATTTACATGAAATTACCTACTAGCTTTCTACCAGCTGGGTGTAATTTTAGAATATTAAAACCAGCGTATACGGTAGCGATAATACCCATTAGAATATGAGCTCTCTTTACGAATTTAACGCTATCGGACTGGCTGCTCTTTCTGCACTCATTATCTAATACACCAACAGCCATCCATACAAAGGCGGCTACAACAAGGGGGAGTACGATTGTGTATAGGTTTGATTTTAATAAACCAAAAATCGAGTCGGGTCTAACAGCTGACATTATTTTTATTATTAGTAATATATTTTTATTTTGAATTTAATTAATTATTTTAAATTTTAATCAGATCGTTTTTCCAAAAATCTGACAACTTGTAATTCTTGTTAAGATTGTATTCTGTTTGTATTTTACTTTGGGTATATCTCAGAGAATCAATAGTGTCTTCACTAAAAGAGTGTATCTTCATGTCAGTTAGGTATGTATATGAGTTATTTACTTTCATATAAGAACGTTTTTCAAGCTGTTCATTTATAAAACTAATCTTCTGTCGGAATACTTTTACATTTTCGTCTATTACATCATTCACAAAATTTATCTTTGCAGTTATAAGATTTAGGTCTTTGGACAATTTATCCGAAATGTCTTTCTGCCTCTTTGTATAATACTCGCACCTGATTGTCCAAAATCTGTAGACAATTTCTTCGACTGACTCCACTTTAATTATTTCATTTTTTTCATTGAAAACATGGATATTTTTAGAAGACAGCATACTAGTCAATTTTAGTTTCTTTTCGAATTCTTTATTGTCTCTCCAGTTAACAATGTTTTCCAGGGGAATCTTGATTTCAAAATGTACTTTAGTTTCTGTTGAATTATTGATGTAGCTATAAATTTCATTTTCTGTTTCTAGTTTATCTAAATGTGATTTGTAATCTTCAGTCCATGTTCCAATAGGAAGTTCTGTAATTGTTACTTTATTTGATTCAATTTTGTATACACCTTTTGTTATCCAACGATTTTCTTCTATCTTTGTAATTACACCAGTAAACCCTTTATACCATGGGGTAAGTTCTTCAATGTCTGCATCAGGGTCATCTACTAGTTTAAGAAGTCTATCTTTTAGATCATCCGGATTAAAACACGGTACATCCGTTGAAAATCCAGTTCCAATTCCGCATGCTCCATTAATAAGGATAAGAGGAAGCACGGGTACATAAAAAGATGGTTCAATTGAAAATCCGTCATCGTCTAGATAATTTAGAATAGATGTACTAAAATCGTCAGAATTAAAAAGATTCTTAAAATTCTTTGAAAGATGTGTAAAGATGTACCTGGGACTCGATGAATCTTTCCCACCCAGAAGTCTAGTACCAAATTGACCAACCGGTTCTAGAAGATTCATGTTGTTAGAACCCACGAATGTTTGTGAAAGACCGATGATAGTATCCTGAAGACTTGCTTCTCCATGATGATAACTTGATATTTCTGAAACGTAGCCAGCAAGCTGTGATACTTTAATTTCAGAATACAAATTTCTTTTAATACAGGCGTAGATTATCTTTCTTTGCGATGGTTTCAATCCATCTACAATACTTGGGATAGATCTTACATTATCAGCTATTGAAAAAAGTACAAGTTCTTTATTTATCAGATCTTTTACTCTTACGTTACATTTTGTGTAGTCTAGTGTTTTAGGGGATGTAATATTGTCTAAGATCCATTTCTTTCTAGCATCAGCCTCTGTTTTTGTAAATGCCATTTGCAGGTATTTTTCATCTGTATTAGATTCTACTTTGTAGTCTAGTGTCATCATATTTTTAAAATATTCCTTGGCTTCAGCTGAAGTGCTTGTACCAAGTCCCTTGTAGTATTTTATCTTGTATCCACTGACATTATTATGTTCTTTCCACTTGTTGTAGTCGCTTAGGTTGTAGAAAGGCATTACCATGTCTTTTTTTGATACTTTGATAACAGGCGTAACAAGTGAAGAAATGAAATCTATCTTCAAAAGTTCCGGCCAGGAATTACCAATGAAATTTACAAGAAGGCTTTTAATATGAAACCCATCTGTATCAGCATCTGTCATTATAAGTATTTTTCCATATCTGAGCTCAGATACATTCTTGTATTTTTTACCATTTTGAAGTCCGAGTATCTGTTTAATGTTATTAATTTCTTCGTTTTTAGACAATTGTGAATAAGTTGCAGTTCTTGTATTTAGTAGCTTTCCTCGTAGAGGGAAAACACCATATGTGTCTCTTCCAACTACAGAAAGACCTGAGATAGCCGTAGCTTTTGCTGAATCACCCTCTGTAAATATGATAGTACACTTGGATGAATCCTTTGTACCAGCCCTGTTTGCATCATCAAGCTTTGGAATGATGATTCTTGATGTTTTCTTACCGTCTGTTTTTTGTAGAGACTTCTTTTCCTTTGCATCAGCCAAAGCAAGTACATTTTCTATGATGCCAAGCTTTGACACACTCTTCACAAATTCATCAGAAGCTGAGAATTTACTTCCAAACCCTGATACTTTTGTGATGTGCTTTTCTTTAGTCTGAGAGGAAAAAGAAGGATTCTCAATGATACAATTTATGAAAACGAAGATGTTATCTTTGATGTAATTAGGTTTAATAGTAAGACTTTTGTGTTTTTCTTGGATGATCTCTGTAATTTTTTTTACAATGGGTCCGATGACATGCTCCACATGACTACCTCCATCTGATGTATTCACTCCGTTTACGAATGAAATACACTGAAATCCGTTTTCAGATGGGGCAATCGCCACTTGCCATCTAGGAGTTTCTTGAATAACTCGTGGACAGTTCTTTTTAAGACCGATATACATAGAAATGTATTCGGAAAAATCTTTTACATTCAGTTTTTTATCGTTGTAATATACATCAACACCCTTGGGTGTGATAGCACACATATCAAATGTGCGCCTAATTAGAATACGTTTCGTGTCTTCATTTAGAGTGTCAACGCCAAACCTTTTAAAATCTGGCTTGAATGTGATTTTTGTGTATTCTTTTACTGATTTCCCCAGTTTTGGCTTACAGATTTTGCTTAGATTTTTTTCAAAGGTCTGTGTGTATTTTTTACCCGCAGATGCTGTCTCAACCGTGAATGTATCAGAAAAGATAGCTGCAAGTTTAGCACCCAGTCCGTTAAGACCTCCTGTTGTTCTTTTCTTAGAGTCGTCATGATTACTAGTGGTTAGAAGATTTGCAAAAATAAGCTCGGGTATGTAAATGTTATATTCTGGATGAATCTCTATAGGTATTCCAGAGTCGTTATAGATTGAAATTGTATTATCATCTGAAATCCAAACCTTTATACATGTCATGTTGTTATTTCTTTGACGTTCATCCGATGCATTTGTCAAGATCTCATCAAAAATCTTGAAAATGCCCGGATTCCATCGGCATGTCTTAATGCATGCAGTGTTAGTTTCTTGATTTATAATCCAGCATTCAGATGATACATCTGAAATGTCTCCTACGTACATACCCGGTCTTTCTAAAACATGTTCTATCTGGCTATATTTTTTGTAGTTTTCAGCCATAATTCAGTTTGATGTAAAGTAACTGATTATAAATTGTATTTTATTTTTAAACCAGTTATTTTTCTGTAAAATTTTATTGCATATTTCTTAATCATTTGATGGATACAATGTTTTAAGATTGTGTATCATACTGTTAATTTGTTCAGCTGTTCTAAGTCCTACAAATTGGGTTTTATTATTTTTATACTTTATGATAGTCGTTGGTATGTTATAGATTCTATTTTTAGATAAAAATTCTTCAAATTCATCATTTTCCACGTCAATTTTATATGTTATACAATTTGGCATATCTACTAGTATCTGTTCTATTTGTTTACAAGGGAGACACCAATCTGTACCGAACTTAATAAATACGATAGTTTCTCCAAAATCAATATCATTAATACTATTATAAGAGTCTACGCTGTGAATGAATTGTGCCATTTCCATTAGTATTAATATATAATTTATTTTTAAGTTATATTTAAATTTAAAAAAATATACACATTCTGTAATACGTTTATATGCTTGTTTCTAAATTCGACTTTTACAGATTTGATATGCAAGCCGTAGTGATAATTATATCAGTTGTATGTTTATGCTTAGGTATAAATAAATACATTCAAAAAGATAAACCCGATGAAGAGAAAAATAATGAAACTTTAATTTTTCTAGGAAGTATAATCCTAGGATTTTTTATTAGTTTTATTGTTTCATATGCAACACTAGAACCGGATAATTTAGATACGTCTGATTATTATAATTAATAATATTTAGTTAAATTATTATGTCAATAAGTCTATCAAAATTTAATCCTCGTAAGATAGAAGAAAAAAGACTAACAGGTTCTGGGCCAGCTACTTGTGTTTTTATAGGAAAGAGAGGAACTGGTAAAAGCACATTAGTAGCTGATATATTATATCGTCTACGAAAGATTAATGCGGGTGTTGCAATATCTGCAACCGAAGATGGAAATGCTTTTTATTCTAATTTTATACCTGAGATACTTATACATTCTGAATACAAACCAGAGATTGTACAGCAAATAGTAACTCGTCAAAAAAAAGTAATAGATGGTAAAAAGAAAGACTCTGATAAAGACGTATTTGTTTTATTGGATGATTGTATGTATGATAAACGTATGATAAGAGATCCAAATATACGAGGTATATTTATGAATGGTCGTCATTGGAGGATTACATTTTTATTGACAATGCAATATTGTATGGATTTACCCCCGGACCTTAGAGCTAACATAGATTACATCTTTATTCTTCGTGAAAATATTATACAAAATCAACAAAAGTTGTATAATAATTTCTTTGGTATATTTCCGCATTTTTCAGTTTTTCAAGATGTACTTAATAGTTGCACAGAAGGCTATGACTGTTTAGTTTTAGATAATACATCTAGAAGTAATAATATAACAGACTGTGTCTTTTGGTATAGAGCTACTCCCAATCGTAAATTTAAAATAGGCTCTAAAGACCTCTGGAGCTACTGTAAAAAGAATTATGACGCTAAAAAAGCAAAGGAAGTACCAGAATTTGATGCTAAAAAGATGAAAAAGAAGAACGCACCAAGTGTAGCGGTCAAGAAATTAAAGTAAATTATCCTCATCGGAGAAATTAACTATACTATAATGTCTTAGTCCTATAAACAAGGGTAATTGAACACATGTTGCATGTACAATCGAATGTAAGTTCCCTGTATTAAATTTATTATTATATCTCCAACATAAGAAAGAAAAACATGATACAAATCCAGTGAGAGGCTGAGATCTGGGATATAGATTTACATAAACAGTTAAACATATGTTACAGGCCGAGTCGAATATTGTCAATTCGCGTTTATAAGGAAGAGATAGTGCAAGACTCCCATGACATAATACCCCGTTGATCGCTATAATATATCCGGGGATTGTGTTTGTATACATAAATAACAATGTAAAAAGTGCAAGAACTACTTCACGCCATAATATATCCATTTATATCTAATAATGGATATATAGTGGTTTTAAATTCCTTTTATTTTTTACTAATGTATTTGTATTTGTAAATAGCTATAACTACAATTAATATAATTATAAGATATAACGCCAATTTTATATATAAACTTGGTGTTTTCTCAATTGAATCGTATAATTCTTTTTTAGTTGTATTAAACCAATTAATACATACAATATGAGGAGGACAAATATTGAACCAATGGGTAAACATTCTAATGTCTATAGGATATGCACTGTATATGTACTTTAAATTACAAGTTTTGTCTTGAATAGCCGTAGAATTTTTAAGTGAAGTAACATATGTACCCATAATCGGATGAATTTCTTTTTTAGATCCCCTTAATAATGCATTTCGCGATTTTTCCCACAATTCAGGGAATTGTCTTTCAGCCTCATTAATTTGAGTCTTTGTGAGTGGATAAGGGGTGTGCGGATGTATTAAATTTAAATTATCTGAATTGTAAAGTTTTAAAGTACGTTTAATTGTCTTATTCCAGATATTATTAGTTCCATAAAATTGTTCCAAAAGTTGAATAACTGTTTTTCCTTCATCTGTAAAAAATAAATCACGTGTTACCTCTTTTACTACATAAAAGTCATCATTGAAATAAAGAAAATGCTCTGATAAACCAGGTATTTTATGTAAAGATGATTCGATTGCTAGAGAATTAAATACAGGACCTAATCCCATTTCTGAATGATCTATTAGTATTTCATTTTTTGTAATACATCCAGGAGTCTGTTGTTGTGTAACAATAAATACATTACGAACCCATGTCATATTCTTACGAATAAGTTTTAAACATAATGAAAGTTCTGAATCGGGTGGAGCACAATCTGGACTCCATCTTTCTGATCTTTTAAACGGCTTTTTAAGAGTATTTTCATATCTTTTTATCCACGCCTCATCTGTTGTGTCTACCCAAGTAATAACAACATCAATTGGGAAAGAATCGGGGTTATCCATTACATTACAATATGTATTTATTAAATTACTAAAAAAAATACATATTAAAAAAATGTGTATACATTAAATAACAGTTATGCCAACTGAAGAGGAAAAAAGACAAGAACTGATAAAGTGTATAACACGATACTTTAAGGCTGAAAACGATTATCTCAGAAGATGCGCGAGTGAATTAAAAAATTACGGGATAGTAGTTATAGACCTCAATTTGATTAAAAAAGAAAGTGACTTTTTAAGGAAAACAGACTGGTTTTCAGAAATAAAGAAATTTCAATTGAGGGATTTCAAAACAGATAATCCACAACACGGATTTGTATTAGGAGCATTTGGGGCATTGGGTAATCCATCTAGCTTTCATAATCTAGTTATGTATCAATTAAGATACATTCTCTTTAAGAAACTTTCTAGAGTTTTTGGATACATGGACAATAAACGTTACTTAGAGTCTTTATTTGACCGTGTTGCAATCCGTAGAGAAGGTACAAGTATTAGTGGTGAGTCTTTTCACAGAGACACTTGTAGTGTTCAAAAAGATTCAGATCACATTTACGGAGGATGGATAAATTTAGACGACAGTGGTAGTCAATATTTCTCCTGTGTTCCTGGTACACACACGTGTGCGGGACGTGGCGGTTTTGAAAAGATATCGGGTGATTATCCAAACAAAGTAAAAATAGAAATTAAACCAAAACAGGTTATTATCTTTAACCAGAACATTATACACGAAATTAATAAACAGAAATTCACCAGGAATTCAGTAAGGCTTTATCTGGGCTGGAGACACACTAATGAATCCGAACCTCTTTTTAACAGTAAAACCAACCCACAATTTAACATAACACAAATTCTACAAAGACAACTTGTTCCACCGCTACCAAGTGGAGATCTCGCTGTTATGTATAGTAAAAACCATCCAGGATTATGGAAAAGTCGCATGGAAATACTTTCATCTGAAATAAAAGATTATTACCTTGAGACCGATCCCAAAAAAACACAAAGATACAAAGACGGTAAAGTAGTTAAAAGGGCTCTAAAAGAGCCTATACAATTAGTACAGATTCCTGATTATCTTAAGACAATTTATTACCCCAATAAAACTTTTTACAACTGAGAATGAAAATCGCTAGTGTTTGGTTCGTTTACAATTAATAGTTCGTTTAGTCTTTTATTTAGTATTTCCAGCTGCGCAGAGTTGCGCTGCCGCAACGACTTCAACCGCCTTTCCTCTACCCTGATACGTTTCCTTACCGAGTAAATTTCCATCTGTTTTTTCTTTTCTGGTGATAATGAACTTGGCTTTCCATCGGGACGGACAGGTTTTCGCTCATTTTTTCGCATAACCTTACTATCCCATTCTGGGTCTGTTATAGTAGGACAATTGTTAGCATAATGCCCATACTTTAAACATCTATAGCATACTACTCCTTTACGCGTGGGTGGATCAGAATTTCTTAAAAATTCTATAAGAGCTGTTTTATCTTCTGAAGGATTATTTTTATTTTCCAGTTCAAGATTTCGCCTTAACCATGTACTATTTTGAAGTTCGTATTTTTGTTGTGGATTCATAATAATCAATTATAAATCTTATTTTTAAATTAAATTAATTTTCCAAAGACTTATTACACGTGGCGCAACAAATAGTAATCGTTGATTTATCCTCGAGGTCTTTAACTAATTCGAACAATTCACGAGTATCCCAATTAAGCTTTTCTCCATTTTCTATAGCAATTTTTCGGATTCCGTCTTTAATTTTAACCCCAATATGTGCACAAGTTAATTTCTCTTTTTCCAGATTACATTTAGGGCATTTATATCCGCCACTGGTTAATCTAAACTTATTTTTGTAACTTCTAACTCCTGGATATTCCATAAGTCTTTTCTGTTGCGCTTCCCTGAGGACGAATACAGTGAATTCAAGTTTATCGATGAACGATTTGTTTTCGTTTATCCTTAAAATACTACCTGAAAATTCTGCTACATTGTCATTTATAACAGGAGGACAATAATTCCTGTTGTGTTGGGTACACTTATCTCCTATAACAGCGGGTCTACTGCATTGATATCCATTTTTTGTAATACAAATACAATTTGACATTTTGAAATCTATAAGTTATACTTTAGCCTGTGCCAAGGCTTTAAGCCGGTGAAATAAAATGATTTAAAAATTAAATACATACACATTTAATTACTAGTTTTATGGACAAAATCAATGAATTGAAATCAATTCCTATGCATGAACAGCGTTCTGATGCGTGGTTTAAACAAAGAGAAAACAAATTGACATCAAGTGACGCAGGAACAGTTCTAGGCTTGAATCCTTATCAAAAACCAAAAGAAGTACTTTTTAAGAAATGTGGTCATGATCCAAAGCCATTTGTTGGTAATATTGCTACTCGTCACGGTCAAAAGTATGAAGACGAAGCTATTGAGAAGTATTGTAAACTAACTGGTCAAAAGAGTTACGAATTTGGTCTTATTGCGCATGAAGATGTCCACGGATGTGATGAATATCCTTGGCTTGCTGGTTCGCCAGACGGTATTTCTATTAGTCTAACAGATCCTAATGCAAAGCCCATTCTATTGGAAGTTAAGTGTCCTTATAAGAGAAAGATTGTTCCGGGAAAGATTCCGGAGTATTATTATCCTCAAGTTCAGTTGAATATGTTCATTTGCGGACTTGAAGTTTCTGATTTTATTGAATATCTTCCTCCGAAAACTATGAGTATTGTAAGAACTTACATTAATCATAAGTGGCTTAAGAAGAATTTGCCTATTCTAGACAGGTTTTGGAAGGATGTAGTTCATTACCGCGAAGCGGGAATTGAGACTCATCCTGAATTTAAACACCCTAAGAGAGTTCTAGATATTACAACCGAAGACAATTCAGACGTTTCACCTGTTGTTCTTACTGAATGCCTAATAGTTGATTAAATTCATTCATTTTATTTAATTTAATTTCGTTTAATAGTTTAAAAGAATAAAATATACAAAATGTAAATGGGAATTAGAGGATTAAATGCCCTTATAAAAAAGCATTCTCCCGATAGTATAACACAAAATGACATTAGAAAATACTATGGTAAAATTGTAGCCATAGATTGTAGTATACTACTCTACAAATTTAAATATGCATCAAATATCGAGAATTCACATTTAGTTGGTATAGCAAATAGGGCAAAATTTTATGTAATGAATGGAATTCTACCTGTTTTTATATTTGATGGAGTTCCTCCTGAGGCCAAAAACATTACACTAGAAAAGAGACAGGCTGCTAAACATAAAATATATATTCGTTTAGACGAACTCAAGGAAAAAGTCCCACAGAGTGAGGAAGAAGAAATTGAAATAAACAACGAAATTGAAAAATTACAATCACAGATTATAATTGTAAAAAAGTATCACATTGACCAATGTAAAGAATTTCTAGAAAAATCTGGTATTCCTTATTGTACAGCACCAAATGATGCTGAAAAATATTGTGCTTTTCTTCAAAAAAACAAACTAGTAGATTATACTGTTACCGACGATTCTGACGCTCTTACATTTGGTTGTTCTAATGTTCTAAAAACAAGTATCAGTAAGCAAATAACCGAAATAAATTTAGAAAAACTACTAACAGACATTGACATGTCTATAGATAATTTTGTGGATTACTGCATTCTATCTGGTTGTGATTATACGGAGTCTATTCCACTTATAGGACCAGTAACTGCATACAATTTAATAAAGAAACATAAATGTATAGAAAATATCGTATCAAGTGGTATAAAATTAACTGAAAATTTTAATTACATAATTTGTAGAGATATATTCACTACATTCGATTATGAATTACCAGAACCATTCTCTATGAAAAAAACAGATAAAGACATTCTAATGCAATTTATGAATACACATAATTTCAGAGATAATGTAATTTCCAAATTTATAAAAATTTTAATTTAATTTATTTTATTTTTGAATTAATTTTAATTTAATTTCTTTTGTATATATTAAAATAAATATGTCTGACGATCTCCTCGATCTATATTTTGGCGCCAAGCGCCGCCGCCGCTCGCGTCGCTCGCCTAAGCGCAAGCGTTCGCGCTCGCCCCTCCGCCGTCGTCGTACCCGCAAGATTTCCAAGGGTAAGACTTCCATTGTAGTTGCCGGTCGCAAGCGTAAGCTTTACAAGGGTAAGACCGGTGCTCTCTACTACCGCTCCAAGGGCCGCAAGGTCTACATTAAGAAGCGCCGTACCCGCAGAAGCAGAAAGACTCTCCGCCGCAGACGCACCAAGAGACGTCTAAAGATGACCAAGGCTGCCATCGCCGCGCGCCGTGCCTACCGCCGCCGCAATCGCAAGTCCGCCCGCCGTGGTCGCAAGAAGAAGCTAAAGATGACCAAGGCTGCCATCAAGGCTCGTGCGGCCTACCGTCGCCGCATGCGCTCGCGTTTCGGTCTCTGGTAAATGTGTAATTTAGCTTGTAGTATGTAGTGTAGTATTTAGTGTAATGTAATTAAATCATATTAATTCTTATTTGTGAATTTAAATGATTTAGTTAAAATTGAAATGTTTCAGTTTTTTAGATTAATGATGTCTTCAAGTGTTATATTTTCTTTTTTAATATGAAGTATTTTTTCTATTGTCCTTATTGTTGTTGGTATTGTTTTATCATTGTCTACCTTTACTATGTTCATTTTATCATTGTCTACATTAACCTCAATTATACACCCACTTTTGTAATTTTCAAGGCTTCTGATTAATTTAATGTATTCCATACCCTCCGGCGTATTATTTCTAATTTTAGCAAATTGCTTCAATTTTTTAAAGTTGGTTGTGTATACATTTACATCTTCATTGTCATCTTCAAATAACAAATTAAATGTGATTTTATTTGTAGGTTTCCATTTAAAACATGAGTAATTTATACCTGTTGTAATAGGTAGATTATTTGGTATCATAAAAAGTTCTTCATTTTCAAACTTGTCATTTAAAATGTCTGAAATAGAATCGAAATATTTTAACGTATTTAATTCAGGTTCTGATTCTATTGTATTATTTACAAAATACTCAGCTTCAGACATTCTATCCATATAAGAATAGGTATTTACTTTATTACCCCCTGTCATAAATACATCACAGATTATAATTTTTTCTTCGGTAAATGAAATATCAAATATACTACCATAAAAATATTCATGGTAGCAGTTTATGTGCACATTATACATAGTAAAGTCTTTGAGGATCACGATAGATACATTTTCTGCATTAGAATTTATAAATGTAAATAGTATTCCTCTTCTAGTGTCGGTAGTATTTTTCTTTGCATATATGTAATTATAGTCTCTGAGTTTTGTAAAATGAATCTTTTCCAAATTTACAGAGGTTTGAGCTGGGAAATAATAATCGGTTCTTCCGGTCCAGTTATTATTAAGTAAAAATATAATCTGTTTTTTATAATCTTCATCTATAATTTCAAATAACATCTATATTAATTACATATTGTATAATAACATACTGTCTTTAAATTTATTTAAAGGTAAATTAGATTACATCTAAATGACTTTTTCTACTAGAGAAGAAACACTTATAAACTTTCTGTTATCTTTCTATAAAAATAAAATGCCTCGTCTTCGTGATATAGTCTATCAAAATACCCCATTAAGTCTAAGATTATTGGACTGGTTGGTAACAAATTATTCAAAGAAATACAATATTATATATCCTTTATATAAATCAAACGGTGATACTGTTTATTTTAATATATATCTAGACTACAAAAACCAACTAAAGGCTTATTCTAAAAAATACTTTGACCCGTTTTGTAGACAAAGAAGAATAATTATAGATATGAATACATTAAAATGGAAAGAATATACATCCGGGTATGAAACATTGGATAAAGAAATAATAACAACAGTTGGTCAATTAAATTTTTTTAGGTGGGTTTTAGAGAATAAAATTTATGATTATGCTATAAGTAATATTTCACTAATAGATTCTGATATGAATACAACTCTTCTAAATAAAAGAAAAGACAAGCGTACAGTTTTATCCCCAAGTGCTGTAAAAGGTATATATACGAATAATTTAAATGTAACAATTAAATTTAAAGGATAGAAATTCATTTAAAGTTTTATAATATAATTATGTATATCTTAATGGATAATCCACTAACAACGTGGTTTTATTCTACTGGTAAAATTGTAACAGATTCTAATAAACAAAATGTAACACATTTTTTACTTGATGGAGGTAAATTAGATATATCTAAGGATTATGAATTGTTTCAAGAAATGTATTCAAAGTACATTAATTGTAAAAATTGTATAGTAGAAAGGAAAACAGATGTATTTAAATTTTTTATTGATTTTGACTTTAATTCAACTGAGGTCATAGATATATCCAATTACATCAAGGTCATACAAGATGTTATTCAACATATTTATCAAAAGACTTACATATGTATAATTACCACTGCTGATAAATTTAAAGAAAATATTAAATCAGGTGTAAAATACATCAAACAGGGATATCATCTACATTGGCCAGACATCTTTGTTAATAAAGATATTGCTAAGTCTATTCGTAAAAACATCATAGTTCGTCTTACTACAGAATTCGGTAAAATTGAAAGCTGTTATGACAATTGGGATAAAATTATAGATAAATGTGTTTATGATGCTAATGGACTTAGATTAATTGGGTCGGACAAATGCTCTATATCAGATGGTGTTAAACATTATGAAAATAGAGTATACATTATTAAATCAGTATACAACGGTAAAATTGTAGATTCTGAACTAACAAATGAATACAATAATAATAATTTATTGGCTATTAAACAGACGAGTGTAAGAACTGATATTAATGAAATTACAAAAACTATTAATATGCAGATTTATGAAGAAACAGAAGACACTGGTGATACTTCTACAAAAAAAGGATTCGTAAGACTTGATAAAGATTCATATGAATATCAGGCTATTATTAAGTTTTTTAAGAATTTTATGCCTTTGTATAGATCTGAGGATATTCGTATCATACAAAAATCTAAAGAAAACCCTGTTTATATCATAGCAACAAAATCTAAGTATTGTCAAAATAAAGGAGATTTTCATTCTCATAATAACATTTACTTCAAGTTGACTCCATCAGGATTTTGTCAAAAGTGTCTATCTGAGAGCGAGGGAGAGTTTGGTTGTTGTAGAGATTATCAAAGTGCTCCTATACCTATTACACCAGGTCTTGAGAGTGCATTAGGTTGGAAAAAACCAAAAACAAAATCGGAAGAAGTACCTGTTTTTGAAAAATTCACACTTGAAAATATATTATTTAATATGGAAAATAGAATTACTAATAAAACTCAATCAATAGGTCCGCCTAAGTCTAAAAAGAAATAATCACATTACATGAATAAACTAGACTTTGAAATTATAACTGCAATAGAAATTGCAATAGCTATTGCAATTTGTCCTTTTATGTTAACTTTTGTAGCAGATTCCATTAAATAAGGAAACATATCATAAATTAATTTATAAATTGGCTGAGAATTTAATAAGAGATACATACCAATAATTACCATAAATATCTTATGATTTTTCTTATCTTTCACATCATTTAAAATCACCTCCCAAAATGTAGTCTTTACAGTTTCTCTTTGAGGCGTTTTTAGATTATTTGTTATCTTCTTCTTAGGAATATTTGTTTTATTTTGTGGTTTGGGAATTTGCTGATCTATTGTGACCTGATTTTCAATTTCCTCTTCTATAGGTTCTACATTAATTTCATTATTCTCTCTGTTTGTATTGGAATCTATTAAATCTTTGACATTACATTCAAATTGAGACATTAGGTATTATTATACATTATTATTTAAAAATTACATTTTAAACGTTTTTATTTAAAAAAAAATATATACCTTTATATAAAAGACATGGGTATTAGTAATGTAGCCATAAAGACGTTTAATTCAACTGGTTCTCAATCTGTATGTAGAGCCAATAAATATAAAGAAGACACTTTAATAGAATCTGATTTTTTAACAAAATGTAATACAAAGTATATAAACGGAACTGGACAAACTGTCGTTGTTGGTAGTATGAAGGGTTTCCCAACCGGAACTCCATCTCAGGCTACAAATCAAGATACATTTGATTTACCTGATGATATAGATGCTATCAGTAACATTATACTAACGGGTAGAATGACATTTGATATACCCGCGGGTTCCGATGCTGGAAATAACCCCCCATCCTTTGCAAATAGCACAGCCATTTACTTTTCAAATACATTTTTATTAACTCTTATACATAAACTAGAGATAAAATTGGGTGGTTTGATTGTAGATACTCTTACTTCTGACGCTATATTTGCAAGAAATGTAACTGAAACCAATAATCCATGTGTAATGTCTGGAAGCACTGATAACAGTGGAGAATACCCTAATATTTTCACAAATGTTAATAATCCTAATACAGGAAATGTAGGCACGGCTGCTATTAAGGATAATGTTATAGAATGGTCTATTTCCATACCATTCACCGGAAGATCGTCTAGAATGAATTCTGCCTTCTTACAGGCTGGTTCTACAACCAACACATTATCCATGAAAGTTTATTATAATAAATTTGACCCCGTTATGTTTACAGATGCATTAAACGTTGCTAATACCGGACATGAACATGAGGGTCTCCATGGTGCTGGAGGTATATGGCCAGTGTTTGGTATTCAAAAATTAACATCGAACGCCAGTATGATTCCAACTAATTGGAAATTTGAAACCAGTGCAACAGTTACAACTCATATGATTACAGAAACTGAGAAGAATTTTATAAGAAATAATGTTGTTAATAGGGTATTGAAAACATCAGAGACACTCGAGTATGAAAATCCTGAAAAACTTATAAATGCTGTTACAACCGCTCCAAATGCATCGGGTGATAATTATTCTACTCTTGCTAAGCCAGAAGGGGAGTATAAAGAGATATCTTTTGATATCAGTAAGTTTGAATGCAATTGCAGCCATCTTTTACTATCTCTAAGAGTACCAGCTGTTGATAATAATACATACAGCTTTGCTGTTGGAGATTTAACAAAGCCTTGGCCGTTTACAAAGGGTAACAAGTATGATGCATCTAAGACTATAGCCAATGCAACAAGTGCTTCTGCTGGTACCTCTGGACATGGTCCATGGAAGTCAGATCTAACTAAAAAACCATTATTCGATGGATGGTACAGTGGTAAAGATGGTGTAGAGACAGCCGGCCCCCTTGTACCCGAAAACAATGACGGAGATTTTATGACTAATAGTTTAGGACTATTGAAACATACTAATTACGAAACCGAACCAACTCTATCTACATATCAAATTGGTTCTGGATTAAGTAATTCTAATATCAAAACTGGAATTGAAAATAACGGTGTTCTTGAACTACCTAGTGCAGGTTCAACAACAAAAGAATTTTTACCAGATATTCCTTTAGTTGGTTATACTAAAGATTGGCTACATTCGGTAGAATTAGTAATTGGTGGAGAAAGAACCGGTTTCATACCGTCTACAGCTATAAAAACAGCTAATTTAGAAGAGTTCGGATTAAAAGACATAAAAGATTCTGGAATATATGTAATAAAATTAGCCGATGAGGCGTTCAGTACATCGGGTATTCCATTGGCTAAATGCAACAACGCCAAACTAAACATCAGAATAAAAACAAGTCTTTTTGCGAGCAATGTTGATGCTGCTTCAACTATCAGTGGAAACACTCGAAGACCAGTCAAGACTGGGTTTAATTCTACATCAGCATGGACAAGTTTAGGTTCTCCCAAACTTGTTGCCACAGCTGTAGGTACTACTGTACAGACTACTGTAGGTGGTTCTATATCATTTGCAGCCTAAATTTAAATGTAATTTATCAAATAATATAAAGCTTAACATTTATTTAAATATAATCTTTATATTATATAAATGACTGATGCTATAGGAGCAGAAGCGTCTATAAGTGTATATAATGATACTGGTACGCAATCTTTAGCTTCTACTGATACATATTCAGGAGAAGATAAAAAAATGTCTCTATTTTGGGATAAAAATGACAAAGATAAGCAAATAGTTCATGGTCATAGTTTATCTGAATTAACTATATCAGGTACTTCTAAATCAGCTTCATGGGGAGGAGTTCAAACTTTTACTATAGACAATGAAACGGATTGTATAGGAGATTTATATTTATCTATTAAATTAGATTTTGACACTCCAGATACTCCACTTGATGCAGATTTAAGTCCTAAGACTATTACGACTTTACTGCAAAAACCGTCGTCTAGAGATGCACTAAAAGACCCTTCAAAACTTGAAAAGAAGGGGTGGTATAAAAGAGGTATAGCAAAAGGAGATACTCACCCAAAGCCTACACCTATTGGATTTCCAAATGGATGGTTACATTTAAAAACAGACGCGAATGATTTAGGTTCTGGATTTCGAAGTGGGGATGGAGGATTAGATGCTGCTGATAGTTATGGTCTTCCGGCTGATGCTATAGATTTACCCGGTGTATGGGGAGTACATCAAGATTCCGCACCTAGAGCACAGGCTTGGGAAGACATTCAGGATGTTCTTGTTAAAGATAAAGACTTATTTACAGTGCAAGAGTTTGATTGTAAAGACACCTATTTAGATCCAAATAATAATGAAGAGTTGATTTATCAAAGGGATAAAGACATTGGAATTGGAGAATTTATTATACAAGATCAGGGTAGAACAGCATCTAATTGTTATTCCACGGTTTCTAAATTTATTACATCAACTGAAAGATTTAGATCTTCTAATATAATGCAATCTTATTATCATAATGGACTAAGAAATAAATTCAATGATGAATTTACTCATCCCAATGTTTCAGATCAGAATAGTTTTACGCCAGCTACATTATTTAATGACGAAAAATTAGTACCTATAAACGCTGATATATCGGGAATTATATCATATGATGGAACGTCAAGTAGAGTAATACAGTTTTCTGCATATTTTCCAAATACAGTAACTTATAATCAGCTTCAAGCTAATTTGAACTCTTACAACACAGAATTATATAATTCACTTAGTACCATAGCATCTGAACTCAATGTTTTACCGTGGTCTGGAAATATTACATCAACTGTAGTGCCTATTCCAAATAGAAATTGGGATAGTCATATTTATTTCTGCAAATATACACAAGTCTATAGTAGTTCAGGTATATCATATACAAATACACCCGAACCGTATGGAGATGGGAGGCCGCAGGACCCTGCTAATATATGGAATCCTCAGGCTACTCTAAGTTTTGATGATCCTAGACAAAATGGAAGCATAGCTCATATACTTATAACAGCAGATCAATGGCTAGAACAAAATCAACACATGTCCGACCATTATAGTTACCCAGAGGATTATGCAATACGTATGGAGTTTTTAATGACAAATTATAAAATGCCAGATCCATTTAAAAATTGGCCTGGTGATATAACTTATTATCAGGGGCAGCCTACGGGGTGGGATGGGCTTATTGGGGGGAGAGCGCATGTAAAAGAGTATAAAATAATAGATTACAAAACTAGTTTTAATACTATTGGGATGGAAAATAATTTTAATGCAAGAATGGAAAATCACGAAGGAGCAAATGAAAGAAGGTTTCAAACTAAACCAGGAGAAAAATATGTAACTGCTGAATTTGAAACTATAGATGGTGTGAGGTATATAAGATTGGAGTTTTGGAAACCTTATAAAATAAATGACAGGGACATAACCCCCGAAGAGATGGAATTATATATAACATCAACTCGTTCTATACTTACAGAGATACAAAACGATGTTACAAATACTATAAACGGAGGACCTCAGAAACATGCAATTTATTGGAATGTAGATACACATACAGGAAATGGTGAAATAGTAATGAGAGGTTTATTTGAACGTTCTTTCCCGAATTTATTAACCAATAGACCTGTTGGAGATTTTATAGGAGGTGGTGTGAATAACGATTATTCGGCTAGTGAAAATCAATCCTTTTTTAATATATCAACGAATCCGATGCATTTTGGCGTAGGTTTTAACCGCTCACCCCACTCCCCATCACCTGCGGTTGTTGAATATCCACAAACGGAGATTCCTCCTGTACCTATTCAAGATCCTAATAATTTTCTTAAACCTACTGCAGCAAGGGTTAGACTAGAAATACCTAATAGTATATATAATTTAAATGAAGTTACAAATAAAGGACCCTTCTATGCAGAAATGTTTTCAAAATTTTTATCTTTATATTCTATTTATATAGGAATTTCGCCTGATGGGCAGTTAGGAGGGGTTTCTTTTGCGGGTGCAAGTTATATCGGTGGTCAAACTGATGATACACCTAATGCAAAAATTATAGCAGGTTTTGATTTAGAATTGGATTTTACAGGGGGGGACCTGGACACAGCTGATGCAACTTTTAAAACTATTTTACGTATTGTATATGAACTTGATGAAAAACCCCCTGCTTTGAATACTATAAAGAATAGAAAAGGTCATGATAATATTATATCACCAAGTTTAATTCCTTATGTAGAACATCCTACGCTAAATCCTTATACTTATTCTTACTTACCAAAGTATTTATCTTATAACGACTCGGAGGAGATAAAAAAACTAGGAACAGAATACATAGATGTAGATGAAAATGGTGTATTTAGAGTTTACAGATCTCAAGGAGTTTTAGCGAGTGATTTATTTATTTCTTATTTAAATAAACAAGACATTAATAACTTAGTTGATTATTATAATCATAATATCTCTCACAGACCTTTATTTCAGAGTAGTAGAGATCTCCCCGAAACATTTACTCCACAAGATGGAGACATAATTTCTTATTTACAAAAAATAGAAGCCGTTGAAGACCCTCCTAGAAGACCTGATAATCTAATTTATTATCAATCAGATTTTAATGGTTATTGTACGGCTATGAGTTCTGATGGAAATACATATGCTGTATCTCAGGGAAGAATGTACGGTGATGAATCAGAAGCTTATGCAAATGTAAACGGTGTAGATAGATATAGAGTAAGAAGACTAGGTCTTGTTAGGGTTTTTAAGAAAGAAAATGGAACATGGACATTAAATAAAATCTTTAGAACCCCTAATTCTAAATTAACTAATAGACCTAAAGGACACGTATGGTATGTATCCAATGGATATAATCAACACGTTGATTTAAGTGGAGACGGAAATCGTATTGTTATAGGAGATGCTGGAGGAGATAATAATTCTTTTACAACTTATGATTATAATAATGTCACTAAAAAATGGACTAAAGTATCTGAAGTACAATATGGGCATTCCCAAACTATTATTCCTCAACATACGGGGATTCGTCAATTTGTAGAAGATGGTGATTTACCTGAATATTACACAATTGGTTCAGAATTTGGATCTTGTTTATCTTTATCTGAAGATGGAAATAGAATAGCTTTAAGATATGCAGGCCCAGAACATAATTCGCCAAATAATACATACACAACTGAACACTCTGTGAAAATATACAACTGGGATGGTACAAATTGGCAAGAAGATAACAGCACTCCAACGTCTATATTTCCTATTAATCATCCTACGTTTGTATCAGCATTATTAGAAAGTCATTATTATAACAGATATTATAACGAAGGTCTTTACTTTGGGCAGACATATGAAATGTATATGGCTTCTAGCATGCATCCTTTACACAAGGAATGGCTGCAGAGTAAATATCGTTTTTCACGCGGGGGAAGTCTTGCTTTTAGTGGCGATGGAAATACGTATATAATAGGAGATTATTCTATAGTAACAGGGATTCGAGCATCGGGGACAGGAGGAACTTCCCCCGACACCCCGTCGGGGTCTGGATTTAATGTTTATAATTTAATTAATGGAATTTGGACATTAATTTCTACAGAAATTTTAGATGTTCCAGGATTAGGTCATGCAGTAGCTATTAACTACAATGGCACATGTTGGGCTGTATCTAATATACAAACAAATGGCATGTCTGTTATTACTATTTATAATAAAGATACAAATCTAGGACCAACGTCTCAACCGGTTGTTAAAAAAATTTACGGGAAAATAAATTCTTACTTAGGCACTTCTTTAGCTTTTAATAGAGATGGTACTAAATTAATATTAGGTTCTCCTCACATATATGAAAAACATGCATTTTTTAAATCTAGAACTAAAGATTTTGATTATGAAAAATACGAAGAAGAAATGATTACCCTACCTAATGGATCCCGGTATCCTAGACGCCTTTTTAATGAGAATGGTCGTATAGAATACATGAGAGGACTAGAAGGGCTTTTTGGGCAACCTGATATCAAATTCGATTTACCTTTTGGAGAAGATATAAATTCTAGATACATTAACAAAAGAGGAGGACCTTTTTTTGATACATTCTTAGGAGCTATAGATGGGTGGGGTGAGTATGGAAGTGAAGCGTCACTGGGTATGCGTTCAAATAGACCTAGGTTTTCTAACGGAGAAATACAATTATATGAATACATTTCAGGTTCTTGGGTGCACACTTTAGATATGGATGCTAGCAGTGGTGAAAGATCCAATTCTAAACAAAAGTCCTGGCCAGGAACCTTTGGAAGATATGGCGTTTATGAAGGGAATGCAGATGGATTAGGAATTTCTGTATCAATGAGTGGGGATGGAAATACTATATTAGCTGGAGCTCCATTTACTTCTACCATCGGTAAAATTCAAGAAAAACTTGATTGGTATCCCGGAGGAGGTATGAGTGCGGCATATTCTATACATGAAGTTGGTCAAAGTTCTCTAATTGAAGATGGTGATCCTGTGTCATCGGTATTATTAGCTGATACATCTCTTCGTTCACACATTCGCGAGACCGATGAGGAAGTGGGTAGATCTTATTTATTTGAAATAGGAAAATATACACATAATCCACCTTTACCTCATATTGAAAATAAATCTAATAAGAAAATGAAATATACAGATGGTTACAATATTGTAAATGATGCACAGATTAGATTAAATCATGACATAACAGATTTTATTAATTTACCTGACATCGGAGAACCCATAAGATGGGATAAACAATTTAATTCTGTACCAGACGGAGCTTATTATCCACCGTTAAAAGGAGATTATCAAAATCCTCAATGGGCGGATTCAGACTTGAAATCTAAAGTTGATTTTCCTATATTTAATATACTTAAAAAAATAGAAATAATAGTAAATGACAAAGTATGGCAAACTATAGAAAATAAGGATCTTTTATCTATATATTCAACAGAAATGACAGAAAGTTTATATAATGTATTTGGTTCTAATTCTAGAGGCAGAACATTAAGCGATGGTACACGAAAAGAAAACTCTAACGAAAAATGGATTCCTGGTAAGAGTTATGATTTAACTATTCCTATACCCGGATTTACAAGTTCAGTAGATCCAAGATTTAATAATTTTACAAATATCTCCGAAAACGGGTTTTTAGCAGGTATAGCACCTGATTCTAAATTTACGGTAAAGGTTTATTACAACGAATTAGAGAAAATATGGGATACAAATAATGTATCTGCTATGCAAGGTTACACGGCTCCTATATATAGAGTTCCCCATGTAACTAATAAAATAGAAGACGGACAAGATTCTAACGGTAATCCAAGTTCTTTAGTAAAAGATGGAGCTAGATATGAAACAACAGGAAAATCTTCTGGAACAGGATTATATGTAACAAATGTCCCAGAACCTTGGAATCCTAAGATTTCTTTTAACTCTAAAATGTATGGTCAAAAAATAGTAATGAATAGAGAAGAATTGGATAATTTAAAAAATACACCAGGAGGTATAAACAAGGTAATTAATACATCTCAAAGTATAAATACAAACTTATTAAATATAACAGGTTTAAAACCTATGAGTGTTAATTTAGATTCATTGTCTTTATATGCATCCCATATAATAATAAATTTAGAATATTTCGATGTTTTAAAAATGCCATATTTAAAAACCGCACAGCTATTTTTAAATTCTAAACCACATTCTATTCTTGAAGCTTCTTTTATGAAAACATTTTCATCTAAAACACTAGGTTTATATAATAACGAATACAACAATGATAAAGATAATTTAAATTCAACGGTTAATAATTATGTATACCCTCTAGCCAGTAAAGCTTTTGGAGGTTCTTCTATACCATTTAGTAAGTTCGATAGTATAAGTATGGAATTTATTTTTGACACACCTTTATACGAAGACAGTGGAGAAATACTATCAAGTGTCAATATCAATGTACTCGCTAGAGGAAAAGCTGGTTTATTATATAAAGATGGAACTGCCAAAATGGAATACTAATTTATTTACGATTTAAGTTGTAATATATTATATTATATTAATAATATACTATATGGCAACCGGACCATATGCAGCAATATCTTCATATGATAAATCTGGTACACAAGCTTTAGCAGTTACTGATAAGATAAATGACACAGGAGATTTAATGTCTGTATTTTGGAATAAAAATGATACTACTAAACAAATTATATACGGAAGTAGTATCAAAGAAATACCTAGTTCCATTTCTACAAAAGAAGTATCTTGGGGAGGAACTCAAGTTTTTGAAGTATCTAAAGATGTAGATGCATTAGGTAATATATATTTATCTATAGTCGTTGATTTAGATATACCAGAAACTCCTCTTAATGATGGACCTCCTCAAACATTAACAACTTTAATGAGAAGACCTTCTAGTAAAGAATCTATAACCTTATGGGATTTAACAGAACCCATTATGTATAGAATTAGAGGAACTTCTAAAGACTCTAATAAACCACAGGGTATTCAAATTGGATATCCTAATGGTTGGAGAGAAGATACGTATGCACCTAATTACCCAAGTCCTTTAAATAACCTTCATCCATTCATGCAAGCAGATGATATTCCTAGTTATCCAGAATGGGACTGGAAACCAAGAGATTTTTTACAACTTGAAAATTTACCTCTATATGGAATAGCACGACCTACACTTGTTGAATTTTTAGATGGGACTACTTATTTAGGAGGTAATACAAAAGAATACCTTTTTAATCCTGATATGAGAGTTAGTAAACATGCAAGACTTGAATTGTTTTCAGATAGAGAGGAATACTCTCTAGGAGACCCTCGTCCAATGAGTATTCTCATGAATGGATATTATTCTAAAACATTAAAAGAAAGCCCAAATTATATAGGTCACGATAATTTAATAAGCGATTCATTGGTTCCTTCAATATATCAAACTACTTATAGACCCCATGATCTTAGTTATATACCCAAATACTTATCATTCAATGATTCTAAAAGATTATTAAGAACAGGTAACGAACATATTGGTTTAGATAGAGATGGTAAATTGGCTATATATTCTTCTCCGGGGATATTAGCAGATGATTTTTTCATATCTTATTTGTCATGTGAAGATGTTAAAAATTTGGTAGACTATTATAATTATTCAGACATAAGACCTATAAACAAACTTATAACACCACCTGATAATAGATCTCATACATCAAATGAATTTTTAGGTCTTCCAGGAATGGAAACAACAAGTCTTTTTGGTTCTCAGGATGGGAAATCTCCATCTGGATGGCCCAACAAGCCTTCTAATCATACCTTCGATAAGGGAGAATATTTATTTTCAAAAACAGGTGAATTCATTTCTAATAATACTGATAACCCACCTGATGGAAGTTATTCATTTTCCTTAGAAAGGATAGATCCAATAGAAGATGCCCCTGATGTTTTACCTTCTCATCAAAACTTTGATCATTATGGTTATGCAACTACTATCAGCAGAGATGGGAGTACATTGGTTGTTAGTCAGGGTAGGATGTATGGATGTGAACAAAGTTCCAATAATCAGACATTAACAGATAATCTTCATCAACAAAGTGCTAATATAAATCCTCAATCTAACCCCCGGGATCAGTACTGGCCTTATGGTCAAGAAGATTCATCTCATACATCATCGTGGAGCTCCGCTTTGAATTCGGGGGCTATATTATTTCCTTCAAATCCTAAAAGAGCTGGTAAAGTTAGATTATATAAAAAAGATGGAGACAAATGGGTATTAAATAAAGTTTTCAGTGCATCTGACAGTAATTTAGCTTCTTACCCATATGGAGCAAAAAGTATAAAAAGACCTGGAACACAAGAATATATATACATTGACCCAATAAATCCTAAATACATCTCACCAGGTGATCCTTATCCAATATTAAAACAAAAAACCCCATGGGCTCCAGGGTGTAAACACCATGTATCTCTAAATGGAGATGGAACAAGATTAGTTATAGGAGAAGCTGGAGGTCCTAATAACGCTGTAAGTACATATGATTACAAATCTGGTATTTGGACTCTTGTTGATTATAAAACAGATGGAAATGCTGCTATGGGTGGTGTTGCAGATGTTAATAATAACATAGAACAGTATTATAACCAGGGTGTTTATACCGGTAACAATGACTATACGTTTAATAATAATTACGGCATCTATCCACTACCAGAAAGTGTATGGGGAAGTGGTTTTGGAAATAATGTTCAGTTGTCAGAAGATGGTAATAAACTAGCAGTAACATCTTATATGTCTCCTGCGCAAGTATTTAAATGGGAAAATTCTTCCTGGGTTCAAATGGGAACTGGAATAACTGGTGTAGCGGATTCTATATCCATGACAAATAATGGAACAGTCTTAGTAACTGCTAATTTTACCAATAATTCTGTTTATGTATGGGAATATGATATCAATAATAATACGTGGAATAATTCAGACATTTTAAATTTAAGGAATTACGTACCTAATACCGAAAGTAATAATCCTAGAGGTACAGCTGGTGCAAATAATGCTCTTTCGGGTTCGTGGACAGGGGCTTCCACTGTTGTTTCGATTGTATCTCAAGGTCCTGGTACTGGAGGTAATACAATATGTAGTTCACCTGTTCGTATATCAGGGGATGGTTCAAGAATTGTAATAGGAGCACCACGTGCCCTTGGAGAACATTCAAATCTTGAGCCCGGATTATTGAAAATATATTCAAAGTTGTCTTTAATAGGTAACTTACCTTATACACCTCCTGATGCAGGACATCCTAATTGGGTACAGGTTCAAGATTCTAATGGAAACCCTCAGCAAATAAATATGGAACCTGGAGAATTTTCAATATCGGATAACGGAAATAGATTAATAGTTGGGTCTCCAATATCAAATACATATTTAACTTCTCATCTTCCTTTATTCCCAACACAGGCGATGTTATTAGGAGTAGATCAAACATATATATCAAAAGAGTACCCATGGACCAGTTCGGCAAATATATCGGAGCAAAAGAAACCTAAATTAGAAGCGGGAAAAATAAAGGTTTATGATTACATGCCTACCAATATTTGGGTAGAATCAATGGGTGAAATAAACGGTGAAAGCGGTGAAATAAATAAAGGTGATTCACACTCCCATACATCTTCTCAAAATTTTCATAATATGTTTTTAGCAACTGGGGGTATAAATCAGGGTTCAACAGTAAATCCTCTATTAACCGATAAAGGATTGGGGGTTTTTAATGTACCAAGTCCTTTAAATGGTAACATACCAGTTGGTCAAAGTATGACCATGGCAGCATCTTGTAAGTTTTTAGGTTTTAGTACAGATGATTCAGAACAGGCACCTATTATCACCCTAGGTTCTTCTGGGGTATATGGAAAATTTTCAATAAAACCTTTAAATTTTGATAATACATATACAAATGGAGACTGGGATCTTATAGGTGTAACATTTCACGCAGCAAACGGTGGATACATATATCCCCCCGTTGCGGGTATGAATGAAAAGTTTTATTCATCTAATACAAGATTAGCGACTGAATTAGGAACCTTTTTAGCATATAAGGGAGATACTAATTTTTATGTAGTTTCTAAATCCGGGAGTGTTATTAGTTTTTATGTAAATGGAAATCTTATAGGATTTCACGATTACACTACCGAAGAAATAGCTCATGGACAGGAAACATATGGGGAAGATTCTTATATTGGTTGGGATGGTGGCAGCGCCCCAGATTTATATTATTACTGTGGAAATCATTCTGGTATGGGGGGTGTAGCATATACGCCAGTACAAAACACATACGGTACAGTTAATTATAATGTTATAGCAGATTTTCATAATAATGGATCACAAGATTACGGTGTAACTTATTATTTTCATATGAATGGAGCCCCTGTGTACAACAATGATGCTAATCCAACAATAGAACTTATCGCGGGTAAAACATACATATTCACGGTGACCAATAATTCAGGCCAAACACCACCACCTGATATTAGATTCTCAACAACACAGGGTGGTACGCATGGGGGTGGTGTAGAATATACAACAGGAGTGACTGTAGATACAGTTAATAATATAACAACCTTTGTAGTTCCTAAAACTATTCAACATTCTAAGTTATATTACTATCCTTCAAATAATCAATATTATAATAATTATTTTTATATAGGAGAAGCAAATATTGTAATTCCTGAATATATACACCCCAGAACAACAACCAATTTAACAGTTACTCATCAAAATGTAGGAGGTAATAAATATTTTATAGATGGTCAACAACAACCAAATCTTGAATTATTAGAAGGTAATACATATGTATTTGATTGGTCTTCAAGTCCTACTCATCCTTTTAGATTATCTACTACATTAGGTGGTACACACTCCGGGGGTGTAGAATATACAACAGGAGTAACAGTGGATACAGTAAATTATACTACTACTATACGAGTGGGAAATGCAAAATATTTAAACGCTCTTATAAATAATACAGGGGTTTGGGATGGACCTCTTACACAAGCTGAGATAATAACAATGTACAAAAACAACGCAGAGCTTTCAACCTTGACTGATGGTGCAAACGCTACACTAATAAGTAATAATTATGCATCTGTTACATACAAGGATTCTAATTATGATACAGCATTTTATAATTCTGTAAGATATGACGGTGATTTAACAACAACATGGGAACAACCCTGGCATAAATATGGAGGTATAGATTTTATTACTAATTATTTTTCAGTTAATGGAGGTTACGAACACATAGACAGGGATTTAGTATATTCTGGACAAATTCCTTACAGTGGTAATAAAGGAGAGGGTCTTGGATGGTCTATAGCTGTCAGTGGGGATGGTAATACCGTTATATCAGGTGCGCCTTATATGTCAACTATAGGTACTACATCTGCAATTCCAAGAAGAAGTTATAACGACGTGGGACGGGCATACATTTATAAAATTAAAAAATCTGATAAAACAATTTACTCTTTACCAAAAAGAAATACAGGTGAAAAACCAATAACATATGATGAAGTTTTTAAGTTAGTAAATGAAGCCCAGATAAAATTAAACCATGACATAACAGATTTTGTTAATTTACCGGATGTAAAATCCAATTATTCTGGGTCTTTACATTGGACTAAACAATGGGACACAGTTCCTGATCAGGCTGTTTATCCTCCTAAATTAGAGGATTATATTAAACCTCATTGGGCTAAATCTAATCTAAAAACTAAAGTAAATAATCCATTATCAAAGATAATAAAAAGAGTTCAATTTCAGATTGGTACGCAGGTTTGGCAAACATTAGAAAACGAAGATCTTAATGCTATACACGCAACAGAATTGTCTGAGAGTGCATATAAAAGTTTAAAATTACAATGTTCTGGTTTTGTTAGATCAGATGGTACTAGGGAAACAACTGGGGATTTAAAATGGATTCCCGGGAAAAAATACCAGGCCGTTATTCCCATCCCAGTTTTATCCGGTAATTCAAAACAGACACAGATAAATTATTCTAACCACTACGAAGAAAGTTATTTAAATTTCTTATCCAGTGGACAGAGAATAAAAATAAAAGTTGAGTATTCTAATGTTGATGATATATTTGATACATCTAATCTATACGCTTATCAAGGATATGAAGCCCCTATTTATACATTATATTCGTCCGATAAAACAGGAAGATACATAACTAATGTTCCTGAATTATGGAAACCCAATATAAAGATGTCTGCATCTATGTATGGAGATTACATTGCTATATCAGATGAAGAGAAAGCCAATATAAAAGCCAATCATGAAATTGAAAGAATAAATAAGAGAATTAAAGTGTCTCAAAATATAACATTTGATAAATTTCCAGATGTACTTCATAGAGAAATGTATTTAGATATTAAATTGGACACATTTTCATTATACAGTTCTCACTTGATAATATCATTAGATTTCCCAGAAATAACAGATAAAAATAAAATACCATATTTAAAATCGGCGGAGATATTTTTAAATGGAACTACTCATTCTGGTAGAGTAGAATCTAACAGTTTGATAATGGGATCAAATTCTTTGGGTTTATATTCAAATGAATTCGGATTTGATAAACAAAAGTTAGATAAAATTTATTATGTATTTCCTTTGGGATCTAGAGCTTTTGGTGCATCTAGTATACCTCTCAATAGATTTGATGATATACTGTTACAGTTGTTCTTTACTATCAATAATGGAATACCAGATGAGGGAATCTCAATTCCTGAAAATTCTAGAATTAACATTACATGTAGAGGAGAGACTAGTATGTTTTATTATGACGGGGGTTCTTCCATAACATTATATTAATACTTTTATTGAATAAAATTAATATACGAATTTAATTTAAAAAAAAAATATATTCGTATATTAAATAAAAATGTCTGGAGCTGTAGCTGCTCATGCTTCGTATAATGGAAGTGGGACCCAGGGTCTTGCTGTTA
>Ga0181568_10000166_pt1 | contig 54547 bp, 45 predicted proteins | sample 101ome_20_FD_133758 | JGI IMG/M metagenome (GOLD analysis project Ga0181568, IMG submission 133758) | Coastal salt marsh microbial communities from the Groves Creek Marsh, Skidaway Island, Georgia - 101404AT metaG (megahit assembly) | ecosystem: Environmental > Aquatic > Marine > Intertidal...
CAGGTTCCGCCCGCCCGTTCTTTCTCAATAACCAGGGCACGTTGTCCCAATTGGCCCGCCCGTATGCCCGCAGCATATCCCGCAGGTCCTCCTCCAATTACAATCAGATCATATGGTTTTTCGAGATTCATAAGCGTGCCGGTTGTGGTATAAATTTCATGAAATTTTATATAGTTTGACCCACTCCGTCAACGAAAGGAGATTTCTTTCCCTTGGGCTTGAACTTTTTCGCTGGAAATCTAACGTTGTGAATTAAGCAAACTCACATGATCGACTCCCTCGCCACCCTTCATGACTATCGGGAAATAATTTCCGAAAATCTTTTAAATTGCCTGGAAAGCTCCAGTCTAGATGGCTTTCCAAAATATCAGGGAAAAGTTAGAGACCGCTACGATCTGGGTGATCGCTATGCCCTGATCACCACCGACCGTCAGTCGGCCTTCGATCGCGTGCTTGCTGCCATTCCCTTTAAAGGACAGGTGCTTAATCAAACCGGTGCCTGGTGGTTCGACCAAACCAAGGACATTATTCAAAATCATGTCATTTCCATTCCGGACCCCAATGTCACCCTGGCCCGAAAATGTAAGCCTTTTCCGATCGAATTTGTGGTGCGTGGATACATGACAGGGAGTTCCAGCACTTCCATTTGGACACAATACCATGAGGGTGTCCGAAACTATTGCGGAGTGTCCTTGCCCGAAGGCATGATTAAAAATCAAAAATTCCCCCAACCTATCCTTACCCCCACCACTAAGGAGGAAGCTCATGACCGACCGATCTCCCCCCAAGAAATTGTCGATGAGGGATGGATGACAAAGGAACATTGGGATTTTGCATCCGAGCATGCTTTGAGGCTCTTTACCCGTGGGCAGGAGCTTTCCCGCAGGAATGGCCTCATTTTGGTCGACACAAAATATGAAATGGGTATTTCCGAAGATGGTCAAATTCTGCTGATCGATGAAATTCATACCCCTGATTCATCCAGATACTGGCTCCAGCCGAGCTATGAAAAACGAATGGAAGAGGGCAGCGAACCGGAAAATGTGGATAAAGAATTTCTCAGGCTATGGTTTCGGGAAAATTGTGATCCTTACAAAGATGAAACCCTCCCCAAGGCACCGGACGAACTTGTTATCGAACTCGCCGCCAGATACATTCATCTGTATGAAACCATTACTGGGCAAATTTTTCAATGTCCTGAGCCGGGTAAAGGCATCATGGAACGAATACGCGATTCCCTTGATCTACCTGCCACTTGATCGAATCAAACGAATCGTTTTAAGAATTAGATCTTACCAATTTCTTCGAGTACACGATTGGCAATGGTTTCGTATCGATGTGAATCGGATTTCCCAGGATCCAGCTCATCAAACCTTAAAATAGGACCATAAGTAATCTCCAATTTACGTCCGATTCGCGGGATCAACATACCTTTGCCGAGTGCCCGATCTCCACCCATAACTCTAGCCGGCAAGATATCGCATTGGGATTTGGCCAAAAGAAGCCCGATCCCTTTTTTTCCACTACCTAATTGTCCATCGGTTGAACGAGTACCCTCGGGAAAGACCAAAAGTGGATCTCCTAATTGCAAAACCTTCAACACCCGTTTCAAAGTTGTGATGTCCAGCTGGGAACGGTTGACAGGAATGGAATTTAAATTGCGAATGAGCAGACCTAAAGGCCAAAAGAACAGAGAATCCCTTGCAAAATAATGAAGGTTACGTGGAAGTTTACAACCTAAGGCAGGTGGATCAAAATAACTAGTGTGATTGGATGCTAGAATAAAAGAACCTTCAGCTGGGACATTTTCCAGTCCCTTTACTTCCATGCGGTGAAAAGTTCTGAAATAAATCCAGCTAAATACCTGTGCGAAACGATAAAACGAATTCACGATATGGAAGAAATCTCATGGGAAATTAACTGGACCACCTTCTCAATAGACATGCTACCTGTGTCGATAGAAAGGGCCCCATCAGGACAGGTTAAGGGAGCTATTTTGCGGGTACTATCGATTTGGTCACGATTTGAAATAGAGTCATTTTCGCCATCTAAAAGACGCCGGTTTTGCCTGACATTTAAATCAGCATGTAGAAAAATTTTAATATTAGCATGGGGCAGGACAACACTACCTATATCCCGCCCATCCATAATGATTCCTGTAAAACCACGACTTTTACCAAAATTTGGTAAACTTCTTTGATATTTGAGTAAAAGGGAACGCACCTCAGGAAGACGAGCGTAATAAGAGACTTCCCGATTCATCCTTTCATTGCGTAAATCAGATGTAGTGTAATGAATATTATTAACTAATAACTTTACGGAAAAATCATCTAAGTCAGAAGTCAGAACTACAGAAGATGAATGAAGGAACTCGGCTGTGTTTTCAGGAGTTATATTTAAATTTAATAAGTAAAAAGATACCGCACGATAATGAAGACCGGTGTCGACATGTATATATTTAAATTTTTTGCATATTACCTGTGCGGTGGTTGACTTTCCAGAACCTGCAGCTCCATCAAGAGCAATTGTAATGTATCTATATTTTGACACAACTGTCCTTTCTTGCAGTATTTAAGCGGTCAAAAAAGGCAGGGAATGTTTTTCTACAGCATCCAGGATCATTAATTTTTAACCATGGTTGTCCATTCCCCAAAAGATCATAAGAACCTAATATACCAAAACTCATCGCAAATCTATGATCTTTATAGGTTGTAATCTCCAAACCCTTACTGGCTAGATTTTTTAATTTATTTAAATTTGGATGTATAATCAACCGATCGGATTTCTCCGTTATATCTTGCCCTAACTTGACCAATTCACGAGCCATGGCAGAGACTCGGTCTGTCTCCTGTTTTCGGGTATGTTCAATGCCATAAATTTCTAGTGGTTCACTTAAAAGTGGACTGATCGCGGCTAGCGAAAGGAATGTGTCGGAAATATCAACGAAATTAAAAGATCCTCCACCTAAATGGTGACCCTGGCGACTGAGGACACCCTTTCCATCAAAGGAAATATTGGCTCCCAATTGATTCAATATCTCAAAATAAGCGATATCGCCCTGCAGCATATCGGTTTTCATGCCAGGAATCCTGCAGTTTCCACCGACTACCTGAGGTAGGGTCAAAAAATAACTCGCCGCTGTGGCATCTGGCTCGATCTCGTAGTTAAAATTCTCATTTTTATAGCTACATTTCTCAATTTTTATGGAATTGTTTTCAAAAGTATAATTTAATTTATTATTTTCACAAAAAGTACGCATCATATCTAGCGTCATTTTTATAAATGGAACAGAAACTGTTCCACTTTCAAAATTGATCTCACAGTCGGATTTTAACAAGGGGCACTGCATAAGAATACCGGATACATTCTGACCACTTTTTCTTGCGTCTATTTGTATCTTATTATTATTTAATCCTTTTGTAATCAATGTGTAAGGAAAGCATCCATCCTCTCCTTTGTATTGTACCTTACATCCTAATTGCTCTAAGCAATTAAGCAGTTCGTACATGGGTCTTTTTCGCATCTCTTCTGAACCATCCAAATGATATATTCCTTCTTTTTGAGAAGCGAGTAAACAGGTAAGAAATCGAGCAATAGTTCCTGCGTTTCCAACATTTATTGTGCACTCTTTATTTTCTATTTTACCTCCATTACCGACAATTTTATAACTTTTTTCATCCTGTCGAATTTGGAACCCTAAATCCGCCATTGCCTGGCGCATTAAATCAACATCTTCACTTTCAAGAAGTCCTTGTAGTTCCACTTCGCCCATGCACATGACTGCAAGGATTAATGCCCGGTTGGATATACTTTTGGATCCAGGGACCTCCACTACTGCCGCGCATGGCTGCGTGAAGGGTTGAATATGGATGGATTCTTGATTAGTTATCATCGATTTGATCCCGGGAATCTTTTGCGCTCTGAAGAAATTTAAGCAGGTCCACCCGGTCCCCATTTTTCAATACTTCTTGGAATTCCCTCAACCTTTTGATCAAGCCTTCGATTCCAAGTTGAAGATTTTCTTGATTACCCATCAAAATTTGCATCCACATTTGAGGATTCCCCGAGGCGACTCGGGTGGTGTCACGCAGTCCATTTCCACAGAATCTAATCATATCCGGATCTTTAGTTCTAATGGCATTGATCAGGGCGGAGGCGGCCAGATGAGGCAGGTGACTAATCCAAGACATAATCTCATCATGCTCATCTGCCCCCATTCTTGTTACCTCCATTCCAAGTCGTTTCCACAACTCGGCTATCTTATTCAGTTCCTCTTCCTTTGCATTCTTGTCAGGGGTGCAGACGCAGTGCTTATCATTTAAAAGGTCCGCAGAGGCAAATTCCATACCTGTTTTTTCCGAGCCGGCCATGGGGTGGGACCCGATAAAGTAGGATGATTTGCCCTTGAATACCTGCTCAGCTTTTTCACATATTTCCTTTTTCAAACTACCCACATCTGTCACGAGGCAGTTATCACCTGCCCATTGTGATACACAATCCATTTGGTCGACGATCGATTCCACGGGCGTACACAAAAGAATTAAATCGCTCCATTCAACCGCCTCTCTTAAATCAATCAATGCACGGTCACACCAATTAGACTTCCTGCAGGCATCTGCTTTTTTCTCATCGCGCAAACATGCCCATATTTCTCCGGAAATATTCCGCTCTCTCAAACCCATGCCAATGGATGCACCTAGTAATCCAGGACCTACGATGGTTGTCCGTTTAAAAAGGATGGTTTCTGCTTGAGACATGGGCTTGAGCGTGGAAAATAGTAAGGGTGTACGAAGATGATAAAAATGTGAAGGATGAAGATGATGATTGGGGAAACCCTCCATCTCCTTTGACTCCAGAGAATCGCAAAAAAGCTCAACGCGCGCAATTGATTATTGGAATCTTTGCTCTCATTGGCATCGCTCTACCCGGTGTTCTTATTTGGTTAACTAATAAATAATTTTCCTGATCGCCAGACAAGTAAGTTGTCTCCAATGGTATACGAATGAAACCTATCCTTGGATTTTCCCTCATTGAGCTTTTTCTTTTCCTTTCTATTTTAGGAATTCTTATTTTTTTGGCCGTGCCTTTCACTCGTTCGTTTGACTCCACCGTAAGTCCCGACTTCCAATCACAAGATGCTGAGGTTATTCAAGTTTCCATTGAGAGTAAATTATCCCTTCCGCCAACCCAAGTAGACAGGAATTCCTCGACACCTTTAAAAGACACCGAGTAATGGGTCAGAAGTTTGTTTGGCTCATGGGCGGGGTCATCCTGATCTTCACCCTCCTATTTCTTGGATATTTTCTCCTATTAGAAATCGGGGGAGAAGAGTTCAAAGTTTGGTTCAAGCATGCATGGGAAATCATTAAAACGACCCTTATTGATCATGGACCTCTCTTATTCCTTTCGATTGCTGTACTACCAGGATTGGTTCTTCCTGTCGCCCCTTTGCTTGGCTTGGCAGGACTCTGGGGTGGAGAGCACGGACCTTGGCTTAGTTGTGTTTATTGTACCACCGCTTTATTTATAAATTTATCTTGGACCTACTGGATTGCCCGCGGGCCTGCTCGCAAAATTCTAGAAAGAATTCTCTCTCGATCCCGATTCAAGCTACCTGATTCTTCCCCGGTCAATATGCTAGAATGGGCTCTTATTCTTCGTCTTACACCTGGAGTTCCTTTTATTTTTACGAACTATGGGCTCGGCCTACTGAGAATGCCTTTTCTACTATACCTATTAGTCTCCCTGCCCGTCTTGGGATTTACCGCCTGCGGGTATGTTCTGGCATTTGCAGGAATTTTCGGGGGAGAATGGAAATACATTTGGACTGGAGCCTGCATTATCGCAATCTCTCTTTTACTAGGTCGTTTTGCGATGAAGAGGAAAGGGGCTAATGCAAACTGAACTCTTTGAGCAAGAAGAAGACCGTTCCACTGTTTGGACGATTACGGGCCTCACTCAAGAAATTCGAAAATCCCTGCAAAAAGAATTCCCGGTTGTTTGGGTAAGGGGGGAAATCTCAAACCTCAGGGTTCAATCATCTGGTCACAGATATTTTTTGCTCAAAGACAAAAACTCTCAGCTCAAAGCGGTTTTTTTCCGTGGAGACGCCTCTGCCTCTGCCTACTTGCCAAAGGAAGGAGACGATTGCTTAGTTTTCGGAGAAATCACTGTGTATGAGCCTCGTGGAGAATATCAACTGCGCGTTCGTCATTTATTACAAGATGGCCTTGGCAATCTTCGCCTTCAGTTCGAAAAGCTAAAACAGAAGCTTCTGGAAGAAGGTCTCTTTGAAGAAAATAGGAAAAAGCCCTTACCTCTGTTTACCCGCACCCTTGCTATCATTACTTCACCAGATGGTGCGGCTCTCCAAGATTTTTTGAGTATTTTAAAAAGAAGATCATGGAAAGGGAAGGTTTGGGTGATTCCATCGCTTGTTCAAGGTAAAGAGGCCCCTAAACAATTAGTCCATGGTATTGAGCAGGCCCATCAAATACCCCAGGTCAATTTAATGGTTTTGGCTAGGGGAGGGGGCTCGATGGAGGACTTATGGTGCTTTAATGATGAAAACCTGGTCCGAACCCTCGCTCAAAGTAAAATTCCAACGATCTCGGCAATTGGTCACCAAACCGATTTTGTTCTTACCGATTTTGTGGCCGATTTTCGGGCGGAGACTCCTTCTGCCGCCGCTGAATGGATCACTTCTAGGTACCTAGAGCAGCTCGATCGATTAGACCAGCTTGAACAAATTTTAACTCGAATACCTGTAGATATTTTAGCTAGGGCTACAGAAAAATTAAATTTGCTGGAGTCGAATCTTAAGCGCCTCTCTCCTCATGCTCGAATGGAACGCTATGATCAGCAATTGGATGATCTGGAGCATCGATTACATACTTGCACCCGGAATTATTTTGAGAAACGAATGCATCTCTTAGACTCATTGGAGCAAAGATTGCAAGCAAACAGCCTCTCAAATGCCTTTAAACGTGGATTTGCTTATTTGACCAATGAGGAGGGTAAATTACTTCGGTCTGTAGATGGCTTGATTGCGAATAAGCAAGTCAGGGCTCATTTAAAAGATGGGAGCAAATTGATGGAGGTACTACCTGACAATCTAAGCTAGATCACACTCAATAAAAATCCCCAGACACTTAAAACCGATTGATTCATATAGATTATGTTCGCCCAACCAATCGCTAAAAAGTAGGCAATCCGCATGTCCCTGATCTCTTGCTAACTTTGTCATTTGTCTGATCAACTCCCTGGCTACTCCCTGACGACGAAATTCATAGGGCACATAGACCATATTAATTACCCGATACCGGTCGGTTGTCCTTCCAAAACCTGCCATTGCACATGGATTGTTCTCTGAATCCGAAAGAGTGAAAAGATTGTTTTCGGAATACATCTTTTTGCTCATCTGCATAATCGCCAAAACATCGAGGGGCGGATCTGATTCGAGGGCAAATTTTTGTGACCAAGTTCTCGCCCTTGGCCAGTCAATTTCCTTAACTTCTCCAAGCTGGAATTCTGGGCTTGTTTCGATTTTTTCGGGATCCTGTCTTTCCGTGAAACAACTCTGAAAAATTTTGAATTTCCGTGTTCCAACAACTTCGAGAGAATGTTTTGCCCGATTTGTAAGGTCTAGAAATTGTTGAACCAAGCATTCAGGGCCGCTTACTCCCTTGAACCTCCACTTCTGTCTTATCGCGTATTTTGCCAATGCATGAACCCCGGTGCAAGAACCATGAGACAGGAGCAAGAAACCAGAAGGTGTATGCATGGCTGACAAAATAATTTTTCCTTCCGAAAATAGGTTTCCTGCCCAAACTTTTTGGCTGGTTTGTTCACAAGACCGGATCACTTGCCAGAAAATATTATTAAAACCCTCTTGCTTTTTTAAATAACCCATTGCCTTACCCTTCCAAATACCCAAATGACGATAGGATTGAACCCTGGTCTTGAAATTTCTTTTCTCTTTATACATCTGGGAGTGCTTTCGTGTGGTCAAGATGATGGGTAAGTATTAGGAAATAAATATATGCAAGGATCTCAAAACCGCTATAACCAACGAGGCGTTTCTTCAAGCAAGGAAGAAGTTCATAAGGTTGTGGACCAAATGGATAAAGGTCTTTTCCCTGGAGCTTTTTGTAAAATTACGGAGGATGCCCTAACTGGGCAAAAGGACTTTTGTAATGTAATTCATTCCGATGGAGCGGGTACCAAATCGATCCTCGGCTATCTTTGGTATCGTGAAACGGGGGATGCTTCCGTATTTCGCGGAATTGCTCAGGACAGCCTTGTGATGAATCTGGATGATTTAGCATGCGTTGGTGCATGGAATGATGTAATGATTTCGAGTACCGTAAACCGTAACGCCCGGAATTTTCCCGGCGAGGCCCTCGCTGCTTTAATTGAAGGAACCGAAGAATTCTTACAGAAACTTCGGGACCTGGGTATATCAGTATTTAGTGGCGGGGGGGAAACCGCGGATGTGGGCGACCTTACCGGCACGGTGGCGGTGGACTCCTGTGCTGTGGCAGTGATGAGGCGAGATCAAGTACTCGACAATTCGAAAATTTGTCCAGAACTGACCATTATTGGTCTTTCATCAAGTGGTCAGGCAACCTACGAAGATTCAGAAAATAGTGGCATTGGTAGCAACGGGCTGACCAGTGCCAGACACGAACTTTTATCGAAGCATTATTTTGAGAATTATCCCGAAACCTTCGATCCCAACACCCCGGAGGAATATCTGTACTGCGGGCCCCACCGATTGACTGATTCGCTGCCCGGTTCTCCACTTACTGTGGGAGAGGCCCTTCTTAGCCCAACGCGCACCTACCTGCCTGTGGCCAAAACCCTGTTCGAGCAACTGGGCGATCAGTTGAAAGGCTTGGTTCATTGTTCGGGAGGCGGGCAAACCAAATGCATGCGGTTTGGTACAGGGGTGCACCACATCAAGGACAACCTATTTTCCCCTCCTCCCTTGTTTGCTGAGATTCAAAAAGCCTCCGGCACATCAGACGAAGAAATGCACCAAGTCTATAATATGGGTCACCGGCTCGAAGCTTATTGCCCCCCCGATCAAGCTGACATGGTTATTGAAATTTCAAAATCTTTTGGGATCGATGCTCAGGTGGTCGGACGGACGGAACCCTCCGAACGCCCAGATCAAGCCAATCATGTGACCATCCAGCGCGGTGAGATTAAGTTCACTTATGGCTGATGATCACGATGCCGCTCTTTTGCAAGCGTGTGAACTCTTGCAGCATACCTGGGGAGATATTAGGCCACATACCTGTTTGATTTGTGGTTCTGGATGGGGAGAAATTGTCGAAGGGTTATCTCCTGTATCATCGATCCCTTATGAGCAAATCATGGGGATGGGTAGAACCACGGTGGATGGACATAAAGGAAATCTTTGGCTAGCCAAGCCGGAAGGTAAGGAGGTTCTCATTTTTCAGGGTAGAAGGCATTTTTACGAGGGAGCAGGGTGGGGGCCTGTTGTTTTCCCATTACTCCTTGCTCATGAATTAGGGATTCACTCAGCTGTTCTGACCAACGCAGCAGGGGGCATTCGCGAGGACTTACAGGCGGGCGATTTAATGGTAATTTCCGACCACCTCAACTTCATGGGATCCAACCCCCTCATTGGAAATATTCTACATCCCAAGATTCCCCGCTTTCCCGATCAGTCAGAAGTGTACGATCGTGGCCTGTCCGATAAAATTCATCAATCCGGCAAGGTCATGGGGCAGAAACTTCATGAAGGTACTTACCTCGCCCTTTCAGGGCCCGCCTTTGAGACTCCTGCGGAGATTCGTGCCTTTGCAAAACTGGGAGCCGATACCGTGGGGATGTCCACCGTGCCCGAAGCGATGGTGGCCAATAGTCTGGGGATGAAAGTGGCGGGCGTTTCCTGCATTTCCAACCTGGCCGCGGGACGATCCACCAAACCCCTAGGTCACGAAGATGTCCAGCAGACAGCGGAAAAAGTCCTGCCTAAGATGACATCCCTACTCGCCCATTTCCTGCCCGCCCTCGCAGAAGGCTAGCGTATCTTCAGAGAAAACGTCCGTGGTCACTACCGGATGGTATTGAGCAGCTTTCTTTTTTGCCAAACCAGCGGTATCGAACCGCAGCTATGATTCCATAAATTAAATCCCTCAGGGGCTTCGGTACGACAAGCAGAGGGAAAAGTAAATTCCAGGGGAAGCTCAACTTTCTGGCGATTCGCAGACAGGCGGAAGAGCGATCATGAGCCCGGTTGTCTTCGATCAAGATCAAACCGTCGAGGTAGTCCGCCGGATAACCATATTGCTGGAGGAGAGATTGGCCGGAATCGGATTGCAAGGGTGCAAACTTCAGTTTTCCAGTTCTTTCTCTTTTAAGGATAAAACGAACCGCTCCATCACAAAGATGACACACTCCGTCAAACAGCACGATCCCCTGTTCTTTGCCTACCTGCATGATCTTCGATACTTATATTTTATATTTTTAGGAAGTTACAGACAATTATCGGAGTTGTGAACTTTTCCCATTCGACTCCTGCGGGTCTTGGTTATAATCAAAGAGAATGAATCATCATGAATTGGAAACGGGGGATGTACTTGCCTTAGATTTCAAAAAACTTTCCAAAGTGGCTGCCTGTGGGGAAAATCTGCTCCCTGCGATTGCCCAAGATGCAGATACTGGAGAGGTTTTAATTGTTGGCTATGCCAACCAACTTGCCTTGGATACTGCACTGAAGGAAGGCATGGCCACATTTTGGAGCTCGAGCAGGAATGAACTTTGGATAAAAGGGAAAACATCCGGTGACTTTCTTGAGCTTGTAGAGGCTCGAGTAAACTGCGAGCAAAACTCCCTACTTTACCTTGTTCGACCCAAAGGGGAAGGTGCCTGTCATGTAAAAGACGGTACCGGTAAAGCTAGGCCAGGGTGCTATTACCGAAAGATTCTGGAAACGGGAAAATTGGGGTTTGTTGAACCCGTCAAAGTTTAAGAGGCTCTTTGGACTGAGGTTCGTTCTTTTCTTTCTCCGGTGCCTTCTTTGTTTGGGGTGGCACACCATATCCGATCGCTCTAACTAATGCGGTCGATTGGTTATCTATGATGGGCATAATGTTAATCATATCATCCTTTGCCCGAAGAAAGAATATGCCCCTTTTGCTTTGATGATTCATCACTTTCCTCGAATAAACCTTCTTAAATTCCTGATCTTCCTTTAAATAGATTGTGATTCTTACATTTTTAGAATCTTCAGAAGATAGATTAATGTTTTTAGTTTTTCCAGGGGGTAGGGCGAACTTTTGTTCACCCACAGATAAGTAGGTGGTTATTTGGGCAAAGGAAACAAACTGGTACATTCCATTACCCGTTTTTTCGGAAGAGAATGGATAGCTTTTAACAGTTAATTTTTTCCCCTCTTCCCGTAGAAATAATATTTCTTCCCTGATGCCTCCCTGCTCTTGAAATTCGTACTGACAAGCAATTTCTAGATGCTCAATTGGATGGGGGGTTACCTCAGCACGGTCCGATTCCTTAGTTTGATAGAGCGTGAGAGGACTTTCTCCATAGTATAAAAACTTAGGAGATAACCTACTGGAATGAACATTCAGATTGAGTAGTGTGGCATTGCCATCCGGAGCATTTCCCCAAGGTGCATAAGTAAATCTCTGGGAAATATCATTCTCCCAAAATACAGCTTGAAAGAGAGCCTTGGGAGAAGGTTCTTTTTCAATCTCCTGACCTAGCAAAATAATAGGTAGAGCCAAAAACCATGGTAATACATTCCTCCAATCTTTTACTAACATGAAGCGATTATACATCCTGTTCGCGGAGCCAACGGAAACGCACGATCTTGAACTTTCTACCAAACCTTTGGTTGATCCCTTTGAGTGATATTCGCCCGGGTTCCGAATCATCCTCCTCATGGGGGTCCAAGTTTAATTTTAAATCTGAAATCATACCATCACGGTAATCCCGTTCTCTGCCCGACTCACCCACTCCAGGCAAGTCTGGATTTATCACAACATCTCCATTGCGGTTCAAATCGATCCATTGCTCTTTAAGGTTATCGTCATCATCCCAATAGCCATTCAAGTTTAAATCTTTAAAGGGTTCGTGAGGCCGGTGATGCGGGGCGTCCAAGTCTGACTTTACATAATCTGGTGTTCTTTGAACCACCAGTTCTATCCAAGATTTTGTCGTAAATTGAGCATCGCTCTCTCCCATCACACGGATGGTGAAAGTATCGGACCGGGCAGAGGTGACCGGTGCCAATGGGCTAAGCAAATCCGATTGCATGACCCAGCCAGGCTTGTTCGCTCCTGTGGCCACATGCTCCACGGCCAATAAATTTTCAGGAGCTTCACCAAAGACTGAGCTACTATATTTTATTGTACTATCAAATAATTTGGCCGTTCCAAAGGTGGGGGAATCCAAAACTTGAACTACCTTATCGCCTTGATAAACCATCCCACTACCAAAAGCTTGAAGTACGGATTGAGTTTCATTTCTTAGATAATCCCAATATTGATAATTTATTTTATTCGAAGATACTGCATGAAAGCCAAATTTGGCATATTGATAAGAACCTACATTGTTGGGGCTAGGACTTGCCTGACTTACCCATCTCTGACTGGGCCATTGGGGAATTGAGTTATTTGTAACCCATCCCTTCGCCTCATCGTCGTTCAGTCCCGCATTTGCAATGGCTGCTTGTACCGCTCCTCGTAGCCCAAGAACACTATGACGATCTTCTGGATAGCTTGCCCATTCGCTCATCTTCTTTTGCAGGAAGATAGGACGGCTACCCCTGGTTACACTGGGATCAGGGTCCATTGGGCTGGGATTGAGCCGACGATTAACAAAATCAGAAAAAGATAAAAAAGGACCTCGTAACTTCACTTGTCGAACCATCTGCTTGGCGAGTGTAACGATTTCTTGATCCGTCAGCATACGCAGATCGTTCCAATTATTTGAGTCAGGTTCTTTGAGAAAGCGGGGAACCGGAGTTTGATTGTTTGATCCGATATTTGCATTCGGTACAGGTACTCCCCTCAGAGAGGCAAGTTGGGCAACCCAGGCATCCACCGAGGTGGAATTGATATTAAAGGAACCTTCAACTAGCAAGTCTCCTGCAATCGATTGGTAGCGATATTCTTCATCATCCGTGGTTGAATTCGCTTTCTCTGAACTTTGGGAACCAAAGGAAGATCTTTCATCCGCCCAAGTGCCTGTCTTCCTCATGTAAGCGTGTAAGCGATGGTTGCCTTCCGACTCAAAGTAAAATGGCCGGAAGCGATCTCCTAATGAGTTATTGGTCTCATCATTAAAATCGGTGGGGTCGGTGGATCCACTAAGGAAATATCCATCCAACAATGCACGGTTTAAATAAAATGAATGGTCGAGGGTCGTGTTTTGATGGTTATTCGAGTTGCTGGCATGTCCGCGCCAAGGAGCAAATCTGGAATCCCTATCGGAAAAATCAAGCCCTTGCCCATCCCAATGATCAACTATTCGATTAGATGGCATAAGGACAAGATAGTTCTGGCCGTATTTGGCCCACATCGCGTCATGGTGCTCATTCTGCAACTTGACCATATCGGCTGGTGTTTTGACACTCGCCGTCCAGGTTTCTGCCTCTGGTACCGAAGGGTCGTCTTTGACAACTTTAGTCTCCCGCGAATCCAACCTGCCCCATGGCCTATGCCTTGCCACTTGAGTGGATGCATAAGAATTACCCAAAGCATACGCTGGGCCGTGTAAATAGTTGTTTAGGCTGGCATGTCGGTATTGAAGGATCGAAAGAGGCATTTGTCGTGGAATTTCAAATAGAATGGCATGAGAGGAACTCGTTAAATCACTACCAATCTCGTTTCGATCCATTTTTTGACTTCGCGTTGACTCATGGTTAAAAAAACCGATCTTTTCTTTCGAATTAACCGTCCGAGGAATCGTAGCGGTCAGGAGGAAAACATTGGCGTTATCGTTCTCCACAATTTCAGCCGGATTTTCTCCCGTAGAAGAGAGTCCAAGTAATTCTGCACGGTCATCAGGATTGTAAGAACCAACGCTTGCCGGAAAAGAATTAAAGGACCTTTCCGTATTGAAATCATAGTCATCGGGAGACCACCCTCCATCAAAATCATACAACCATGGGAACTCTATATTGGTTGGACGATTAGACATGAAGCTAGGGTAGGTGAAAGGCTCCAGTACTGTGTCATCACTTAAATCGAAGGTGAGGATATTACCATCTTCATCAGTTCTGGAGTACTGCTCTACGCCATCAAAAGAAAAATTTCGGCTCAAGCCATTCTTTTCTGACAAAAATCCAGGCTGAAATTCTTGCCAATTTTTCAGCCATTGCCCTCTGCCATGTTGGGTACTATGTACTAAGGCTCTAGGATTGTACTCATTTAAAATGATTCTTTCATTTCCCTCATCCGCAGGCATGGCAGCACTCCACTCCCATCCTGTGCCAGGTAATAAGTCATTGGTATGATCAAATGCATTCGCGTAGTTATCCTGTAAATATTGTTCCGTAGTATGTATATTCGCATAGGATTCGATGGCCTGATCATCCAGTGTCTCTGAGCGCCCTTGGTGCAAATTGAAGCGAATCAGTGGTTCTGCATTGGTTGGATCAAAGTTGGCAGGATTGGAACCAGTATCTTGATAAAGGGCCAGGCTATCATACTCGATATAACCACTTCCCAACTGGGAATAGGTAAAACCGTTTTTCGTTTTGGTTATTTGTTCCAAGGAATTTGATCCCAATCCATTAATTCCTGTGAAGTCTAAATAATAGGATACGATATAGTCACTTTGTAGTTTTTCGTTGCTGTAAGCAAAACTGGATTCCCAAAGAAAAAAGTCTTCCAAGTCACCTTTTCTAAGGCGAATCAAAGGCGGGTTAGATTTCGGATCGCCGGGTATGTCTTCGGTCTGCAATTCTTCTATGGTAAAGGTTGCCACCTCTCCCGGGTCAAGAACATCGTCTTGCAGGCTGACATAGATTCGGGGAAGATTTACATTTACCTTAAATTTATCCGCAAAAGAAAAGAAGTGGAACTCGCCAGTGTATGTGACATTTTCTCGGGGGTTTTCATGATCCAAAACTTTCGTTCCATTGTTTAAAGACCGCATCTGTAAGGATTGAGGATTACCGTCTACATTATAGCTCATTTTACTCGCATCGATAATTCCTGGTTGCGCGTATTGAAATAGCCTCGCGGCACCATCCACTGTTAATCTTTCTTGATCGACCGCTCTACGAAATAAACCCCAAGGAGAATCAGGCTTTTTAAGCTTGGATCGGTCACTAATCCCTTTTGCGTTTCCACGCGTTGGAAAACTTTCCACATTATTATAAAGCCTTATCCACCATTTGCGATAGAGGTCGTACTCTTTTAAATTAAAATTTGTGGCATTAAAAGTAGCTTTACGGAAAGGTATATCAAGGTATAAACCCTCAAGCTTAATTGGCATATCATACGGGTTCCAAAGAGACACTTTCGGGCTTATTGCCAGAGCCAGTTTACTGGTTCCCACCGCAGGAAAAACAGATACGCCCACCTTGGTAAGGAGAGGAAATATTGGATAGTTTTTCGGTTCAGGACGCTCACTCCGGATCGGGCCTCCAAAAATGTTAAAAAAAGGGCGTGCCTGAGAAATCGTCATACCTTGATTGCCCTCGATCCCCCGACGGTCAAAAATTAATGCATTATCTCCAACGACCCGGGGAAATTCGTCGGCCGGTTCAATCTCTAGTTCCTCGGCTTCATTGTATTTTTCATACAACTTATGATACTCGGCAAGGACAGACCAACGAGGCCCCGCCAGCAAGGCATTCTTATCATCCACTAAAGGCCCACGGGCTGTTCCCCCTGCTTGGTCAAACCAATGGTTTCGGTGCAACCCTTTACCAAAAGCTTTCTGACTTTGATGGTTATAAATTGGCAAACTCTTCAGGCAATGCACCCGATCACGAAATATAAAATTATCGTTAAAATCCTTCTCCCACAGTTTACTTGTTGAATCTTTTGCAAATGCGAGGCTTAAGTCACGCTTCAATCCACCCGTTCTCACATCGCTAAGTACTCCATAAGAATCGACCGTAAATTGATGAAAGTTCATCGCCATTAAATCCATCAATTCTTGCTCCCTTGCTTCGTCAGAAGTGCTCAGTTCGGCATGGCTTAAGAGGGTGATCAGATCATCATGCCCATCCCCTTCATCAAACGCTCCACTCACCGAGAAGTTCGGGGCCGGAGCAACCATCAAACTGGAGGTGTCGCTTAGACCAGCGGGTGGATTTATGTTAAACTTGGATTTTACCCCTTCATCACCCACCCAATAAGCATAATTACCTACCTCCTTTCCACTGCCAGAAGCAATTTTAGTTACTGGAACCCTGACGGGCTCGCTCGCATAACTTCCATCTACTTTCATCACTGGTGCACGAAGAATGTAAGTGGTTTCGACGGTTTCTTCATCTGTCCCAGTTTCATTGATATCTACCAAGGGGTGAAAATAATCCACCAGTTGACCCTCAACAACAAACCGGTGATCTGCCCATGCATTCTCTACTTTTCCATAAATTCGAGAGTTGGGCTTATTTAGAGTTCTTTGCCCCTCATCATCAATAATCACCCCATCTGGGACTTCTATATACTCGGTAATTATATTGTTTTTATCATAGATACCTAACTTTCTTGACCACCCCTCATTGCCACTCACTAACCAAGCCAACTCGATCGCCGGGTGCCGATCAAAGGCATCATCCGTATCCCAAGACTTTGGGAAACCCACTCCGGCATCTCGATTATTTGGCAGGGGGCGAAAGGCACGCTCATCGCTTTCGCTATTTCCGCCACGGGTCTTCCATACCCCTGTCCATCTTCTTTGTCCAATGGGGATGGTATCATTGGCGTTGCCGTCCTCATCAAGGTCCAATGAATTCTCGGTGGTTGGGCTTTGTGGGTACGATGATGTTTTAAACAGTTGGGTGGATTCAATCCGTTCATCATAAATATCCGCAGTGGTCGATACCCGCATATCGGGCCCAAGATGCTTCTGCAGTTCTCCAATTGCAATCATCATGCCCATGCGGGCATGGGCTTTCGATAATATCAGATTTTCCCTAGCTTCGGTATGAGCCAGGTCCATTCGAACTTGGCTGATTAACCCCATGACCAGCAGAAATACAAAACTGATCAAAGAGAGAGTTAATACCAAGGCGAACCCTCTTTGATCAGCGTAAGGGTTCTTAACTTTATTTTTGGCAGGTTCTGGATTCATGCCTCTAAATAAGTTGCAACGAACAGGGTATGTTTCGCAACGTAAAACCTAAACTTTCAAACAATACGGAATAAAAATTAGGGAGATCTATTGATCCAATTCTACTCAAACAAATTACCTCGATGGAATCGCAAGAATTTCCGCCTCTGATGGCCAATACTTTTCTATATCCTCCAAAGGCGGAACTTCTCTTGGGCGAACCACCCTAAAACCCACAAAAAGGGCATCGGTATGATACCAAACACTTTTGGGAATTTGAGGGTCTTGCTGCTTCCAGGATTCCTCGGATGCCATGCGGGCTGCGGAGCGATGATTTTTGACTCCATCATCCCATGATCCCCCTTTCACTACCCGAGGATACAAGGAGGTGGGCACAACTAAGGGATTTAACCTTTTAGATGCGGGCAGGGTGGCAGGAGGAGGGGCAAACTGGTCAAGTGTCCATTCCCATACATTCCCATGCATATCAAAGAGTCCAAACGGGTTGACTGGCTTTTGTCCAACCGGTTGATATTGGAAATAGCTGTTATTTAAATACCACGAGTGCTCAGAAAGCATTTCTGGATCGTCTCCAAAATTATATGCGGTATTGGTTCCAGCTTTGCAGGCATACTCCCACTCCGCTTCGGTAGGAAGGCGGTAAAATCGACCAGTCCGGGCACTCAGCCACATGGTGTACATTTTGGCAGAAAGTTGGGTCATACAAATCGCCGGATATCCACTCTTGCCCATTCCAAAGGTCATGTCGGTGTAAGGTGCGGTGGGTTTGGTAACCGCATCAGACAAGGAATCCGACTTGGTCGCCTCCCATTTTTTGTATGCTCGGTTGTCGCGATCAATATTGAGCATCCACAATTCGTAAAGATCCCAAGTGAGTTCATGCTTCCCCATCCAGAAATCAGAAACTTCAACAGGGTGAGCCGGCCATTCATCTTCACCACGATCCGGATCATCCAAGGAACTTCCCATGGTAAATTCTCCTCCCGAAACGGGTATCATATCGAAAGCTAAATCTGAGGTATCAATCCCTTCTTCATACTCAGTAAATTCGTCCTGCACGGCACCTGCAGAAAAACCGAGCTCTTTGTATAAATCTCTAGGCATAGTCCCTAAAATGGTTAGCGACTTCTTTTTAGGAGCCAAAGTCACATCTTCTGGCCAATCCGCACCCTCGTCAATCCATCGGCGAAGGGTATAAAGATCAACAGAAGACAGAGGGTCCGCCGGGGCCGGTGGCATAAACATCTCGTCATCCATGGGCAGGGTGCAAAGAATATAGAGTTCGCTTTCCACCGCATTACCGGGAACGATCACATAGTCCGTAGCAAAAGCATGTGCCTTGGTGTCTAAACGAAGATCTGCCTTCACTTTGCCTTCGTAGTGACAGGCAACACAATTGAGCTCTAGAATGGGTTGTACATGCTCCACAAATGAAAGGGTCTTGGGAAGCCGCTTGCGAGGTTCCAGGACAAGATCCTCTGGCCAATCTGCTCCATCAAGAATCCATTGCTTGAGGACCGCTTTTTCCGCATCGGTAAGTGGATAATCTTTTTCCTCGTTCTTGATTGGGGGCATGAAGAGTTCGTCATCAATGGGCAAAGTGGTTGTCCAATACAAGGAGCTCGATTCCGGGTCACCGGGAACCAAAACATCATCTCCGGCAAATGTCGCTTCCTTAGTGTCCAACTGAACATCCCCCTTGGCATTGTCTGCTCGGTGGCAGCTTACGCAATTGTGCTCAAGGATGGGTTTTACATCTCTGGCAAAGTCGATTTCAGAGGAAAAAACACCCACAAAAGGGATGAAAATTAAACTAGTTAGGGCTGATTTTAAAGTGAGATTGATTGACTTCATTTGTCATTAAAAGAAAAATTTAGTTAATGGATATTTATGGTGAATCTCAATCTTATTCACATCGATTATAAATAATTAAGAATTAAGCGATGTTTCTGACTTATCGATTTATCGTAGTATTGGCTATGATCCACTTTGCGATGCATTCCTTCTTGAATGCCAAGTTAGAATTTACTCAAGAATTAATGGGCACCGAGGTTCGAATCGTTGTGGACGCACCTAAGAACCAAGCTCTTTATGATGCGGTTAAAGGTGCTTTTGAAGAAGGTCGGCGGCTCAATCAAATTTTTAGCGATTGGGAAGCAGAAAGTGAGGTTTGCCGCTTTTCGAGGAGTTCCCGAACGGGTGAATGGTTCGAATTATCCGACGAACTTTTGAGGGTCCTTCAATTCAGCCAGAATCTAGCCAGGCAAAGTAATGGTGCGTTTGATGTAACCATTGGACCGGTTTCCCGATTATGGAGAATCGCACGTCATCAAAATCAATTCCCCGACCAAGAAAAACTCCAAAATTCCTTGTCCAGAACGGGTTTTGAGAAATTGATCATCGATGCTTCAAATTCTCGAGGCAAATTAACCACCCCATCGATGGTTCTTGACCTTGGTGGGGTTGCCAAGGGGTTCATCGCGGATCAGATGCTTACCTCGATGAAAAATAAGGGCTTTGATCGCTGCTTGATTGATGCAGGAGGTGACTTGACCATTGGAGCCCCCCCTAGAAGAAAGAGAGGTTGGCAGGTAGATATAGGAGGCCTTTCAAATTCAATACTTCCATCCTTGGACTTATCTAATTGTGCTGTAGCCACATCGGGTGATTTAAACCAATTTATTGAAGTGGAAGGCAAGAGATATTCCCACCTTATTAATCCTAAGTCTGGGTATGGTGTGGATGGAAACTGTCAAGTGACCATCATTGCCAAGAATGGAATGTTTGCGGATGCTTTCGCTTCGATTTGTTTAATCTTAGACACCTCAGGTGCTCGTTCCTTTTTGAATCATTACGATTTTTACAAAATGTACCACATTCGAAAACTCGTTCCGTCCAACGAGATACAGATTAATCAATTCCATAGCAGCTCCATTGATTGATACCTTTAATCTTGTCAGATTTAGGAATCAATATATTGTAGAAAGTTTACCTCAATTTGTTATGTCTAGAATTTGTGCAATTACCGGAAAACGCCCTAAGGTTGGTGGGCGAATTATTCATAAAGGCGTTAGTAAAAAAGCTGGTGGAATTGGCTTGCAGTTAGTCAAGAACAACAAGCGTACTTTCCGTCCAAACTTACAGCGTGTCCGTGTCAAATTGCCATCCGGACAAGTCAAAAGATTATGGGTATCGGTCAAAGCAATCAAGGCCGGGAAAATTCTAAAAGCTTAATTCTGCTTTTGGCCCGCCCGTCCGAATCGGGCCTCTCTTAAATGAATTCGGATATTATTTATTGGAACCCGAAATCATGTGCACATGAGAAAGAGGAAGTGTACGGGGAAAAGTGGCTCCTTTTCATTTATCACAATTTTTGGGGTAAATTAAGTCTTTGGGCTCTTGTCAAAAGAGCATGGTTTTCAAAGTGGTACGGATGGAAGATGGATAGGAGAAGCAGTAAAACCAAAGTCTTGCCCTTTATCGAGAAATACAAACTCAATACAAATGAATTTTTAGAGCCTCCCGAAAGCTTTAAAACCTTCAATGCATTTTTCTTCCGCAAACTCAAGCCAGATGCTCGACCTATTGAACCCGATTGTAATCAAATCATTTTCCCTGCAGATGGCAGACACTTTATAATTCCTGATCTATCTACCGTAAAGTCCATCTACGCCAAGGGACAATCCTTTGATCTGTTGAAGTTACTTGGCAACTCAGATTTAGCCGATTCATTTAAGCGTGGCTCTATGGTGATCAGTCGACTATGCCCTGTTGATTACCATAGGTTTCATTTCCCAACCACCGGTCAGATTAGCGAGACCCAATTAATCAATGGCTCTTTATTTTCGGTTAGTCCCATTGCCCTTCGGAAAAAAATCGCCATCTTCTGGGAAAATAAAAGATACATCTCCATTCTTGAAAACGAAAAAGCAGGAAAGATTGTCCAATTATTGATTGGTGCTACCTGTGTCGGCAAGGTCCATGTAACCGCTCCAAGTAATGCACTCGTTGAAAAAGGAGATGAGTATGGTTATTTTGCATTTGGAGGCTCGTGTATGATTACTATCTTCCAGCCTTCCTCGGTGCAGTTTAATCAGACTTTAGTCGAACAATCTGCAAATGGAATTGAAACTTACGCAAAAATTGGAGAATCCATGGGTTCTTTTATATACTAATCGTTAATAAAGTCATCTTGTGAAACTTTCTAAAACTCACGGCTTTACCTTACTGGAACTCATCGTTGCAGTGGCTGTGACTGGCTTGCTCTCTGGCATGTTACTTACCATTTCTTCGCAGGTTTTGAACACCCAGTCCAAGTCTTCCGGTCAGCTTGAAACCAATCTAATTGCCCAGTCCGTATTGGATCAAATTCAAGAAGATATGCAATGTGCCTTATTTCGCAATGATGGCAATATTTGGATGGCACTGTCCATTTTAGAGGACGAAGAAAATAGTGGCTTTTGGGCATCTGCTGTTCAAAAAAAGCCACCAGAAAGCTCCCTTCGTATATTTAAAAGCGATACCACGGAAAGTGAAAATATGAATGAACCGGAAGTGCCAGACAACTTGGGCCAACTTCCTTTCGAACTTTCACGTTTTGGGGTGGGGGGGGTATGGATGCGCTTTTTTACCCAAGCACCAGAACTTGGAAACAATGAAGAGATTAATTCTGGCGGAGCCAGAGCGATTGCTTACCAACTCATAAGGTACGGATTAACTGCATCTAAATCTTCGGCACCTCGATACCAGCTTTTTAGGACCGATGTGACAGCCAAAAATACCTATGCCGCTGGGTATGATTTGCACCCCGATGGCCCGTATGGTGACAAAAGTGGAGAAGTGAATATCGTAGAACCTGATACACCAAGAAACCATACTCTCTTAGAAAAACCGATTCTTGAAAGTGGAGACGATCAACCGGCTACCGCTTTTTCAATAGGTTCAAATATTATTGATCTGGGAGTGCGTGCTTACCTCGTTGAATATTCGAGTAGTGGGACGGGAAATCTAATCCAGATATTTCCCCCGATCAGCCCTGCCTCTCCAGGGAATATGATCTCGAATGTTTTTTATGCGACTTCCAACCTGAGTCTTGATTACAGCCCCAACCCTCCTCCATATAACAAGTTTCCTGATGTGGTGGATATCATGGTCAGGGTATTGACTTTAGAGGGAGCCAACAAGCTTGAGGCTTTTGAAAGTGGTGATATCCCAGAAACCGATTCCGTAAACTGGTGGAGTATTGCGGAGGAAAACTCGGATGTATACTTTAGAAGAGTGAAAATCTATGGAAGTGGGATCTAACTCTAAATAAACCCTCTTTGCTTCCTGTATTTCAGGGGGGTGATCTTCATCTGCCTACGAAATAGCTGGGTAAATGAACTTTGATCATAAAAGCCATTTTCTTTGGCGATGACCGATAGCTTATTACTAGAAGATAGAAGGTCATCACATGCAGCCTCAATTCGAGTTCGGGTGATGAATTGCATGGGTGCAATTCCAAATAATTCAACAAAACCTCGGTGAAGTTTCCTGTGGGTCAGTCCTGATATGCTCACAAGATCTCCGATTGAAATTTCTCCCCTAAAATGATTACGGATGTGGTTGACCGCTCGGCCAATCTCATCATCTCTTTCCCACTTCAATTCTTTTTTTTCGCCATCACCATAAGGGCGTACTGTGCCCATCAGACCAATGACCTCTTTTTGATCATTAAAAAGAGGATACTTATTGGTTAAATACCAGTCCGGTAATCCTTGGCTGTTAAATACTAATTCCAAAATATTTAATTTCGGTTTCTTCGTGGCAAAGATTTCCCGATCCTCTCGCCGAAAATGCTCCGCCAGTCTAGCAGGAAACAAATCGAAGTCCGATTTCCCGAATAATTCCTCTTGCGAGAGACCCAACCGAGGAAGGAATCCGTTGTTAACCATCACTAATCTGTGTTCTCGATCTTTGATAAAAAAGCTTACCCCAGGAAGATCATCAAAGAGTGTACTAACCAGTAAAGGATTGCATTGATTCTCCTCAAACCAATTAGATGCATGCCTACTTGTATGGGTTAATTTATCAAAATCATAATCACTCATAATTTTAGATAATTACCAAAATTTAGATTAAGCAACTATTTAAATATCACAAAATAGTCATGCTTTATGAGCATAAAATCGAATATGATTTTTTATTTTTTTGCCATATCTCCAGAGAAATAATTCTGGGCTTGAGATATTTTATGCCTAATACACATAAAAATTCATCAAGGTTTATTATCTAAAAAAGTCCTCAGATAGAATCCAGAATGAGTCACCAAAAGAAGCTATTCAAGTCCTAGTTTTTTTAACTTGGGGCGAATTACAAAATTGCAGTAACCTTGGTTTGGATTTTTGGCATAATAATCTTGGTGGTAATCCTCGGCAGTATAAAATTTAGGGACTGGCACGATCTCTGTAACCACGGGATCAACTAGCTGGGCAGAAAGTGCTTTTTTCCAAGAGATGGCCGATTTTTTCTGTTCTTCATTATAAAACATAATGGTAGAACGATACTGTGTACCCACATCAGCCCCTTGTCGGTTTAAAGTAGTCGGGTCATGAGCTCTTCCAAAAATTTCCAGAATTTTAGAGAAAGAGATTTTATGGGGAAGAAACTTGATTCTAATGACTTCTGCATGCCCTGTCTGACCGGTGCATATGTCTTTGTAGGTAGGGTTTTGCGTTTTCCCTCCAGCGTACCCAGAAACTACTTCCAGTACACCCTCTAAATTTTCAAAAACCGCTTCCGTACACCAAAAACAACCACCACCGATTAGAGCAAATTCACTACCAGTCAACTCGGACGATTTTTTTTGGGTATTCACAGTATTTTCTTCTGTAGTCTTGGAAAATGTTGCCAGGGGGATGAGAATAGAAATGAGAAACGCATTTAAAATTTTAAAGCAGAAGTTCATATACTATTTGGTTAACCATTCATGGCCATGCTTGAGTAACAATTTATCGGCTGCCAGAGGGCCCCATGTGCCCGCTGAGTATTTTTCTAACCCATGACCTCCTTGGGACTGCCATGTCTGAAGAACCGGAGAGAGTAAACCCCAAGACTGTTCTGCTTCATCTCCTCGAATAAACAAAGTTCCGTCACCCACCAAGGCATCAAGAATTAACCTTTCATATGCCTCGGGAGTATTGGATCCAAATGTTGTGTCATAACCAAATGAGAGATTAACGGGTTGAAGCTTGGTTTCCAATCCTGGTGTTTTTGAATTAAGACTCAGGCTGACTCCTTCATCAGGTTGGATCCGTATCGTAAGTAGGTTCGGGGAAAGAGGTTGTCTAGAGTTTTGCCCGAATAGAATGGCAGGAGGGCGCGTGAATTGCACCACAATCTCGCTAACCTTTTGCTTAAGCCTTTTTCCGGATCTTATGTAAAAAGGCACTCCTTTCCATCGCCAATTATCGAGTTGTAAAGAAAGTGCCGTGTAGGTTTCTGTAATGGATGATTCAGGCATGTCCTCTTCCTCTAAATAACCCACCGCTTTTTCTCCACCGACTAATCCTTCGGTATACACACCCCTAACCACTTCTGAATCCAATGTGTCCAGAGATATAGGTTTGATCGCTTGAAGGGCCTTTACTTTTTCGTCTCTAATTGCTTCAGGATCCAAAGAAGAAGGCGGCTCCATTGTGGTGAGGGCAAGTAGTTGCATCACATGATTTTGAATCATATCCCGAAGAGCTCCACTTCGGTCATAGTATCCCGCACGAGAACCTACTCCGAGATCTTCCGATACGGTAATTTGAACGCAGGAAACATAATTTCTATTCCAAACGGGCTCAAAGATGGAGTTGGCAAAGCGCTGGACCAACAAACTTTGAACCGTTTCCTTGCCCAGATAATGATCGATGCGAAAGACCTGTGACTCCGCAAACCTACGGTTAATCATTTGGTTGAGTTCTTGAGCACTTTCCAGGTCTCGACCAAATGGCTTTTCCACAATAACTTTGGAAGCCGAGGGAGTGTTATGATGTAACCGCGCTAAACCACTGTTTCCAAGATTTTCAAGGATAGGCAGAAATCCAGATGGCGGGGTGGATAGATAAAAAATACATTGTACAGGTTCTCCAACCGATTTTTCAATCTCTTCGATTTTCGTCTTGAGTGAATTGAAGCTTTCTTCGTCGTCGTAAGCCCCGTGGTGAAAGGATACTCGTGGGGCCAATTTACTCCAGACTTCTTCAGCCACTGGCCTTCTTGAATGAGAATTAAGAGAAGCATGAAGCGTCTTGCGAAATTGTTCATCCTCTACGGGTCTACGACCATAGCCGATTAAGAAAAAATGATCAGGTAAGAGACGATCTATTGAAAGATTAAAGAGTGCTGGTACCAGCTTACGCGAAGTTAGATCTCCGGATGCTCCAAATATAACCATTACAGTCGGAGGAATAGTTCGTTTGCTTAAATTTGACATGAGTTTGCCACAATACGCAGTGAGTATTGTTATGGAAAGAGGGAAACGTTTTCGTGATGAAATACTTCCCCCCCCGTTTGACATAAGTCCACTTCAACAACATCAAATCGGTAAGAAATAAATTTGCCATGTTGACGCCTGAGAAAGTCTCGGCAGGCAACTAAAAGAACCTTTTTCTTTTGCGAGCCAATGGAGTAAAAACCATGATTTATGGCTTGCAGTGACCTCGCCCGAACTTCAACAAATACCAGACATTCCATATCGAGGGCGATCAGATCAATTTCCCTATTTTGATTATAAGGACTGCGCCAATTTTTTTCTAGAATTTGATAACTTTTCTTTTTTAAAAAGCGGCAGGCAAGCCATTCTCCATACCATCCCTTAACTTGGTTACTTTCTAATTTCACAGGCATGCCTAATTGCCAGATAAACTCAAGAAAGCTTCTTCTAAAACGGATCGTTTTCAACGCCATTCGTGCTTTGGATAACGCCCGGATAATTCTTTACGAATTTGGGGATAAGCTCCTTCCCAAAAGCCAGAAAGATTCGAAGTTCTTTGAACGGGCCGACGACTCGGAGCAAGGATTTCAACTACCAGAGGATATTTTCCATAAACAATCTTGGGATGTTCTGCTACATCGTATAAATCCTGAAGAACCGCACTCAAGATAACTTCTCCTTTTTGGGAGTAATCAAGAGAGTAAGGACGTTTTCCTGTTTTTAGATCAAAACTTTCAGGAACCGCGTCATTCAATAGAACTTTTTCTTCCTGACTAAAGCAATTGAATAGAAAAGGGTAGACCTCTAAGTTTTTGATTTCTTTCCAGCTAGAACCATTCTGACAAAGTTGCTCATAGAAAAGCAGTTGGGTGGCCTCGTCCATTTCCGTGAGACCAAATTCCGGAAATACGGATGCGAGGAAACTTACCCGGTTCAAAAGCTTTTCGACCTGTGCATTCCAATGCTTTAATTTTAAATCGCCTTTGAGTAATGCTTGGGCGTAAGCGTGGGCACGCTCACTAGCAGTTACCTCTTCAGTTTCACGCACTGACAAGATAAGCTTCTGCCAGCCTTCGACCTCCCTGCGAACCACTTTTCTGGTACTCTTATCTAAAAGAACTTGTCGGCTGGTAGAGATTTGGGCATTTAAATCCTGCCTTATCCAGGCTTCGTCTATTCCGCTAACGCACTCCATTTCCAGCACGATTCTACCTTTAATTTTTTTCTCTAAAATTTGTAGAGGTAAGACAAACTGTTCATTTCCTACCACAGAGTGCTTACTTAAATGTAATTTATGGCCTCGTGCATCTTGATAAATTTTTTGGCCAGCACTCACCAAATGGGCAATTTGATTCGGAAAACAAGTAAGCAAGGATCTTGCTAAAGTTTCATAACTAGATTCCTCCAACTTAAAAGGGCATTCGGCTAGATTGCTTAATCTTTGTGCCACTTTTCCAACCTCACGGGCTCTTCCTGCATGAATTCCAACGATTTCGCACTCATGGAAATCAAAGTTTCTTCTGACAGCTTCTTCAAATGCAAGCAAAGTACAGTAAACATCTGATCTTGGGTGGCTCAGGGGGAAAAAATCGCTTAAAACCTGGGATTGAACAAACGATCTGCCCTCGAGCATGGCCAAGATTAATGAGATTGAAGAAATCAGATTTTTTTCTTTCGCAATAAGTAAAGCATGAGCCCAATGAGGATGAGTAGATATTTTACTCATCTTTTCTCCATGTTTTGTTAAATCGTTGTTGTGATCTAAAGCCCCAAGAGATCTTAATTTTTCTTCCGCTTTTAAAATTTCATCCTGTGAAATAGGATCTAACCATTCTAAACTGTTCAACTTTAGGTTGGCGGCTGCCAAATTTAAATAAATCTCGCTAAGATCAATACATTTAATCTCTGGAGGATCAAAATCTGGGCGATTTTCATGCTCCGATTGAGACCATAATCGCAAGCAGTAGCCCGGCCCCATACGACCCGCTCGACCCGCCCGTTGTTCCGCAGAACTTTTACTTATTGGTTCGGATAATAATACATTGATTCCGCGCTTACTATCATAACGCATCCTCTTTGCTTTACCTGAATCAATGACGACTTTAACCCCCTCTATGGTAAGAGATGTTTCAGCAATATTGGTGCTTACAATGATCTTCCTTTGATTGGTTGCCGCAAGGGCTAGGTCCTGATTCTCTGGAGATAATTCACCATAAAGAGGGCGAACCAGTACACCACTCGACCAAGGACTTCTGAGAATGGCTTTTACTGCTTGAGCAATTTCAAACGCACCATCCAGAAAGACCAAGATATCACCATCAAACTGTTTCATTAAAGAGGGAATCATTTGAACTGCACTCTTCCAAACAGGCATCTGATGGGATATACGCTTGTGTTCGATTTGGACCGGAAAACTTCTCCCCTTGATCTCTAAAGAAACTGAGCTAGGAATGAATTGGGCAAGGGCATCCAAATTTAAGGTTGCCGAGGTTAAGATCAATCGAAGGGAAACCGATGGCAACTGACACATTTTCAAAGCCAAAGATAAGCAAAGATCCAGTTGGGCACTTCTTTCATGGAATTCATCTAAGATCAAGACATCCACACCCAGCAGTCCTTCTTTGCTTAGGAGCTTATTTAAAACGACTCCGTCCGTGGCGTAGATAATTTGGGTGTCTTCCGAGTATTTTTTATCAAAACGAACCTGGTAACCCACTTCTTGTCCAACCTTCCACTTAGCGAAAGAGGCCACTTGGTGGGCAAGTACCCTAGCGGCGATTCTTCGAGGTTGAATAACCAAAATTTTACCGCTTACTAATTGAGAGGCTTTTAACAGATAGGGTAGGGCAATTGATTTGCCTGACCCAGTTGGGGATTTTAAAATTATGTGACGGTATTGATCCCAGGCGTTCTGGATTTTCTCAAATTCTTGAAATACAGGAAGCTTACGAATGAGGTCCACAAATAAAAGCTTTAGGGCAGATGAGTATTTTGAGTTCTGATATAAGACTAAAAGGCACCCTATTCTGTGGCATGCCAGCGGGCCGATTCATAGTCTTGAATGAACAAAGGGCTAAAAAACATCGAACATCGGAAAAGAAATTGAATACCAGACAAGTGGACACAGGGTAACCAATCAACGCATTTACACCCCAAAACTTTTGCTCTAAAACAAGCTCTTGTACTGCTCAAGCATTCGCTTGGCCAATGAATCTCCATTCTCCGCAGCCATAGAGAGCCATTTTTTAGCATCAGATAGGTTTTTATCTGTTCCCTTTCCAGATAGCTTCATCAACCCTATCAACCTTGCCGCCTCAGCAAATCCATTTTGGGCTAAGGGTAACAACATCTTGTAGGCCCGGTGATAATCCTTATTTCTCCCCACACCTGTGTAGTATTGTCTAGCTTCGTTTAAAATGGCCTCATTTTGCAATTTGGGTGTAGAATTTCGGGTCAAAGATTTATTTTCATACGATGTGTTGGAAGGCGAAGATGAAACCTTCTTTTTTAAGTAATCTGTAGCTAATTTATGATCCTGACCCGCAGCCTTTCGTAGGTATAGGGTACCCTGGCTTAGGTCTTGAGGAATATTATCCGAACCCTCCGACAACAGAACACCCAACCTATATTGAGCTTCTGCAAAGTTTTGCTTTTCGGCTACTTTCAACCATTGAATCGCCTTTTCTGAATCCTGAGCTACTCCCTCTCCGTTGTAATAGGCCATCCCTAAATTAAATCGAGCGGTCATTGATTTCGCCCGCACCGCCTCTGAAATTAAAGTGATTCCTTTTTTTGAATCCCTACTTAGAATACCGGGTAATCCCTTAAGATAAAGGGATCCAAGCGTGGCTTGAGCCTGAGGAAAACCAGTATCCGCAGATTTTTGAAAATAATCCAAGGCACGTGAAATATTTGTGGGTAGGACTTGAAAGTCAATCTCTCCCATACAATACATGGACACCGGGTCACCACTTGATGCGGATCTTTGAAGAAGTAGGGCGGCATCCTGGTAATATCTAGTAGCTTCCGAAAAATCACCTTTCAACATGGCAAGATTGGCCAAGTTATAGGAACCGAAAGGGTGCCCCTTGTTTAAGGCCGCCTCTGACCATTGCTTAGCGGCCTTAAAATTGACCCGACAACCCGCCTCACCCGAGCGTAAATATATGCCTAAAAGCCCCATATAATATGGAGACCCTGCCTGGGCTTTTTGAACAATCTCCTCATAAGTAAGGGATCGGTTCCAAAATTCATTTCCTAAGCAACAATGAAAAAAACTTGTTGTAATCAATAATCTAAACAGAAACTTCATAAAATAATCGCTTGGCAAATAGAATTAAGTATAAAAACTTCGGTTCCAAGCTTGAAAGCCCTTGATGATTAACAAAATTACGATCCCAGCAATGACTTTATTCTACTCAAGGCTTTCCCTGATAATTTTATTCTTAATCACCGGATATCCAAGCCATGCCACTTCCTATTTGGAAGACTTTTCTGATTTAAAACTCATGGAAATTCTAGAAGACCAAAAGGAACTTTTTCAAGAAGATAGCATTTTGTCTGACGACGAACTTTCCCAAAAAGCCATAAGGATACTTAATCGATATGAGGACTTCCTTTCTCAAAGCCCCAATAACCTGAATGCCCTGATTCTGTATGGAAAATTTCTCTTGCAAGTCGGGGAAAGGGACCAAGCGATCAAAATATTTTTTAAAGCCAATCAAATTGACCCGAACATTGCATTTCTTAAACAAGCCATCGGCAATTATCTCGTTGAGTCGACTAAGCCGGTTGATGCTTTTGCCTTTTTTTTAGAAGCGACAAGACTAGACCCAGAAGAACCTTTATACCATTTTAATCTAGGAAATTTTATTTATCTCTTTAGGGAAGAACTTACCCACATTGAAGCGAGCGAAAAATTAGGCTTTCTTATGCATGAAAGCTTTAAAGAAGCTACCAATTTAGACCCTGACAACTTTGATTTTCATCTTCGATTTGCCCAGAGTTTTTTTGATTTTGAGAACACTCTTCACCAAGAAGCTTTAAATTCATGGGATCAATTGATCCATGTTTTCGGCAAAAGAACCACTAGAGAATTGGACTACATAAAAGTCTGCAAAGCGAGAGTTTTGCTAGCAATGAAAGACTATGATGAAGCCATCCATCAGTTAAGTTCCGTTCAATCCGAGGCGTTAGAAGCAAAGAAGTCCTTGTTGCTTGAAAGAGCCATCCAAGGGAAGAGTGGAGTAACGGCCAAAAATGTGGAGCAAAACAAGACTCTTTAAGTAATAAGCCTTAAACTAGAAATAACTCTATTAGGTCTAAAAAAACCGATTAAATTCTTTATTCATGCTAAAGGCTGGTAATCTAGCCAAGACTTAATACTATATAGGAATGCGTCGTGTTGCTGAATTTACCCAAGAAAATCACGCCCTTCGTTTCTGGAGTTATTTAAAAACGAAAGGCATCGAATCCTCTTTAGAAAAAACCATTTCCGACTCTACTGAAACCTGTGAGATTTGGGTAGCGGAAGAGGATCAAGTCGGTTTGGCAATTTCTTATGTCGAAGATTTTAACTCCAATCCAACGGATCCAAAATTTTCTTCGACCAAAAAAAATATTCCCGATACCGAACCTTCCCCAAACTCCAAAAAACGGAGATTTGTTGAATTTAACCTGCGAGACAAGTGGAAAGATGGAGACCGAAACCAGGGAGCCATAACACTTTCTTTAATCATTACCTGCGTGGCAGTATTCTTGATCTCAGGGATGGGGCAAAATACCGAATTGGTCGGTGGTTTTTTTATTTCCGAGAAATTAGATGGGCAATTATCTGAATTTAGCAGCGGTGAAATTTGGCGCCTTTTTACACCTATCTTTCTGCATTTCAATTTCTTACATATTTTGTTCAATATGTTTTGGCTGTATGATCTTGGGTCACAAATAGAAAAACGAAAGGGATCTAAATTTTTTGTTACCTTTATCCTGTTACTCGCCCTTGCTTCTAATCTTACGCAATTCGTACTTTCAGGACCAGCTTTTGGAGGAATGTCGGGAGTGGTTTATGGTTTATTTGGTTATGTTTGGGTGAAAACCCGCCTAGACCCTGCAGATGGTTTTCGCTTAGACCCAATGGTTGCGATGATTATGTTTGGCTTTTTTCTTATAAGTTTTACAGGAGTCTTTGGCGGAATCGCAAATTGGGCACACACCGGAGGTCTGGCAATCGGATTGGCATGGGGTTATGGGTCCGCTTACAGGTGGAACCATCGCTAGAACTGTAATCAAGTTTTTTTGATAATTTCGTAAATTGCCAACCCTGCCCTTAAATTTGGCAGCCAAGTGCACTTATTTATCCAGTCGCCCCGATAAAAAACTCTTCTTCCGATTTCTAATTGTAATCCATCTTCCTGAAGTCGTGAGCAAAAGTCCTCAAACTCTCCGATAGAGAAATGATTACTCAAATGATTACTCTCCCACTCATGAGGATAAACTTCGTTAAGTACGCGATGTCCCTTAAGAAGAAAATTAAATCGGTTTCTCCAGTACCCATGATTTACAAAACTTACCGCAACCTTTCGACCGACTCGAATGGCTTCTTTTAAAATCGATCCTGGTTCGGGTAGCGACTCGACCATTCTAGAAAAGATGACCCAATCATAAGAGTTGTCATTAAACTTGGATAATGCCGTAAAGATATCTTCCTGGTAAATTGGAACTCTTCTAGAAACACAAGAAATGGCGTTATTTAAATCCCAATCGACTCCCAATCCTTGAACCTCTTTGGTTGCAGAAAGGTGCTCTAAGAGTAAGCCTCTGCCACAACCCAGGTCCAGCACTTTATCCTTTGGCATAACCCATTCATCGATGGCACGGAAATCGGCTTCTTTTTTAACTTCATATCTATCTTTTAACTTTCGAAAGCCATCATCGTTTTCATTAAGAAGCGAAACCTCCGAATCGCTAGTTCGCAGAAAACTTCCCAATGCATGAAGAAAAGGTCCGGAATCAATAAGAAATGAATCGTGTCCGTGAGTGTGGTCAATTTCGACATAAGAAGCATTTTTACCCTCTTTGAGTAACGCATCCATGATGTCCTTGTTTTGTTTGGGCGTGTAAAGCCAATCGCTTGAAAATGCAATTACTAGAGTGCGTGTGCTTACCTCGCTTACTGCTGCCTCAAGCCCTTCTTCTCGGACGAGATTAAAACGATCAAGGGCCTCGGTTAGCTTTAGGTATGAGTTGGGATCAAACCTTTCCACAAATTTTTTCCCTTGATGATCCAGATATCCCTGAACGCTAAATTCAAATTCCGTAGATGGATCTAGCCTTCGATCGCCGCCAAACTTCTCCTCCATGCCAACATCGGATAGGTAGGTAATGTGAGCCATCATTCTAGCCACAGACAATCCTCGATCAGGGCCATTACCCTTTTCGTAGTTGCCATCTTGCCAAGCTAAGTCCCCACGAATTGAGCATCTGCCTGCTTCATTAAATGCGATGGTTTGCACACTATGCTGTGCGGTTGCTGCTATGATGATGGCGTTCTTAGTGAAACCTGGGTATTCAACAATCCACTGTAAGGCTTGCATGCCTCCCATACTTCCTCCAACTACAGCATAAAGTTCAGAGATTCCAAAGTGGTCAATGAGGGCTTTCTGTGCTCGAACCATATCTGAGATCGAAAGATCTGGGAATGATGCTCCATATCGAACGGCATTTTGCTGAGGCTGAAAACTGGATGGGCCAGTTGACCCTCGACATCCACCTAAACAATTGGACGATAGCACAAAAAAATGATTTGTGTCGATTGGTTTACCTGGGCCCACGACATGATTCCACCAACCTGGCTTTTCATCGTTCTCATCATAAATTCCTGCAATGTGGTGGTCGCCGGTCAAGGCATGGCAAATATAGATGGCGTTGTCTTTTGCTGGACTTAGTTTTCCGTAACTTTCATATCTCAACTCAAAACCATTCAAAGAATTACCATTGGAGAGATGAAAAGCTTCGTTGTAATGAAAAGTCTCCTCCCTAACAATACCCACTTCTTTGGGTTTGTTTTTGCATGGTTGATGGTTGGAATGGGGCATCAAGATCGTTTTTAAGCAAAATGTCTTAAAGACAAGACTAGGAAAATCTATCAGGAAATTTTTTCAATCAAAGCCTTGTCCATGTCATAATTACTATGAACCGATTTCACATCTTCCAAATCCTCAAGGGCTTCTATGAGTTTTAGCACTTTGCGGGCTGTATCTTCGCACTCGATGGCAACTAAAGTATTGGGCAGATAAGCAAGTTCCGAAGAGTCCGGCTCAATGGCTTTCAGTTCAAAAGCTTCGGCCAATTGATCAAACTCAGAAACTTCACAAATAACTTCAAAGTGGTCATCTTCAACGAGCACATCTTCTGCATTGTTTTCAAGAGCAAACTCAGTCAACTCATCTTCTGAGATTTTTTCTAATGCCAAAAGGAATTGGCCCTTGCGCTTAAAATTAAAAGCCAGAGCACCCACGCCCGCAAGATTACCACCACCCTTTGAAAAAGTACTTCTTACTTCAGAAGCAGAACGGTTTTTATTATCTGTTGTAACCTCGACAATCAACCCAACCCCGCCTGGACCGTAACCCTCATAGAGTAATTCTTCAATCGTAAGTCCCCCCAATTCTCCAGCACCTTTTTTGATCGCTCGATCAATGTTATCGGATGGCATATTTGCCTGTTTTGCTTTGAGGATTAGGGTTCTCAGTCTTGGATTAAATTCCGGGTCTTTTCCTCCATCCCGAGTGGCAAGAGAAATTTCTTTGCTTATTACACTGAAGATCTTACCACGTTTTGCATCAACGGCCGCTTTGTGCCTTTTCGTGGTTGCCCATTTACTGTGCCCTGACATGAGAAACGAATTTATATAAATTTGCGGGAAAAACCACGATTTTAACTCTCCAATTCTTTCTTTAGAGCTTCATAAGCTTGCATGATCTTGTCACGCTTTTTTTCAGCTGCCTTTCTTTTTTGTTCCGTCATGCCATCCAATCGACCTTGGGTGTAGTTTTCCATTCTCTCCTTATACCTCGATTCCAAAAGTTTAGAATCGATATCTGTCTTTATTTTTAGACCCAACAAATTACGGCTTTTGACTTGGACTTCATCTAAATCGTTTCCCTCATGCTCGGAATATTGGGCTGTCTTTTTCTTGTTACCGGCAGTGGATGAATTCGCCTCGTTATCTGTCTCTAAGGCTTTGGGAATTTCAACCGTATTTTTCGTAAGAAGAGTTTGTAGAATAGTCATAATGTTCTGAACCGTCCAATAAAGAACAAGTGCCGAAGAGAAGAAGTACAGAAAAACTAAGAACATAAACGGCATAAATCGCATCATCTTAGCGTTAATTCTTTGTGCCTCACTCATTTCAGGCCCCAGCTGCATAGGATTAAGTCTCATTTGGTACCATTGAGTAAGAACCATAAATATAGGGAGGATATTAATCGAAAACCCTTGTAGCATGGCGATATTGTCCTGCTCCGACAGGTCATTTGCCCATAAAAACTCTTGTCCATAAAGTTCGGCAGCCGATCTTAACATCCAGAACATGCCCAAGAAAATAGGAATCTGAATGAGAATGGGCCAACAACCAGCAAATGGATTTACCTTATACTCTTTGTAAAACTTCATCATTTCCTGATTAAGTTTTTGTGGGCTTCCTTTGTGCTTTTCCCTGAGCTTAGCAAGCGGACCTTGTAAGGCCTGCATTTTCTTTTGGGAACGAGTTGCCTGAGCAGTGAGTGGCCAAAGGATTAACTTTACAATAACGGTAAGAAAAATGATACCAAGCCCGTAACTTCCAAAGATTGAACTCAGTTTATTTAAACTCCAACTTAGAGGTTCTGAAATCCACCAAAAAACACCAAATTGCATGACTTTGTTTTGCTCAGCGGAGAGTTTTGAAAGTTCAACATAATCTTTAGGCCCAGTATATAAGCTAAAAGAAAATTCTTTTGGGTCATTCGGTTTCAAAATTCCAAGTGGAAAAGAAATGGATCCACTAATACCAAGCACTTCTTGACCGTTTTCTAAGGTTTTTCCCTGAACCGACTCACCCATCACTCGAAGGTCGCTCAATTCAGTTTCAGGCTTGAGTAAATTGACAAAGAACTGATTGTTCACACAAGCCCATTTTGCCTTAGACAACCTTCTTGGCTCAATCTTTCCACTAGGACCCATTTCATTGAGCTGAAAAAATTCTTCTCTTTCGCCGTCAATTCTTCCGCTACAAGTGGCACAAGAACACCCTTCAGCAACAGGCGCACCATCATTATAATAACCAACACTAAGATAGGTTGAGGCCTGATCAAAAGGATTGTACATCCGAGGAATTTGAAAACTGGAACCAAGCGACATCCTAACTCGGTCTATAGCGATGGGAGATTCTTTTAAATTCTCAAAGATTGTTCGATGTCGTACCAAATATCCTTCGTTTGGATTTCTTTCATATACACGATCAATTTGAAGATCCGTATTGGACTTCCATCGAAATACCATTTTGGTCGAGGAATGTTCAATCAGTTTGAAATCCCTTGGATTCGGCAAGGTATTTGAAATTAAATTCCCTGAACTATCCTCAAAGGTAATTCCCAAGAGTGGATCATCCGAGTAATTGCAATCGTATGATTTACTCAAGCGGTCGGACTGGTGAAGCATGATCGAACGAATGCCACCTGTATGATTAGTAAAAGTCAGAGAAGATAAACCTGAGGATAACCCCGGGGTAAGAATTTCTTGACTGAGTTTATTCTGCGAGAAATTGTTGATCGAAGTCAAAGTCTCTAAACCAGAATCATCCGCAACCGAGATTGATTTTTGGTCTTCTTCGAAAGGTTGCAAGTTTTCGGTACTCTTTTGAGGGGTGATAAGATCCCGTTTGTTGGAGTTAATTTGCTCGGCTCCTTGCTCCCAGATTAGATAAAAGGCTAAGACAAGAAATCCGATACCCAAAAGGTAATTTTTCATAGTCGATTTGAAGCTTTCGAGAGTGCATGAATGAAGCACTTCTCGAGTTTTGAAAATTTGGTCAAAAATATTGATTTCTTTGGTAAGATTACCACATCTGTAGATACAGGAATAATTCCCTTGTTTCTTCGATAAATTTCTCGAACGGTTCGCTTAGCCAAATTTCTACTCACCGCATTGCCTATTCGTTTTGTAGCAATCACTCCTAATCTAGATACCGATTTTTGATTTTTGAGTACCTGCAACCAAAATGGATTTTCCTTAACAGAAGTGCCCAAAGCCTTGACCCTGAGAAAATCCGAGGATTTGGTTAATTTTTCAGTGCGTGAAAGACACTCACTCACGCATACAATAAACCAATTTGATGGTTATCGAAAACGAGGAAGAACCGAAGCGGTTAGCTTAGCTCTTCCCTTACGACGACGATTTTGGAGCACCTTGCGACCAGCACTAGTTTGGTTGCGCTTACGAAATCCGAATTTTCTGGCTCGGCGCAGTTTCGATGGATTGTAGGTAGGTTTCATGACAAAGTAGAGATAGTAAAGATTCTACCTCTAATGTCAAACTCTGAGCACAAAGAATCATCCCCCGTAGAAGGATTATATTCGTCTTGCGGAAACTCAAAAATCGTCCATTATGTTATTTTTGTCCCGTTCGTCTAGCCAGGTTAGGACACCGGGTTTTCATCCCGGCAACAGGGGTTCGAATCCCCTACGGGACGCCATTATTTAGAGAGTTTTGTCTCAGACCTCTATCTCGTTATAAATCAAGGATGGAGTCATTGCACAATCCAATCGTCCTCAAGGGTGCCCGTGAAAACAATTTAAAGGATATAAACCTATCTCTTTCTCCTGGAGAATTAACTGTATTCACGGGTTTAAGCGGGACGGGTAAATCAACCTTATTATTTGATGTTTTGCATGCCGAGGGACAAAGAAGATATGTTGAAACATTTAGTCCTTATGTAAGGCAATTTATGGAAGCCTTGCCCAGGCCTAAAATTGAGTCCATGTCAAATGCACGTCCATCCATTGCGGTAGAACAAAAAAATTCGATTAGGAATTCTCGATCTACCGTGGGTACTATGACGGAATTGTCTGACTATTTTAAGGTGTGGTTTCCACAAGTTGCTCAATTGCATGATCCGGACAACGACAATACAATTATTACTGAAGCAACGGCTTCAACCCAGACCAAGAATTGTTTGACTCAATTTAAAAATCAAAAAATTGTTTTCGGGTTCTGGCTAGAAAGAAACGAACTGCCAGTAAGGGATTTTTTAAGCTTTCTAGCTTCAGCAGGCCATTCCCGCATTTTAGTCCAAAATAGATATATTCGTGTTCAAACTTTAGACGAAAACAATTGGAATGAAACATCCGCCTTCGTGGTCGTTGATCAAACCATGGTGACTCATGACAACCGAGCCCGTGTGTCCGAGGCAATCAATCTATCACTCGAACTCGGCAAAGGGCTAGCGGAACTAAGATCTGTTTCTGGAAAACTTTATCTTTCGATTCACAAAGGATTGAGGTCGGCAAAATCAGGAAAACACTACAATCGACTAGATCAGGGGTCTTTTTCGTTTAACAGTGCAGTGGGTGCCTGTTCCAAATGCAAGGGTTTTGGCAGCGTGATCGAAATCAATCCTGATCTTGTTATACCCAACCCATCTTTGTCCATTGAAGAGGGCACCATCAGACCATTTGCTGGTAAAACATATAGCAATTGCTTACAGGACCTGCTTCGACTGGCCAAAGAAAATAGTATTGAAACGAACGTCCCCTGGAAAGATTTAACCATTTCACAAAAGAGATTTATTTGGAATGGAGACCCCAGTCACCAAGAAGGAGACAACCGTTGGTATGGTCTTGATGGGTTTTTTAGGTGGCTGGAAAAAAAGACTTACAAAATGCATGTCCGGGTTTTCCTCTCGAAATATCGAGGCTACTTTGAGTGTCCGGACTGCAAGGGGAATAGATTTCAAAAAAAATCTCAAATGTGGAAGTGGGAAGGTTGTTCACTGCCCGACCTTTATGCGATGCCAGTAACTGAGTTGTTTGGCAGACTCAAGAAAGTGAAGCCTTCCCAAAATCCAAAAATGGATTTACCTTTAGAAGCAATTTGTAAAAGACTTGGATATTTAGAGGATGTAGGGTTGGGGTATTTAAGTTTAAATCGTTCCTCAAGAAGCTTAAGCGGTGGAGAGACTCAAAGAATTAATTTAACCGCCTGTCTCGGTGCGGGTTTAACGGATACTCTTTTTGCTTTGGACGAGCCCACCATTGGTCTTCACCAGCAAGATATTGACCGCTTGATTAAAATACTCAAAAACTTAGCTTCCGCTGGGAATATCGTTTGTGTTGTAGAGCACGATGAAGAGGTAATCCGTGCGGCTGATCGGGTCATTGAAATGGGGCCAAGGCCGGGAGCAAAAGGGGGAGAAATTATTTTCAATGGTACTGTTCCGCAATTATTAAAATCTAAAAAATCCATAACGGGGAGGTGGCTGAACCATCGAAAAATAGATGCATTACCAAGCACAAAAAAGCCAAAATATCACTCCCGCAAAAATCTAATTATTAAAGGGGCAAATATTCATAACCTAAAAAATTTTAATACAGAAATACCTTTAGGTATGTTTACCTGCATTTCAGGACTTTCGGGGTCTGGCAAATCTACATTGATTCATGATCTTATTTACCATGAGCTCACCAGTGGATCATCAAAAGGATGGGTCAAAAGTAGCCAAGATTTTTCTGAAATCGTGATGATTGACCAAAATACCATTGTTAAATCTCCTAGGTCCAACCCGGTGTTATTCATTGATGCATGGAACCCTATAAAAGAGGCGTTTGGTCGATCCGCAGAGGCAAATGCCTCGGGCTTTTATGCACCTGATTTTTCTTTTAATTCCGGAAATGGCCGGTGTGATGCCTGCATGGGTTTAGGCTATGAAAATATTGAGATGCAATTCTTGCCAGATATTTCCATACCATGTTCGCTTTGCCGGGGAAACCGGTTCAAAGATGAATTATTGGAGATTCGCATAGATGGTCTAAATGTTGCAGAAACCCTAGACCTCAGTATTTTTGAAGCTCGTTCTAGGTTTGCTCATTTGCCCAAGACATACAAGAAACTCTCGCTGCTGGATGAATTGGGGTTGGGGTACTTAAAACTGGGCCAACCTCTAAATACTTTGTCGGGCGGAGAATCTCAAAGATTAAAACTGGCTAAATTTATGAGCCCAGTTGAAAATAAAAGTTCACCCGCGTTAATCCTTCTAGATGAACCAACCACCGGGCTTCATCTTGCTGACATCCAAAGGTTGGTAGATTGCCTGAAAAAAATCTCTGATAGTGGTCATTCTCTCATTGTCATTGAGCATCATTTTTCGGTGTTAAGACAAGCTGATTGGATCTTAGAACTCGGACCTGGTGCAGGAAAATTAGGAGGTAAGGTGATCGCCAGCGGCCCGCCATCGATTTTTCCTAAACTGGATTCACCCACCGCTTGTTTATTCAAAAATTATCTGCGTTCAAGTGATGTGGCGAGAAAGCAATCGGCTGAGAAAACCTCCCCTTTCACAAATTTTGTTAAAAAAGATCTCGAGATCGTGGGTGCTCATGAAAATAACCTAAAAAACATAAATTTAAAAATTCCGGCCAATCAGTTTGTTGTAGTCACAGGACCCTCAGGATCAGGAAAATCTTCCCTGGCTTTTGATGTTGTATTTGCAGAAGGGCAGAGAAGGTTTCTCGAGTCGATGTCTTCTTACGCCAGACAATTTGTGGAACAATTAGGAAGGCCACAAGTCGATCAAATAAATGGCGTATGCCCAACAGTCGCTATCGAGCAAAGAGTAAATCGTGGTTCCAAAAAGTCGACCGTTGGTTCGATTACAGAAATAGCCCAATATTTAAGGCTACTCTATGCTAAAATTGGTACTCAATGTAGTCCGAAAAATGGTGCACCTCTGGTTTCTTCAACTGCTCAAGAAATTTGTCGTAAGGTAGCCAAAATACTCCAGAAGGAAAAAGGAGCCCAACTTCTTTCCCCTCTCATTACTAACCGAAAAGGGCATCACAAGCCACTGGTTGCTTGGGCAAAAGGTCAAGGCTTTGATTGGGTTCGATGTGATGGTCAACTCCACTCCACTCAAGGCTTTGAAGGTCTTGAAAGATATCGGCTCCATGATGTGGAGGTATTAATTACCACCTTTCATCATAATCCTAAGAATAAAATTTTGATGGATTTAATTAAATATGCTCTCGAGGTGGGCAAGGGTCGATGCTTGGTTCTTTTAAAAACTGGAGAAACTTTTTGGTTTTCACTCAGCAAAGCAGATCCCACCACCGGTGAATCATTTCCAGACCTAGAACCCTCTTTGCTTTCATGGAACTCACCTCGTGGTTGGTGCAAATCATGTCGTGGTTATGGTAGAATTTATGAGTGGATGAAAGACGACCTGCCAGCCCAAGGAAAATGGTGGGATATTCAAGATGGAAGTACTTGCCCCTCATGCAATGGAGACCGATTGAATGAGGTTGGACGGAATGTAGTTATTTATTCCCAAAATAAAAACTCTTATTCTCTCCCTCAACTTCTCTCTCTGGCTCCAAGTGAAATCAAATACTTTCTTAAAAACCTAAAAATTTCTCAAAACCAAAAACCCATTTTAGAAGCCATATTACCAGAGATCTCAGAACGGTTAAATTTCATGGATCAAGTTGGTCTAGAATATTTATCTCTCAACCGCGAAACCGCATCTCTTTCTGGCGGAGAATCACAAAGAATAAGACTCGCAGCCCAACTTGGGTCGAATTTATCTGGCATTCTTTATATACTAGACGAACCATCCATTGGGCTCCATCCATCAGACAATCAAAAGCTTATCGATTCGCTACGCAGACTACAAAGGAAGGGGAATTCTTTATTAGTTGTCGAGCACGATCAAGAAACCATATTGCAATCCGATTACATTATAGAGGTGGGTCCAACCGCCGGAGAAAACGGTGGACAGATTGTTGATCTAGGTAAACCCGAAAATGTTGTACAGAGAGGGCAATCGGCTACGGCAAAATTCTTATCCCAAGGCATTACTCATCCAGTCAGGGGGTCCTGGCGAAAATTGGTGCCCAAAAACCAATCCGATCATTACATTGAGCTTAAAAATGTAACTTTCCGTAATCTCCGAAATATTCACGTAAAGATACCTCTGGCAAAGCTCACGGTTTGTTGCGGAGTTTCAGGAGCAGGGAAATCAAGTCTAATTAGAGGGGTCGCTTTTCAAGGAATCCAAAAAGCCATCCATTTAAATTCCAGTCAATTAGCGACGGATCATTACATATTAGAAAATGGAAATTCTTTTCGAAAAGCCATTGAGGTCAGTCAATCTCCCATTGGGAAAACATCCCGGTCCACTCCAGCAACTTACCTAGGTGTATGGACCCGTATACGTGAATTAATTTCCAAACTTCCTGAAGCCAAAGTTCTAGGCTTATCTTCAAGTGATTTCTCCTTCAATGTTAAGGGAGGCAGATGCGAAACCTGTAAAGGAGCTGGTCAAATAAAAGTAGAGATGAATTTTCTACCTGACGCCTACACAAAGTGCGAACATTGCATGGGAAAACGTTATAAAGACGAGATTCTCAACTTAGACTGGCATGGTAAAAATATCTCCGCAATTCTTGACATGACTTTTGACGAAGCGGTCAATTTTTTTAAATTTGATGAAATTCTTTTCAAAACTTTCTCCATCATGTGTCAGACAGGGCTAGGTTACATTAAACTGGGTCAAACTTCTCCAACTCTATCTGGAGGTGAAGCACAAAGGCTCAAGTTGGCCTCAGAACTGGCTACTGGCATTGAATTAAAGAGCAGGAAGACGAATAAGAGCAAAAAGAATTTTTATGTTCTAGAAGAGCCATCCATCGGTCTGCATCCTCAAGATTGCTCAAAATTGATTCTTATTCTTCAGCAATTGGTTGATGATGGTCACACTGTTGTTGTTATTGAACATGATGTAGATTTAATCGCAGAGGCCGATTACATTATAGAACTTGGACCGGAAGGAGGATGTGCTGGGGGAAAGCTTTTACATCAAGGCAACCTCCAGAAACTCTTGCGCAAAAGGAAAAGTCCGACTGCTCGATATGTAAAAAGAGTAATCTAGTTACTAAGCGAAAAGAAGAAAGATCACGGAAGAATACGGATAAAAACTTTTTTTCCTGCTTTTATCGTAGCGGCCTTCTTTAAGTCGGTGAGGTCAAAATCTGCGTTGACTACTTTTTCGCCGTCTAGTTTGACCGCACCCTGAGCAATTAACCTCCGAATCTGCCCTTTCGAATCAAAAAGATTCGTTTCCGAAAGAATGTTTAAAAGGGTGGGGTCACTTTTCATTGAAGAAATCGATCGTTCAGGCATGGTGACTGGGTCTTTTCCTTTCGAAAAAACCTCCGAAAAAGCGTCGTATTCAATTTGGGCTTGGTCACTACCGTAAAACAAACTGGTCAGTTCCATGGCCAACCATTTTTTACTCTGCATAGGATGGGATTCTTTGAGTTTATCTATCTCACCTTTATCTTTGAGGAGCAGCAAACGGTAGTAATCCCACATTACTTGATCAGAAATTGACATTGTTTTACCAAAAATATCTTTAGGGGAGTCATTAAATGCAATGTAGTTATCGTAACTTTTCGACATCTTCCTGGAACCATCGAGCCCGACCAATAGAGGCAAAGTCAAAACGGCTTGAGCAGACATCCCTCTTTCTTTCTGTAAGCTTCTGCCTACCAGCATGTTGAACAATTGGTCACTCCCTCCAATCTCTAGGTCAGACTCTAAAACAATGGAGTCATAACCTTGAATTAAAGGATACATAAATTCGACCATTGAAATAGGCTTATTCGCTTTAAATCTTTGCTCGAAATCATCTCGCTCAAGCATTTGAGCAACGGTCATACTTCTAGTCAGAGACAAAGAATCTGCAAAACTCATTTTGCCAAACCATTCGCTATTCCTTCTAACAATAGTTTTGTTTTCGTCCAATATTTTAAATGCCTGTTCCAAATAAGTTTCCGCATTCTTCTGAACTTCCATTTCCGATAATTCCGGCCTTAGATCCGATCGCCCACTAGGGTCTCCAATTCGTGCAGTATAATCTCCGATAAGCAGGATTGCATCATGCCCCGCATCTTGGAATTGCCTCAATTTATTAAAAACGACCAGATGCCCAAAAGTAAGATCTGGGCGAGTAGGGTCTACCCCGAACTTAATTCTTAGCTTACGTCCGCTTTGCAGGTTTGCGAGCAATTCTTCTTCACCAATAATTACTTCTGCGTTCTCCAAAAAACTGTTTTTCATTTTATTGAGTTTTTACTTTAGCATATTGTTTTTTGACTACGAGTTTAGAATCTTGATGAAAACAGTTTCTTACTACTCTGATTCAGCTTGCAAGTTACTCATCAATTATTACCAAAGAAATATTACTAATTAATCCTAATACCAACATTATCATGACTTTAGAAATTGGCACCGATGCTCCAAGCTTCACTTTAAAAACAAAAACTCCAGAAGGTTTAAAGGATATATCTCTAGCTGATTTTCATGGAAAATCTAGTGTGGTAATCCTCTTTTTCCCTTTTGCCTTTACCAGTGTTTGTACTGCAGAAACTTGCTCTGTCAGGGATGATCTAGCATCTTACCAAAATTTAAACGCCCAGGTTCTTGGAATTAGTGTTGATAGCCCCTTTGCACAAGAGGCAATGGCATTAAAGGAAGGTTTGAATTTTAGCCTTCTTAGTGATTTCAACAAAGAAGTTTCTAAGTCTTACGGGGTTTTGTATGAAGATTTTATAGGTTTTCAAGGTGTTTCGAAAAGATCCGCATTTGTCGTATCTCGTGAAGGAAAAATAGCTTTTGCGTGGTCATCTGATGACCCCAAGCAACTGCCTGATTTCTCTGCTATTAAGAAGGCAATTCAATAGGCTCTTTTCATCTTCGGATCCTCTAATTAATAAAGATTCTTCTGAGTGGACTCAGATTTTAGAGTACATGTAACTCCAGACAGGGCTTTTATTAAAGTCTGTAGTAAGGCCACGTACCTAAATTGTGAGTCCATTCGCAAATTTTTCGAAGAACAAAAAAAAGCAGGACAAAAACGATATATTATCGATTTTCAAGATTGCCTTGGAATGGATAGTACTTTCCTTGGAATTCTGGTTGGTGTTGCCTTGAAAATTCGTGCCGAGAACGATGGAGGTAGTTTGATATTACTCAATCTTAGAGAACGAAATTTGGAGACAGTCTGCAATCTAGGCATTCATCAAATTACTGAAATTAGTTCGGAAGAGGTTAGAGATGCCAAGCAACTAAAGGAACTTGTTCAAAACTCTTCCTCCTCTTCGGTTGGCTCGGAAACTATTTACAATGCACATAAAGCCTTAATGAATTTAAATGAAAAGAATCTAAAAGTCTTTTCAGATGTTGTAAGCTACCTGGAACAAAAAAGGGAGTTGTAATTTCACCAAGACCTTAAATGCAAATTGTATTCTGGTTTTTAGCAGGTGTGACAAGTGGTTTAGGATTGTGGTTCCTAATGCGCCGGAAATGGAAGATATCTCTTAAAGAATTATCCAATCAGAAAAACCAACTGGCACAGGAAAAAAAACTTGCAGTCGAATTTATGCATAATTTGGCTGAAGCAGTAGGCGAAGGCGTCGAAAGAAAAGTACTCTACCAAAGAATCGTACATACCTCCGTTATCACCACTGGAGCCATGAGTGCTTGTGTGTATGAAAAGCTTCCTAATGGAAGACTCAAGGGAGTTGCCGTAGAAGGTCTCTTCCCTCCGCAAAGAATGATCAAGACAGATTCAAACGAAATCAATATCCCTCGGGCACGATTCATAGAAAAAGTTTTGAACTCTGAAATATTGGAAGCAGAGGAAGGCATTGTTGGGCAGGTGGCCAAAACAGCGAAACCTGTATTTGTTCCCAATGCATCTGAAGATCCTAGAGTAGTTAAACACCTCGATGCATCACTGGCGGTTCGATCCATGATTTTTGCTCCCTTAGTGCACGACGATCAATGCTTGGGTGTATTAGCGGTAGCCAACCCGATTAACGGGTTGCCCTTTACCGAAACGGATTTTTCTATGATCCAATCCCTTGGGGAACAAGCTGCTTTAGCCATAAAAAATTCTGATGCTGTCAATCTTAGACTTGAAAAATCCCGTATGGATACAGACCTAAGATTGGCTCATGATGTTCAGGAGCTTTTTCTAACTCGGCATTTTCCTCAGATTCGTGGGTTGGAGATTGATGCAAAATATGTACCTTCCGCTCAAGTTGGTGGTGACTTTTACGACTTTTTCAAACTCACCGCCAATAAATTTTGCCTATGTATTGCAGATGTCTCCGGTAAGGGTGTCCCCGCTTCTTTACTTATGGCACTCTGCCAAACTCATCTTAAGCATCTAGTCATAAAAAATAGGCAGCCATCAGAAGTATTACGCCTTTTAAATGAGGAACTTTATCCTCGGATTAGGAAAGATATGTTTATTACCCTGTTTTTGGCTATTGTAGACACTTCATCAGAAAAGATTGTTTATGCAAGAGCAGGGCATGAGCCAGGTTTGTTAGCCAGAAGCTCTTCAGAACAAGACAAAGCATGTTCCATTACGGAACTTCGCGGAAACGGCATGGCTTTGGGAATGGTTGAACCCGCTTTATTTAATGAACTGATCATTGACCAAAAAACGGACTTTTTTAAAGGCGATCTTCTTTGCCTTTTCACAGATGGCGTCACGGAATCATCGAATATAGAAAATGAAGAATTTGGCTTGGATAGGCTTAGAAATGTTCTTTGCAATCATAGTCAACTTGATCCAAAATCTATCAACCAGAAAATTGTTCAAGATGTCGATCGATTTCGGTCCAACAGCAAGGATCGAGATGATCTTACCTTGTTAACAATCAAACGAGTTTAAGATCTACCTGAAGTTACGATATTTTTTGCTCATCAAAGTCAATTACATCAGCAAATGATCGTAAATCATCTCTATTTGAGGCACCCAGTCCTTTTTTGATTTCGGATAACTTTTCCAAGGCCATATCCGACATGCCGATTTGTACAACCCTTCGATTCCACTGATAAGCTTTTAAATCTTTGGGGAAAATTTTGCTCAGTTGTTGATGTAATTCTTCTTCTGACTTTGACTTTTTTACACACTCAATAACTTGCTCTGGTTCAACCCCTAAGTGTAAACAGAGGAACCCATCGAACCCCTTAGTAAAATTTCTTTGATAGCTTTGTGGTAGATCTCCTTGTAAGTATTTTCTAATCTTAGCAATAAATCGGGGTAGATGTAAGAGTCCACTCTGTGGGTGTGCTTGATAAGGGGATGGTAAATCTAGAAGAGTGACTCCAGTGGGTCCGTTAATGATATTTTCGTCCACGTTTGAGTAATAGGTTATAAATTAGTAAGAAAGAATTTTGAAAAGAATGCACCAATCTAAAAAGAAGAAGGTAATAACTCGGGTAAGTAAATACTTGCTTTGTCACAAGGTTCTCTTCCTGACAACCCTTTTACTCGCCTGTGCCATGACATTATTAGCGGTTCTCGTACCAACCGTCATCCAGCATGCACTAGATGCCGTATTTACTGAGGGAATCGGAGATGGTAGTCTTCTCGTCCAAGGAATCACTCTCATCGCAGGAATTTTTTTAGCAAAAGAAATACTCAATTGCTTGCGAATTAGAGTTAACAATAAACTGGAACAAAAGGTTATCTTTCATCTCAGGCAAGATCTTCACAATAAGTTACTTCGTTTACCGGTACACTTTTATGATAGTAAAAAAAGTGGTGATATTGCTTCGCGAGTCATTGAAGATGTTCAAAGTGTAGAAAGAGCCATTCTAGATGGGACCGAGCAGGGCATTGTTGCTATTCTTACCCTGACTGGTATCGCCATAATGATGTTTTCTCAACAACCTTTGCTTGCTTCCTGTGTATTGGCTCCTCTTCCTGTCCTCGCGGTTATGGCATTCCAATACGCCAGGATATCCAAAAGAAATTGGCGAGCGGTCCGAGACAAATCAGGTGAACTCAATTCTCTGCTCGTCGAAGATATTCAAGGGAATCGTCTGATTCAATCTTTTGGATTAACCCAGAGGGAACAAAACCGTTTTTCTAAGATTGCTCATGAATTGGAGCATCTCTCACTAAAAGCGATGTTCCGATGGTCTATTCAGGGACCAGGAGCTAGTTTCACTTCTTCTTTAGGCATTCTTGGTGTCATTGGAATGGGTGCATATTTATTAGAAACTGATCCCCATTTCACCACAGGTCAATTTTTTGCATTTTTACTCTATGCTAATATGTTTTACGACCCGGTTAGGCAACTCGTTGGTATAAACAACCTGATTGCAGCCGGAAAAGCTTCTGGAGAGAGGGTTTTTGAGATTCTTGACACTCCCAATGAAATTAGGAATGTGCCTAGACCGAAGCCTTTTCCTTTAAAAAATCAAGAAATAAAATTTTCGAATGTAAATTTCTCCTACGCAGAAAAATGCCCCATAGTTAGCAATCTCTCTTTCAAACTTAGTCACGGGTCAACCACTGCACTGGTTGGATCAACAGGAGCTGGAAAAAGTACAATTGCCAATCTCCTATGCCGTTACTATGAGGTAGATAAGGGTTATATTTCAATTGGTGGCGTACCCATTAATGAAATATCGATCGATGAACTTAGGTCTCATATTGGCTTGGTGCCCCAAGACCCTTTCCTTTTTGATACAACCATAAGGGAAAACCTTCTACTCTCCCAAAATAAGGTGGAGCTAAATGATATTAATCATGCTCTCCGGGTATCTAACGCTTATGATTTTGTGAACGCTTTGCCCCAAAAACTCGACACTTTAATCGGAGAGAGAGGAATTCGATTAAGCATGGGGGAAAAACAAAGGCTAACCCTTGCCCGTGCTATACTGAAGTCATCTCCAATACTGATCCTCGATGAGGCAACTGCGAGTATAGATGTGGAAACGGAAAGAAAAATTCAAATAGGTCTAAATCAATTGATTCAAAATACCACTACTTTAATTATTGCTCATCGATTGAGTACAATCCGTGAGGCTGACACGATCATTTTTCTTCAAGAAGGTAACATCTTAGAAAAAGGTTCCCATAGTGAACTCATTGCCCGAGATGGAGCCTATGCGAACTTTTGTAGACTCCAAGAACGAATTGGTCAGTTGTGAATCAATGGTCTTTCTTCAGTCTTGTGGCTTAGATTTATTAATTTTCTAATACTGCAGAAAAACAAGTATGGAAAAAACAAAATCAACAAACTCCAAAAAGAACGAGCACTCCATTCGCCCAAGGGTCCGTAAACTATGTCTTCTGCCCATGTCCTAAGAGGCATCGTCGTAAAGAAGTTCATTTCAATAGTCAGCCCGATATAGTAGATAATTAGCGGCCATATGGTAAAACCAATCGTTACAAACAGCAAGGCGTACCATAATTCTTTGGATAAATTCATTTGAGTAATTCCAATCTATTCTTTGTGGCATATCGATCAACTATCAACTTCGTATAATCAAGAATATGTGACGGATATACCCTAATGTTTTTAAAGTTTGCTTCAAATTCAGGCATGCTTTTGTTTTGAATCCAATCATGGAATCAAACAATGAGGTTACCCATATTTTCGAGCAAACGCATGCCCTTTTAAAAGGACATTTTATTTTAAGATCAGGTCTCAGAAGTGAATACTTCTTTCAGTGTGCGAAAGTTTGTCAGTACTTAGATAAAGTTACTCGTTTAGCACAACTCTTGATTGATAAAATTGATTCTGAAAATGTTGATTTAATCGTGGCTCCAGCCATGGGGGGGTTGGTCATTGGCCAAGAAATAGCAAGGCAACTCAATGCTAGGTTTATTTTTCTAGAGAAAGTAGATGACCGATTAGCCTTAAGGAGAAATTTTGCTATCAATCCAGAAGATAAAGTCCTCCTTGTGGAGGATGTGGTAACGCGGGGTGGGCGAGTAAAAGAAGCTATTAAAATAATTAAGGGCTATCCCTGTCATTTTTATGGAGTGGTCAGTTTGGTTGACCGTAGTACCGAGCCATTGGACTTTGGTGTTCCCTTTACCTCTTTGATGCGAATGAACTTCCCTACCTATCAATTGGAACAGTTGCCTGAACATCTAAAAAATATTCCAGCAACCAAGCCTGGCAGCTAAGTAAGCCATCTACATAAAGGTTTTCTTTAAATCAAGGAATACGATAGGCTAGAAACCTGTATTTCCCTCGATACCATACATAGAATCGATTGATTCCTGAGTACAAGTTTTCATTTACATCATCCAAATCTAAGATTTGAGAACCGTTAATTTCTACTAAGATAACCCCTTCTTTAAATGTCTCCATTTCACCTGTGGAGTTGGTTACAATTACTCCTCGTACATTTTGGGGAATCTTAAATTTTTCTCTTTGTTGTAAAGTGATTCCCGACAATTCAACGCCTGGTATAGGACTGATATCTTTCGACATGGAGCCAAGGACCACATTCATGGTGAGGGTTTTATTGTTCCGAACTACTTTTATCGGTAGTTCAGATCCAGGTTTTGATTGAGAAATGGCGACCCTTACTTGATTGATTGATGAGACCGGTTTTCCATTTACTTCAATGATCTCATCCCCCAGCGAAAGTCCCGCATTCGCCGCTGCACTTCCCGGTACTACATCACTAACCAATGCTCCATTACTATTTGAGCCCGAACCAAGAGACACCCCCAAAAAACCTCGTCGTATTCTCCCTTCTTCCATGTAATCAGTAAGTGCACGCCTAACCATATTCACAGGAATGGCTAATCCTATTCCAATACTCGAGCCAGTTTGAGAAATAATGGCCGTGTTAATACCGATGAGCCTGCCTTTTGCATCCAATAATGCACCACCCGAGTTACCCCGATTAATTGATGCATCTGTTTGAATAAAGCTCTCGTATGCTCCTTCCTCAGGAAGGATTCCTAATTCCGACTTTCGCGTAGCAGACACAATACCCATGGTGACCGTCATTCCAATGCCAAGGGGATTACCAACGGCAAAAACAATATCTCCCACTTGCAAAAGATCACTATTGGCCAAAGTTGCAAAAGGTAACTCTTCTTCAGAATCTATTTTTAAAACCGCAATATCCGTGGAATGATCAAATCCAATTATGTTGGCTGGGTACTCTTTTTGTTCCCCAATTTGAACGACAATTTCTTCCATAAGTTCACCGCTTCTAGGGTCAGTGATCACATGTGCATTGGTGACAACATGACCTTGGGGGGACACAATGACACCTGAGCCTACTCCAGCAGGCACTTTCTCTTCCTCGAACCTATTGGGGGATTGTCGAGGGAAACCATAGTACCGTCTAAGAATATCCTCGAAGGGATTGGCTGCTGTTGGGTAGAACCTTCTGACCACTTGCTTAGTCGTGACGGCAACCACTGCAGGCGTAGAAGATCTCAGAACAGACGAATAACTTTGAACAGGATGACTTGATGAGCGATTAATGTCTGTTTGGTCAACTTTTATGGAATACCCGTTTGATTGTGCAAAAAGATCAAAATTAACCTCGAAAGTAGTGATTAGGACTAGAATACAAAAAAGATTGGATAATTGATTCACTAAGAGACAAGCGAATTGGAGAAGCACTATTGTTTAATGCAAGATCAACTAGAAACCCTTAATTTCAAACAAACTTGAAATACTACTATCAGTATGTGTTCGCTGGATTGCCTCTCCTAGTAAGGGGGCCACACTTAATTGGGTTATGGGTAAACCATCCACATTAATATTCACTGAATTAGTCGTAATTAACTCATCTAAGTGACCTTGTTTGAGGCGCTCTCTGCCCGTGTCATTCAAAACACAATGACTGATAACAGCAGACACTCTCTTGGCTCCCCTTTGTTTAAGAAGTTTTGCAGCAGCTGTAAGAGTTCCCGCGGTTTCTGTCATATCATCAACAATTAATACTTCACGACCCTCCACTTCGCCGACTAAATTTGTTGCCTCTACCGTGCTGGCACCAGTTCTTCTTTTAGCAACAAAGCCAAGGGGACATCCTAACACCTCAGCGTATGCATTGGCCATCTTCATTCCCCCTACATCTGGGGTAAAGATTGTCATGTTTTCAGTTTTCCTATTTCGCAAGTATTCAAAAAACACCGGGGAGGCATATAAATGGTCAACTGGTATATCGAAAAATCCTTGGATTTGTTGCGCATGAAGGTCCATCGTTAAAACTCGATTTGCTCCAGCTGCCACAAGCAAGTTGGCTATTAATTTTGAAGTGATCGGTACTCTTGGTTGATCCTTGCGATCCTGTCTTGCATAACCAAAAAATGGAATAACCACTGAAATTCGAGCGGCTGAAGCTCTCCTGGCGGCGTCTACCATGATCAATAACTCCATGATATTATGATTTGCCGGCGAGTTTGTGGACTGCAAAAGAAATACATCCATCCCCCTAATATTTTCATTATAACGAACGAAACTCTCGCTATCAGGAAAGGATGTCACTAAGGCATCACCCACCTCAATTTCAAGATAGTTGCATATCTCTTTAGCCAAAGGGATATTGGAAGTTCCAGTGAAAATTTTTAGGTTTTTCCCATTAAGCATACTCAATATTAATCTTGGAGTTTTTCTTGAGCAAACCTATTGAAAAGGTCGGGTAGCTTTTTTTGCAGGACGGCAATTCTTTGAGCTAATTGATAGGGTAGGGCTGGGTTACCTTTTAAAAAAGCTCCTGCTTCTACATTTTTGGTTATGCCTGCTTGTCCAGCGATTTTTGCCCCTTCACCAACTCTTAAATGACCAGCAAAACCGGCTTGTCCGCCAACAATAACATTTTTCTCCAACGTGACACTACCACTGATACCAGCTTGTGCGACAATAAGGCAATTTTCTCCAATTTGAACATTATGGCCGATTTGCACTAGATTATCAATTTTACAGCCTTTACTTATTCTTGTTTGTTCAAAACGGGCCCGGTCAATGCAGGTATTTGCTCCAATCTCTACTCCATCTTCGATGATAACTTTTCCAAGATGAGGGATTTTTTGATGACCCTCATTGGTCTGCTCAAACCCGTATCCTTCTGAACCGATTACTACTCCAGCATTTAAAATTACATGATTTCCAATCTCGCAACGAGACAATATCTTGACCCCAGGATGTAAGATACAATGTTCTCCAATTAAGCACCCTGGACCCACATGACAATGCGTGCTTAGCTTAGAATTCTTACCCACTTTGGAGCCATGACCTATATATGTAAACGCACCAATCGATGCAGTTTCCGATACTTCAGCATCGGTTTCTACAAATGCACTCGCATGGATACCTAAACTCTCTGGAGGGTTTAATTTTTCATCCAGCATATCACAAATTACTGCGAGTGCTTTAGAGGGATTTTCGGTTCTGAAAAACATTTGGTTTGGCCGAGGCTCACCCTTGTAATCCAAAGGCAGTAATATGATGCTAGCTAGGCAATCTTTAACTTGCGATCTGTACTTAGCGTTTCCCAAAAAAGACAAATCTCCTAAACCAGCATTTTGCAAGTTAGATAAACCTAATATTTCTTCTTCCTTGCAGGTACCTGAAACTTTGACATTGGGTAGTATCTCGTACAATTCAGATATTTTAACGCTAAAATTCATCTAGCTCTTTAAATCAAATTACTTGGAGAGTTACTTTTCCTTTGCATTGAGGATCGCGATCACATCTTCAGTAAAATCGGTCGATTCGGTAGAATAAAAAACTCCCAGTTGGGTTTCAGAAGAATTTAAGACCAGGTCCAGCCCCTTGGTCTCAGATACTTTTTGGATGGCTGTGCGAATATCCCCCAAGTGTTCAACCAAGAGATTTTTTTGTCGTTGTGCGATCGTGGCTTTGGCTCTCTTGTCATAGGCAACCATATCCTCTTGTTTCTCTTTAGCTAATTTTACCGTCTCTTGGTACTTTTTATTCAATAATTCAGTATCAATGTTTGGATTTTTCAATTTATCTTCCATTTCTTTGAGCTGAAAAACTATTTTTTCCATCTCGTCACGGAAAATTTCGAACTCTTCCATCGCAACCTTCTTAGACCGATCCAATCGTTCTCTCGCTTCTTTAACTTTTTCGTATCCATCAAATACTTTTTGGACATCAACCACACCAATCTTCTGAGCATGAAGAAATGAAAAGGTCAATAAAGAGGAGAAAATAATGGAGTGGAATATAAATTTCATAAGCAAAATATACAATGCAGGTTAGCAGGGATGGCAACTATTCTTTAAAATCTGGTGCCACCAGAGAAGTGGAACTGGGTCGATGAGCCAGACGCACTAGGGTCGGTAATTGGAAAGGCTAAATCAAGTCGTAAGGGCATACCCATTACCATAATCCTGAACCCAAGGCCCCAATTATCATGCCAACCCTCATCTCTTTTTCCCGGTATTAATTTAAAATCATTATCACGCAAAAACCCACCATCATAAAACAAAGCAAAGCGAAGAGGATCCGCTAGTTTGAATGTATATTCTAAGCTAGCATATGAGAATGAATTCCCTCCTAATGGTTCTCCTGAGTCATTGGGTCCTGCATCTCGGTAATCCCACCCCCTGAGATTGTAAGGCCCTCCAAGAAAAAACTTCTCGAAAAAAGGAACATTGGCTTTGGTGCCATCAAACTTTCCAAGTACCCCCATTTTTCCAGACACGGA
>Ga0181568_10000167_pt1 | contig 54511 bp, 39 predicted proteins | sample 101ome_20_FD_133758 | JGI IMG/M metagenome (GOLD analysis project Ga0181568, IMG submission 133758) | Coastal salt marsh microbial communities from the Groves Creek Marsh, Skidaway Island, Georgia - 101404AT metaG (megahit assembly) | ecosystem: Environmental > Aquatic > Marine > Intertidal...
AAATGTCAATAATTAAATTACTGATTTGATAGATTATTTGTGTTCATCTGTGCAGTGTGTGTGCCAGTATGAACTTCCGTGTTGATCGTCATGATCATGATGTTGCCATGAATTGCAATGATCGTGCGCATGCATTCGTGACATATGATGTTGTCTGTGTGGTGTAGTACAAGCTGCGAGTAAAATAGTTACAGCCGCTACAGTAAAAAATAATTTCATAAAACTCCTATTTACATATTTTTTTATAATTTGGATTTTTTTTATTTTTTGGATTTGCACACCAATTTGCATTATCTGCACTTTGCTGTTTTGTTTGAGATTGGCTTTGAGTGCGATTATCTTTACTTTTACCTTTAAACATTTTGCTTGCTCCGCTCAGTACATCATCTACGGCACTTAGAGGATTGTCTAAATCAAAAAGCTCATTTATTTTCATTTTACACCTGCTAATCTCAAAATATCCATACTATCATCAATGTACTTATCTTTAATTTTTCCAAGCTCTTCTTGACTGGCTCCATCTCTTCCGGCTTGTGCAAGTGCCTTCATGCCATCTTTACCATATTTCTTTTTACCTAAGTAATATTGTAAACCTGATTCTTCTACATCGTTTTCATATGTTCGGGTGAATTGTGGATCAACTTCATGTACTTTATCGCCATACATCATTTTAAGTTTATGGAAACGAGAATTGGGCAATACCATAACTTCAGAATTTTCGTCAGCAACTTCTATACTGCCTGCAAATCGTCTGTCATTTTGGATGTCATAATAGTCTTCCATATCTGGTACAACAAAGTAGCGTCTATCACTTTTTGGTTTAGGATCTATCAAATCTTCTTCAACATTTTCTGTTTCTTGCCTATTAAGAGTTTCTGCTGTTCCTTCTGCTTCATGCTGATTATATGCTTTGTGTACAACTTGCTTAGTTTTAGTATCAAATACTTTCCATTCTCCGTTAGCTGATTGTACAGCCTTAAATCGCATAGGCGTTTCGCTGAGTATACCGTCTGCATCAGTGTCATAACCACTATATTCTCTGAATTTCTGATTTATAGCTTCAATAAATTGCTTGGCAGGATTGATCAAATTTTCTCCATAATCTTTTTCTATAGCAGTTAAAACAGCAGTTTCTCCCTTAGGAAATTGACCTGTTTCTCTATCAAACATGCTTAATATAAATTCAGTAATTGGTAATTTTTTTTCTATTTTAATATCTGGCTCATTTGAATCTGGATGAGGTATAGAATCGCCTTTCTTTTTGCCGTTCATCTTAGCTTGTCTTACTGCATGTACATACGCATTGCCATCATGTATTTCACTATCTAATGCATTTTCTACTGTTTCTTCAGCCCAATCCTCAAATTCTGTAAAAATATCCTCATGTTTATCATCAGTTTCATTTGCACTTTCATTTGACACTTCGTCTATAATATTGTCAGGTGTAATTTTTTTAGCTTGTTTTTCACTAATTAATTTATAAATGTAAGGAAAAACTTCTTGTAATTCTTCGTTGAACTGTTTAATTGTTAATTGGTCAATCCAATTTTCTGCAACATCTTGTGGAACTTCTTGTAAGTCTTCGTTACTGAAATTTTCTACCATTTCTCGATATCTATTTTCTTTTTGAATACTTTCAATAGTTTTCTTTACTGTTACAATACGCTCGCTTACAATGTCTGCATATTCAGATAAGCCTTCTGCCATTACATTTGATCTACTTACATAATTTTTGAATTTTTTTAATTTACCTAACTCTTCACTGAGACTTACAATATGTTTTCCGAAATCATCGTGCATTGTGCCACCTTCTGATATGTGTCTAGCCATTGCTCGAGCACCATTTAAATGTTTAATCGGATATTTAAATCTCTCGCCTTCTGCGTTTTCAACATAGATATTTTCAATATATTGTGTGCGGCCACTTGCTAGATTATTATTAACTGGTTGCGAATGCTTAATGCTTAATCTTGCAGCGCCTATATCTTGGTAACTTGTTTTGCTAGTTCCATAAAGTCGTGATTCTGTCATTGCTCCTTCTCCGGCGTTTTTTGCTAAAAATTGATAATCTCGTCTATCTAAATTGCTTTTTGTTATATCTCTAACATCAAATGTCAGTAAACGTTTTTTTGAAAAATTTCTTAATTCTCTTAGAAAAGCATACCAATTTTTCTTTGTTGTTGTGGTTTGATTTTCAACAAAATTCTGTGCATACATTATATTTAAACTTGTTTCATCTAACGAAATGCTTACGTTTCCTAATACATTGTTGTTATCTTTAAATTCAAAATCAAAAAATCTTGCTTCTGTAGGATTATTTGTGACCATCCCTTCTTGATTTCCTAAAGTTACTGAAGGAAACTTACTCCTGATTTTATTGAAAAGTTCTTCGCCTATAAAATTAATGTTCTTTTCCATAATTGTATTTATCAATAATTGGTACTTACAAAGATAGGCATAGGTGCCTGATAATCTTCTTCTTCGTCCATACTCTTAAATGAGTTATATATCCTAGGATCCCAGTCTCGCAATACACTAATAATTCTTAAACATAATAATAATGCGCTAACTAAATCGTCGCTTTCTTCTAACTTTCCCCTATATGTTGTACCGACTGCAACAAAATTTTTAAGCTCGCTTATTAGAGCTGCACTATTAATGTGTAATTTATCATTTTCTATCATTACTTTTAATTTGCTACATGCTGTAAGCTTACTGCTATGTGTGGTATTAAACCCTTTGCGGAATTTTCTTACGTGGCCTTTTCGCATCGGTTCACTTAGAAATAATCCCGGAATGTTTTCTTCTCCGAAATCATTTATTACCAATAATGCAGCTTCGCCAATAGCATTATTTTCTACACTCCAGTAAATTCCTGTAGGATTATTTAAACTTTTTGCAATGTAATCACATATATCTTTTAACACCCTTATTTGCCCTGGTATAGCAGTTGTGTTATGCCGCCATTCTCCTATCTGTCGGTAAGTTGGTAATTCAATGACTTGTATAGCAGCAAAGTCTCCTCCTGTTCCCATGCTAGGATCTAAACCAACTACATATGTTGCATCTGGTTTTATTTTTTCATACCATCTAGTTTGCCCCATGTTTACTAGAACATTCTTAGACTGCATGTTAGCAAGGGTAATACTGTTAATCAATGTTTCGTCATAGACTAAAAATTCGCAGCCATATTCCCTTCGGAATCTTTCTTCTCCAATACGACCCATTTCAGCTTCGCGCCACTCTTCATCACGATCAGGATGCTCATCCCAATGCACTGTAAAGCTATGAAATCCGTTTATACCCAATTCTTGTTCATTGCCGTGATCGTCAAATTTTTGCTCGGCTTGTTTCCAAATCGTTGCAAATGTATCTTCATCTGAATTAGGTGTGCTTGTAATAATAGCTCTACCACCTGTTGCAAGTGTAGGAGAAATAGATGTCCAAAATTCTTCTGCTATATTTGGTGCAACAAAAGCAAACTCATCGCAATACAATAATGATATACTCATACCTCTACCGGTATTATCAGTTGTTGTAGCACTTACAATACGGCTTCCATTTTCAAATTCTATGCTACCTTTATTATAACTTGTAACTCCAGCACGGATGTAATCAGGGCAGCATTCATAAACATACCTCACTCTTTGCATAATTTCTTGTGCGCCGGTATACTTATGAGCAGCAATAAGGATTGTTTGATCAGGATTAAACATCGCAAACCATGTGAGATATATAGCCGCACAAGTTGTTTTTCCTGTTTGCCGTGGTAGCATATTGATATTAAATCTATGATTATGATATGTATTGAATAATCTTACCTGATAATCATAGGGATCAAATTGCAACTTTCCTTTAACAGGATGTTGTATAAATGCAAAGTTTTTTGAAAAATATAAATATCCGTCTTGAGGATCCATGCATTTCATAAGATCCTCAATTTGTTCGTTGGTGTAAGTTTCAGTTTGATTTGCTTTTTTAGTGATTACACCGTCAAGCGATTTACTCATAATTGATTATTTTTTTATAAACCTGCTAAAGTTTGTAAATCATTTACTTCAGTTGTAGCAACGATTTTCCTTTTCTGATTTATTCCCGCAAGAGATTTCATTTCTTCTACTTGTTTATCATCTACATTTTCATCATCGAATAAACCGCCAAGGAAGCCTTTTTTCTTAGGAAATTCTCCACCATTTGCTTGTCTAATTTTATCAAGTAAAGCATCTGCTGCTTTATCAGCATATGGCATACAATAGTCTGTTATTTTCAACAATTTTTTTGCCATAAATGCAGCATATTGCCAAGGACGTTCTTTATCTTGAAAACCCATTTCTAATTTTTTTTGTAATTTTTGTTCTGATTCTCGTGAATATCCTTCTCCCGGAGGACAAGGCATCCCTTTCATACTTGGTGGTTTTTCCGTAGACATATTACTTCCAACACTATTGTCTGGATTTTTTGGAATGTCTAATTCTGTGAAGTATTTTTCTTCTAAAGATTTTCTAAGTTTATTTATGTAGGTTTCTGTAGTCACAGATGGATCTTTTACTTTAATAGCAGCAATATCTTTTTTTCTGTTTATTCCACCTGACAGATCGTTTAACATATACGAATCATCTTGATACTCTTCATCAGGTGAATTGACCCATTCTTCTTCAACAGATTCTCCGCACGATGATCCATCTGCATGCATAGCTCCGCATCCACATGGGCTAGGCTCTGGCTGGAACATTCCCATAGATGCTACAGGTTTTGCATCTTCCATTCCAGCATTTCTCAAAAGTGCCATTAGCTCTGCAACTTCCTGACTTGTATTGCCTGTCATAGACACATTCATACTTGCTTCATTTATCATTTTACTTTCCTTATTTTTAAAATCTTTACTTGAGGTCATTGTTTGCGAATAGCTATCAAATGAATCTTTAGATTTTTTTATAGGTTTCATTGTGTTAGAATAACTCTTTCCAAATTTTGATCCCGCTTTGCCTGCATTTGTTTGATTTTGTTTTGCAGGACTATTTGTTTTTCCTTTTAACAACGGTGTGCCATTTTTAGTAAGCCATGCCGATAACAATTTATACTTGTCTCCGAATCTAGCATCAATAATCAATTTAGGGGGAATCTTTGGTTTAGGATTTACACCGTCAGGTGCGTACCTTATGTTGATACCTCCGTCTGTCGGAGATCTGTCAATCACATAAGGAAAAACTTTTTTATTGTTTACAGTTTTAGGTCTGCTTATAGATAGTAACCATTTAATTGCAGGATCTGATCCATCTAACGGTATACTCACATATTGAGCATTACTATTTCCTACTGCACTAGATTTGCCAACTGCTGGTTTATCAGTATTTGGCTTAGTTCCTAATTTATTAGTTGCTGGGTTTTCCGGCGATATATCAAGAGGTTTCCCGTCACCTGGCTTTTTTAATTTCATGTTATTATTAAATGGATGACCAGGAACGCCTTTTTGAAGTGGTTGACTAGGTTCTTTATCATAAGTATATTTTTTTTCAGGCGGCTCTTTTAATTCAGCACTTGGAGGATTTGGGTCTAACTCGTCTTTTTTACTTTTGTCAACGCCAAATTCATCTGCTAAATCGTCTGGTAGTAATCCACCATCGTATTGTAATTGCGCTATATCTCTGTGTTTCTTTGGATCAAAATCCTGAGTAACATGCTGGCCCTGTGGCATCAGTTCTGGATTGTTTTTTGATTTTTGGGTTTTTTGAGTTGCTACAAAAGATACTTGTCGATTTTGAAACGTTCCCGGTTCTAAGTGAATCAGTCCTCTAATTCCACCTAGTTCCTTTGCAAGCATTCCGTAAAATTGATTTAGTTTAGACGAGTCAGTATAAAATTTCCAATCTACACTCACATCTTTGGCTTGCTCAATAGCATTCCTTAAATTATCAAGTGTAGGCTTCTTTTTAAAATTACTTATTATTTTTGAAAATATTCCGTAATTTCCTTCATCTTTTTCTAATAGTAAAAAAATTTCCTTAACGCTTTGCATTATTTTTCTTTCTTGATGCCCTTTGTAGGATCAAACTCATTTTCTTTTTTTGCTGTCTCTAATTCTTTTAATAAATCCATTACCCTATTTTGACCTACTTTGTCTTGGGCAGATTCACTTTCTAATTCTTCTTTTGTTAAAAGAGTTTGATATTCTGTATTAGGTTTTTCTTCTTGATATTTTTCAGTTTCGTCATTTTCTCCACGTACCTTAAGATGACTAGCAGGATAGTCTGTATTAAGAGTTAAATAACTTTCAAGAACATGGCTAGTTGTTGGATAACTTACTTCTGCATCAAAAGTTGTTACTTCGCAATTTGTAAGCTGTGGAAAGTCTAAAGGTCTTTCTGTGATAGGTGTTGTTTTACCTTTAGAAAAACTCACAACTTCGTACTTATTGAGGGCAGTTTCTAATTTATCTACAAATCCTTCTGGTAATTCGCCAGCTGCACGAATTTTAAATTTATAAGTTTTTTTTGATTCTGTTAAAAGTTCTTTGAGTGATTTCATTGCAATAATCCTAGTTTTATCTATTTATCCATATTTTTTAGTTTTTCTAATAGACTGTTACGATCTGTAACTAAATACCCCTCGCCCTGTACAACATTATTCTCTGTTGTAGATTCTTTATCTAACTTTTCTTTTTTTAATTGGAGTTCTACCATCTTTAGTTTTTTATCTAGTTTTGCAACTTTACTATCTAGATTTGTTTTTAACATTTGTCCTGCTACTTCAAAGATCCTACCACTGTATCTAGCTTCTACGTTCATTCCTAAATCCATTAAATCTTCATAGGCTGCCATAGATTTTTCAGATACTTCGTCAAGCTCAATGTCACCCAAATCACCAAGTCCATTTACTTTAGGCAAGGCTGCAGCAATTTTGTCAAATTCTTCTATCTGTTCTAAAGTATGCGATTGGACAGGTATACTTTTTTGTTTCTTGTTTTTTTTACTATCTTGGTCAATAATTTCTTTTGATTCTGGCAGGTTTAGTAACTCTTCTAATTTTTTTGTCATGGTAAATACTCTAATAAATACTATTTATTTTTACCGCTTTTTACCATAGTGAAAAATGTCATTTTCAGTAATAACTCTAAAAAGGATACCTTGAGGTTTGCACCACGCTTTAGCCGCATTCCATTTTGCTTGATTCAGTGCATAATGTGCTTGATTGTTACGACTCCTACCAATTTTTTCTTGTATTGCTTGATTCGCGGGTTTCACCTCAATTAATTCTGTTCTTATTTTACCTGTTTTATCACTAAACTGTATTAGGAAATCTGGTACGTAGATTGTCTTTTTGCCTGTTAAAGGATTTATATATGGTATTTTAATCCCTTCAGAAACCCATTGCGTTATACTAGGATGTTCGTCGCAAAAACGCATCATAGTAAATTCCCAGCTGCTTCTATATAACGGAGTGCTTCCGCCTATATATTTTTCAGGATTTTTGCAGCGAAATCTGCCTTGAGCAAAACGTGCCATTTTAAGTTACAGTAATTGGTCCATTCATTCCTGAATGATTTACACAATTATAATGGAATGAGCCACTGCTTGGAATCGTCCAATCGATGTTACCACTATACGCACCATTATTAACCACACCGCCTGCTTGGTTGCCTGTTCCTGTGCTATTCATAGTTTTAACATACATTGAATGCATTGAGGATACATTCATAGCAAACCTTACCTTGTCTCCGTTAGCAAAAGTTAATGAAGGATCTGTACCACTTACACTTCCGTTTGCGTCTGTTCCTGACATAGTATAGTTATTACTATCTAGAGCTGTAACATTAATTGTGTAATCAGGTGTAAATGTCGGGGTCTGACTAGTGTCATTAATAGTAATATTTTGTGTTTGAGCTACGATTGTACCACTTGTGCTTCCTGTCCTGACCTGCGCTTGGAAAGTTTCTGCAACTGCTTCTGTTGTTGCATCTGCATCTGGTTGCACAGAAAAAGAGCCTGTATTTGAAGTAATTGTAAAACTTCCACTTGAAGTAGTAAAATCGCCTGCATTTGTCACTGTCCAATATAAGGTAGTTGCATCATCTACATTTGTTGTAGTGACATTCATTAACAATGTTGTTCCTTCATCAACATCAGTTGCATTATTTTGAGGAACAACTGAGTATGTAGGATCAGCAGTGAGGCTTGTATCATTAATAGTTATTGATGATGATGTTACAACAATTGTACCTCCTACACTATCAGTCCTAATTTGTGCTTCAAATGTTTCTGCACCTTCTGTAGTTGTATCTGCTGTAGGTAACACACTGAATGATCCTGCATTTGCTGTAATTGTAAAACTACCTGACGAAGTTGCAAAATCTCCTGCATTAGTTAAGGTATAATACAAAGTAGTTGCATCAGCGACATTTGTTGTAGTAACATTAAAAGTCAACGAACTACCTTCGTCTATACTTGTTACGTTGCCAGCGGTAGCTATATTATACGATGGACCTGGAGTTTGACTTGTATCATTTATAGTAATAGAGTTAGATGTAGCAACAACAGTACCTGATACACTTCCAGTCCTTACACTTACGGTAAAGGTTTCTGCGCCTTCTGTAGTCGCATCTGATGTAGGAGTGATATCAATCGTTCCTGCATTACTTGTGATGTTAAAAGAACCTGTTGAAGTAGCAAAATCACCAGCATTGCTAACACTCCAGTACAAAGTCGTACCGTCAGTTACATTACTTGTTGCAACATCAAATGTCAGAGTGCTACCTTCATTTACACTTGTAGCTCCACCTTGGGCTGTTACAGAATATGTTGGAGTATTACTTGCTGAAACAACAATATCGCCTGTCATACTATTATGGGTTGTGCAGTAATAATAATATGTGCCTGCAGATTGTGGATTAAATTGCACACCGCCATTTTCGGTTAATAGACAATTTGCTGATATTGGTCCAGCACTTGTTGCAGAAATAATGATAGGATGTGTAGCATATCTAGGATTAACAATGCTTAACACATCATTCACAACCATATTAATTGTATAATTTTGTTGTCCAGTAAAATAACCGTTTGTGTCTTGACCTGTAAGAGTTATGTAACTACTTGCTGAGCTTGCACTATGTACATATACTTTATGCCAATCGCCTATTTCTAGTTTTTTTGTTCTTGTTTGGAGCTTTACTCTAGGAAAAACCAGTCCTGATTCTTCTCTTTTATTATTTAATACTGAAAGAGATGTGCCTGATGTTGTTCGTTGTTGAACATGATATAAATATCTATTTGCTTCTCCACTTTCATTAACTAAGTCATAGTATCCGTCTAGATCTAATCCTCCGTCATACATTTGATCTTTCTTAGATCCTGGTCCATGGAACCAATCCCGGACTTCTTCTTGTGTCATACTTGATTGAGTTTCAAGCAAGCAAGCTATTACACCTGTCATTTGTGGACTAGACATACTTGTGCCTTGATATTTTCCTACTACGAAGTTATTATCCCTTGGATCAGCATATTTTGTTGTATCAGTATCGTCTCCAGTTTGGTGTAAACTTGATGCGATAGCCATGCCTGGTGCATAGCAATCGATAGCAGATCCTTTTGCACTAAAATAAGCCTTCCGATCATTACCATAATAATCAGCAGCTCCGGATATGATCGCTCCACCCATTCTTTTATGATCGCCTCTACAATAGAAGTAATCAGTACCATTACTTGTTGTGAGTTTATTATTATAATCAGCTTCAGATGGCAGAGCATAAATTTCATTATCATTACCACCAGATCCTATCATTATAACTCCGGCAGCTAACATATCTTGGATATCTGTTATTTCGCTATTATCTATCTCAGGCGTCCGTATCAATGTTCCATCTATCGAGCCATTAAGACCGTAACTCCTTAATTGGGTAGAAGTTAATGATGATGCATCATTAGTTACAACCGTTCCTCTAAATGTTATAGATGCATTAGTCATATCCCTCCACCACGAGGACCCGTAACTTGAATTTATTATAGTAGGATTTTTCTTTCCGGTAATTGGATTTATAGGTTTTGTTTCGTGGAATTCTTGGATAAAATTATACTTGTACTGATAAAATAAAAAATTGTTTATTCCACCTGAATAAGGACTTATGTTGTAGATAGTTGCACTTTTTGCCCAACCTTGTGTGTTTCCTGCAACAGTTCCGGCAACATGCATTCCATGATCTGCTCCGTAAATCGTACTGTTTGTATCGCCATATAAATAATGGTTAATACCAGGAACCACTTGATCGTCTGCTATTCCAAATATATTTCTAGAAAAAACATCCCAGTCAAGTTTTACAAACCTTATAATACCTGTTCCATCTGCGTTTGTTGTAAATTCAGGATGATTTGGATTAATTAATCCGTCTACTATAATAACATCAACATGATTGCCTGCCAGTGTGCTGGTTATTTCTCCAGTCCTATTGGAATATGATGTACCCCACGATCCATCTTGTGTTCCTTCTATAACCCTCAGCAAACCCCAATTTTTGTGTTCGCTTGCCATTGTATTAGAACGCCACCAATAATCACTATCTTGGACCCAACCGTGTGGTTCTACTTCTATCCGTTTTTTGTGTTCTTCTACTGATATTATATCTAATACACGAGGATCATTCCTTATCAGCGCAACTTCATCTTCTTCTAGCATGTAGTTAGTATTTCTACTTCTAGGTCTACGCATAGCAACATCTACATTCCTATCAGGTATATATAAATTACCGCCAGGTGTTTCCATATCATCGTAAAAATCATTTAAATCTTCAAAAGAATGTAGGGTAATAATGTATTCTTGCATTAAGAATTATCCTTCTACTTGAACTAACGTGAGCGTGACAGTAATTGCTGCAGACGCACCTGATTTATTAACAACTTTTAAAGGTATATCTGTAGTCACAGGTGATTCATCATTAAAGCCAAATACACCAGGAGTTATTAGTAAAGTATCTGCTCCTGTAGTGATTGCTTCTGCTATAACTCCACTTCCAGGTAAAGGGTCAGTAGTTTCAGCTCTTGCTGCGTCGGCAGTTCTACTTGCTGTGTCTGAATATACTGTAACCCATGCTGCAGCCGATGTTTCTATTTTTAATAAATAATAACTTTTGAATCCTGTTATAGTTATGTTGTCTGCTGATCCATCTAATATTGAAGTTGTGGTTGCATTTGCAGTAGATCTTGACAATGTAGCATTATCGGCTTGATTTGCAATTGCTACCCAAGCTCCACTATGGGCAAAGTACATCCTACCGTCTTGATGACTATGTAATATTGCTCCATGATAAGTTGATGGAGAAGGAAATGCATTTTGGTTACTGTAATAAAACGGTATCACAGTTCCTTCTACTGCTGGAGCTACAATTGCTCCTACATCACTAATTGTAACAAGACTGTTTTGTAAGGTATCTCCTGTAGTGCTATCAAATCTTACAATTGCGTTGTCAGTGGAACTAGGCGCTTTGTTAACATCACCGGAAGCGATAGATGATATTGTTCCGTCTCCGGTTACAGTAATTGTGGTATTATCAACTTTAACAACACCTACATCTGCTGCAGTTGCTATAGGCAGAGTTGCTCCACTACTATTTGCATTCCAGCTTGTACCATCCCATGTCCAAGTTATATCACCTACTGTATGAGTATCGTTTACTAGTGGTGAATTTGGAAAATTAATTGCCATGTTTATCTATTCCTTTTCTCATAAATCATGAATAATTATCATAATTTCGCCTAAATTTAATGGATCTTCATTCCAACGTCTAATTATAAATTCAACTTTGTCAACAAATCTTGTTGTGCCAATTTGTGCTCCATTTCCTGCTATCCAATTAGTGCCATCATAAGACGCATTGACAATGTAATCTGTTCTAGCAGAGTAAGAAGATGGAAATGTAAGGGTGTATACAACGTCTGAATCTTGAGCTGACCCGTCACCGCCGGACTTTGATACAGTATAACCGGTCGTGCCCATCCATGTTGGATTGTTACCATTCATATCAATACAACCAATTGCAGTTGGTGAACTTTGCGAAGTACTGTAACCACTTTGTGGTGTGGCATCTACCCATTGTAAACTTGTTCCATCATTGTAATATACTTTGAGCACTCCAACAGTTGAATCCCACCAAAGATCTCCGCTTTCTGGATTTGTCGGAGTAGTGTCACTGATTGTTACACTGGCACTATTAATTGATGTTGGAACAAATCTATTATTATCAGTAGACCATTCTAAGACTTGCCCGTCAGATATACCTGCTAAACTTACATCACTATGATTTGCAATTGTTCCATATTGTGTCAAGTATCCAATTAGACTATGATCTCCCCAACTGTAAGCAGTGTTCCAATCAGTTATATTTTGAGTTGTAATTCCACCTGCTGGATCAGTTGGACCTATATATCCAACTAGACTATGATCTCCCCAGCTATAAGCAGTATTCCAATCTGTAATGTTTTGAGTTGTAATTCCACCTGCTGCACTAGCTAGAAAAACTGGATCGGTTTCTGTAACTGTATTAACTGCTGATACCCATAACGTGCCGTTGTATTGTAAGACATGTCCAGGTGTAGGATTAGATATAGATACATCTCCTAAGTCGTTTAGATTTGTATCACCTAAACTTGTTATATAACCCTGAGTAGCATGATTACCCCAATTGTATGCCGTACTCCAATTGGTAATATTTTGAGTAGTAATGTTGTAGGCTGCGCTGGCTACAAAGACAGGATCAGTTTCTTCGTAGAATGTGATATAACCTTGGAGCGAATGATCTCCCCATCCGTATGCAGCATCCCAGTTAGGTTTGCTTGTTTCTAAAGTAGTAGTGCGGGTATTTAACTCAGAAAAATTACCGTCTAATTCTTCAAATGTTAAGGCTTCGCCTTTTGTCAATCTTAAAGTTATTGCCATTATAGTACATATCCTTGTTCAACATATCCAGTTGTTATATATTGTGATGTATCTGGATCATCTTGGTCTTGCCCAAAACCAATATTATCAGGTTCAGTATTTACTTTATCTCCAATTGATCGCAATTCAGTAAGGGCATTATTATTTGCAGTCCTATACCCTAATTGTGAAGTTTTACCTCTGCTAGCATTTAATATTTTTGCAACCACAGTAGATAAATTCGGCTCATTTAATTTTCCTAGCGTGTCTATTAGTGCAAAGACAGATATCCTTTCTTTTTTGGCCTGTGTCATTATAACCTGGCTAACTGTACGTGATGCCGTTTCGCCAAAATTTCTTTTATCAAAAAAACCAACAACAGCATCGTATTCGGAAATTGGAAATTGTATTTTTTTAGTAAAATATGAATCGAAAAATTCAACAACTTTCTGTTCTGATTTTTTTTCTTTTGTTGGTAATGCTGACATAAAAATCCTTATAAACTTGGAAATTCTAAATTCTGTAATCCACTTACTGTATTATCGTAAAAATCTTCATTTGCTCCGGTAATAACATTAGTTATATCTTCACGGACTCCTGCTTCTGTTAAATCCTGTATATTACCTATTAAATTTACACCTGCAAGGACTGCTGCGATTGGATTGTTAAATCCTTTACCCGTTCTTGTGTAATCAAATAAATCTACTCCCCCTGATAATATTGCACCTAACGATACTGAACCACCACCTACAAGAGTGTTTGGACTAGGAGTTGCATCATAATGCGCTAAATCTCCAAATCCTACCGGTTCTCCTTGTCCGCCTTCTGTTACTCCGCCCCGGTCAATCCATACAGTCTCATATGCAACTGTCATACTGTTTTCATTTATATCACTTCCAGGAGAAGAATCTACGTTACCATGATTCCACTCTGTTATTATAGGGTTAACTAGAGTATAGGTAGTGTAGGTATGCCTTGTCATTTGGCTTATTTGAATATTTACAATAAAAGGATCTGTTATGCCATTATGTAATCCAAATGCATATTTATTGCGAACTTCTCCCTTGTATGTACTATCACCTGCATCAGCTTGACCGTACAATTTATTAAAAGCGCCTTTAGCCATATCAGACAATCCATAATTCCCATCTAGATAATAGTATCTATAATAAGCTTCTAACATTCCTGTTATAATGCCTAAATTATCGTCATGGAAATTTATTGTAATAGGATTGTAAGTAAGTCCTGTTTGTATTTGTTTTGTTCTATTATATTTTTTTTTTGCTTCTACATTTGCAGTAAAAGACGGTAGTGTAGAATTTTTTACAAGTAAACCTGCTTCTAATTTATGTTTTTGATCCCATGACAGCAATGTCTTTTGCATTGCAGGACTGAATGTAAAAGCGACATGGTATAGAAACTTTACTTTAGGCGCAAGTCTAAATGAATTTTTAGCAAAGGTCCTGCTAGCATGCCTAGCATCACCTAAATTTCCTTTTGGATTTAGGGTTCCTGATAAAAGATTATCAAAGAATCCATTGAATGCATTACTCATAATTTACTTTACTATCGAAAGGGCAGGTTTACTGCCCATTATTGGAATTTTTATGAACCGCCACCTGTAGCTAATGTGCTAATATTTCTACCTATAGCAGTACCTATACCTGTACCTTGAGGTGTTTGTATAGCATTATCATAGCGTACACTCAATGTAATAGTGACAGGAGCAGATTCAGCATAATTTAAAGAATTATAATTTGCACTTTCTAAGTAGCATCCGTATAATTCAAAAGTTTCTAAAATACCCGGAGTATTTGCTCCGTTGCCGCCATCTAGAATTTCTATTTTAGTAGTAAATTTGTAATCTAATCCAGATGCTGCACTTGATTGCTCATAAAAATCAAATTGCTTTTGAAGTTGCTCACCTACTAATAGTTGGACTTCATTATTAACATCTTCTCTTAAATTAATTGTAATCGGTTCCCAATTGTGCTTTCCAGCCAAATATACCCTAGAGTTATACACATCTAATGTAATTTGATCAAAAGTTAAATTAGGTTTTGTTACATCTACAACTTGTTTTGTTAATTCTGTTGTAGGGGTACTGTTGCCAAAATTTTGAAAAGATACCCTAAATCTATATTGTAATTTTGGCATCAATAGTGCCTGCGAACTGGGGCTGTCCCCAGTTGCAAGTGGCACTGTCATTTTTGATAAAGTTGCTATAGCCATTAAATCGCTCCTAATTTATTATTATTTATCGTATTATAAACCAGATATTTCACCTGTGTTTTTAATTCTTAAAGGTATGTAAATAAACTCGATAGCTTTTACCGGCTCTATTGCAATATCTACATACAACTCATTTCTGTCAATTCTTGCAGGTGTATTATTTGATTCATCACAGACAACAAGGAAGTCATACAGTGCTCTAAGACCAACTAATTCTAATAGTAATGTTTCTACCTGCTGTTTGATTTCATCGCGTGTAATTTTATCATTTGGTTCAAATAAGTATGGTTTTGCCAATACTTTTAGTTGACTTCTAAGATAGATAATTAAGCGAGCAACGTTTATTCTATCTAAAGCACTTGCAGTAAGTTGTCTAGTTTTTTGACCAAAACACACTAAACCTGCACCTGTAATGAACGTAATTGGATTAACGTTATTTGAATACAATGTATCACGTAGTCCTTCATTCATTGCAAGACTTTTAAATTCACCTTCTGATGTAATGTATCCGCTTGCTGTAGCATTTGTGATATTTCCTCTCCGTGTCCCTGCTGGCGCAAACCATGGATAAGCAACTTGATCACTCAAAGCGATTGTTCTCAACATCATATGACTTGCAGGAACAACTACGTTATTACCAAAATTGTCGCTTGTAAATCCGGATGGATAATAAACAGCCATGTAAGGATCTGAGCTAACAAGTCCTGTATCATTGTCTTCAGTTGCATTGTTAACATTTGTTGCCCAATTATTTAAATTAGTGCCTGTAGCTTCTAATCTAAATGGTGAGTCACCTACTATAAATGCTGTTAGACCTCTATCATAATTTAGTGTATTAAGTTCACCAATAAGTTCTGGATAGCCAGGACATGCCATTAAATTGAATAATCTTGACTCATCATCACGTATTTCTTCATTGCTATTTACAAGAGCTTGAAGTGCTTGTACAACAACTTTACGTTGAGCAATTCGGCCAAATGAACCTGATCCGTCTTCTTGGTTCCCAGATTCTGTAACCCATCGATCAGGTACATATCCATCCATGGGTTCGTCGTTATATCGGATATTTTTTGTAGCAGTGTTTACGTAATTTTTTCTGAATCTCTTTACATTGAAACCACTTCTGCGTAAGTTGAATAATAACATTCCTTTAGGATATAATGCTGGATCCGGTCCATCTGGATCCATATAATCGGAATACAATAAATCTGCAATTTCTCCCGGCATATCACTATTTGCTCCTGCAGTGTTATATCTAGCATCCGCAAATAAAACTCCATTTTCAGAGGTTTGATCAGTAGTATCAACTGTAAACCATCTTCTCACAAGTGGAATATCAGTCCTTCCTGCATTGAACTTATACATTACTGGAAAGTTGTCAATGTCTGATGTATCTATCCACAAATCGCCAGTAACTAAAGCAGTTCCGTCACTTTGAGTAAGAGGTATACTTGCACTAACAATTGGTCCATTTGGGTCTGTTTGAGCAGTTTCATCTGCATCATAGTAAGGACTTGCTGTTGCGCTTTGGCCACTTGATCCATCATACAAATATCCAACAAATTCGTTACCATTATGCACTAAAATATCAACTTCATCAACTATAGAATTATACCAAAGTGTTTGGTCTTCGGTTGCACCTAATACTTCATTATCGCTAGCCGTATAGGTTAAAACTTTCCATAAAGATGCTTGTAATTCTGAAGGACTAGTAGTATTATCAGTTCCTAGTACATAGTATAAGTTAGGAGTTCCATTATTTTCATCCACAAAAGGAGTAAATCCTGCTTCTGCTAAACTACCATCAGTATCAACAAATTTAATTTCACCTCCAAGGCTATGTAATATTTGAACTTTATTTTGGCTTGTTACTGTAGCACTAACATTGTCTACACCAGCATCACTTATTGCAGAAGCTAGTAAAGTTGCATCACTTGCTTGTCCTGTTGGATCAAAACTAACAGTTACAGGACTACTCATTGCTAAAGATCCATTATCTGTAGAACTTATTGTAAAAGTTTTTGTTCCTGCTGTAAGAGATCCTACAGAAATCTTTGTTCCAGTGACTGTGGTAGGTGCTATGTTATCTCTTCTATACAGTTTTATTGTTGCTGTTGGTCTAAAACCTTTGCCTACATCTGAAAGTGCATATAGTTGTCCTGTTAATAAATTTACTCCACCACCGGATCTATCCATTTCGTACAATGCTTCAGCATTACTTGGATAAATGTTAATGTCTTGACCTTCCCATAACTTTGTACTATCATTCCATTTTTTTACATCAAGTTTTGCCCCTAAATTAGGAATAGTGGTTTTTAACCATACACTTCCAGTTGGTCTAGGCCTAGTATCTAGCGCCTTAAATTCTGGTATAGATGTGTGTTTTGATATTTGTAATTTTGGAATATATCGTGTTGCAATTGTAGGTGTGCCTGTATCTGCTGTAATGCCAATTTCAGCAAATCCGTCTATGTCTGCACTAGGTGAATTTGTAATTGTCATATGCGATACCCAGCCGCCGTCGCTAAATCTACCTGTTGTATAAATTTCTAATCTACCATCAACTGCTTGGGCACTAACATTGCCTGCTACATAAACAGTGTTAATTGTTAACGCAACATCAGCAGCAGTGTCTCCAGGATTCAACGCAATTGATACTGCTTGTCCAGATTCGGCGTGTGTAGTTCCGTCTTCTTGATACAAAGTAATTTCTAGTGCTGCAGCTTGTGCTCCTGCAAACTCGAATACATTTGTTCCTTTTGCAGTTGGCCAACTTTTTACCCACTGATCACTTCCAACTAAAACCCAATCTCCTGATCTATTTCTATAAAATGCACGGTTTAAAGTAGATGTTGCAACAACTGCATACTGTCCAATTGATCCTACTGTTTTTGCTGGGATATAACCGGCAAATCCATTTACAGATAATGACCCTGTATTCGATGTTTCAGTTTCATCCGTAATTACAATAGGCTCTTTATTTGTAAACACCTGTCCATCATTAATTAATGATTCACCATTCCATTCTTGCAAACCCCATAGTGTTGTACTTGTGTCAAACCAATACGCACCGTCCATTGGCGCTGCACCTGGTGCTGTAGGTGATCCTTCTAACTCTGCCAAATCAATATCGGCTCTAACTACATAGGCTCTATTTGCTATACCAAGAAAACTGTAAGCTGTTTGCAATCCATATTCATTTAATTCTGATCCATGGATAGGATTATTATTATTGTCTGTTTTAAAAATAGGATCTCCGAATGTATCTACTAAATCACGCTGAGATGTTAGTAAATAAGGAACACCTGCGTTGCTGGCTAAAGTTCCTGCTGCTGTTCCTGATCCTGATCCGTTAGGTTTGTTGCCTGCTGTTGCAACAAAAATACAAGGTAATGTACCTGGTTCTGCTGGGGTATAAAAACTTTCGTCAACGACTTTAACTTCTACACCTGGTGATACTAGTGCCATAATCTATTCTCCTCTAAGGCTGATATTTCTACTAGTATTTAGTTATTTTTATTAAAATTAGGTTTTTGTAACACCAAAAAAGGGGTATAAAAGGTTAGGTAAATAGAATATGAGACCTTTGTGCATCTGTGGATTTAGACCTGCAGCTATTAATTATGTAAAAAATGATAAGATATACTATAGAAAAAAATGTGAGCGTTGTTTAAAACACAATAATGTTGCGGTAGGAATACCTTTATGGAAGCAACGGGGATATTTAAAAAAAAAATTATGCGAAAAATGCGGATACAAAAGTCAATATGACGAACAATTTAATGTTTATCATATTGACGGAAATTTAAAAAATTGTAGAATAAGTAACCTAAAGACAATTTGTGCAAATTGTCAGCGAATTCTTCATAAAGAAGGTATAAAATGGAAGCAGGGAGATTTAATTCCGGATTTTTAACCTATGATAAATGAATAACCTGTGCCTCCTGGTACAGCAGTTGCTACTTCTTGCTCCAATTTTTCTAGTTCTGCACTTGCCTCATTTTTTAATGTATCACCATTGAGCTGTCCTCCACCTTGCGGTCCTGCTATAGTTGCAAATTTACTCCTAGCTTCTCCTAACATCATCTTGCTTATTGCAAGTGCATAATCTCTTATCCAAGATTTTGCCATATAATCGTTAAGCAATTGTTCATCTGGTCTGTAATTGTAACATTCTAAAAGTAATGTTTCTTCTGCTCTAGGTCTTTGTAAGATTGTTAATTTGTGAGTAGAACTATTCCAATTAAATTCTATAAATGATCCAAACATTCTTCCAACTAATTCTTGATATTGGCTAAAAAAATCATATGTAGCTAATCCTCCTAAATTAGAACTTGCAAGTAAATACGTGTTTGTGTACGCTAAGTTAAAAGGTTCAAATAAACTACCACCGTCACCACCGCCTGTTCTTGATCCTATACTCCTCCGAAAAATTTTTTTAACTTCTACAATTTCTTTTGGTAAAGTATATTGGTTTTGGTCAACTATAGTTGGCATGAAAAAATAGCTTTCTTCGATACTATTATCTGATCGTTGTCTAAATCTAGTAAGAGCTTTGTCCAATGCAGTAGCATAATGTACAGGATCAAGTTCTACATCTACCATTCCCCCGCCGAGCATGTTGTGGATATAGTCATAAACCTCTTGTCTATAGGTTGTTAAATCATTCATAGGTCATATCTCCTATTGTATTTATCGTAAGATAAATACAATATGCCAAGATTATCTTTATACCGGCCCAGTAAGGGCAATGATTATAATTTTATAGATGCTAGAATTTTTGAAATGTTTACCGTAGGCGGAACTGATGTAAACATACACAAATATCTAGGCCCTAAAAATCCAACAGACGAGCAAGCAACTGCAGATATACCTCAGTATGATGTTATAGCAGAGACAAATATTCAAGATCTACTGTTTTTAGAAAATAGAGATAGGAAATATGATCCAGATATCTATACTATTCGTGGTATATATAATGTGCAAGACATAGATTTTAATCTAAGTCAATTTGGATTATTCTTAAACAATGACACTCTTTTTATGACTATACACATTAATAGTTCTGTTAAAACTCTTGGTAGGAAAATTATGAGTGGTGATGTTATAGAATTACCACACATGAAAGACGAATATGCTAAGAATGATTTCCATGTAGCATTGAAAAGTTATTACGTAGTAGAAGATGTAAGCAGAGCAAGTGAGGGTTACAGTCCTACATGGTATCCACATCTTTATAGATTAAAATGCAAACAAATAGTAGATAGTCAAGAATTTAAAGATATATTAGATCTACCAATGGATGAAGAAATACCTGCTGCAGGAAGTTTACGTGATTTATTATCAACTTACTCAAAAGATTTAGAAATAAATCAAGCAATTGTAGCCCAAGCAGAAGCTGATGCGAAAAAAAGCGGATATGAGACCGGACACTTTTTTACCCTACAGACAGGTGATGATGGCAAAGTTGAACTTGTTACAACTGATTTGACAGAATTAGATGCAAGCACAGCTAACGAATTAGCTGATAGGGTTATGCAAACTCCTGAACGGACCGGATACACTGGTTACTTATTAGGTGACGGTATTGCCCCAAATGGAGAAATTTTTGGTCATGGAGTTATTTTTCCTGAGGGCAGTGTCAATGGTGATTATTTTTTGAGGACAGATATGATTCCAAATCGATTATTTAGATACGACGGTCGTAGATGGATAAAAATTGAAGATGCAGTTAGAATGACTATGACCCAAACAAATGATAGAAGCACTCAAAAAGGCACATTTATTAATAATACAAATACAACGACTGTAGCTGGCGAAACGATACCTGAGCGCCAGAGTGTAAGCAAAGCTTTAAAGGCTAAAACTGATAATCTTTAATAGGATCATATATGCAACATTTTTATGACGGACAAATAAGAAGGTATATAACTCAAATAGTCCGTATGTTGAGTAACTTTAGTTACAAAGACTTAGAAGGAAACATAAAAATAATACCAGTTGTTTACGGAGATTTGGCAAGGCAAGTAGGTTCTATCTTAAAAGATAATTCAGAATTAAAGTTAGTTGGTGCGCCAAAAATGAGTGTTTATATCACAGGTTTAGAATTAGATAGAAGTAGATTATCAGATAGTAGTTTTATTAGCAAAGTTAATATCCGCGAGAGAGCATTTGACGAAAATAACAATGAATATCTAAATTTCCAAGGAAAAAATTATACAGTTGAGAGGCTTATGCCTACACCTTATAATTTAACTGTAAATGCAGATATATGGTCAACAAACACTGATCAAAAACTACAGATACTCGAACAAATTTTAATGCTTTTTAATCCAAGTTTAGAAATTCAGACTACAGATAATTTTGTTGATTGGACAAGTTTAAGCGTTGTAAATTTAGAACAAGTAACATTCAGCAGTAGATCAATAGGAACAAGCACAGAAACGGAAATAGATATTGCTACTTTAGGATTTAGTACACCGATTTATATTTCCCCACCTGCAAAAGTAAAAAAGTTAGGGATTATCCATACTGTTATTACAAGTATTTTTAACGAATCCTATGGTAATGTAGATCTTAATCAAACGATGCCAGAACTGCTAGCCTATGCCGACGGTAGGTACAAGTCAGATTCAATGCATAAGACTGTAGTAAATGAAGACGGAACAACTGAAGAAATTTATGATCATTTGCCTGCATCGAAACCTGATACAGATTCTGTTATAGCTACTACTTTTGGCAATTATGATTTGTTTGTTTTAAATAATACTGCAAAATTAATTGATAAAAATCAAATAGGATCTGTATCATGGGAAGAGTACTTTAAAGCATATCCAGAAATCTTTACTCCAGGCATATCTGAATTACGTTTATACAGGAATGATCTCAATACGGATATTGTAGGTAGTGTAACGATAAATCCATTAGACGGATTTAGTTTGTCTATCAATTGGGATTTAGATACTTTACCAAGTGATACAATACTCAATGGTCCGTTAGGAGATAAAACAAAAATTGACTACATAATAGATCCTACAAAAACTAATCCTACAAATTTAAAATTTCCTGGTTTACGAATACTTTTATTAGATGAAAATATAGGTAATATAGATAATTTAGACGGTCCTGACGCTTGGAAAAACAACAACGGAACTGATTTTGTTGCTGGCGCTAACGACATAATAGAATGGGACGGAAGTGCTTGGCACGTTGTATTCGATGCAAATGAACATACTGGTGATATAATATACACAACAAATTTAAATACAAATATCCAATATAAATTCTTAGAAAAAGAATGGGTATTGTCATTTGAAGGTGAATACCCATTTGGCACGTGGCGTATAGCATTTTAAGCTAACTATACATATGCGTGAAATAATATGTAGTGGTGCTTTGATATTTGCGAAATCAACAAATAAATTTCTTTTCTTACATCGTGCAAAAGGTAAAAATAACAATTTATGGGGTTTAGTTGGTGGAACTAACGAAGATAACGAAACACCTTGGTCTGGTTTGCAAAGAGAAATAGTTGAAGAAATAGGAAATATTGAAATAGTAAAAAGTATACCTTTAGAAATATTTGTTAGTAATGATGACCATTTCTTATTTCATACGTACCTGTGCATTGTAAATGATGAATTTATACCCAAATTAAATGACGAACATGACGGATATGCATGGGTTTCCTTTTGTAAATGGCCTAAACCATTACATCCAGGACTTCGTAATACACTTAGGACAAAAATTAATCAGGCAAAATTAGAAACTGTTATAAAATTAATAACTCATTTAGACAATAGATAAATGGAAAACACAGAATTACATTGGGCAAACAATGAAAATTATTCAGCAAAAATCTTAATTTTTGAAAATGCAGGATTTAAAACGCAAACTATGTTACATAGTAAAACGTCAAAAACATGGTTTGTAAATTCTGGAAATTTTATTTTAAAGATTATAGATACAAAAACAGGAACTCAAGAAGTTCACGAAATTGGTGATGGAAAAACTATACATTTTCATCCTCTAAGTCCGCATAGTTTAGAAGTTATCATACCAGGAACAATTACCGAAGTATCAACTAGTGATCCAAAAACTGATCTATATATAATAGGTTAGGCTTGCGCTTCGCCCCAACGTAAAATTATACTAGAATTAATTGCTGTTCCTGATACCTTTGTAACATTTATAGCTAAAATGTCAGGACCATTTGGATAAGTTCCCCTACCTCCCAATGGTGTATTTGTCAGTTCTTTTAATTCTCCTAAATCTAATGAACTACTATTTCCTGGATTTGTGATAAAAGAAAAGACGGTTTCACCGGGTTCAGCAAATGATGATGCACCTAATTCAAAAATTACATTTTGACTAGCTGTTAAATTACCTACAGAAGTTTGATTAAATGTAATTTCATAAAATTCTACACTTCCGAGAGTAAGTAATTTAACATTTGATATTGCTGTTCCTGCAGGCCAATTCGTGTCAGTTGCAGAAACCTTTGTACCTATTGTAACGTTAGAACTATCAAAATCAACTTTCGTAAACAATAACCTATTCGTGAATCCTGTGTAATTCCTATAAACAAATCTGTATGTAGTACCACCGTTCTGATTACCTTGGGCAAGATTGTTACCTAAACTTGATTGATAGTAAATTTCAGCTCCAAAAGTACCATTGTCATTAACTGACGTTACAGTAAATATTTCGCTAGGATCTGTGAATCTATCAGGATTTTGTGAATAAATTACAGACCCAACTGCTATTGGATTTGCTTGAACTTGACCACTATTTAGATACAACGGGTTATAATTTCCTCTATACAAACCGTTGTAGATAAAACCAGTGTCTATGTCCGATGCTAGGGTTGAAATTGTTACCGTTGAAGCAGTTGTATTCCCCCAATCTATACCTCCTGCAGGTGCAACCTGAGCAAAACTAGGTTGTCCGCCTAAAGCTTGACTACTTAAAGCTGACCAAGCAACATCATTAGGATTAGTTGGATAATTGTTTGGATTTAAGATACCTTCAACAATTAAAGCACCCGAACCTGTATCTGATGTTACTTCTATAGATTTCAACAGCATTTGTGCTCTGTTTAATAATTCCCGTTCGCCTAAATCTCCTATGATTGCATTTGATACACTAGGTGCAAGTCTGATTAAAAAAGCAGTTTTAGGAGTTGTGCTAATTGATAATCCTGTTGCTGCATAGGAGAAAATATAACCTCTATCTTCGTCAAAACCACCATCAGTAAGGAAAGCACTACCCCAATGGCTTATCAAAGGTGTAATAGTTTGAGATATTAAAATTACACCTTCTCCTGCTGTATGAGTAGCTGCTGCTCCTGCACTAAATGATCTAAGAGCGCCTGCTTGAAATACCGAATAACTTGCTGGCCTAAGAAGTCCTGTTAATTTATTGTTGTCTTTATCATTTCCAGTAAATTCTATAACTTCATTTTGAATATAAATATATCCTGAGTTTGGAAAAAATGATGAATCATATAATGTTAGCTCTGTAGCAGTATCTGTCAAATCTTCTTTTAATCTGCCCGGAGGACCTTCGTTTGTAACTTCATACCTTACGGGCAAGTTGCCAGATCTCATAAAAGCTTCTGTGTTAATATTTGAATTACGCATCCTGTGAGCAAAAACAAAATTTCCATCTGACCCACGTAACATGAAATCAATAAATCCAGCGCCATACCAACTATATTGAATTCCTATCATCTGCATAGTTGCAACATCTATTTCGTAACCAGATGGACCTGTTCCATCTAATTTGTCCATATTAAATTCGGACTGTTTAACTTTCTTATCGACAATCAATGCAACCTTTGCACCTGTTATAGATGATACACCTCTAAAATCTGGTGCAATGTAACATACAGTTTGAGAATCGACTCCTGTAACTAGATGAGTCATTCCTTTTATGATAATCCTGTCACCATTTTTTATTTGATCTAAAAATCTAGTATTGATACCTGTAACTAAATTTGTGTCTGGATTTAAAGAAATTGTTCCTGCTATTTGTTTTGTTCCAGTGCGTTGTACAACCGAAATTTGTGTTCCATCGTTTTCCCAAAAAATTCCATTTTGATCATCAAATATTCCAGCACGGACTGTTGCTCCATGCCAAGATACAACACTCATTTGAGCACCAAATCCTAGGACAGCGTCTAGGGCTCCTAAACGTCTTTGAGCTCTTACAGTAAAGGTTTTTTCGTCTATGACACTTGTAACGGTGTAATCAAAATTTGGTGGCACAGCAGTGTAAGGCCCACTGTTATATCCTGGTGTTTCTATACCTAATAATCTAATTACACCTCCTTCTTGAACACCGTGATCATTATTATCTGTTGTAATTGTTATTATACTTCCAACCTCATTGCCAGTAGAAACAACTGACGCTAAATCATAACTTGGTGCAAATAAAGCACCGGTTGTGTACATAATTCCTTTACCAGATTGATAACGTATATATTTTTTACTTTGTCTTATAGCTTGTGCCCCGTGTTGCGGTCCTCCAGTTCCTAATTGAACACCACCGTCATAGGGCCTATGTACAAAAAATGAATCAGGTCTTGGGTAAACAGAAGCTACTATTGGATCTTGTGCTTCATCTTCTGTAATAGTTTCATCTAATCTGTAAAGATCAGATGTATTACCCCATTCATTAGTAAATGAATTTTGTAAAGTTCCTCTTTCATAAAAATATGCTGTACCTGTATACACCCATTTTGGTGGTACAAATGATAAAATTTCCGCATATTCTGCTGCATTTTCTATATCATTTACGTCAACTAGAGTTGTTGAGTTTTTCCTAATCTTAATGTAATTTGCATTTGCACCTTGCACTAATTTAACTCCTGATTCCCACCAAGTTGGATCTTGACTATCGAATAATATAGTTGTAGTCTGGACTGCTTGAATATCTTCATCTATAAATCCGACTGCTCTTGCTGTATAAGTTAGTTGGTTAAGTGCAGGTATATTAGTTGCAAAGAAAGATCCTGCAGCTAAATTGTGATTATTAAACCCATCATCAGATGTTACTCCTACAATAAAAGTATTGCCTGGTACCAATCCATGCGGATTATCAAATGTAATCTGTAAAGTAGCAATTGCAGTAAAATCTACAGTTTCGGCAGATAGCAATGGTTGTGTAGTAGGTTCCGAAATTGTAATTGTTGATATAAAATCTACCGTATCGCCAGTTGCCGTAGAACTATATTCTAAAGAAATTGTACCACTCGAATCATCTTGTATAGCTCCATTTAACTCTTCATTTATAATTATTGTTAAACTATTAGTTTGATCGCCACCTAATAAATTACCAGCAATTAATAACCTATCACCTACAGCATAATTTTGTCCACCTGATGATACAGTAGCAGTGTAAGTTCCACTAGATCTAGTTACTTCAAATGTGGCACCGTTACCGTTTGGTGTAATATTTGTACCACCTACATTGTTTACAGGAGAAACACCTGTGCTTGCAATACCTGTATTAACTACGACACTCACTAGCCTATTCATGTCATCTACTGCAGTAACATCTAGTAATAGATCATTAGTAGGTGTAGCTCCTAACAGTAAATTTCCTGGAATTGTGATAGTTTGTCCTACATAAAACAAAATACCCGGAGACACTATAGTAACACTTGAGTATGCACCCGCTGACAGGGTAATATCAGCTTGTGCTCCTATACTTGTAACAACGTTACTGGACGCTGCTGACACAAATCCATAATTGTAAGCAGTTCCAGACAATGTAGTAGCTGTAATTGCACCAGCGTCTACTTGTGTAATAGTAATGGTTAAATTATTTGTTGGATCACTGCCACCTAATTCAGATCCTAATATCTGTATTTGGTCGTTCTGAGCAAACCCTGTGGCATTTAGCTGATCTAAGAAATATTGTGTTCCGACCTGACTAATAACAATTGATGTAATTGTACCTGATCCTGTTATTGAGTATTGAGGATTGTTATAAACTGCTGTTTGATCCGGACCAGTACCGCTTTCAACCGTAAATGTTTCTATATTACCGATTCCTGTTACACTGTCAACACGGATTACAAGGGTGTTAGACGAACTTGTGCCTGTAATCTGCAAAGCAGTATAAGGAATAATTATTCTATCGTCTATATCAAAATCTTGGCTCAAATCAGGTGATACTAACGAAACAGTGTAAACATTATTCAGCCACTCAATATCCCACACTGCATTTGTTCCAGTTGCTCCTGTGCCTGGCAAATCAAAATTTGTTAAAGTTGCTTCTCCTGCAAATGCAGTTCCTGATGCTGTAATATTTGTAATTCCTCCTACACCGTCTACTGAATCTACAAAAATATTAATATCATTTATATTATCTTGACTACCAACTAAAAATCCAGCTATTTTAATCCTATTTCCCGGAAAGTAATCTTCACCTGCGGTATTAATTGTGACAGTGTAAGTAGTTCCCGTAGCTGTTATGTCGAAAGTAGCATTTGTTCCAACAGGTGCTAGTAGAGATCCAGTTAAGTTGCTGTAAACGCTGGTTTCTCCTATAAAAGTTCTTTCTACTTCACTTGTAAAAGTAACAGTATTTCCCACCACACTTTCAACAAATACTGCAGTTCCATTACCATTGTCAATTGCTAAATTATCAATAATACCAGTAACATCTACAAAATCTATTTGATTTGTAAATGTATTGTAATCATTAAATACTTGCGCTGTTAAGTAAAGTCCACCGCCGGTACTTGTAGTCTGCACAGCAGTTACTTGTGCGCCTGTTGTTATCTTTGCATTAGATGCAGGCGACCCAACGTCAGGAGCTGGACCATCGAATGGAATAATAGTACTACCTGGGTCAGTGTCTAATTCTACTGTAATTGTTGTGTTTGCGCCTTGAGATAAGACTGTGAATTCCGCTCCGCCAATGTCTGCTCCAGTATAAAATCTTCCCTTTCTAAGTTGAGAATAGGTATTGGTTAAATCTTCGCCCGCTGTAGAACCTACTTTTGCTTTTGCATAATATTCTAAAGTGGTGTTTGATGGTACATTTATAACTACAAATGATCCTTCTGCTCGTGCAACTCCAGTAACACCATCATTTAATGCCTTAATAGTAATCGGATCGCCTACATCTATACCATGCGCACCTACCGTAGTAACTGTAATTAAACTTTGTCCTACCCCATTTGTTCCTGAGCTTGCATCTGTTGTAATCGAACTCACTAAGATATCTGATCCAGGAATTTCATATATAGAAGGATATCCTCGTAAGGTAGATATTGCAGCCCATTTTGTAGGTTGGAGACCATATTCAAAATCTGCATCTAGCATAGACAAAGGTTCTGCAACCCTATTCCTTTCAATTGCGTCTGTACCAAAGTTGTATGGACGGGTTATAACAACACTTTTAGCATTTTCTAAGGTTTCTACAAAAATTTGTATATCGTCAGTTGCTGCCATGGTATTTGTAGAAAAACGTAATTTTAAAGTTGTAATTCCGTCTGTGGTTTGTAGATAGGTAGGAAAATCTGAATTATAATCTCTAAAACTATCTGTAATCTCTATTTCACCACCTTGAGCATTATTATTAAAAGAATATATAATTGTATTCGTTGTTGCGTTGTTGATTAGTAATATCTCTGATAAGTTGTACTTACCTTGAATTTGAATGTAACCTAAGGAATTACTACTTAGTTCTGGTATAAAATCTAGTCCGCCACGAATGACTTGGGTGGTAATACTAACTAGATTATTAATAACACTAAATGCAGAAGTTTCAGCTTGCTTGCTTTCGTCAATTGTTTGTGATGTTCCACCTAGGTTCGTCCAGGCTACATTTTGGAAAATGTTTTCAACAATTAAATCACCGATAAAAAAATGTGTCAAAATTTCTGGTATTCTATTACCGTCTATTTGGGCGACATCTTGGTCCCAATAGTATTTTACAACTTTTCTAGTATTTTCATTACCACCATATTTTAAATCAGTGCTATATGCATCTAACACATATCTAACATCTCTTTGGCATTTTTCTACATTGTATGTGTAATTTTCATCAAATGTATTATTCTCAATAATTTCATCTTTCCTAAACAAAATTGCTGTCGTCGCATCAATTGTTTCTTGGTTTGCCCATAGACTTATACTAGGCGCTGTCCTAACAATAGCATCTAACACTACTGTTGCTTCTGCTAAATCATTTGCACCAAGAACATCTATTGTAATTTGTACTAGTGTTTCAACGTAAGATGTTTCTGATATAGTACCATTATTACCACTTGTTATTTGAACTTCGTTATTACCTGTACTCGGTGTTATAGCTGTGCCTGTAATAATGTCTGGTATAATTGCTTTTAGATGTGTATATGCAGCTACTGTTTGTTCTTTGTGCGAAGGATCAATTCCAGGATCATTATTATCTAAATGATAAAAGAAAAACTTACTTTGATCATAAGTTGCAGAATTACCACCATATAATACATCATAACAACAAGCCTCAATTATGTAAATTATATCTCGAGTGCATTTTGAAACATCGTGGTCTGTCGGAGCATAATTAACTTCTACATATGCATTTATTTCTGCAGTTATAAAATCTATATTCGCAAGTAATTTATCTTTAGTTGCAATAACATTTGAACCTGCGGTAATAGGATTAGTAAAATCCAAAGCACTTGCTACTGTTTTACCATTTTCAATTATGTTTATAAGCTCAACTTTGTAACTTTCTATTTTGTCTGTTATCGTTTGCGATAGTGGTCCTATAAATTCTCCAGTACCTATTTGTACTGTTTTAGTTTCTTCGATTGTATTTGTTATAATCCTAGAAACTGTATTTGATAAATCTAAACTATTTGTTTCTGTAAAACCTAAAAATCTTGCATTATAGTTAGTGTCAAGACCAACATCATATATTAAACCATCAAATATGTAATCTAAATCTCTTTTACATTTAACTGTATTTTGAACTTCGTCGTTGATATATGCAATAATTTCTGATATTATAAAATCTTTATTTGATTCTAATAAACTGCTAGCATTTGGATGAAGGTCTTCTGATAAACCAAAGCCTGGTTTAAATACATAATTTTTAACTAAAGTTTTTGCCATTTTTATATTCCGAATATGATAGAAAATCCAATAGATGCTGTGTCTACATAACTTCTATTTGTGATTGCTTCAGCATCTGTACTTACTCCAAAAACTAAACCACTAGAGAAACTAGCTGTAGCTGGTGTATTTTGTCCTATTGGACTATTGTCTAGCCGTGTATTGGTTAGAGTTAAATTATCACCAAACGTATTATAGATCGGAATTGTTGAACCAATGCTATCAATCTGCCCTATAGTAACGTCATCAATTTTGATTTTGATATTTGTGGTAGGATTTATATCTAAGGAAGATGTACTTGTTATTGCCGGTGAAGATGCGCTGAAAAATTGCAGGTTGTTTCCTATGCTTACATTTTTATCAACTGCTACTCCGCCATTAACAATTAATGCACCAGTATTTAAATCTGTTGATTCTTCGATATTTTTGACTGTTACAGTATCAAAAATTCCAATAGCTTCAGTTACAACTATAGTACCAAATTGTGTTCTAGCTTCGTTAGTATAAAATAGTTGCGTAATATTGCTAGATGTAGGAATGTTAATTGTATAATATCCATTACTTTTACCTTGAGCGTCTCTGCCTCTGAGTCCTGTATCATGCACCATATTACCAGAAAATAATGTTTCTCCATCATCTTCTAAAATATATAATCCTGTACTTGTTAATGTAAGACCAAAATATACAGTTTCAGTTTTTGAAATTGTTACAGTAGGAAAACTACCAGTTTGTCCAACAATAGAAATAATGCCGTCAACTGTTTCTAAAAATTCATAATCAAACTCGATTCCTATACTTTCCTCACTCAATGTTAAGGAAGTTGCAGTAATATTTCCTAAAGAATCTACATTAAAAAAAGGACTAGTATATCCAAAATCTGATTGTACAGGTTGCTTGAATGATTTCCGCATTAATTCTCCATTATAAAATATTTAGCTTATTTAAAAACTTATAGGAGAAAGAGTTTTAAAGTAGTTTGCGGAATAAATAAATTTTGCGGTTTCTATTTTTTTATTGACAGGAGTAATCGTTACATCTACATATGACCTATTAACTACTGCTTCTAATTTAACAAGTTCTCTATTTAATTGAGATCTACCAAAAACTTGTAAATTTGCAATTTCAGTGCTGGCAACAACTATACATTTTATAATTTCTTTATTCTCTGTTGATTCGTCAATTAGGATTGTATATTCTGCAGCACATACTTCTCCTATATACCAACGGTCAAAAGTGTTAGAACGACCAATTAATTTCCATGGTCCAGAATGTGTAAATCCACTATTATTATAAAACGTTAAAGAATTATTAATACCTATACCAAAATATTTTTTAAAAAAATCCATATAATCATTGTTCCAATTTATGATTATATTTATGCCGTATTTTTTATAAAAATAAGTTTAGATAATTCTGGTAGATACAAATATTCAATATTACTGTTGATTAAAGTCCTTATTGCATCATCAAATGTTTCGACCAATGGTTCGCCTCCTAAATTAAAACTCGTATTAAACAAAATTGGAATATTTGTTTGTTCATAAAACTCTTTAATTAGGTTGTAAAAATGTAAATTTTGTTCTGCTGTAACAGTTTGAATCCTACAAGTTCCATCGGTATGGATAATTGATGGAATTTTTTCTGCTGTTCCTTCTTTACAATTTACAGCATACATCATAAATGGTGAATTTTCCATACCTCTAAGGTCAAACCATTCGTGAACATGTTCTTCAAGGATAGTTCCTGCAAATGGTCTAAAATATTCTCTATTCTTTACTGTATTAACAAAATCTTTTCCGTCTTCAAAAGTTGGATCAAATAATATACTGCGATTGCCTAATGCTCTTGGTCCGTTTTCGCTTTTTCCTTGGAAAATACTTACAATATTCTTTTCTCTAATTAACTGTATAACTTTTTTGTAATCTGCATCAATTATTTCAGCATTTACACTTTTTAACTTGTCCTCGATATCATTTATAGAATAATTGTATTTTGGTCCATAGTAAAGCGTTTCTGCTTTAGGATATGATTTACTTTGATTTACTTCATTCCAAAATAATAGAGCTGCTCCCATTGCTGTTCCGGCATCGTTACTTACCGGTTCTACATATATGTTTATATTTTCATCTCTAAGAGATTCTAAATAGTGATAGTTAGCTACACAATTTAATCCGTATCCACCGCTTATAACAACATTTTTTCTACCTGTTAATAAAACTGCATGCTTAATAAATTTTGTAACTTGGTCTTGCGTTTCCATCTGACAAGCATACGCTAGATCTCGCCTGTTTTGCAGTGTTGTTACATCACCCTCTATATTATCCTGTAAATAATCAAATAAATTAGCATTTACTGAGGCAGCCATTGGATATAAAGGACAAATTAAATTTCTATTTGATATAGGCACAAGTGAATTTGATTCAAATAGTTTTGGTATCTTAGGATTTTCATTACCATACGGAAACAAACCCATAGTTTTCCCAGCTTCAATAGCTGAAAAATTACAATATTGCGTCACTGCTTCGTATACTTTAACTATACCGGCCCTGTCAGTAACCCAAGCTTGATGTGTCCCTTCTTCTATAATATTTCTAGAATCTAAATCATCATAATAACTGGCCACAATAGGTTCTTTACAACCATAATTTTTAAAAATTGTTTTTAGGTTATTAGGATAAGAACAATCTATTATAGATTCAGTTTCAAATACGGTAATAGGGTCTCCTCCGTATTGAATATTAAAAAATGTTCCGCAACCATCAACAACTACTGCAACAGCATCGTTGTATCCTGATCTGTAAAAAGCACAAGCTGCATGTAATTTATGATGGATACCACTTAAATCAATTACTTGAGGATGGTTCCTATTATCTATGTTTACATTCGTTTCTATTAGTCCTAGCTTTCTAGCTAACCCTGTATATATATCATCTCCCGAATAATCTATTGTTCCTGCAGTGTTGTGTAAAGGAGTAGTATGAGCAACTAGTAAGTAATCTATTTTATCTGTGTATTCTTTAATTTTGACAATAGAAGCAAGTGGTCCTCCATCATATTTTTGCCTACTTAGTCTTTCTTCTTCTATAGAAAATAAGATTTCTCCATCTTTTAACAAGCATACTCCAGCATTGTGCCCTCTTGTAATTGCAGCAATATATCCAGTTTTTAATTTTAAATCAGAAAATAAATTCATTTTTGTTTTTTTCCTAATATAGCGTTGATGGTGTAATCTTGGATTTCAGGAGTCATAGCCATAATTGTCTCATGTTTTCGATCAATCCTTTCATCCATTGTTATCCTAATTGGACTATACTCTCTTTGGAATTCACCCAAGTCTAAAATATTAAAAGTTTTTTCCTTAGGATATGATACGTTAATTGGAAATGTAGAACCTATAACCACAGTTGACGGACAACTAACTGCATATGCTAGATGTTGCCCTAAACTATCGCAACCAAAAAAATGATTAGACTGTTTTATAACTGCTGCCCACTGTCGTAAATTTAAATTTTCTGGTTGGGCAATATTGTCTTTGCATCCAAATGTAGATGTGTCTAATTTCATTTCTGACATTAATATAACAGCAAAATGTTTGTCTTGTAATTTTTTAATTAAAGACTTTAGATCAGCATATTCTATACTTCTAGAAGTACTATCTACGAACGATCCATCTATGTGCTCAATACCTCTACCAAATGGTTGAACAACAATAATTTTTTGTTTATTTAATGTTTTTTTAATTTCGCTTGTTAACTGCCTACCTAATAAAAGTTCATGCTTAGACAGTTTGAGTGTAGGTTTAGGTAAATCACGTATCCCTTTATTATTAATTTCTATATCAAAAGCTTGGGATAAACTGCATTTTTGATTATAATATTCCCAAATCCTATAAGGTTCTAAACTAACAATACTCCTATTTACAAGCTGATCTTTGAACAAATTTTTGTGCCAAATATCGTAAGTACGATGATCTAATGCAGGATGGCCTTTGAAAAATTCAGTCCCACCTTCGCATACTATAATAAAATCTTTATCAGTTGATTCTTGTTCGTAAAGTTCAAATGCAGGAACAGAACAGATAACCCTGCCTGCTCCGCCATTTATAAAAAAAGCTTTTGATCTTTCCATATTCTCCATTAGTAACTACTATTATATATATGTAAGTTACTTGTAGAGCTAAAATAATATGGTTAGATGTTGCGATCTGGCAATAACCACGGCCAATCAATTTTCCAGTGATCTACATCTGCCATTTGAGTTTTTACATCTTTCATGCCCTGTAATGCTTCTTGTAAGACTGTTACATCTTCTGGTAGATATTCATCACTGTGATCAGCTAATTCACTTTCTACTGTTGCAATATGTTCATCTACACCTGCCCAATAATCCTCTTTAGAAATCATATGAGTCCTATAACTAGGCTTGATATATTGTCCGTTTTCATATTTTAATTGTAGATGATTATACACTTCTGTAACAACATTATCTTGTGAATATACATATCTATATTCTTTACCGTTTGGTAATGCTTCTACATAATCATCTACTGGATCATGCGTATACTCTTCTGTGAGATATGCAGCTTCCCAGGGATTTTCATTAGCATCTAAGGTCACAAAATAAATATTTGGATCGTTCTCTGTATGTTGTGACATGTTAATTTCATCTAAGGTTGTATACGATCCAGAAATATACTCTATATTTTTTGATACTTTGTTAACTGCTAAAACATGGTATCTGTATCCGTTGTACATGCAATTAACTGTTCTATTTTGAGTAACTATACCTGAATATGGTGCATCTGGTATAACTGCTGTAAATGCTTTTTTCATATTTTTCCTTTTTAATTTTCTATAAATCTTATCCTAACAACACCCATGCCTCCACGGCCGCCTGAATCTCTGATACTGTTACACATCATAGAACCTGGTGCTCCCCAAGCAGGTGGCGTATACGGAGTACAAGAATAATTGTGTTCATAACATGAACACTGCCGTTCACTCCTCCAACAAGCCGATCTTGGTATTCCTCTAGACGGGCTGTGTGACATCATTCCATAACTTCCACCAGCTTGGTTCATTGCCATTCCTGCTAATGCTGAACTACGTGCATCCTCCATTCCGGTATACATCATTCCTCCTCCGCCACCATCTGCGTACATGCCCGGAGGCGGTGCTGTAAAGTAATATGTTTTACACTTAGTATTATGGAATCCACCACCGCAGCAATAAAAGATTGCTTGGCTTATGTTACCTGGGCAATTTATATCTCCACCATACGCATTTGCTTGCCATGATCTTGATCCAGATAAATTACAAACTCTTCCACAAAAATCACTAAGGCCAAATCTATCATTACAGAATCCTAATGCTACATAACAACAATAGCTCGAAGTTGTACTTGTTTGGCAGATAGAGTTACCACCTAAGCCTCCTTGGGCACACATACAACCATTACCTGTAGATCCAATCCAACACAGACATGTAGCATCACCGCATCCAGCAAAGCATAATGACTCACTTTTGAGAGATATTGCAGGTTTTGCATAAATGTAACTTGATGAATTTACAGCTATTGATTTTCTTGAATATGCTCCAGAATTTCCAGGTAATCCTACTCCGCAACAGCACATCCGTCCTTGTGATCCACCAGCTCCCCAAATCTCAATAACTGCAGTTCCGGCTCCGGGAGACTTCCAACATATGCTACCGTCACCATTGTGCTGGCTCCGCCAATTTGCAAGGACATTTCCATTTGTATAGACCCAAAGTTCACCTTGTTCCAAATTATGTTCCATTGTGTCTGTTATAGAGCGTTCGTATACTAGTTGTCTTAAATTCATTTCTTATCCTGTTTGTGTATTTCTATCAGTGAAATCTGGTTCTCCCTCAGGAACAAATTTTATCCTTACCATTCCACTACCACCCCGTGTTGCATGATCTCTTACACCTGAACACTGACTAGGCGGTAATCCTGGAAAACCGGGAGGTACATATTCTATGCATCCGTGATGTTCATAACAACCACAATGCCTGCTGCCTTTCCAACATCTTGTTTCAGTACCTCCGCCCGAAGGCATTTTACTCGCACCATTGAGGGCATAGACATACTGGAACGGACCATTTCCTGACCAATTTGAATGCATTGTATTTTCTTCAATAGGGAAATTTAATTTAACACCTTTGTCTGAAAATACTCCAGGAGGTCCTGAAATTGAATATGTAATACTGCATGGTCGATTTGGATGGTAACAGTGCCATACGGTGCAACTGAAAGATCCTGGACAATTCACATCTCCACCATATGCTTGAGCAGGATTAAAATTCATACAACTTTGATGATAGTTACAGGCAATTCCGCATCTATCGCCGCATATAGTCCTACAATAACCGTTGCCTCCAAAACAACATACCCCTGATGTGGTAGTTGAGCAATAGCTTACACCACCTCGACCACCTTGGGCACACATGCACCAATTTCTATCTTGGTATCTAGGATCACTTGAGAGATAGAAGAAACAACTTGCTTCACTGCACCCCCTAAAACAAAGATCAGTTGAGTTGTTGCAGGATTTACCTGCATATCCACATAGATAATCACCTGCATTGTAGTAGAAGGTTTTCCTAGCATATGCACCTGGGTTGCCAGGTAATCCGACTCCACAACAGCACATTTCCGCCCCAGATCCTCCTGAACCCCATATTTCAACTGTCATTTTTCCACTATTTACACATACCCACTTGATATTGTTACAATAATTTACATATCCTTGGGGAGCGTATGTAGAAATATTTCCTGTTTCTAATCTTTCGTATTCAAAAAAGTCAATCTTTTTTTGAATTAAGTCTGATAAATTTGCCATGTTTAATTAATTATCCTTTACAAACCTGATCCTTATAGCTCCGGATCCACCTCTACCGCCATGGTCTCTAACACTAGTACATGGGTGTGCTGGAAAACCTCCATGTCCTGCTGGTGTATAATAAACACATCCTTCATTTTCGTAACAACCGCAAGCCTTGCTACTGCCCCAACAATACGTCCATGGATTGCCTTGGCTAGGATTCCTACTTGTTGCTGCAATGACATATGAATGTTCAGGTCCGCCACCTGACCACTTCGTTGTAACATTATCGGCACCTGGTTGTACCATCATACAGGCTCCTCCAGTACTGTATTGGTAGGGAGGTCCAGCAATAACTTCAATATATTGACACGGACAAGAGCTCCTGTGAGTATTTGAGAACAAGCAAGAAATATTAGAAGGACAATTAATGTCTCCTCCAAAAGCTAAACCACACCAAACACATCCTCCTGCCCAAGGTGTATTTTTTATTATACCAGCAGGCATGTGGCTATCTCCAATTTCACATACTGACCATCCACCTTTACCACCTTGGGCACAAATCACAGCGGTTGTTGCTTCATTATCAAATGTGTAAAATAGACAAGTTGGTGCCGATACACCTCTACATGATGTAGCACTAGCATTACCGCATGATTGTCCTATGCATCCACAGATATATGAAGTTGTATAATTGCTAGGAGTGAAACATAATGTTTTCCTTGCATAAGAACCTGAATTTCCCGGTATGCCGTAACCACAACAGCAAGTTCTAGCTCCTGATCCACCAGCTCCCCATACTTCAACTATAGCTCTACCTGATCCAGTAGGTTGCCATTTTATTTGGGGAGCATATCCTAAATCCATTGCGGGAGCATATCCCCATATTTCACCTTTTTCTAATCCTACATCTACATAGTTGTCTAAATTCTTAGATTGGACTAGTTGCGACAATTTTGCCATTTTTTCTCCAAATTATGCAGATACAAACCAACCAATGCCTGCAACTCCGGTATAAACGAGAGTAACAGTTGTACCGTTTACGTTTAGGATAAGGTCACTATCTCCCATTATTTCTCCACCGTTTGCATCAACTGTAACATTGTTAGTTGTTAAAAATTGACCTATGTCTAAAAATTGCACAGTATCATTTTCTAATAGCGTACCTGGTGCAGGTAAAGTTACAGTAAATGCAATTGAGCTGCTGTCAAGTAACATTCTATCATTAACTTTTGCTACATAATTATTAGATACTTGCCGAAAAACAGCACCAGCTGTTCCTGTAGTCGATATATATCTTCCCATGTATTTTCCTTCTTACTGTATTTATAAAGTTGTTGTCTCTATACCAAAGGCCATTGCAGAAACATTCGCAGCAGACGACCAAACAATAATGCGTTTTTCAGCATCCAAAACAATACCTGTTCTTTCTAATACACCTTTTGGCATTATTTCACAATCATATTCTATATATTCTGCAAGCGCAGGAGTGACATCAGCTGCTACTGCTACCCTAACTGTGATAGGTGCATTTCCTCTATTACAAAAAGACACTGTAGCAACAGTAAATGTGTCTACAGGAACTTGATATAAAGTTGTAAGAGTATCTAATGCTAAATCTGCTACTCCAAGTCTACCAGTTGCCATTTTTTTATCTCCATTAATTTTTAAGTAAATAATTCATTGCAACAGGAACACCGTCTACTCCTTTTTTGTAATAGACTTTTTGCTCCATGTTGATTTGATTTCCTGTTACAGTTGTAATCTCTGTACCTGTAATTAAAATATCCCCAGCAGTAATACTATTTACGTTAAGTGTAGACGAACCGCCTCCAATTTGTGACGTAATGTACGTCCTAATAGCTTTTTGTGTAGGAACAATTTCATCACTATTTGCAGTAAACGTTCCGTCGGTACTGAATTCTGTAATAGTTGCTCCTGTTTGTCCAAGTCCAAGTTCTCCAAGTGACAATTCATTCAAACCGCTTATATTAAATGCATCTGCATTTAACGTTGCGACACCAGTTGATTGTTCAACTGAGAATAAATCTCCAACTCGGAAATTTCCATCTTGATCTGTTGACGTAAAGAATACCCTACCACCAGTGCTTTCTAATGTTTCGTTGGCAGGAATAGGTTCTTGTAACGGAATTCCTGGATAATTTGTTTTAACAAAATTACCAGTTCCGATATCAAGGAAATCATGTCCTGTCAATCTAATTTGACTATATCGAATCCTTAGGGTTAAATTTTCATTATTTTCTGGTGCTTCAGATATTTGAATATCTGGTGAAACTTGTAATTGAGCTGTAAATGGAGGTTGATCTCCTAGTTGACCAGTTCCTAATAAAGATCTTACAACTACTAATTTAAATACCTGTCCAGGTAAATGATCAAACACTATATTCGAACCGGCTAACGGAATACCTGATAAATTTTGTACTTGTATTAAGTTACCGGGTTGATAAAAATCAGCGTATCCGTCTCCTACAATTTCTACAGTTGCTGTTGTAAAATCATTACCTCGTCCATTAGCTGCCCATAGAGGTTGTGTAAGTACACCGTTTGCTATCCTAGCCTGGGTTGGCGCATCAGTTACTGCTTGATTACCTAGTGCAATATTGTTAGGATCAGTGATTGTTATTGTTGGTTCGGCTGTATATCCTTCTCCTGGATCCCAAATTAATATTTTGACAATTTGCTCATTTTCAACAAATGGTCTGCCTTTTGCGTTTTTGGTGTAATCTCCAGGATATGTATCCGAATCGCTAAACTGAATTAGTGGCTCTACTGTATAGACTGTAGTAGCATCTAACGTTGCTTCTATAGATCTACCAGCTACCATCTGATCCCATCCTGCAGTTCCGTCACTTATTTTCACAATATCAGCAAGCTTTGTATTTTCATTGTAATTTGAAATTTGACCATACTGTCCTGTACCTTTACCTCCGGTAATATAAATTGATAAACCTATAACTTGTGAAGCTAACCCAACATCTGTATTAGATAATGTAATTTGAGTTGTTGTACCATTCTGAGCACTGTTTGTAGCAAAATAATAACCTTGACCACCAAAAATTCCACTAGAGTCATCTAAATCAAGCATACGTACTTCGAACACACCTCCGTCTACTGTTTGAGCTGAATCAATCACATAACCAAAACCGTCTCCTACAACAGTTATTGTTGTGTTTGCAGCGGTAAATTCTTTTCCTGCATTCAAATATTCAAAAGCAATTATTTCATTACCATCAGTTAACACTCTATCAACAACAGGTGTAAATGCATAGTTATTTACTTGAGCAGTAACTGGAATTTCTGTAATATCTACACCTTCTGAAACTGATCCAAAATCTCCATAAGAATTATTACCGTTAGTTGCTCTAACTTTTCCACCATTTTCTGCTAGATAGCCAATATGACAATAATATGTAAAAACAGAAACTAATTCTGACCTTCCAAGATTTGTTACCCAATATCCTATTCCGTCACTTAATATCTGTGTAAAATCGTTTGCAACTATAGAATCATTACCACCTGCATGGATTTCACCGTCAACCTTCATACCAATACAAGCAGTACCAAAAGTACTGACATTTTGTACATATGGTGATTTTGTCCTAATCCAAGGTTTTGTATCTTGTGGATTCCAACCTGGATCTAGGCTTACATATGCCCCTGCTAAAGGTCTTGCTGTGCCGTTGGGATTTACCTCTGTTAAACCAGTGATACTTTGATTCACTGTTGTTCCATCACTCCTGCCATCTAACGCATTTAGAGAACAATTTCTTAATCCCGATCCATTGTGCATTAGGAACATGTTTTCAAGTTTAGATCCTGTAACAGCATTTGCGTAATATATTCCTGCATAAATTGACTTGTAATTTCCTGGGTAAATTAAATCATATTTTATTGCATCAATATAAGAATTTATATCTCTTTCACATGACCCAGTATTGTATGCTAGATTCATAGTCATTGATCCAACTGCTGAATTCCAGGAAATTGGAGCACTATCTGTCCTTGCTGCTTTTACAGTAAAATTATTTGCATCAGTTTTACTATGTACAAAATATGTTGTATTTGCTTGTATTTCACTACCGATGACATTTGAAAACTTTACTGCTGTCCCAACTTGTATCCAATCTGAGTTTGTTCCATCTGTCTGTACATCTGTACCACTTAAAGATTGTATTGTTGCTGTAAATGTATTTGCAATGTATGCATTCATTTCGCTGACAATAAATTTTCTATTTTTTTCTATAGTTTCAACTGCATATGTATGATCTGTATCTGTTAATGGTTCATTACTGCCTGTCATTATAGGTTCAGTACCTATGTTGTTTACTTTGTTGTTGATATAATCTTGAATTGTTGAAATCAATGCTTCTGCTTTGGTGCCAGGCCCGCCTATAGATAGATTACTTAAACTTGTGTCTAAATAATCAACAGCTCTGAGCGTATCAGATAATTGATAATTTAACACTGTTTGTGCAGATGTTGTAACCTTGTAATAAGATATTCCTGATATACGAGTTTGATAATTTGTATCTAATGCCATATCATATACAAGAGCGTCTATCATGTAGCCTGCATCTCTCAAACATGTTGTTTTATTAAATTCAAGTGTAGGATTTGCCCTTTGGATATAACTTACTGCTTCATTTTGAATTCTATTTTTTCTATCAAGTATAGTTGCAACTGAAGATTGGATTATTGAGCTAACATGAGTTAGGACTGGATATACAACTGCAGGTAGGTTATCTAAAGTACCGTCTCTAATTACATCTTCTACAATGTTTATCATAGATGAGGCATAAGCTGCTTCAGTCACTGTTCCTACATTGCCTGGTGTAGTAAGTAGAGTTTGTCCAGGATATGTCCCCTCTACAACATCTGACACATAACCAGCTAGAGTATCATACACATCAGCCGTAGGCAATCTTTCATTAGGTTCTAAAGTTAATGCTAGACTATCATAATAATTTCTTGCAATGATTATACTCGCCCATCTACTGTTGTATTGTACATCATAGCTTGCAGCATCTAAAATTAATGCAACATCTCTTTCACATGCTGCTGCTTTAATTGAATCATAATCAAAATTTTCCCAAATACTTCCAGCAGTTGCTGCTGCAACTTGAGCGTTGATGTAGGTTTCTATTTCAGAAAATAAGAAATCTTTATTTACTTGTATTAATTCACGAGCATACAACCGTTCTGTTACAACTCCAGGATCAGAAAATGAAAGCGCAGTGGCAGAATCTACACCATTTTCTATAATATTTTTTATTTCAGTTGCACCAGTTGTAATTTTTGTAGATGCAGTTGCATCTCCTACCGTACCTGACACACCGAGTGTATATTGTGTTTCGCTGTTTCCTGTTGTCGGTGTTATCGCAGTATTAGTGATTATATTAGAAATAAAGGAAGACATATGTGTCAAAGACTGCAAACTATATGTAGTGTCTGAAATATGAGTTATACTTTCCGACGGATAGATACTTGTAGATCGAAGTTCATCACCTACAACAGCAGTTTTTTGCGGAACAATCATAGGTAATGTTTCTTCATATTTTCCTGTTTTTATAAAAACTGTGTTATTAGGTATATATTCTTTTGCTAGATTGTCTATGTTTTCAGCTGTAAGAGGTTGTATAATAATCTGTAATAAATTTTCAATCCTAGTTTGAGCATCTTGTTCTTCTAAATAATTACTATCCTTATACTGTATTATTGTATTATTAGCATCAGTGTAATCTAAATTACTAATTACTGCATTTACTATCACTATCATCTGTTGTATTGATGCAACTAATTGTTCATTTTCATCTGCTATTGCTGCTATCAATGAACCATTATCAAAATACGATAGCGTAGCAAGGCGTATTTTTTCATTACCACCATGTCGCATGTCATAAATTACTGCATCTAATATTAACCCAATATCTCTCCTGCATGATTCTATATTATCATTAGTGAACCCACTCCATATTCCATTACCTGCTGTAATTTGTGCATCAACCCAAACTACAACTGCATTTTGGATAAAAGCTCTGTTTACTTCTAATAAATATGTTGCTTCCGAAAACAATGGGCCTTTATCTATTTGCTCGAGTGCATATCTAATTGTTTTAAATGGATGGTTTATAGTTCCGCCATATGTAGGTAACGGTTGGTTGATCCCATTGGTGCCTTCTACATATACTACATGATTTATTTGACCAATGTATTTCCATTCAGGAGCAGTGCCGTCAGCATTAACTGCTAAAACTTGGCCAACTTTTCCAATTGGTAGCCTAGCTGGACCTACACCGCTGTAATAAACAAGATCTCCTTGCGTAGTTAAAACGTTATTTTCAGGACCTCCTGATAAGATATCCCAGTATGTAGCACCAGTGCCAAACCCAGTGGTTTGATCAGGTCTATTTTGATCTACAGTATCATCTGCTGTGTGCCCTAATATACATATATAAGAATTGTTACCATATCTAACAGAATCTCCTAAATCATAGACAGTTGCATTTGTCCATGAGCTCTTCCAATAAATACCTGAATTGAGTCTTTCCCAATACAATGTATTTGGCGGCTTTTGATTTTGATGATCTTCTATGCATAGATATGTATATCCACCTACTCTAACTACATCTCCTACATAATAATCCTGGAGTGAACTATCTTCTCCCCAATCTCCCCTAAATCTAAATCCAGTTGAAAAAAGTTCCCATACGTCCGAATTTTCTGTTGGTACTTTATTTGAGTGTAATTGATTAGTTACATATACATATCCTCCATATGTAACCGTGTCTCCTGGTTGATACTTTTCAATCTCTGACCAAGAATTTTCAAATTCTAAACCTTCAACAAATTGCTGCCAATTTAAACTATCAGACGAGAATATATTGCTATTATGATATTGTGTACAAATCCATATCCCACCACCTTTTTTGACTAAGTCATTTTTCTTGTACCTATAATTAGTTTGCCATTCACCTGTATAATCAATTCCTTCATGGAATACATCCCATTTGTTTATATCTGCTTCTAATCCTAAATCAACATCAGCATTGCTCAAATGCCCTGTGTTACACAAATAAATTATTCCACCATATTTGACGAGATCTCTTTCTGCATATCTTGTATCAGTACTCCAACTAGACGTCCAGTTTAAACTAGAAGAATAAATTATCCATTTATCTGCTTGTGATTCAAGTCCTGCTTCTACAGTGTCAGTTGAAGTATGATGTTCTATACAAAGGTATATTGTACTGTTATATTTTACAAGATCATTGACCTTGTAAACAGTCGTAACAGTCCAATCTCCCTTCCAGTCAAAATTTTCACCAAAAGGAGTCCATTTTTCTAAATCAATTACTAATCCATCATATACATTTGTTGTACTTTGGTGTTCAGTATTGGCTATATATTGTTTTCCACCATATTGTACAATATCGTTAACTCTATAATAGGTAGATACAGCCCATTCTCCTCTCCATTCTTGTCCATCTGAAATGCTATTCCAGGATGATGCAAAATCATCTGCAAAAACAGAACTCGTATGCCTAGCAACACAGACATAAGTGTTACCGCCATATTTGACTAAATCATCTTTAAAATATTCAGTGTTTGTTTGCCATTCATTTTTCCAAATAAATTTAATTCTACCTAATCTAATTTCTGCCATTTACAACTCCGATATCCTATAGTTTATTTATCTTAAATTAGTCCTGCAACATTGCTGCTAAAAAATGCCCGTCAACACCAGCTAGAAGGTTGTCTTTTACCTCAAAAATGATAGCTGTTTCTGTACGAGTTGTTACATTGTTTTCTGATAATACTACTTGTGCAGCAACTAATTCGTTTGTTGTCGCGTTGGCTCCGCCGCCTGATACCCTTGATTCTATATAAGCTTTTATTGCAGCTTGTGTTGGGACTATATTGTTAGAATTTGCAGCTAATAATTTATCTTTTGAAAATTCTCTAATGATGACAGCAGTACCACCTATTTGAATCCCTCCTAAATTAATTTCATTTAACCCTCCTAGATCAAACTGAGATGCACTTATAGTTACTACACCAGTAGATTGTTCTACCTTAAAGAGTTCACCTACCCGGAAATTTCCATCTTGATCTGTAGAAGTATAAAAAACTCTTCCTCCTCCACTTGCTACAGTTTCATTGAAGGGTTGTCTTGCATTAAGAGTTGTTTCTCCTTCAAGATATAAATCTGGATAGTCCGTATTTGTGAAATTCCCAGTTCCTATATCTAGAAAATCGTGCCCTGTTAATCGAATTTGACTATATTTTTCTCGTATTTCTAACCTTGATAAATGCTCAACACTTTCTGTTATATCTATGCTAGGTGCAATTTCAATTTCAGCGTCATATGGTCCATCTCCTAATAAAGAATTTATTCTAGATAAACTAAATTTTTCGCCTGGAAGTGCAGAAAAATCTAAATTTGCTCCTGGACTTGGTATTTTTGTTAAGTTTGTTATCTTAAATTTTCTACCATTTTGATAAATTTCAGCAAAACCATCGCCTGTTATTTCTGCTGTAATAGTTGTATAACCTTGTCCTCTACTAAACATTTCTGGTTGAGATAATACTCCGGATCTTACAAATAATTGCAAATCTGCATCTGTGGTGTTAGCATTGTCTATTATATCTATAATTGGTGTTGAATTATAACCTCCGCCGACATCATACAACACAAGTTGCTGTATAACCCCTCCAGCAATTTGAGGCCGAATTACTGCTTTTGATCCTGTTTGTATTTTATTCCAGGTATTAGCTGAAGAATTAGTAATTAAGAAAAATCCATTACCATATGAGCAATCCGTCCAACTTGATAGTTGGAATAAAGCAAAAGTACCCGCTGTATCTGAAGTTAACCAATCTTTTCCATCTTTACTTAGAGAGTATGTGTTGTTGTTACTACCATCAATTCCACATGTAATAAAAACTCCATTACCATAGGCTACACGTTTTCCTACCACTGGTAAGGTAGTATTATACCATGTATCGCCGTCAAAACTGTAACATGCTTCTGATACTCCAACTGCAACAAATCTGTTGTTACCATAAGTGATATCTGCAATATCTGTAGTCAGAGGAAATGCTGTTGTAGAAATACTCCAACTCAAACCACTATCTACTGAAAACTGTATTTCTGGAGAAGGAGCAATTTTTGTTGCAACCAGTATTAACCTACTGTATTTTATACAAGTCCAACCATTTGATCCTAAAGAAAAAAGTGTCCAATTTGCGCCGTCATCTGCTGAATAAGCTACATTACCAGCTGTGCCTAATACCCAAATTTTTTGATCTTTATCTGTAGTTACATCATTCCAAGTATCTGTTGCTGGTAATACTATTTCCTGCCAACCATTACTTTCTGTATATTTTAATAATATATTGCTTTGATTTCCGCCATAAGAATTTACAGCCGCATACCAACTTGTCATTGTACCAGCAATGTTGGAAATGACATATCCTCCTATATTTGAAGTTACTGACCAATTAACACCATCATTTTCTGTTATAGCAGAATTTAGTGTGCTACTTCCGTCAGTCATAGCTAACCATTTGCCATTACAAAACTCTATAAAACTCCATGTAAAACCTCCTGGAGGTGTTAATGAAGATAAAACTCTTGCAGGATCACTTATACTGACACATGGCTCTATCACATATCTTGTAGTATCATTTAAAGCTGATTCTATTGGCCACCCTGGTTGGAAATGGTCCCATCCAGCAACACCAGTTGTTTCTTTTTCTACATCTGCGATAAAAGTCCCTTCATCATAGGCTGTAACTTTAGCATATTGACCTACACCTAATCCTGCCTTAATAATTATCCTTTGTCCTACAATTTCATCGGTTGTAATTGTTTCTGCGTTTGATAATCTTATGTTTGTAGTGGTTCCTGTAACAGCAGTGTTTTCCCGTTCGGTATAATTAGCACCTCCTGGCAAAGTAGACATATCTGCAGAAATTATTCTTACATTGCTAATTGCATTATATCTAAATTCATCATAATATCCTACAGCTCCAAAACCTGCTCCTCCGAATGAAATTGCAGCATTTGTATAATCTTGACCAGCATGAGCATAAGCAATTGCTATTACAGTTTGTTGCGTAGTACCAAATGTAATAGCTTCTCCAAATTGTGCTTCGTTTGTTCTATTATCTATATCTGCAGTGACAGGCGTTTCGTTTTCATCAAATCCTTCAGCAACTGATCCATAATCTCCATAGCTGTTATTTCCATTCGTTGCACGTAAGATTCCACCATTAGTACATAGATATCCAATATGGCAATAATATGTAAACACTGACACAAGTTCTGATCTACCTAAATTGTCTGCCCAATAGCCTATGCCGTCACTTAGTATCTGAGTAAAATCGTTTGCAACTATAGAATCATTACCTCCATCATGCAGTGCTCCGTCAATTTTCATCCCAATACATCCATTACCAAAAGTGCTAACATTCTGTATATATGGTGATTTACTTGTTATCCAAACTGACTGATCGCTTGTGTCTGATCCGGGATCTAAACTTACATATGCACCTGCAGTCGGTCTTCTAGTAAAAAATTCATTTTGTTCTCCAAGCGTGCCATTCAAGCCTTGTAAACTTAGGTTCCTAATACCAGATCCATTCCTTACATAGAACATATTTGATAATTCGTATCCAGCAGCTGGTTGTATGCTGGTACTACGCAATTCGTCACCAACAATAGCGCAATTAGCAGGCACACTAATAGGTAAAATTTCTTCGTAAAATCCTGATTTTACAAATAAAGTAGTGTTTTTATCTGTATCTACATTCGCAAGAATGTAATCACAAGCATATTTCACAGTTGCAAAAGGTGCAGTAGGAGTAACACCATGTGTTTCTGAATCTACTCCGTCCATGGAAACATAAAAAATATTTGGCACATAATCATACTTTGTATATTGAACTACATTGTTTTCTGTATTTTTGTTTAATACACTACCTAATTCTCCTATTGCTAGTTTTTCTGTCTGATTTGTATAGGTTTTTATATCTCCAAACGTGCTTAACACATTATTAGGAGAACCTTGGATGAAAACTTCCCAATAGTTGATGCTTGTTAGATCTTTATCAAGATCAGGTCTACTATCAGATTCGTCGGATTGATGTTGTATCAATGCTTTGTATATTGTTCCTGCATACTGTACAAGATTATTAGGATAATATATAACATTCTGTTCCCATTCTGCTTTAAAATTTTCTCCAGATACTAATATTTGCCAAGAACTATTTACGGTTGGTGCATTTTGATTACTTATATCATCTATTGCAATGTAAAGTGATCCAGCATGACTAACTACGTCTCCTGTCTTGTATGTAATATCACCTAATGTTGTATAATCTCCTACAAAATTATATCCTTTTAATAATAATTCCCAAGAACTAGAACTAGACGGTATTTTTTCGACATTGTTTTCTAAAGCTGTATAACTATAACCTCCATATAAAACAATGTCTCCCTTATTGTAGATAATTTCCTCGCTCCAAAAATTTTCAAATTCTAAACCTGGTACAAAAACTTGAAAATATTGGTCTATCATTTGTAAATCAGGAACATGTTCTTTGATGCATTTGAATAGAGTTCCGCCGTATTTAACTACATCGTTTTCTCTTATCAAACTTAAAAATGTTGTGCTACCATCCAGCTGAGGATAATTACCAATGTAAATAAATCCACTTACTAGCAATTCCCATGACCCTGCAGCAAATATACCTTCATCATCTCTAGTGGTACTTAAATGGCTCTCTATACATTTGTATATATTCCCGCCATACCGTACAATATCGTTTTGGCTATAGTAAGTTGCTCTGGCCCAGTCTTGCATCCATAAATTGCCTATACTTAACAATGCCCATTTTTCTGTTAAATTTTCTAATGCATTCAATTCTGCTTCAGATTCATGTGCTTCGATACAATAATATGTATTTGATGTTGTTTTAACTACATCTCCGATGTTGTAGTAAGTGTCTGCTTGCCAAATACCTTGCCAGGAATAACCAGAAATTATGTATGTCCAATAATCTAAATTTTCATCAATTGTTGTGGTAGATAAATGAGTGGTCAAACATTCATACACTTTACCGTTTAACTTAACTATACTACCTGCAGGATAGTACTGTGAATCAGCCCAATCGCCTCTCCATACTTTGCCATTAAATACTAATTCCCAATAGCTTGTATACTTTGTGTTACATTTTGCGCCTAAATCCCTATAATTATAACTGTAATAATATAATGCATTCGGAGCAATAGTTGGAATAATTATTTCAAATTTTCTCTCATTTGCTGCAGCAAACCCAGCGACATACTCAGTATAGGTTTTTTCCTCGTTGTCTAGATAAAATGTTGTTCCTTCTAAATACGGGCCTCCTCCACTGAGTGTGCCATTTTCTATTGTACTTAATAAGAAAATATTTACTTGTCCGTTATAATCTACATTAGAATCAGCGTCTTGATTAAAAATGTATTTTCTTCCCCGCAATAATGTTAAAAATGGACTTTCAACACCGTCTACATAAAAATGCCCTTGGGCTTGTAAATTAAATGTATCTGTGCTAACTGTTATAGTATGGATAGTATCAACTTGAGATGCTAATAAATCGTCAATAAAGTTAGCTGACGATGTATGGGCACTTAGTGTAGAATAACTTTTTCCCGCATAGTACGCTATATCATCTTTCTTAAATTCTACACCCGGATTCCAAGTTCCTCTCCATGTATATTTTAATCTCTGTATATTAAAATCTGCCATTCAATTTTCCTTATCCATCTGTTTTCATAATAAATTCGCCATCATCGCTAATTTCATATGTGATACTCCTAGCATCCCATCTAAATTGCTCGTAATTTAAATTATCATAAATCAATTCGTGATCCTGGTCTCTTCCTTCATAAAAATCTTGTCCTTCTACAAAGTTAGGAAAATTATCAACATCATTTCCCGGCTTGTTAAGAATTAAAGTTTCAGTGCTTAGTTGGTCATATTTTCCTAAGAATAAATCACCTTCGTCTGTCCTTCTAATTCCATAAAAATATCTTTTTGTATAACTATTCAAGATATCAGTAGGAGATAAACCTATATAGTATGTCATTGTATTACCTCTGCATAACTTACTATCGCATCTACTGAATCAGCTTTGGATGCGACTACGTACAATTGGTCATTATACCCTAACACTAATTTTTCGCCAGAACTAACTGCTCGTAAACTTGAGTTAAATGGAATAAGTGTATTTTTTAGAAAATGGACTTCGACTGACTCATCTGTTTTTATCGTTACGTCTACATATGTAACGGTATCAAGCACATTTGTTAGACTTAGGCCTATAATTGTCATAGTCCGTGCTAAATCAGTTTCTAATATTAATGTAGGTTCTGTACCAATATTTTTAACAACTGCATTTTTTATAATTGTGGGCATGTATGTTACCTAATAATACAGTTATTTATCAAGAAATTTGTTCACAGTATTATACTACTGTTCCAACCATAGCAATAATATCATCCTTTGCTTCGATTTCACCTGATATGGTAAATTTTATCATATTAACACCATTGTATTGAAAAATTAAATCATTATTTGCATTAGTAGTCAACAACCATCCATTTAAATTTGTAAATATGTTGTTAGTAATACTTAAAGTTCCTGCGTTATTAAACAAAAAGCCGCCATTTACATTACTAGTAGGTAAAGTAAAAGCTGTTATAAAATCGTTTAAATTTTGATCATACCCCGCAACTCCATTTACAACATCTATATCACTGCTTGATAAAAAGCTATTAGAAATATCATCTAACGATTTAAAACCAAATTGCCCGTTAGTTAAACTTGTTAGAACCAAATCGCCAAATGTATTTGGACTATTTGCAGTTAAATTAATGTTTGAAATTTGACTCATTGTGAGTAAATCAAAATTATAACCACTGTTACCATCTGATTGTAGCACGAGGTTTGCATTATTTGTCGGATCGTTTGTAACACCATCAACATCACTTAATCCTACTAATGAATTAGGTATTTGAGTAAAACTAAATGTTCCGTCACCATCTGATTTTAAGAATAAATTTTGATTTATCAACGGACTGTTAGTGCTGTCATCAATGTCTAATAAATTTTTTAATTCGTTTATTGGTGATTGGAAATCGTAAGTACCGTCACCTACAGAAGTAAGCACAAGTCCGCCTACGCTATCAGGAGAATTTGTTGTTTTGTCTACATAATTTATAATTTGTAGAGCGTTTGGATCATTTGTAACGATATTCCAAACAAGACCGTCATACGACCACAATGCACCGGCTGTATTAAATGTATCGCCTACTTGTGGATTATTAGGAAAATTTAAAGCCATGAAAAATCCTTATGATAGAGCAATGCTATATGCTATTGCTTGCTCTGTAGTTAATCCTGTGCTTGTAATTGTAATTGTATTGCTAGATTCAGTTAATATAATATCAATTCCATTACCAGCTTCAAAAAACAATGTATCTGTTCCAATTGAATTAATTACAGTTGTATCTACTTGCACTGCACTGAATGCATTTACATCAGCTAATCCAATGTTAGGCTGTATCCATTGAGCACTGTCTACATCTTGGAAGTATATATACAATCCCATTGTATCTGTATCCATCCATATCGAACCATTTACCGGTGATCCTGGAGGATTATCTGATGCTGAAACTGTTACACCTGCAGGAGATGTTATATTTCCACCTACTTCTAAATTTCCTGGTATTACAACTTTGTCAGTTATCTGAGCTGGTTCAAGTCTAAGATCACCACTTGTCGTTCCTAATATTTGTCCGTCAATATAAACATTGTCAATTTCTAATCTCTCACCACCTAATTGTGTTGCAAATGCAGTACCTTCAATATCAAGAGGATAGACAGGATTTGTTTTTTTTACACCAATCCTATTATTAGTAAAATCTAAATGTAAAATATTTGCTTGATCTGGATTTGCTTGATCCTCAGCACCTTTAAATGTTAAATCTATCTCTCTTTCAAGCGTAGATGTTAACAATGGTCCGGAAATTCTTCCTACTGCCAATGTATTCTCCTATTTAATCTATTTATCTAGATTCCTAAACGAGTTTTATTGTCTAAATAAGCATCTTTGAATAGAGTATACATGTCTTCTAAAAAAGCATACAGATGAGTAATGTTAGGCGTTTTTCCTTCTATTAATAGATCGTCACAATTTTTTATATAATTTAAAACGTAAAATTTTGCTGCGTATGGATGTATTCCCCATTGTTCTAAATGTCCAAATGTGCCTTTACTAATACTACCTTGTTGTGTCATATCTTGTATTGCTTGTTTAAATGCGGTTTTCACATGATCTTCTGTACTTGCTCGATCCATTTCTTCATCTGATACAATATCATTGATATTGAATGATGTTTTTATTTGTTCTGCTGTTTTTTTATAATGGACAATTTCTTTTATGCAATTCTCTAAATAACCTTCTGTAGATATATAATTTGTTTTATACTTAGCAAGTTTGATCTGTTGTTTTGGTGTTAAATTTTCCTTTTGCTCATATTTTTCTATTTGCAATTTAAACTCTTGTAAACGATAAAACGTATCTGTAGATGCTTCTAAACGCTGATTTATCTGAGCATAACATTGTTTTAACCAAATAAGAGGAGAATTACCACTCATTTGCAAATTTCCTATTTCTCTTTCATGAGATGTTTGCTCTGTTCCTATTACCCGTTTAATATTTTCTAATTCGTTAAATACAGGAGCGATTGTTTTTTCAAATTCCTGTAATTTAAGATCAATTTTTGTGATTGAAAAATCTTTTTTTTCTATAAGCTCATTCATCCTGGTCCATGTCCGCTTGCACTTGAATTAAAATCTGTTGATCCAAAATTTACTGCTGCAGTATTGCTGCTCAAACTCAACTTTCTCCAAACTCTGTTTGATGTTGTTCCTGCTCCATGTAGCACTATATCATTTAAATCACTTATACTTACTCCACTGCTACTAACAGTTAAATTCATGTAGTTTGTATTCATAGACCCGCTTGCATAGTCATATCTTTTAACATAGTTTCGCGGAGTGTATGGTGAGTTACCGTAATTACCTGTAATGTATGCTGTTGTATTGTTTGATGCTGATTGCATTACATACATTGCTTCTCCTAAGCCTGCACTATTTACTATTGATTGTGTTGTAAAATCTATTCGTTGAGTATCACTTAATCTCTGATTACTCCAGTCTCCTGCTCCAACCAACGCTATATTATCGTAATCACTAGTGGTAAAATTAGCTCGTCTACCTCTAGTAAGTAATTGACCATAATTAACATTTGTGGTTGCTGTATCATAGCTTTTGTATGACACTGTCTTAGTATTAGGTGCTTCGCCAGGAAGACTATTAGGGTTGTACCATCCGCCTGCAAAAATACAGGCTGTAGGTGTACTAGCAGCTTTACCTATAAAATGTGGTGCTGCACAGGATCCCCATGAGATTGCTTTGAAATTACTTGCTAAATCTTTTAAAAATACCCTTTGGTTTCCGGTCATTCCGTCATAACCGGTTATCATCATTGTGCTTGTATTTGTAGAGCCTGCACCACTACTGGTTGTTTGTCCTAGAGTACCAAAGTTTGTATCTCCAGATCCTGTATTCCATGCTCGTCGGGTATAATTTTCTTGTGTGTAATTTGTATCGCTAGGTGCGTCATAAAATGAACCTCCTAATAGAACTGCATATGCTGTTGATATAGCCATAGTAAACAAATTAGTTCCATACCAAGATCCAAGGGTCATATAATAGTTATGATAATGAGCATGGGCAGTATAGTACGATGGTAGAGAATGGTTATGGTAACTCATAAAATATCGTCTAGGTGCATAAGGTCCTGTGCTACCATTCAATTTTAAGTTACCTACTGTATAATCTGCAGTTTGTGAAGAATCAAAGCCAGTCTTTGAAGTGAATGTATCTATCATCACTCCAAATTCTGCTTCCGTCATAGAGCTGTATTCGCTCCAGTCTGCTGCTCTATAATCAGGTCCTAAACTGTTTGCTACCCTTGTATCCATTACATTTGCATCACTTGTTTCGCTATATCTATTCCTTGTAAGGGTAGTTTTTTGACTAGTTGCTGTCATGTAATAAACATCCCCACCTTCAGGGTGAGGTAACTCATACTGTCCTAGGTCAACATCAGCAACTGTTACTCCTGTACCTTCAGCAGCAAGCGCAGGATACCAAGACGTATCCGCAGAGTTAACAAAAACTTCATAAACATAGGAAGCAATTTCAAATGTATCTGTTGAATAACTTGCACTGTGTTTGATTCCTAATAAAAATGTTTGTTGCTCGTTTACTTCGTCACTTTTTAA
>Ga0181568_10000172_pt1 | contig 54117 bp, 61 predicted proteins | sample 101ome_20_FD_133758 | JGI IMG/M metagenome (GOLD analysis project Ga0181568, IMG submission 133758) | Coastal salt marsh microbial communities from the Groves Creek Marsh, Skidaway Island, Georgia - 101404AT metaG (megahit assembly) | ecosystem: Environmental > Aquatic > Marine > Intertidal...
GACAGCACAGCGGGCATATAGTCGAGCCGGCCATGGTCGGTATAGGTCCAGCTATAGGTGATGCCCGCCAGAATGATGATGAGCAGCGACAGCGCACCAAAGAGATAACCAATAAGCCGCATTAGCTTGAGACGCATTAGCCGGCATCCCGTGCTGTAAGGTCGGATTCACATTCTTCGACAATGGCGAAGGTGATCTTGCTGCGGTCGAACAGCTTTTCTTCGTCTTCGGCAATTTCGGCCGCCAGGGCCGGTTCGGCATATATGGCCATGGTGGCCTCCCATTCTTCACGGCTGGCGAAGAATGTTTCGGTGATGACGTCATAGTCCAGCTCGGGCACGTCGCCGGTCATGGGATTGGCCACTGCATGCATATAGCGGCGAATGAACCGCGCGCCTTCGGGCAGATAGGTCTCGCCAAAGCGCTTGTGATGCGTTTCGTAATAGGCTTTGAAGTCGTCAAACGACATGCCTGGCTTGCGCTTGAGCAGGCAGATGGTCTTGAACATGGTTCCCCCACATAGATTTGCGCCGCATGCTAGCACCAATAGTTTCCGCTTGCCCAGCGTCGGTAGCGCGCTAGGCTTGGACCCAACAGAATTTGATGACGGGGGAAGAGACCATGACCACACCAAAGATTTACGGCACCGCTGGTTCGCGGGCCATTCGGTCGATCTGGATGGCCGAGGAACTGGCCGCAGAGCTTGGCTTTGACTATGAGCTGGTGCAGACGCATTTTGCCACCGAGACCAAGAATTCCACCTATCGGGAGATCAACCCCAATGGCCGCGTGCCCGCGCTGGTAGATGGCGACCTGAGGCTGTTTGAAAGCATGGCGATCAATCTTTACCTGGCCAAGCAGCACCCCGAAAGTACGCTTGCCCCGCGTGACGCCGCAGAAGAAGCACTGGCGACGCAATGGTCGATCTGGGCGCTGACGGAAATGGAAGACGCGCTGATTACCGTGATTGCCCGCCACCCCAATATTGCGCTGTTCCCGCCCGACCCGGAACGCGAGGCAGAAGCACTCGCCACGCTGGAACGCCCCCTAAAGGTGCTGGACCGGCATTTGGCCGACCGGGAATTCCTGGTGGCCGACCGCTTCATGATTGCCGACCTCAACGTGGCCGCGCAAATGGCGCTGATGAATTTCGTGCAATTCGACCTAAGCCCCTACCCCAACGTGCAGGAATGGGTCACCCGCGCCTGGGCCCGCCCGGCCCTTGCGGCCGCAAAGGGGAAGTAGGGGCGGCACAGAGGAGTGGGTGGTTTAGGTCCGTTGAAGACGAAGCCTGATTGATGGATGTCAATCAGGCTTCAACTTGGCACATTTTGTTCCGCATCAGAATTCTGAAGGATCCGCATAATCCGGGCTCTGAGCGGAGCTTGTACCCTCCGAAGCTCTGTAACCAGAAGTGCCCTGCCTCTGTGGCTGCACTTCACGCTTAGGACCATCACGAATAACTTTCGCAGCCATTGCCTGTTCAGCTGTCCATACCCGTACAACGCCAACCAATTGATGCCCGCTTTCGGGATGCCTATAGCTCCAGGTTCGAAGGTCGCGCAGACCAGAAAGATTGACATTGGCGCGAACGCTCAACACCTCATCGAGCATGTCTTCAATAACAGTGGTCTCGCCACTTTCAACATAACCGCTTCTGTCTACATCGGCATATTCCTCAATTGTGCTTCCTACAACACTACGATTGGTGAAATTGGCCGTACCACGCAGAAACGTTGCCAAAGCTGCGTCAGCCTGACTGCGCGCCTGTTTAAGAGCGGCATCTTTGAACCGAGCACGAATAGCCGGATTACCGCTTTTGCTATTGACCGCCCATTGGCCAAAACTAACCAGCGCCGGGTAGCCATTTTCATCCCGGACAAGCAGAACACCAAAGCTGTTCGCCAACTGCTTCTTGTCCGACGAAACCCTGTCACCGATAGGTGAACCGGCCTTGCTACTGGCCTGAGGGATTTGTCCCTGGCCGATCTGCTCGGCTATTTCTACGAAGGCGGGCTTCTGCATGGCCACAACACCGACCGCATATCGACCATCAACCGAGCCAATGAAGGTCTTCAACGGCCACATTCCCCCCAATTTTCCGAACGACCGAGTAATAGTTTCGCTTCGCAAACTATCTTCGAGCAGCTTTTTCCGCTGCTTCGCATTAGCACGTTCATATTCCTGAGGATCAACACCAGCCTCTACAAGTGCGGCATCCAGCTTACTGGATAAGTAAGCGCCAGATTTATCAATGAATTCGTCTACAGCGTCGCTGCCCGTATAACTGGCGGCCTCGAACTGGGGCACTGTACCGCTGGCATCCGCATAAAGTTTCTGGATCATCTCAGTCCGAGTTTCATTCATTTGAAATCGAATGAACTCCTGCTGAATCTGCGCCCAGGCCTTCTGATAGGCAAGTGCACGATGCTTTCCCCAATCCCTGTTACCTGAGGAGACATCGACAGTTTGAACACCACTTCCCAGCCACACGCCAGGCCCATCAAACTTACGCCCATGGTCGGCAAGATAGCTCTCAATCAGCGTACGCACATTTTCGTTGGCCTGTTCTGCAGGGTCGAGGGCCTCTTCTTCATAGGCCTCAACTTCATCCATTGCCTGCAATGCCTGGTCCCCGTCCTCCATCGCCTGAGCTGGTCCGGGTGCAAACATCAACAACCCTAGTATTAGTAAAACGGTATTTCTCATGACACTTTCCTACTCTCCATTAATCCTTATTTCTTTTATCCTTTTTCTTCTTCTTCCTTTTTTTCTTCTTTTTCTTCTTTTCTTTGTCGCTCTGCGCAATCTCGTACATCATGTTTGAAACCGCATCCTCAATTGCCAGGTCCAAAGCAGCCGCAAGGCTGGCATCCTGTTCAGCCTGGCTATACTGGGCCGACATCTTTACTTCGCCAGAACCAATATATGTTGAGACAGTCTGGTCGCCTACGTCTTCAAGCTGCATGGCAACATTCACATAGGCTTTGATAATCTTGTCTTCTGTGGGGATATTCATGCCGGTTAACGACCCAAAAATAGAAGCGCCCATTTTGCCGCCGGCATTGTCTTTCTCCTCAACGCGGGCATTCGTAACTTTACCTGTCAGTAAAAAGTCGAAATAGGCGCCTCGCGGCGTTGGATAGCGGATAACAGAGAAGCTTTCATTGACCGTTACCCGAGCCGCGATCAGATCGTTCAAACTATTAGGGAGAATTTGTCCATCTACATTCTCAAAGCCGCCAATAGCAATAATTCGCTCATTTTGGTCCTCATCAGGAATACAAACATCGACGCTCAGTTTGATCTCCATGACGGCCATTCCACCCATTTCAATGATCTGCTCGCCTGGCGGGAGCACTGAATACCCTGAAACAAAGCCTTTGGCGCGGTCTACACTGAGCTGATTGAGGCTTTCAGAAAGCTCATCATTGTTCAATTGAAGCTCAGAGCTACTACTTGCCGCAATTTTCTTTCCCAGCACCTGCTCGACTGACTGCCTAAGCAGCGAGTTAATCAGGTTCTGCTTGATCTTCTGATAGCCAGTAGTCGTATCGATAAATTCTCGGCCCTGCTGTTCGACCGTTTGAATGGCTATACAATTTTCCTGTTGTCCTAGGGCAGGCAGTGCCACAAGGCAAAAAACCCCCAAGGTCGGACCAAACACCAATTTTTGGCCCACACGCCTCAACAACTCGTACATACCCCACTCCCTGAAAGCGCTTTGTCTTATGAACGGCAACATTACATACATAAGGCAGGCTTGCAATTTCAGATTGGGAGATCAGCCCTGGCCCGCCCGGCACTCGCGGCCGCGCAGGGGAAGTAAGGCGGCTGCATTGAAGCCCTCAACTTTCGTCGTCGACGCTAACACCTGCAGCCCGGGCTTCGGCCATGACCTCGCGCTGGTCTTCCAGCACAATTTCAAGGTCGGCCTGGCGTTTGGCCAACTTCTTTTGCCAGCGTTCAATATCGTTCCGCGCACCCTTGGCACTTTTCCTGGCGGTGCGGTTCTTGGGGTTGTCGGCCAATACGGCCTCTGCCTGTGCCAGTTCAGCCTGATATTCGGCAATCATGGCCCGGGCCTTTTCCACCCGGCCTTCGCGATAATCAACAATATATGCCGCATTGCGCAGGCGGTAGGGCATCACGTCACCGGGTTCAGCACAATATTGGGTAATGTTTTCTGCTTCCTCGCCATGCCGCACCAAGGCCAGATGGCGAATTTTCCATTGCCCGCTCTTGCGAACCAAAAATGCTGTATAGCTGCCAATGGGGCGACCGTCTGCCCCAAGCACCTGCCACCTTCCCTGCCCGTTAGAGCCAAGCCCCCCGCGCACAAATTCCTGCGGCTTCACCGTCAGCGTGGCGTCGGCCCTGGCGAGAAAATCGGTGGGCAGGTCGATTTCCTCTTCGCCGACGGTCTGTTCGCCATCGTCCCAGCGGGTCTCTTCATCCAATACGAAGAAGGATGACCGGGGCGCGGCACCGCTTTGCATGGCTTCAAAATAGAGCTGCATGGCATAACCCCGCGCCTTGAGTATTTTTTTCTCGCTTCGGGGTGCCCCCATCAGGCAATCATGCCGCGCGTTTCCCCCGGCATTGGCGACGGTGGCAGCAATGACGTCGACCATGACATATTGGGCCGATGCGGGCGGCGGCGCCACAACACCCAGGGCCAAAACCCCTGCCGATAATGAGAAGATGACGCGGTGCCGAAGGGAGGCAATGACCATAATAAATCCTGACCAAAATTGATTTGAAAGACCTGTGGAACACTAATCGGGGGCGCAATGAGCGTCAACAAAGGCCTAAAATTCAACGCGTTCCAGCCATTTGGACCCGGTGAACGAGCGGTTGGCGCCCCGGCGACCGTTCGCCGCGCCCATGCAGCCGTAAGCCGCAGGCTTGCTGGCGCCAATGAGAAAAACCCCTACTTCTTCTCCGCCACCAGCGCCTTGAGCTCGCGGATTTCTGCCTGCAGGGTTGCCAGGTCTGGCTGCTCGCCCTGTTCTTCCCGCGTGGCTTTTTCGTGCTCGTCTTCCATCACCCGCACGACAATGCCGATCACCATGTTGAGGAAGGCAAAGGCCGTAAAGAAGATAAACGACAGGTAGAACACCCAACTGGAGGCATAGACAGCCATGGTCTCGTACATCACGTCGGTCCAGTCTTCGAACGTCATGACCCGGAACAGCGTCAGCATCGCTACCGCAATATCACCCCAAAGGTCGGGGTTGATCTCAGCAAACAAATAGCTGCCGACAGCGCCATAGATGTAGAAGATGATGAACATCAGCAGCACCACATAGCTGAGCGGCGGCAAGGCGCGTAACAACGAGCTGATCAGCACCCGCAGCTCTGGCACGAAGGAGACCATGCGCAAGACGCGGAAAATGCGGATAAGCCGCCCCAACAGGGCCATTTCACTGTCCTGAATGGGGATCAGGCTGACAACGACCACCAGCGTATCGAAGACATTCCAACCGTTTTTGAAGAAATTACGCTTGTCGTCATGGGCGATGTACCGCACGGAAATCTCGAACAAAAAGAACAGGGTGATGGCAATATCGAGCACGCTGAACAGTTGGTAGACCAGCGGCGGCAGGTCATAGGTTTTGGCGCCGATCTCGAGTGCGCAAATAATGATGACCGTTATCACCAGCACTTCAAAAACCCGGTTTTTAATAAGCGCTTTCAGCCGCGCCTGAACGTTTTCGTACATAACCCTGACCCTGGAAAACAACACCGTTGCTGTGGTGCAAATGATGTCGCGGACCTAACAATACATGGCAGGTTTATTCAAGGAGTTTTGGGGAGGATTTATCTCGCGCGCGGCAGGTCGCCGTCCAAGTTCTAAACGAGAACCGTTCGTCCCGAGTGATCCTGAACGCAGTGAAGGATTGCATCGAGGTACGGACGAACGGCAGCTAGACGATAATTACACCCGCACACACCGCACCCCGCCGGGGGCCTCGATGGTGCCGACACATTCATTGCAATGAATACAGCGGCTGCGCCAATTCAGGTCAAGCGCGGCTTCTTTGGGCAAATCCGGGTCCGCGAGCAGCGCCCGGCCCAGTTGGATTAAGTCGAACCTGTCTGCCATCAGGCTGGCAAATTCCTCGCTACTGGCAGCCCCACCCACATAGGCCACCGCGCAGCCAACCGCGTCGCGCACGCGCCGGGCATTGCCCCGAAAATAGAGCGGCTTATAGGGGTAGTCCTTGAACATGAACGGGCTGGCGACCCGCATGGCCAGGCGCATCATCGGGTTAGGCTCAGCCTTTAACAGCGGCCCGGCAATACTGTCGCCATGAAACAGCATCATCGGGTTGCCCGACGACGACCCGCCGGATGTGACCAGCGCATCGATGCCCGCAGCATCGAGCATCTTGGCAATTGCGATGCCTTCATCTGGCCCGCGGCCATCCCCCAGATCGACCGAGATTTTACCCAGCACCGGCAGGTCCACCGCCTGCTTGACGGCCTCGAGCACCCGTAGTGGCAGGCGCATGCGGTTTTCAAGCGACCCGCTATAATCATCCGTCCGCCTGTTGGTGTGCGGGTTGATGAATTGCGACAGGGCATAGCCATGGCCGAAATGAATCTCCAGCGCATCAAAGCCGATCTCCGCCATCAGCTGCGCCGAGACCCCATAGGCCTGCACGAGGTCATCCATATCCTGTGTACTCATAGCATCACAGAACACCAACCCCTGGGCGGCGCCATATTTGTTGAAGCCCCGGCTGGGCCCCAGCGGGCGTTTGCGGCTGAGGTTGCGGTTCTTGGTAAAGCCACCGGCATGGGTCATCTGGCCGCAAAGCTTTGCCCCGGCCCCGTGCACCCGGTCTGCCAGTACACGTAATTGCGGGGCGATGGCCTCATGCATATGCATCTGGTGTTCGTACAGGCGGCCGTCGGGTTCCACCGCGCAATAGGCCAGTGTCGTCATGCCGATGCCGCCCTCGGAGATACGCGCGTGAAAGTCTGCCAGCGCATTCCTCGGCACGCCGCCCGGCGTCATGCCTTCGCTGGTCGCCGCCTTGATCAGCCGGTTACGCAGGGGCAAGCCCGCCAGCGTGGCGGGGGAAAATACCTTTTCCAGATGATCATGCATTGCACATGCTGCTCAATGACCTAAGCTCTTGCCAACAATAAGACATCTATCTGGAAACACCATGACGAACGCCCTGCCCCAGCGCACCATCCACTATCGCGGTGGCGCCACCAACCCCGACCGCTGGGACGCCTATACCCCGCGGGAAGACGACATCTTTATCTGCACGCCGGAAAAAGCCGGCACCACCTGGACACAGACCATGGTGGCCATGTTGCTGCTGGGCACGACCGATCTGGACCCACCAGCAACGGTGATTTCACCCTGGGTTGATGCCGAGCTGATGCCGCTTGATATGATGGTGCCCATGCTGGAAGGGCAACACCATCGCCGCTTTTTGAAAACCCATACGCCGCTGGATGGCATCCCCTTCGTGGAGACGGGTACCTATATTTGCGTCTTCCGCGACTTGCGTGACATTCACTTTTCCATGCGCAACCATGTGCTGAACATGAAGAACGACATGTTCGACGACCAGTTCCCCGAAGACGTCAATGAAGGCTTCCGCCGCTGGGTCGACCTGCCCCATGTTGAAGGGGCGCAGGAAGTTTTCTGCCTTGAGGCGCTGGTGAACCACTACCAGACCTTCAAAGCCTTCGAGCATCTGGAGAATATCCACATCTTCCACTATGCGGAAATGACCGCCGACCCCGCAGCGGTCTTGAACCGCCTGGCCGATATTCTCGACCTGATTATCGCCCCGGACCTGTTGGAAGAGATTTTGCAGGCCTCCAGCTTCAACCATATGAAGGCCAATGCGGAACGGTTCGTTCCCGGTGCGGGCATGAATATCTGGCACAAGGAAAGCAACTTCTTCAACAAGGGCGCCGGCCGCCAGTGGGAAGGCGTGATCACAGAAGAGAACCTGGCGGCATACGATGCCCGCATGGCCGAGTTGCTGCCCACCGAAGATGTGGCGTGGCTGGAGGGTGGGCATTAAGTCACTCTCGCCAGTAAGCCTATGGCTTATGGCTCCGCGAGGGCGGCGAACGGTCGCCGGGCCGCAGTCGCGGCCTTCTCGCAGGCGGCACTATAGTGCTATTCGCCTGCTCGTTGTATCGCTCACGGCGGTGAGGGGCTGTTTCTCAACACGTACGTTCGTACCGAGTGAATTGATGCGGCAGCAGCAATTTGTATCGAGGTGCGAACGGATTAACTATCGCCGTTACCCCCTTCCGCGCTAGACTGCCGCCAGCTAAAGAGGGAACCCATCATGAGCACAGCAGAGTCCTGCCCAGCCGCCGGCGACATCAACATTTTTGAGACGGAAACGCTCATCAACCCGTGGGACGCCTACCAGACCCTGCGCGACGAAGCACCCATTGCCTTCATGCCTGCCATGGGCCTGCATGTGGTCACCCGTTATGACCTGCTGATGGAAGTGATCCGCGATACCAAGACCTATTCGTCGCAATTTGGCGCCTTTATGGCCCGCGCCCGTGGTGCCTGGCTGGAAAATGCGCCTGACGACATTCGCGCGCAATATATGGCCATCGACAGCCAGGCCATTGTGCCGCCGCCAACGCTGCTGACCCTCGACCCGCCGGAGCACACGCGTTACCGCTCGCTTGTGAACCGCATCTTCACCGCGGGCCGTGTGCGCCAGATGCAGCCTTACATTGAAGCGTTGATTTCCAAGACCATCGACAAGATTGAAGATAAAGACGTCATCGACTTCATGGCGGACTTTGCCTTCCCCATCCCGCTCGAGATTATTGCTGACCGCATTGGCATTCCCTCAACCGAGCCTGAACGGTCCTTCTTTTATGATGCTGCCACCGCTGCGGCCTCGGGCCTGCGGCTGACGACGCCGTCGGATGCTGAGGTGCTGGAACGCGCGCAGCTGAATGTCGATTTGCAGAAAATGCTGATCGAGCTGGCAGACGACCGCCGCAAAAACCCGCAGGAAGACATGCTCTCTATTCTCGCCAATGCAACCATGGAAGAAGAATACGACCGCCCACTGACCGACGCTGAAATTATCGGCATTCTGGGCCAGTTTCTGGTGGCCGGGCATGAAACCACAACCTCCACCTTTGGCTGGGGCATGCTGCTGCTGTGCCAGCAACCGCATATTCAGGACGCGCTGTTTGACAACCCGGCCAGCACCAAGACCTTTGTGGAAGAGGCCATGCGGCTGGAAGCCCCGGTACAGGGTCTGCCGCGCGTGGTGACCAAGGACACCGAGCTGGGCGGCTACGCCCTGAAGGCCGGTGACATGCTGATGCTGCGTTATGGTGCGGCCAATCGCGATGAGCGCCAATTCGCCTGCCCGAATGATGTTGATCTGGAGCGCCGCAATGCGGGGTCGCAAATGGCCTTTGGCTCTGGCATCCACCACTGCCCCGGCGCACCGCTGGCACGGCAGGAGCTGAATTTGGGCTTCCCCATGCTGATGCAACGGCTGAAGAACTTCCGCCTCGACCCAGCCTTCCCGGAACCAGAGGCCGAACCCAGCTTCATTTTGCGCAGCCTGCCTAAGCTGCATATTCAGTTTGAAAAGCGGTAGGTAATACCGTGAACCAGCCCCCTTGGAGCCGTGAGCAAGGCGAACTGGCGAGAACGATATAAGGCCGCGATCGTGCCCCGTCACTTATGTGACGCGCCCGCGCAGCCGCAAGCCAATGGCTTGCTGGCGTGAGCGACATAGAGACCTATCCATTATGAGAGTTGCGGCAATGCGCCCGCTTGCTCATACTTTTGGGCTTAACCAAAGGATTTCCGGGTAATTAGGGTGCCCGGCACCGAACGCGCAAAGGGGAACAGCATGTCACGGGACGCATTGGTCGATATTGCCAAGGAAAACATGGCGCTTTACGACGCTCAGGATGTCATCCTAGCGGATGATCTGATGAAAATTCCGGCCGATATCTACACGTCGTCCGAGCGCTTTGAAGAAGAAAAAGACCGTATTTTCAAGCGCATGCCGCTGGTGCTGGCCCCCACGGCCGAGCTGCCCAACAAAGGCGACTACAAGGCCATGAAGCCTGCCGGTGTCCCCATTCTGCTAACCCGGGGTGATGACGGTGTTGTGCGCGCCTTCATGAATGCCTGCGGCCATCGCGGCGCCCAATTTGCCGATGTTGGCACCGGCAACACCAAGCGCTTTACCTGCCCCTATCATGGCTGGACATATAACCGCCAAGGCGAGCTGGTCGGCATTGCCTCCAAGGAACGTTTCGGCGAAATCGACGAAGACTGCTACGCGCTGGCCGAGCTGCCGGTGCTGGAAAAAGCCGGGCTGATCTTCGGTATTCTCGACCCGAAATCAGACCTCGATATCGAGACATTCCTGTCGGGCTATGAAGACTTCCTGGCCCATTTCGGCTTTGAAAACTGGACGCTGTTTGAAAGCCGCACCATCGAAGGCCCGAACTGGAAAGTCGCCTATGATGGCTACCTCGACTATTACCACCTGCCGGTGCTGCACAAGAACACCATCGGCGGGGCCATGAGCCCCAACGCCACCTATTATTCCTTCGGCCCGCACACCCATGTGACGGCGCCGGAACGCTTTGAGCCCCTGCGCGGGCTGGAAGAAAAAGACTGGCCCATGGAAACGCTACTGATTGGCGTGTGGACGATCTTCCCGCACATCTCCATTGCCTCCTTCCAGGGGGGTGGCCGGTCGGTGATGCTGTCGCAGCTGTTCCCGGGCGACGAGGTCGGCACGTCGTATACGACGCAATATTACCTTATGGAAAATGCCCCGTCTGACGAACAGCGGGCCGAAGCCCACGAGCAGTTCGACCTGCTGGAAACGGTGGTGCTGGACGAAGATTACTGGTGCGGCAAACAGGTGCAGGAAGCCCTGGCCTCTGGCGCCCGCGACCATGTACTGTTCGGCCGCAATGAAGGCGGCGGGCAGGTTTTCCACGGTTGGGTGCAGAAGATTGTCGAAACCGAAGACGACAAGCTAAACGAGCTGTTTGAGGGATAGTGAAAAACCCGTCCGTACCTCGATACAATCCTTCACTGCGTTCAGGATCACTCGGCACGAACGGAATCACCCTTCTCCTCCACCAACCGTTCCATCGCTTCGCGGATGATTTTGCCGGTTTCTGAGCGGGCAAAATCACTCATCTCCACAAAGAGGATCTGCTTGGGCTGCTTGTAGCCGGCCAGCTCGGCACGGCATTGGGTGGCCAGGTCCTCAGCAGTCAGGCTGCCATCGCGGCGGGCTACGAGGGCGACAGGCACCTCGCCCCATTTGGGGTCTGGCTGGCGGATGACGATGGCATCTTCCACCCGCGCGTCAGCCAGTAATATCCGTTCAATTTCAGCGGGATAGATATTTTCCCCGCCAGACTTGATGAGGTATTTCGCCCGGCCAACGAACTGAATGCCGCCAGTGGCATCCCGCGTGAACAAATCTCCCATGCGGAACCAACCATTCTGGAATTGCTCACGATTGATCTCGTCTGCTGCCCAATAGCCACTGAACAATGTTGGCCCGCGCACGGCCCCCTCACCGGCTTCACCTGGTGGCACGTCATTGCCATCCGGGTCCACCAGGCGAAAAGCGCAATAGCTGCTCTGGCGTTTTGACAGGTCTGACAGGTCACCACCCACCGGCAGCAAATGGCCAGAGGCTGGCGGCAGGCCCGTTTCTGTGGCGCCAAAACTGTTGAAAAACGGCGCATCCAAAACGCGGGAAATCTCGGCAATGGTCTCGAGCGGCACAAGGTCGGCCATGCAGCCCACGCTGCCGACATGTTTGACCACGGTATTCTGTGATTTCAGCTCCGCCAACAGTGGGTCGATGGTCGCGGGCACCAGCAACAGCCAGCCCAACCGGTGGCGGGCAATGGCGGCGGCCATGGCGGCGACATCCAGCCCGTCGGTGACAATGGCAAAGCCGCCCATCATCAGTTCTGACAGGCAATGTTCGGTGCCCCCCATATGGAACATGGGCGACCAGGCCAAATAGCCGTCTTGCGGCGTGACACCCAGGTCGAGCCGCAGCACCATCATGCGGGCCACTTCTGCCCGCTGCGAGATCACCGCCGCCTTGGGCAGGCCGGTGGTGCCGCTGGTATACAGAATGAGCAGGCCGTCTTCTGGCTGCACCGCCACAGGGGTTGGCGCAGGCGCATTGGCCAGCAGATCGTCAAAACCGTCATCATAGCTGATACGCGGCAGACCATGGGTCTCGAGCCCGTCGAGCAGGTCGTCAAAACGGCCAGACTGCAGGATCAGCGAGGGTTCCACGAGGTCGAGGCAATGTTGCATTTCCCCCGGGGCAAGCCGCCAGTTCTGGCAGGCGACAATGGCCCCAATGCGCGCTGCGGCCAAAAAGGTGCAGAGATACTCCAGCCGGTTTTCGGAGACGACGGCAACACGGTCGCCGCGCGCTATGCCGCGCACCTGCAGCAGCCCGGCCAGGGCATCGACCCGACCCAGCACGTCGGCATAACTGTGCTGCGACAGCACACCGGCGTCGCCGACATTGGGCGGGCCAGCAATTTCTAAGGCCAGCGCGTCTGGCTGCAGCCGTGCCTGTTCGGCAAACAGGGCGTAGACATCCAGCCAGCCAGCGGCGGTTCCGTCAGGAAATTGATGGTCGCTTGTCATGGCAGCGAGTATGGGCGGCTGATGGCCTAGTCGTCCACAAAAGGCTGTGAAGCAAAGTCCGGCGTCTCACCCTTGAGCACGGCAATAATGCCCGTGGTCATGTTGGCGAGCGCCTGTTCCAGCGCGCCGCCAATGGCGTTTTCGTCGGCACTGCCGTCGCCGATCATCTGCCCGGCCCAACGGATGGTGCAGCTTTCAGGGCCCGTGGGTGTCACAGTGGCTACAACGGCATATTCCTTCATGCCCAGCGGTTTGCCGTCTGTCAGGGAATATGAAAACATGCGGGCAGCGTCATCATAGGCTTCCAACTTGTGTTGCACAAAACCCATGGTCGCCAGCTGAATGTCGCGGATCGCGCCCACGCCTTCGCCCGTCACGGTGATGGTGCTTTCGTCACCGCGGGGAATCCAGTTAAGCACCCGGTCGTAATGGCGCATTTCTTCCCAAACAACGTCTGCAGAAATGGCGACATCGCGCTTGTGTTCAATCTTAACCATGGTGCTCCCCCGAACATGTGTTGTTTGGCGCGCAGTCTACCGACACGCCTCGCACAACTCAAGCGCGTAAAGGCGTGTTTTCCGCTTATTGTGCCGGAATTTTTGCCCCGCCGGGCTAGTCGTTAGCGGGCGGCGGTACCGGCATGGATGACGGGCTCTGATCGGGCTGTCCCAACGCCCCCAGGACCGTGTCTGTCAGCGCCGACATGGTAAATGGCTTGGTCATATAGTGGCCATCCGGGTCGTCCTGCAACAGGCGGGTCACCTCTTCATCGACATAGCCGGACATGATAATGACCTAGCAGTCGGGAAAGCGGCTGCGCGCCGCACCGGCGAGCACAGGCCCGGCCAGGCCATCGGCCAACACTACATCGGTGAGCAAAATATCGAGCTGCCCCAGTTCTTCAATGACCTTGAGCGCTTCGGTTTCGCTGGTCGCCACGCTGACATCGAAGCCAAGGTTCTCCAGTGTCCGAACCACCGCGCCCTGGATGTCGATACTGTCTTCCACCACCAGAATATATTTCTCGCTGGCCTGGTCCGGCGACAGGGGTTCGGCGGTAATGACACCTATATCATCACCGACAACCAGACAGGGGATGCCCGCATCTTTGACCTGCGGGGAGACAACACGATTGTGCTGGCTGATGGCCTCAATATCGTCTCTGGCGCCATGAATGCCACGTTCCAGTACGAGATCACCCTCGACAATGGCGCTATCATCGCCATCGACAATGCTGAGGCCTATGACTTCCAGGTGGGCAATGACGGGGCAACAATCGACTTCACCGGCCTGGAGGCGCTGTTGGCTTACAACCCCATAGAGATCCAGAGTGACTTGCTCATCCTCGGCACCGATGGTGACGACAACATCGTCGGTAGTAATGATAACAACATCATCAATGGACTTGCCGGTAGCGACACGATCAGCTCTGGCCTGGGAACCGATATGCTGGTCTTTGATGGTGACTGGGGCGCAGATGCCGTTACAGACTTTGAAGACGGTGTTGACCTGCTGGACTTTTCCGACAGCGGCCTGGGCTTTGGTGACCTGACCATCACCCCCGGCGCGGACACGCTGATTGAAGACGGGTTGGGCAACAGCATCACCCTCACCGGCTTTGTTGGCACCCTCGACGAAAACGACTTCATTTTCTGAGCCGCATTCTAAGCCTCAGGTTCATCCCACACCTATAGTTTGTAACAGGTCTTCGTGATCACCATTGATTACGCGGGCCAACCGGGTGACACTGCCGCCCTATCAAACAGACCAACAGAGACCGAAGGGGAGTGCCACCATGGCCATTGATTTTGAAATTCCGGCAGAAGCCAAAGCCGTCCGCGAGCGTGTGCGCCAGTGGGTGGAAGACGAATGCCGCCCGGCTGAAAAAGCCATGGAAGATGGTGCGGACTTTAAAGAAACGCTCGACGCGCTGCGCGTCAAAGCCCGCGCCCAGGGCCTGTGGTGCCCGTTTATTCCGCAAGAATATGGCGGCATGGGCCTTGGCCCGCTCGCCAATGCGCTGGTGCAGATGGAGCTGGGCGAGAGCTATCTCGGCGCATTGTCGATGAACACCCAGGGACCGGACGATGCCACCATGCTCACCCTGCTGGAGCACGGCACAGACTATCAGAAGGAAAAGTTCCTTAAGCCGCTGCTCAACGGTGAAAAGCGCATTTGTTATTCCATGACCGAAAAGGTCGCCGGTGCCGACGCCACGGGCATGCGCACCAAGGCCGAAAAGAACGGCCAGGGCAATTATGTGCTCAATGGTGAAAAGTGGTTCTCCAGCGCAGCCGCCGTTGCCGATATTGCCATGATCATGGCCCGCACCAACCCAGAGGCCCCGCGCCACCAGCAGTTCTCGACCTTCCTGGTTGAACTGCCGAACCCGGGCTATAACATCGTCCGCAATATCGACACCATGGCCATTCACGGCCCGCTGACCGATGCCCTGGGCGGTACCCATTCCGAGATTGAAATCAACGACCTCATCGTGCCGGAAGAAAACCTGGTGGGTGGTGAAGGCCAGGGCTTTGCCATGGGGCAGCACCGCCTTGCCTATGGTCGCCTGCGCCACGGCATGCACAATGTGGCCATGGCACAGCGGGCGCTGGACCTGGCAACCGCGCATATCACCGAACGCGAAACCTTCGGCCAGCTACTGTCAGACCGCCAGGCGGTTCAGTTCATGCTAGCCGACTGTGCACAGGACCTCTATATCGCCCGGCTGATGCTGCTACATATCGCCTATAAGGCGGAAAACGGCATGGATTTGCGCCAAGAAAACGGCATCGCCAAGGTTTACCTGGCCAATATGGTGCACCGCGTGGTTGATACAGCCATCCAGCTGCACGGCGCACTGGGTTATTCCACCGACACGCCGCTGGCCGCCTGGTACACGTCCATCCGCTCCCAGCGACTGGTTGACGGTGCTGACGAAGTGCACCGCTGGAAGACCGGCAAGAATGTCATCAAGGCCTTCAAGGAACACGGCACCACGGCCCTCGCCGCTGGTGGTGACTTGCTGTAGGGATTTACGCTCAATACAACGCCTGAACAGGCCCAAGGGCAGGACCATTGGTTCTGCCCTTTTCGTTGCGGCAGCACCCACTTCTATTCCCGGCTGGTACATCCGATAGTTTCTGCCCTGGCCGGATTTTGATAAAAATGCCGCATTGGAAGACAGTCAAACCATTCGGGAGGCATAGATATGTCAGAAACCATCACGAATATTGATGAATGGCGCAAAGAAGACGCAGACGCCTGGCCAGAGCCAGAATTCCGCGGCCATTCAATCCCCGGCTACCGCTACAGCTCCACAGAGTTCTTTGAAAAAGAGTGGGAAGAAATGTGGACCAAGGTATGGCTTCTGCTGGGCCGCGCCAACGAAATTCCCGAAGTGGGTGACTATCAGATGGAAGAGGTCGGCCCGGAAAGCATCCTCATGGTGCGCCAGCCGGACATGTCCATCAAAGCCTTCTACAATGTCTGCCAACATCGCGCAGCGCGCCTGGTGTTTAACGATGTTGATAATGTTGACGCCTTCATCTGTCCATATCATGGCTGGCGGTTTGAGCTCGACGGCGAGCTGACCTATGCCCGCGACGCGGAAGATTTCCCCGAAGGCGACCCATGCGGCAAGATGAACCTGATCGAGATCCCCTGCGAAGAGTTCGCCGGCTTTATCTGGGTCAACATGAATGAAGACTGCGAAAGCCTGCAGGAATATCTCGGCCCGATCTGGGATGAATGGTCGCGCTACGAGATTGACGACTGGAAGCGCTATGTCGCCATGACAGTGAACACGCCGGTCAACTGGAAGGTGACGCTGGATAATTTCAACGAATCCTACCATTTGCCGACAGTGCACCCGCAGACAGAATCACGGATTGAAGAAAACTACCGCTATACCCAGTTCGACATGGCTGACGAAGGCCATGCCCGTATGTGGATGCGCGGTGGCGCCCCTTCCCGCCAGCTGATCGGCACCGACCGACCGCTGATGAATCCGGGCCTGGAAGACCAACTGAACCGCTGGGGCTTGAATGCCAAGGATTTTGAAGGCCGCGAGTTTGAAACCCGTGAAGCGATCCAGAACGCCATGCGCGAAAAGGGCCCCGAAATGGGCTATGACCACTTCGCTAATCTGCGTGACCACCAGCTGACGGACACCTATCACTACTTCATCTTCCCGAACTTTGCTGTGTCTGTCTGGGCAGATGGCTTCCACTTCCTGCGGGCCACCCCGCACCCCACGGACCCAACCAAGTCTGTCTTCGACAATTGGTGGTATGCACCGGTGCCGAAGGACAATTGCGAACAGGTTCGCACCATTCTGGGCCCGATGGATGCTGATGTGGAAGTTGAGCCAGACCGCTTCAACTATGGTGACAAGAGCATGGGCCTGCTGATCGACCAGGACATCGGGGTAACCGGTGGCCAGCAGCTGGGCCTGCGGTCGCGCGGCTTTAAGGGCGTGTATCTTGCCAAGCAGGAACACCGCATTCGCCGCTACCATGAAGTGATCGACGACTATATTGAAGGCCGTCGCCCCCATGGCGGCAAGCCGGTGGCCGAAGCCGCTGAATAGCGCCTGAGCCAACATAAGAGACGCAAAGGGCAGCCCATCGGCTGCCCTTTTTGTTTCGATACAGAGAGAAAAATACAGAGAAAGAAACAGTCAGGCTGCTTCATTCGCGCCAGCGTCCCAGGGACCCAGGCCGAAATCTACTGATCCCAGAAAACCTTGAACAGCATCGGCAATGGGCGGCAAAACCGCCACCAGAATAATCGCCAGAAACACCATGATGAAGGCATATTCAATCATAGTTGCACCGCGTCTATCTGCAATATATCTGGCGAGATGCCACATTGCCTGTCTCCTGTGCCGATGTAGCCCTTACCGGTACCTAACTGTTGGAATCATAGCTAAACACCGCCAAAACTGCCAATCACAAAGCAGTTACCAAATTTTCTTGTAGGTCTTTTGGGAGGATGCGGCGTTTTTCATCTTAAGACCCGGTGATCTCCGAAAGTCTGCAGCTCTACCCCAGTTTAGCAGTAATCATATCGACAAGCGGCGTTTCAACACCATGGAAGTGAAACCTGAGAATCGGATGTATGTGATACTCGGCATCCCAGACTGACATTAGTTCCAGCCCATCCAGGGCATCTTCAGGCGCCTCTGTGCTCAAGCCTGTTGCATTATCATAGAGTATTGGCGAAGAACCAACTGGCTCGTGCCTGTACTGCGCAAACTCGTTGTGGAAACCAGTTAGTTCCACCTGACCAATTTTCTGCCACTCGGCGCGCCTCATCGAAGGAAGTGCAACTGGCAATCGCAGGAAAGTTAGATGCTTAACCACCTTCTCAGCAGGAAGTCGTTTGACACTCGTTACATCGAAGAAAGCGATGTCTTTACCTTTGCAAACCAGACCATAGTAGTAGCCATAGTCTCCATCGGGAATAAGCACCACACTACCTTCCGTTATAAGCAATTAATTCTCCAAAATAGTGGCATCAGCGCGGTTTAGGATATGCGCGCCAAGCCGCGCATTGCGCACGCGCTTGAAGGCCTCGAAGTCGCCCGCGACGGCCAGCCAGAAATAGTAGCTGTTCTTGCCATCTGTCACCTGGGGGATGGGACTGAACCCAACCGGCAGCAGGCCAAAACCCGCCTCGCTTTTGCTGTAGAGATGCTGGTCCATAAAGTCGAGCACGGGGTCTATTTCTGCTTCTTCCACCAGATTGATCATGGCGATGCAGGGTTGGTCGGCGGCACCCGCCCGGCGGATGATCTCGGCCGAATAAAGCCCGACCGTCCACCGGCAATTTAGCTCGATGGCAATGAAGGGCGTTTCCCCCTCATCCTCTTCCCCACCCTCTTGAGCGACAAAGAAATCCACCCCGCAAATAAGCCCTTCAGGCGCCACATAGCCCTGGGCCCGCACATAGTCACCGATCTTCATCAGTTCGGCATGTTGTTCTTCTGTCACCGCGATATCCGGGCTCATCAGGCCGCCGACCCAGATATCCTCCGTAAACAGCAGGCCCCGCACGCCGGAAAGCGTGATGCTGTCGGGCTTGATGATGAGGTCCGCCGTTAGCTCTCTATAGCGGGTCAGGTCCAGCCGCTGTTGCAATATGACGTCCATATCGTCGTCAAACTCCGCCACATAGTCCCGGCTGGCCTGCAGGCTGTCGGCGGCCATCACATTACGCGCCTCGCCCAGCCCCAATGTCTTGACGACCAGCTTGTTGTCGTGCTTTGCCGCAAAGGCGGCGGCCTCTTCCGCCTTCAGCGCGCCCTTGGTGGTCACCAACGTATCGGGTACGGGAATGCCAAAACCCGGCGCGTTCCGAGCAAAGTGCACTTTTGAATTCACATTCTGGCTGACCGCATAGGCTGCAGGGTCATTGTGCAGCAGGTTGTTGGAGCTACTGGTCATGTAGAGCGTGATGCTGTCTGCCTCTGGTAAATTGGCGGCAACGGACTCGTAATAGCCTTCCTGGGGGTGGAACTGGCGGTTTTCGGGCGATACCAGCGTTAAGCCCAGGCGGGTGAAAAGGCCTGCAACCCTATCCAGTCGCGCAGGCCACGTCCCCCAAGGAAGGCGTCATACATCATGACATGGTCACCCGGCTGCACCAGCGCCATATAGGCCGACTGCAGAAAGCCCATCATGTCGCTGCTGGACCGCTGGTCTTCCATCTGCCGTGGCGTCAGATTGTCGAGGTCAAAATGCAGGGCAACACCATCTGTGGCGATGGCGTAGATGGTGGTCATGTCCTGACCCGGGAAAAATGGTGCCGCCCGAATCGGCAGAACCTCTTACAGTTCCATACTAATCGTGTCGGCCCGGTCGAGAATGCCGGCGCCCAGCTGTTCCCGCCGCGCCTTCTGGAACGCCTCAAAGTCGCCGGCGATAACGATCCACATGAAATAATTATTTGTGCCTTCAATCTCCTGCGGGACGGGGCTGAACCCGATAGGCATCAGGCCAAAGCCTGCCGTGCTTTCGCCGTAAAGATGCTGGTCCATAAATTCGACAAAACGGTCGAACCCTTCTTCGCTGACCAGGTCGACCATGGAAATGCAGGTTTCCTCCGTTGCCCCGGCACGGCGGATTGTCTCTGCCGGGTAGAGCCCGCCGGTCCAACGACAGTTGATCTCGGTGACAATGAAAGGCTTGTCGCCGCCATCGTCGGCAATGAAATAGTCCACCCCACAATTGACGCCTTCAGGCTCTACATAGCCCTGGGCACGGGCATAGTCGCCCACCTGCATCAGCCCTTCGAGTTGCTCTTCCGTCAGCGTCACATCCGGGCCGATCAGGTTACCCACCCAGATGCCCTCGGCAAACATGATCTGACGCACATTGGAAAGCTCAATGCTGTCGGGCTTCACAATCAGGTCTGCCGTCATCTCCGTATAGCGGGTCAGGTCCAACCGCTGCTGCAGGATGACTTCCATATCGTCTTCATATTCCGCCACATAGTCCTGGCATTCCTGCAGGCTATCGACGGTGGTGACATTGCGCGCACCCGCCAGCCCCAGGGTCTTGAGCATCAGCTTATTGTCGTGCTTTGCCATGAAGGCCGCGACCTCGTCGCCACCCAAAGCGCCTTTCGTTGTTACCATCGTGTCCGGCACGGGAATGCCAAAGCCCGGCGCATGTTGCGCGAAGTGAACTTTGGAGTTCACATTCTGGCTGACGGCATAGGCCGCGGGGTCGTTATGCAGCACGCTATTGGTACCGCTGGTCATGTATAGCGTGATGCTGTCGGCTTCCGGCAGGTTGGCCGCAATGGAATCGTAATAGCCCTTCTGCGGGTGAAAATGCCGATTTTCCGGCGGGATCGGCGTAAAGCCCAGGCGAGAAAAAAAGTCAGCAAAGCGGTTCAGCCGGTCCAGCCAGGGCCCTTCCAGGAACGTATCATAGAACATGACATGATCGCCCGGCTTGCCCAGGCCCATCAAGGATGTCTGCAGAAAGCCCATCATATCGCTATTCGACTGGTCATCTTCCATCTGTTTGGGTGTCAGATTACTGACGTCAAAATGCAATGACGCATCATCGGCTGAGACGGCAAAAATGGTTGTCATTTCCTGACCCGGAAAGAATGGCGCAGCCCGCATTGGTCGAAGGTCCCCTCTGATCTATCCCATGATCGGGTGGCCCCTAGCCCCCCGGTTCGGACTACTTCATAACACAGCATTTTGCCACACTCGACCAGAAACAACGGCTTGAGCGCCCGTAGATTTCCCGGTCGCCAAGGCAGACTAACCGGTAGCATTTTTGTGCCCAGCTTCCTTTCTACCAGCGATTAAGTGACTGTTGAGCACCCTTTAGAGGGCCTTATTTGCCGCTCGACAAGCGCGTTTTTTGCCAACTTGCGGTTGCGCGCGAAATTTTTTCATGTTTAGAATTTTACATATCGGGCCTGGGAAACAGGCTCTTTAAGGGAATCGTCCATTATGGACATGCAGAATGCTGAGCTTGGAAACGGCGTCTTTCTTGGCGCCCTGGACTCGATGATGGATCACATCGCCATTGTCGACAAGCAAGGTATTATTGAATGGACCAATAATGGCTGGAACGCCTTCAGCAAAAATAATGGCGGCCAGCCATCAACCACCGGGCAAGGGTCGAACTATTTTTCCGTCTGCCAGAAAGGCGCCCGCGACGGTAGCCCGGGTGCTGTTGAAATATTCAGTGGCATCACAGATGTAGCAGAAAGCCGCCTGCCGGAGTTCTCGGCAGAATACCCGTGCCACGGCCCTGCCGAAAAGCGCTGGTTCATTGTGCGGATGCGCCCTATTGGCGGAGGCGATCACCAGCGGTTTGTCATTTCCCATCAGAACATCACTAAACGGAAAGAAGCCGAAATGGCCCTTTCCGACGCCAAAGCAGACCTGGAAAACCACGTTTCCCACCTGCAGGAAGCACGGACACAGCTGGCCAAATTCAATGACGTGCTCGAGCAACGTATTGCCGACAAGACAAACGCCCTGCAGGCAGAAGTCGACGAGCACCAGAACACCACCCTGACCCTGCAAAGTGCACTGGAGCAAAAGGAAATTCTGCTCGACGAAGTACAGCACAGGGTCACGAACAGCCTTCAGGTCGTCTCCTCTCTGCTGCAAATGCAAGCCAGTTCAGAGGAAAATGCAGAAGCCAACCGGGCGATCTGGGACAGCTACCATCGCATCATGGCGATGGCCGCTATTCACGAAAGTCTGACCTTCCAGGACAATGTGTCGACTGTAGAGGCGGCTGCCGTTATCAACACGCTCATTAACAATATTCGTCAATGCAGCCTGCCCAGCGACAGCAGCATTGCTTTTGACATTCAACTGGACAAGGTCACCCTGAATTTTGACGATGCCAACAGGATTTGTCAGATCATCAACGAGTTGGTTTCCAATGCCATCAAGCACGCCTTTATTAATCGTGAAGTTGGTGTAATTGGCATCTATCTGCGCCGGGATTCAGCTGGTAATCTTTCCCTCGATATCACCGATGACGGGGTGGCCCTACCGCCCGGCATCGACATCTCCACGGCCAAGTCACTGGGTCTGCGCCTCGTCCACGCGCTTGTTTCCAGTATTGATGGTCACGTCTTTGTTGAACGCACTAACGGAACCAAAATATCCATGACTTTCCCTGCAAGGTTGGTAAATGAGCGCTGAAATCCTGATTGTTGAAGACGACCCCATCATTCTGATGAGCCAGCAGGAAATCGTCAGCAGCCTCGGCTATGAGGTTATGGCAACTGCCCGGTCTGGTGAAGTAGCGATCGAGTTGGTGCGTTAGCACACACCGGACCTGATCCTCATGGATGTGAAATTACCGGGCATGATTGATGGTAGAGAGGCCGCTAACCGCATACGTCAAACCGACAATGTGCCGGTTATCTTCGTGACCGCCTACGGCTATACAGGCCAGGCAGCGGAAGGGAACATCGAAGGGGAAGATGGAATCGGCTACGTGATCAAGCCCTATACGGCCCAGGCGCTAGACACCGAAATTCGGCGTCTGCTGCACAAAACCGCACGGCAATGCCCAGGCCAACCTGCCCGCGCGCGCCAGCCCCGACCTTGTAACTGACGATAACCCTTATTTTTAGGTCTCTCTTCTTCGCGCTTTCCCCAGCTTGCAGAGCGCGCTAGGATTCGCCCCTACCATTTCGCACGCGGGGATGCGTGCAGGCCATATGAGGGGGCTTTATGGAGCTGAAAGATAAGGTCATCGTCGTCACCGGTGCAGCCGGTGGTATTGGGGCCGCGCTGGTGGAACGCTTTGCCAAGGAACAGCCGAAACACATTGTCTCGGTCGATCTGAACCTGGAAGGCGCGCAGGCCACGGCCGCAAAATTCGACGGCACGGCCATGGCCGCCAATGTCGCCAAGGAAGACGATGTCAAACGGCTGATTGACGATATTGAGCACACTATCGGGCCTATCGACCTCTATTGTAACAATGCAGGTATCTTCATTGCCTCAACCCTTGATGACCCGCTGGAAGATTGGCAGACCATCTGGGAAGTCAACGTGCTCTCCCATGTATTGGCCGCCCGCCATCTGGTGCCACGCATGACAGCCCGGGGCGGTGGTTATTTCCTCAACACGTCATCCGCTGCGGGCTTGTTGAACCAGATTAACGGCGCCGCCTATGGCACCACCAAGCATGCCGCCATTGGCTTTGGTGAATGGCTGGCCCTGACCTATCAGCATGAGGGCATCAAGGTATCCATGTTGTGCCCGCAGGCCGTGCGCACACCCATGACCGCCGACGTCGACAACCCGTCCATTCAGGCAGCGGCCAATGACGGGATGATCGAGCCCGATGTCATGGCCGAGGTCGTTGTCGACGGGCTGCGGGATGAAATATTCCTGATCCTGCCGCACCCGGAAGTACTGGACTATATGCAGCGCAAGACGTCAGACTATGACCGTTGGATCGGCGGGATGAACCGGCTGCACAAGCGGATCAACAGTATCGACTGATCACACACAACTACGTCTATCGGGGGGGAAAGATATGAAAATTACACCAGGCCACGTGGCCTATATTACCGGCGGTGCCAGCGGCATCGGCTTCGGGATCGCCACCGCTTTTGCCAAGGCGGGCATGCGCATTGCGCTGGCTGATATTGAAGAAGGCGCGCTCAACAAAGCCTGTGAAGAGCTCAACAGCCAGGGGTTTGAAGCAGCCCCCTTCCAGGTGGACGTCACAGACCGCGAGGCCATGGCCGCCAGCCGCGATGCCGCCATTGCCCATTTCGGGGCCGTGCATATTGTGGTGAACAATGCAGGCGTCAACCGCGCCGGGCACATTACCGAGATCAGCTATGATGACTGGGACTGGGTAATGGGTGTCAACCTGGATGGCGTCGTCAATGGCGCCATGACCTTCGTGCCCGAGCTGATGCGTCACGGCAAAGACGGCTATATGGTCAACACGGCCTCGGTCGGCGGGCTGATCGGCATGCCGGGCCTGGCGATCTATAATACCGCCAAATTCGGCGTTGTTGGCCTCTCAGAAGCCCTGCGCGCCGACCTGCTGGAAGCGGGCGTTGGCATTTCTGTGCTGTGCCCCGGCATTGTGCGCACGAATTTGAACTCGTCGGAGCGCAACCGGCCAGGCAATGAGGGCAAGGATATCCAGGCCCCGGAAAATGACACGCTGCAACAGGGCATGGACCCGATGGAGCTGGGCGAAAAAGTGCTGGCTGCCGTCGAGGCCGACCAGTTCTTTATCGTCACCCATCCGGAATTCCGCGAACTTGTGCGTCAACGCAATGACGCCATGGTCAATTCCTTCGATGGTGAGGCCCCGCCAGAGGTCATCGAGATGATGAACGCCATGGTGAAGCCCTTCTAGGCACCAACGAATAGAACAAGAAGAGAGAAAGAATATGCCCAGATTTGTCCTGATCGGCCTGTGCGAGCCGGAAAACTCCGCCCAACAGGCAGACTTTGATGAATGGTTTGTTGACCAGCATATCGAAGACACCGCCAAGTGCCCGCACATGGTGCGCGGCAGCGTCTACAAACTTTCCGGCCCGCATCTGGAAATCGATACGCCGTCGAAATTCCTGTCGCTCTACGAGGTAGAGGCAGAAAGCTATGACGAGGCGGAGCGCATTCTCAATGAATGGCAGGCCGACCCCAATGCCTGGGAAGGCCGCGCACACCACATCGCCACACGCGAACGCATTGGCGAGATGCCCATGAACATCAACGGCTCCGGCTGGTTCGAACACATCGCCACCCATAAGGGCCCGGCTGGGGATTAGGGGGTACTGCTTTTCGCAGTGGACGAACGGTAATTTATTACGAGCAACTGAATAGCCCGGAAGGGCCAGTTGCAAGAAGGCCGCGACTGCGGCCCGCCAATCGTTTGGCGCGCTCCCCCAGCGCGCTTGACGCGCGACGAATTTGGGCGCAGGCGTGAGCAAAGCGAACTGCCGTGAGCGAGATGAAACCGGCCCGCGTCCGGGATGACACTGTTGTTAGACCCGTCAGTCGGGCTGGGCGACGGGTGCACCCTGTCTGCCGATGACCAGCGCCTGATCAGCCAGATCCAGGGTCGGACCTATGCGGGGATTTTCGGCGTTGCCGAGCGCTTCGTTAATGCCAAGATTGTTGAGATGCAAGCCGCCCATGTGTTTGACGGCCAGACGGCACTGGAGGCCCTGGTGCGCTTTAGCGATGAAGAACTAAAGCACCAGGAACTGTTCCGCCGGGTGGAAGCCCTGTGTGAGCAGGCCATGCCCAAAGGCTATGTCTTTGCCGCCGACCCCAATGATGTGGCCCGCGCGGTAATGAGCAAATCCACCTGGGCCGTGCTGGCGCTGACACTGCATATCGAGCTGTTTACCCAGTCTCACTATCGCGAAAGCATCGATGGTGATGCCATGCTGTCCCCGCTCTACAAGGATGTGTTCAAATATCATTGGCGGGAAGAATGCCAGCACGCCATGCTGGATGAGCTGGAGTTCCGCCGGGTTGATGCCGAGACCAGCGACGAGGACCGCGACCAGTTCGTCACGGAATTCATTGAACTGGTGGGGGCTGTCGACGGCATTCTCCAGGCGCAGGCAGAAGCCGACACAACCTATTTCACCCAGGTCTGCGGCCGCATGTTCAGGGCCAATGCAGCAGGTGCGGCATCCACGCTGATATGCTCAAGGCCTATCGCTGGACCTATATTCTTTCAGGCGCGGCTCATCGCCGCTTCCAGAAAGTAATGGGTGAGCTGTGCAGCCCGGCGCAGATGGCCCGCATCAGCGAGGCATTGGAAGGGCTGCAATAGCGGCTCTATCAATGAGGAAACACCTCATGGATCCCGGCTCGCGGACCTTTGGCCCGCGTCCGGGATGACATGTTCTTAAATCCGTTCGTCCCGAGTGATTTGGCCACCTTGAGTGGTCAAATTGTATCGAGGGATGAACACGTGGGCGTCATCCTCGACTTACATCAACTCGTTCATACCTCGCTATAAATTGTTGCTCTCGCACCAATTCACTCGGCACGAACGACCTTACTAATCACCCTTCCGCGCCACCACAAGGTTAAAGCAAAAGATTTCGCCGGCATCGTCGCGCAGCATGTCGGCCTCGTTGCCGCCGACACTGTCTACATAGGGCCCGATGCGCGCATGGTTGCCCACCAGCGTCCACTCCAGCCAGCGCTTCCAGCCGTCTTCCAGCACGTCGGTCTGTACGCTTTGCATGAGGCCGGTCTTGGCCCAGTGCTGCTGCCACCAGTCTGCGGTGTGGAAGCAGCAGAATTCCCAGTCCCAATAGTCCTTCAGATGCGCGGGCGGGCCGTCTGGCAGCTCGCGCGTGACACCAGGCATCACCACGGCCAATTGGCCACCCGGCTTTAGCAGAGAGTGCATGGCGCCCAGATAGAGATCCGCCGTACCAAAATATTGGTAGGCATCGATAGAGATGATCAGGTCGAAAAAGCCTTCTTCATAGGGCAACGCATGGGCCTCGGCATGCATGGCGGTGATCTGGTCAGAGAGCCCGGCCGCGGCAATGCGCACTTCGTTTTCTTCGGCAGGGATCCATAAATCCGTCGCCCAGACCTGTGCCTGCATTTCGCGCGCCAGGAAGATTGAACTCGTCCCCCGGCCACAGCCCAGGTCGAGCACCTTCATGCCCGGCTTGATGTCGACGGCTTCCAGCGCCCACTCGGTCATCCACAACACATGGGGGCCCATGTCATTTTCCAGCACCCAGGCTGGGTCATATTTGGCCGTACGCGGAAAGGCCGGGTTGGTCAGCCAGGCCTGCATGTTGTCTGGCAGCTGCAGGTAATAGGCCTGCGTCGGCTGCGGGTATGGGGGCATATTCGTCATGGGCGGCACGGTAGCATGGGCGAGTCTATGGCTCCAGCGAGATGGTGTCGCCTTACCGTTCTACCCTTCGATACAATCCTTCACCCTGTTCAGGATCACTCAGGGTGAACGGAAGAAGAAGAGACCGTTCATGCTGAGTGATTTCGAGTAAAACGAGAAATTGTATCGAAGCATTGAGCGGCACCCTTACCGCCGCAGGCCGCGATACACATTCACCCAATTGGCCTAAGATTCCCTGCATGAATCCTAACACTCAATGCTTTACTATAGGCGGCAATAACAATCATAATACGAGCATATCATAGTTCATTATTTGAAGGCCTATTTATGACTAAGTCCCTAGTAAATAAATATAATTCACTCAACACCTCTCCCACTAAATGGATAGCAATACTTGCCCTGGCTAGCCTCGCGATCATGGTCCTCTAACCGTACGCATTCGGCAATCAATATGGGATTGATGAAGAAGAACTCATCATCATCTTTGTTGCAATGATAGGCATTGTCGTAGTTTTGATCGTAGATCGAATTCAATCGTTCAAGCTTGGCCTACACAATCTAGAAATCAGTCTTTCCGCAATACGCACGGAACTAGATGATGCAGTACAAGACGCCAAAACCAGCCAAAAAGATACTGACCCGCAGAAAAAATTACGAGAGCAAGAGACTTTTCTGCGCAGGACAGAAACGCATGACAATGCCAATCTCTTTCAAGAAGCGCGTGAAGTTGGCCAGGCAATGAAAGTGCTACGCCACATATTCATCACGTACAAAGATTGAACTCTTACCCCCGCATGCCCCGATACACATTCACCCAATTGGGTTGCTCGAAGTGATAGCCGTCATCCGTTTTGGCGGCATCGAAGGCGCCGCGGACCTCGGGTACATCCACCATATCCGGCGAAATATTGTTGAACGACATGCCTGAATAGAACGCCACGGCAGCGTCGAAACTTTCATGCCGGGGCCGCTGCATGAACACCACCTTCTCGCAGGTTTCGAACAGGTCATTAGCCGTGCCTTCCAGCACCTCCTGCGCCTGAGTGCGCACAATGGTCTCATCATGAAACGGCTTCATCATATGGAAGTGGCTGCCATACATGGCGGGCTCCAACACAAAGAGGAACCCGTCGGGCTTGAGCACACGGGCGGCCTCTGCCATGGCGGCAGGCATCAGCGCGTGGGGCACATGGTGCAACGAGCGGAAGAAGAACACACCATCGGCAGAATTATCCTCGGCCGGAATGGCCTCCGCCCCTGCCTGCAACAGCATGACATTGGCGGTCGGCTCTGCCGCTTCATTCTTGGCGGCCTGCACGGGGTCTGGCTCCACCCCCAGCACGGTGGCGCCCAACCCGGCGAGCCCGCGGGTGGTGTCCCCTGCCCCGCAGCCGACATCGACCAGCTGCAGGCCATCGACCGGCACCAGCTGTGCCACGGCCTCCAGGTCAGTAATATCACCAAGGTTTGTGCGGTCTTTGGGGTGCATATCGTCTTCTTTCTCGTTCTTCGTTCTTATTTGGGAGCGCGCTGCCTAATCGACGGCAAAAATGTTGTAGCGCACGCCGGTGGCAAGCCGTTGGCCCAGTCCAACCGCCAGCACATTATTGAGCCAGCCATAGTGCGGCGCGCTAGTCTCAAACGTCGGCGCGATGCGGAAGTAATATTCTGACGGGTCGAGCGCCTCCGTGGCCTTGAGGTCCTTGAACGTCTCGAGGTGCCGCTGGGGGATCACCAGGCGCCCCGAATAGGTGACGTAAATCAGCGCGTCATCATCCGTCTGCCAGACAGAGCGAATATCAAGAAACGTAGTTGCGTTCCCGTCGTCATCCAGGCCGCTTTCGGCCCAGTCTGCCCCGCTGGGCAGCACAGAACCCTTCATGCGCTGGCCGTCAAATGCACCGCCGGTGATGTTGGAAATGCGCCGGTTGCGCCAGGGCGTCTGCCCCACCTGCAAGGGCCCGCCTTCCTGCAGGGTTATCTCGACCGTGCACAAATATGTGCCTGATAATTGTTGGTGCGGTGTCATGTGCAGTGCCCCTATGGCCGCATCGGAAAGGCGCTGGGGCCGATCTTGCGCAGGGGCGCAGCCAGATTGGCGAACTCACACAGGCGCTCGCGGGTCTCACGCGGGTCGATAATGTCTTCGATCAGGAAGCTTTCCGCCCCCCGGAAGGGTGAGCGCACCCTGTTCAACCGTTCTTCAATATCCGCCAACATGGCCTCGGGGTCGTCTGACGCTTCCAGGTCAGATTTGTAAGCGGCTTCAATGCCCCCTTCAATGGGCAGGCTGCCCCAATCGGCAGACGGCCAGGCAAAGCGGTAGCGCAGCCGTTCCGGGTTCATATGCGCCGCACCTGCCACGCCAAATGCCTTGCGGACGATGACCGAACACCACGGCACCGTGGCCTGGTAGACCGTGGCCAGCGCGCGCGAGCCATGGCGAATATGGGCTTCCTTTTCATATTGCACGCCGACGGCAAAGCCGGGATTGTCGACCAGATGCACCACCGGCAGATGGAAGGTCTGGGCCATTTCGCAGAAGCGCGTGGCCTTATTGGAGGTATCGGTCGTCCAACCACCGCCATAAAAATAGGGGTCGCCGGCCATGATAGCGACGGGCCAGCCGTCGAGCCGGGCCAGGCCGGTGATCAACGACCGCCCAAAATATTTGCCGATCTCCATGAAGGAGCCTTCATCGACCACCGCCTTGATGATCGGCCGCATTTTGTAAACCTTGCGGCGGTCCTCGGGGATGGCATTGAGCAGGAAGTCTTCTGCCCGATCAACAGGATCGTGCTGCTCGCCCCGCGGCGGCAGGTCGTCGATGCTTGAGGGCATGTAGGACAGGAACTGCCGCGCTTTGGCCAGCGCTTCATCTTCGGTTTTGACCTCGTCATCAATTGCGCCATTGCGGGTGTGCATCCACGAGCCGCCAAGCTGTTCCTTGTCGACATCCTCCCCCAGCCGTTGCGCCACGGGCGGGCCCGCCACAAAGAGCTGCGAGTGTTCCTTGACCATGACCGAATAGTGGCTGGTAACGCAGCGCGCCGCCCCAAGCCCGGCCACCGGGCCAAGCGCCAGCCCCACGACGGGGACGGTGGCCATATTGGCGACCACCCAGTCCCAACCCGGGTTGCGGGGTATATATGTCCGCCCCGTTGTCTCGAGCGTTTTGACGGAACCACCGCCGCCGGTGCCGTCGATCAGGCGAATGAGCGGCAGGCGCAGCTCATTGGCCATTTGCTCAGCCTGCACTTGCTTTTGGGTAATAGCCGCATCGGCCGCCCCACCACGGACGGTGAAATCATCGCCTTGCACCACGACGGTGCGGCCATCAATTTTGCCCCGGCCGAGGACGGTATTGGCGGCGAGGAAATCAGTAATATTGCCGTCGTCATCATAGGTGGCCTTACCCGCGAGCATGCCGACCTCGCGGAAGCTGTCATCATCCAACAGGCGGTCGATGCGTTCGCGCACGGTGAGCTTACCGCGTGCCTTTTGCCGGGCGACCTTTTCTTCGCCACCCATTTCCAGCGCCCGTGCTTCGCGCGCCCGCAATTCTTCGATGGATTTTTCCCAGCCCATAATCATCCTCTCCCTTGGTTGAAAGGAGTATGGCGGGGAATGGCCGCAATGCAAAGAGGGGATGGGGTTAGGTGGTGGATAGATAGGGGAAATCACCTTAACTTAGCCTTGAAAGGAAACCACCCGCATGAACCTGTTTGTTTTTGGCACGCTGCTGATTGATGACATCGTGATGGCCCTGTTGGGCACGGTGCCAGAGCGGGTCGGCGCGACGCTGCAGGGCTATCGGCGGGGCAATATTGTTATCCCCGGCCGCATCGGCAAAGGACCGGCCATTATCGCCTCGGCGCATAGCCAAGTAGCCGGCGACGTGCTGATGGATTTAACGGCGGCGCAGGTGCAGGTGCTCGACCTGTTCAAGTCCGTCTCGCCCGGCTATCTGGAGGACTATGTCACCCGGCGCATCCCCACCCTGCTGGCCGACTGGAGGGCAAAGGGGTTGGTGGGGTAATGTGCGGTAGAAGGTGAAGTGTGTTGTCCGAGGAAATCCATTCACTCTGCCCCCATTGATCAACCATTGATCAAAGCGGATGCCCCCGCCGCGAAAGACGGCGACACAAAGCAACTGAATTTTCCGCGTGCCTGTGGTTAAATACCCACGGGAATAAAACGGGGGAAAATTATGAAAATGATACAGCGCCTTGGCGCAGAATTTTTGGGTACCTTCTGGCTGGTGTTCGGCGGGTGCGGGTCAGCCATCTTGGCCGCAGGCTTTCCGGAACTGGGCATCGGTTTTGTCGGCGTATCACTGGCATTTGGTCTAACGGTTGTCACCATGGCCTATGCCGTCGGTCACATTTCAGCTGGCCATTTCAATCCGGCGGTGACGCTGGGTCTGTTTGTCGGCGGGCGACATCGTGCCCTATTGGGTGGCGCAATTGCTGGGCGCGTGTTGTGCCGCAGGTGTGTTGTATATCATCGCATCGGGCGCAGCCGGGTTTTCGACCGATAGTGGTTTTGCCGCCAATGGATATGGCGACCATTCACCCGGCGGCTATTCCATGCAGGCCGCCCTGGTGGCTGAGGTCGTGCTGACAGCGATGTTCCTGTTCGTCATTATGGGTGCCACAGACAACGGGCACCGGCGGGCTTTGCACCGCTGGCGATTGGCCTGACACTGGCCCTAATTCACCTAATTTCAATCCCGGTCACCAATACGTCGGTTAATCCGGCACGGTCCACCAGTCAGGCGCTGTATGCCCCCGACTGGGCCATGGATCAGCTTTGGCTGTTCTGGGTAGCGCCCCTGATTGGCGCGGCCATTGGCGGGTTTGTCTATCGCGCGCTATGCGCTGAATCAGACTAGTTCATCAGATCAAAGGGGGGAACAGTGAGGCCGAGTTGCGGCTTCCCCTCACCCCTCTTCCGCCAACGCCTGTATCATCGCCGCATAATCCACATAGCCCGTTGAGGGGATGATTTCCTCTGCCCAGGCCTGGGCGATTTTCGCCTGCAGGTCTGCCGACAAATGCTTTTTGTGTTCGCCCACTGCGCCCTTGCGGACCTTCGCGGAATCGCCGCCCGGCGGCAGGCCGGCAATTTCTTCACTGCGGGTGCGCATCAGCAGATCGTCAAACTTGTCCTTATGCTGCAGCATGAAGTCGATCGAGCAGTTGTTCAGTGTGATCTGCAGCAGTTCATCATCCAGCGGCACGTCGATAAAGGCGGCGATGCGGCGAATGGCGGCCTCGGGGTCCTGCTTCATATGTTCAAACGCCATGAGCAGCACGTCGCCGTCCCCGCGGCGGGGCCACCACGACATCAGATGTTTGAAATAGTGGCGCTCCTTGAGGTGCATGGGCGCAAAATCGTCGATACTCATGCTGCCGGGCTCGACAAACCAGCCCTCCATGAATTTGAACATCGACCACAGGGCGTCGCCCGGGTCGCGGATCACGATGATATATTTGCCGCCACGGGGCATTTCGTCCCAGCTAAGGTGGCTTTTGAACGCACGCGGGTTGGCCTTTTGCTCGGCATCCAGGTCGAGCCCCAGGGCGGGCGATGTTTCAATCCACGGCACCACGCGGGAGATGTCGTCAAAGTCTGTATCGCCACGGGTACGCAAGGTATGCACAATCTGTTGCGTCCATGTCGTGCCGCTTTTGCCAAAGGGGCTGATGACCACATCGGTCGGCCGCAGCTTGATCGCCAGGCCTTCCTGCCGCTTTTCTTCATCGAACATGGCACCAAGAATTGCCCCCAGCTCCTTGAGATTCGTGGCGCGGTTGCGTGTTACCATTAGGTGTTCCCTTCCCTGCGGCGCTAGAAAATAGCCAGCGGGTTCAGCGGCGAGCCCGTACCACCCGGCACCCGCAGCGGGGCGCCCACGAAGAGGAAGTCCCACCGATTGCGCCCTTTGGCGGCCGCCGCCACGCCGTCGAGGTCGAGATTATCGAGGATCAACATTTCCAGCCCCACAAGCCCGGCAATGCTCAACGATGTTCTCTGCATGATCCTCTCCCCCAGAACTACAGTAGATACAGCCCACCATAGATGATGATGTTGAGCATCACTACCAGCAGGCACAGCAAACCAAAGGCGTATTTCGGAAAGCCGTTTGGAAACAGAAAGTGCGGGTAGAGCACGGGCATGATGTAGTGCTCAACAAAGTCAAAGCGGTCGATGTTTTGCCCTGCCTGGCGACGGCAGTAATTTTCCAGCTCGGTCAGCGGGCAGCGCCAGCCCCAGATACCAATGGCCCCGGCATAGAGAAAGGCCGGCACCTGCACCCAGACAACGCCGGGCCACCACAGGGTAAACAGCCCGCCAATGGCCATGAACAGGATGATCGCCATATGCGCCCACATGGCTAGTAACGCCCCGGCCCTGAACATAATTGCCACTGTTGCGCCCCTCCTGCGCCCATAACCTTGGGGCATCGAGCCTAAGCCAAGGGGGACACAAGCGGCAAGGGGGTGCGCCAAAAACGGCCCTGACGGCACATTGCCTGTTGGCAGGGGCGCTAAAGCCACTAAGCTGTGGGCCATATCCAAATGATCATCAAGGAGGGACCAATGGATTTTGGTGTCAGCATGTTTCCCACCCCCACAAGCGCCGGCCCAGAAGAAATCGCCGTCGCCGCTGAAAAGGCGGGGTTTGAGTCTTACTTTGTGTCGGAGCATTCGCACATTCCCGTCGACACGGATTTCCCCATCGCAGACGAAGTGCCCATGGCCTATAAATCCATGTACGACCCGTTCGTCTCCATGGCCGCAGCTGCTGCCGTAACCGAGACAATTCGGCTGGGGACCGCGATTTTGATTGCCCCGCAGCATAATGCGCTGAACTTCGCCAAGGCGATCTCGACGTTGGACCAGATTTCCGGCGGGCGCATCGATGTGGGCATCGGCGCAGGCTGGAACGCACCAGAGATGGAAAATCACGGCGTTGCCTTCTCTGACCGCTTCAAGGCCACTCGGGAGACCATCGAGGCCATGGTGGAACTGTGGACCAAGGATGAAGCCGAATATAATGGCGATATCGTCAAGATCACCAAGTCGTGGCAATGGCCAAAGCCGGTGCAGACGCCGCACCCGCCGATCTTCATTGCGGGGTCCGGCCCCAATATCCTCAAGCGCTGTGTAGCGCTGGGCCAGGGTTGGATGCCGATCTTCCAGACCGAGTGGAACGAGAATTTGCGCGGCGTGCAGACCAATTATCATGAGCTGGCGCAAGACGTTGCCACCCTGGCCGAACTGGCAGATGCCGCAGGCAAGCCGAAGATTATGATCACGGGTATGGGTCTGCCGCCAACGCCAGAACATGTTGATTATCTGATGGAAAATGGCGTTGAGCGTATGATGCTGGGCCTGCCGCATGACAGCCCGGAACAAGCGTTTGAGACGCTGGATACCTATGCGGATACGATCAAGCAATATCGGTAAAGCTTGATATCTTCGAGGTGCTGGCACTACGTCCGCACCTCGATACAAATTGTCGCTAACGCGTCAATTCACTCGGCACGAACGGCAATTACTAAGACCCCGGAGGCATTTATGACCTATGCAAACCCGAATATTCTCGTCAGCACAGACTGGCTGTCAGAGCATCTGGATGACGAAAACCTGCGGATATTTGACTGCTCCGTGTTGCTCGCCCTGGGGGAAGACGGCGCCTACAGCATTGAAAGCGGCCGGGCCACTTATGACGAAACGCATATCCCCGGCGCCGGGTTCCTCGATATTGCCGATGACCTTTCAGACCCTGACAATGCGCTGCGTTTCATGCTGCCGTCGGAAGAACAATTCGCCAAAGTGCTGGGTGCTGCCGGTGTGGGGCCAGACAGCCGGGTGGTGATTTACAGCACCAATATGACCGCCTGGGCCACCCGCCTGTGGTGGATGCTGCGCACCTTCGGGTTCGACAATGCCGCCGTGCTCGATGGTGGCTGGAAGAAATGGCAGGCAGAAGGCCGCCCCACCAGCACCGAGGCGCCCAACCACGCTCCAGCAACATTTGTGGCCCAAAAACGACCTGAACTCGTCGCCGACAAGGCAGAAATGCTGGCCGCCACGGGTGACGATGCGGTTTGTGTGCTCAACGCCCTGCCGCCGGCCATGCACAATGCCGACATGGCCCCCTACGGGCGCAAAGGCCGTATAGCCTCCAGCGTCAATGTGCCCACCATGGCCTTGGAAGACCCCGAGACAGGTACCTTCCTGAGCGGTGCGGCGCTGGAACAGCTTTTCGGTAGCCAGGGCGTGTTGGATCTGGACCGGGTGATCACCTATTGCGGTGGGGGCATTGCCGCCACGCATGATACCTTCGCCCTGGCGCTGATCGGGCGGGATAATGTGGCCGTTTATGATGCCTCCATGTCGGAATGGGCAAAGGACCCGGACACCCCGATGGAAACCGTCTAAGACCCGCATTTTGCAGGAATTTTCCTATTTTCCAGCATGCTTGCACGATTGACATTGTAAAGCATAAGGCATACAGTTTCCTTGGTTGGTCGACTGTGCAAGCACATCAGCGGCTTGGAGGACTTATAATCGATCGGTCGGCAGACTTTTTCAACAGGATGCGGGATGAACCTGCATGCTGCTTTTTACGGTAAGACTGGGGAGGAACAACCGTCATGATACCGAAAACCTATGGGCGTCGTCCATCCGGACTGGCAGCCCTAACCTTGGGTGCGACAGCCCTTGGCCTATTGGCCACCGGCATCACACCCGCACAAGCACAGATGGACACCGTTACGGTGCAAGCCCGTGCTGTTGAACAGGAAGTGCGTGATATTCCTGTGGCTATTACAGCCATCAGTGAAGAATCCATGGACAATTACGGCATCCGTAACCTGAAGGATATCGCTGCGATTTCGCCATCCGTTGAAATCAACCGTATTTCCAGTGGTTCCGGTGCTGAAATCTCCATTCGTGGTATTGCATCCTCACCGGGCTCCATAGGCATTGAAGCCTCTGTGGCCGTGATTATCGATGGTGTGTATTACCCGCAGAGCCGTGTCATTCACGAAGGCCTGTTCGACGCCAGCCAGGTTGCGATCCTGAAAGGCCCGCAGGCCCTGTACTTTGGTAAGAACGCCACTGCCGGTGTTATCTCGATCACCACCAACGATCCGGGTGACGAGCTGGAAATTCTCGGCAAGGTAAGCTACGAAGTTGAAGCACACCGCTGGTTGGGTGAAGCCGTTCTGTCAACGCCGATTACCGACAAGTTTGGTATCCGCTTGGCTGTAACCGGCACCAAGATGAACCGCGGCTTCATGCAGAATGATGCCGTCGACAGTATTTATACCACGCTTGACGCCGCAACACTTGAGTCCAATTCCTTTGCCGCACCGGGGCCTTCCAGCTCCTGGTTGCCGCGGCAGGAAATGTATGGCGCACGCCTGACCTTGAAGGGCACGCCGAACGACGTCTTTACGTATCGTATCAAGGGCTCCATCGTTGATGATAAGGTGAACAACGCCAGCATTACTGAGATCTTTGAATGTGCAGCCCTCAACGGCATTGCGCATGAGGTTGTGGGCGGCGCGCCGTCACCATTGCCGGATGTGAATTGTGCAAAAGACCGCGTCACCGGCCAGAGTACGGTTCCTCCTGAAGTGGCAGCGACTTCTGTCGATTTGAACCGCTTTGGTGGTGAAAACGGAGAGCAGTACAAGTCCTACAACATCACCGGCGATTTCATGTTCGATTGGGACAATATTGCCTGGCAGTCCATCCTTAACTGGCACAAGCAAGATGTGGGTTGGGTGATAGACTGTGATCAGAAGAATTTCGTTTCCTGCTTCGCCAGTGAATATAGCGAGTTTGAGGTATTCTCTGTTGAATCCCGCGCCGCTACCAAGTGGGACAGTGCTCTGAACGCCGTTCTCGGTGTTTATTACCAGAAGACCAAGCGTGACTGGCGCCAGGAAGTTATCTTCGCCGGTGCACAGAACACCGCTGTAACGGACCCGGCGAATGAGTTCATTGCCTATGACAAGATCTCTGGCTCTGACGGCAAGACATGGTCGGTTTACGCTGAATTGATCTGGGACATTACGGACCAGTTGCAGCTGACCGGTGGTGCACGTTACATCTGGGAAAAGAAGGACTCCTTCTTCACCCAGCCTTACGTGAACCCGTTCTTTACCGGCCTGTTTGTTGAAGGTCGTGTACTGGCCGATGATTCAGCCTTTGATGACCTGATCCCTGAAGTAACCTTGCGTTATCAGCCCAATGATGACCTGACCTTCTGGGTTGCCTACAAGCAGGGCTTCAAGTCCGGTGGTTTCGACAACGGCTCCATCGACAGTACGCTGAATGCTGACCCGATTGGTGACATCACATACCAGCCGGAACATGTTGAAGGTGGTGAATTTGGTGTGAAGGCTGAATTCCTCGACAATACGTTGAAGATCGAATTCGACGCGTATCACTACAACTTCACCGACCTGCAGCTGAACTTCTTTAACTCCGACACCTTCGCCTACCGCACGCTGAACGCTGGTAGCGCTAAGACGACGGGTGCGGAAATTCAGATCGACTGGGCACCGGAAGCTGTTGAAGGCCTCGTGCTGATGGCATCTCTGGCATACAACGACGCTCGCTATGGCACATTCATTGCACCTTGTTACTCCGGTCAGACGCCGGCACAGGGTTGCCCGGTACAGGCTGCTTCCCTGAAAGAACAGGACCTGTCCGGCGTAACGCGCAACAATGCGCCGAAATGGGCTGGTAAGCTGGGCTTTAACTACAACCGCCCGTTCGCCAATGGCCTGGAATGGGGTCTGTCCGGTAATCTGAAGTTCAAGTCAGACTATCTGCTGAGCTCCACGAACTCCCGCCTGTCTCAGAAGGGTTATGTACAGCTTGATGCTGCCGTTCGTATCGGTGACATCGACGGTACATGGCAGTTCGCCATCATAGGTCGTAACCTGACCGACCAGTATGTGGTACTGAACGCAACCGGCACGCCAAGTACTGGTGGTGGTCAGGGTACGCCAACTGGCTTCGAGTCCGATTACTACGGTGCATCACTTGACCCGCGGACAGTTGAGTTTGAACTCTCCTTCCGCTTCTAAGCTAAGCATCTGTTGATATTGGCCGGTCCGACCGGGCCGGCATACCAACAAGCCAAACGAACAAAGGGGGAAGCAGCTCAGCTGCTTCCCCCTTCGCTTTCTCCCCCCTCTATCGTCGCTAAAGAGCAGCTATCGGAGACGCAGCCACCCTACCCTTACTAGTACTAGCGACGACCTTCGATATAATCGTTCATGATTTCGTGGAAACGGCGCACACGGCTTTCCTGGCCGGACAAAATGGCATCGCTATAGCCACGGGAATGGAAACCCTTTTGCTGGCCGATGGCCACCGAGAGGTCCTGGATCAAGAAGGATCCTTCCATATCCGGCAGGTCGATGCCGCTGCCATACTCAAACACTTCCAGCTCTGCTGCTTCCATCGGGCGTTCGCCGGCAATGGTCATCAGGCTTTCCTGCCCATCCGCAGGGTAGGCGAAATACCAATAGTCAAAGGTGCACTTCTCCGGATCTGTCGGGTGCGGTTCTGTTCTAAAGAAGCTGAACCCGTCGCCGCCTGCTGTAATGGTAACATTGGGAAACATAGTGTGATGATGCGGGTCCGTCAGTTCACTATCTGACAGCTTGTCGAAATAATTCCCAAAACCGCGTTCGGGGCCCAGCTTGCGCATCTGCTGTTGCAGGGCCTTGCGGCCATCGCGGGCGCGACCTTTGAAGTCTTCCGGGTTCAGATCCCAGGCGGCCAGCATACCGGCATAAACAGGCCGAACCTGGTTGGGTTCAGGCGACCGCAACGACGGCTGACCCAGCTCGATCATCCGGTTATGTCCCGAAGGGTACATATCGAAATGGGTGACCTTGTAATCTTCGTCGATATTGTCTGTCAGCTGTGGGTGCACTGTTGGCAGATGATAGGATTCGTTGAAATTGTCCGAGGCAAATTTCCAGTTCGCATCCATATGGAAGGTACGGTTGACCACGCGGATCATGCGCTCAGGCTCGCGGTAGTCCATCAGCGCAGGCATCGGCGCCAGATAGTCCAGCAGCGGAGGGACGTCGTCATCCATCGTATACCAAATGAACGGCCCCCATGTGTCACACCGCAGCTCGACCAGCGAAACGCGCCCACAAGGGTTGCCGCCTTCAAAATCATCCGGGTCCTGTGCATGTTCCAGCACGCCATCAACACCGTAATGCCAGCCATGATAGGAACAGGTAAAGCCGTCTCCTGATCCATGGTCCCAAACCAGCCGGTTTCCCCGGTGCTGGCAGGCATTATAGAAGGCTCGCACTGTGGCGTCCTGCTGGCGTACCAGGATGACGGATTCATGGCGGAAGTGATGCACGAGATAGTCGCCGGCCTCCGGCACTTCAGCCGACAGGCCGCCAATATGCCAGATGCGCGTCCAGATATGGTCCCACTCTTTCTGCATGAATTCCGGTGACCAATAGCGGTCTCCGGTAATGGGGTCGCCGCGCAATTCACGGGCGTGGCTACCATCAAGCGGGGTCATGTCTCGGACTGTCGCCATGAAGAAATTGTCCTTAAATTATGATATGTTGCGCCAACTGGTCAGTTGATCAAAACAAGGCTATCGCCAGTCGGAAAGTCTGTCAACATAGCGGCATTGCAAATTAATACACAGGCAAACCTTGTGGATTAGGGTCGAAAGCATTAGGAAGCACGCAAGAATTCATTTTCAAACATAGCAAGGCACTCCCCCCACCGTGACCAAGCCACTGAAGAAGAACCAAAAAGCCAAGGAACTGATCCTTGATGCCGCTGAGAACCTTTTTGCCTATCGAGGCTTCAAGGGCACCACAACCCGCGAGATCACCCGTGAAGCGGGTGTCCCGCTGGGCCTGATGAGCTATTATTTCGGCACCAAGGAAGACCTGTACAGAGAAGTGATTGAACGCCGTTCTGTGGAACATGCTGCCGCAATCCGGGCGTCGTTGCAGTCTGCTGCCGAACAAGCCAACGGCAACCCAACCGCTGAAATGCTGATCCGCGCCTATTTCTCGCCATTGGTGGAACGCTCCCTACGCGGCGGTGAGGGTTGGAAATCTTATATCCACCTGCTCTCGCGCGCGGCCAACACACCCCGCAACGAGCCTTACGTTGAGTCTTTTGACAAGACCTATGTGCCGGTGGTTCGGGAATTCATTGAAATACTGAAGGGCTGCCACCCCGATGCAGATGAAGAGGCCGTCTACTGGTCTTACTATTTCCTGTCATCATCCATCATCCACATCCTGCTGGAATCCGGTTCAATCGACAGCATGTCGGGTGGCAAGTTCAGGTCGACGGACCTGGAAACAATTCTCGACAAGATGGCAACCTTCTTCGCGGCTGGCATGCAGCGTCTGGCAGCAGCGTAACGCACCTTATCGCTGACACTAGTGAGCGTGGCCCACACCGGTGCGGTCACGTCGCCTAAGCGATGGGCCAGGATGACAATGCCTTGCTTCACGAGCAACTGATCAGCCCGATCAGGGCCAGTTGTGAGAAGGCCGCGAATTGCGGCCCGGCGACACTTCGCCGCCCACGCGGAGGCGTGAGCTCAGCGAACTGCCGTGAGCGAACTAGCTTTACCCTAAAGCTCCTGGTCTTTTTCGATACGTGTACCGCGTGAGACAAGCTCATGGCGGACGATCTTCCATTCGCCATTAATGCGCTTCATGTCGGTCACATAAGTGGCCCACAGGGTCAGCGTGGTATCGGGTGCATCAATCAGGTAATGGTGCGCCTGCACATCCGTGCGGGTTTTGGCATCGTCGCCATCGATCTTGGCAAACATTGGGCCAAGCATGTGCTGGGTCGGGCCATAGGCCTTCAGCGCTTCAATCACATAGGCAGTCCATTCGTCACCGCCATTATAGACATTCTCGCCAAAGCCTACGACGACGACATCGTCGGCAAAGCAATTGCGATATTGCACCATGTCGCGCTCATCAACGGCCATGGTGTAGTTCGACAAGACATCCTGGACCGCCCAGCGGTCTGCTGCATTCTGTTCTGACATGGTTCCCCCCTGTGTCATTTCCCTCAGATGACACCAGATTAACGCCTTAAGGGATCGAATCCACCCAACAATTGGGGTTTTGACCTTTTCTTTGCTTTAACCGTATGATGTGTTTAACCATACCTGCATGCGTGACTTATTGGCGTGGCTCCACGACATCCTCACAGCCACGCGGGAAGACAACCTGAAAAATAATGAGAGTAACGCTCAAAGGAGACAGTTATGAGTAGAGCTACAGACCACGAATCCGTATCGATTTACCAATATACCGACGAAGAAATCGATCAACTGATGACCAAGGCAGGCGAATGCGTGCTGAACTGGGGCACCAAAGACGGCTGGCCCGTCGGTGTGGTGCATTCCTTCGTCTGGGTGGACGGCAAAATCTGGATCACCTTTGCCGCCCATCGTCACCGGGCTGCAGCTATCAAGCGCGACCCCCGCGTCTCTGTTGTGGTTTCCAGCCGCGCCCACAACGACCCAGAGGGTCCACACGGCCAGGCTTGCTGTAAGGGCCGCGCCGTCTTCCATGACGACCGCGAAACCCTGACCTGGATGTATCGCCAGCTTGCTGACAAGGTTGGCCAGGGTAACAAGGAAGTTGCAGACGACTTCTATTCCCTGCTGGATTCTCCGCTGCGCACCTGCATCGAGATCACCCCTGAAAAGTGGATCACCTTTAACAGCGGCAAGTCTCAGGCTCATCGTGCCGGTACGCTGGACGAAAGTGAACTCAGCGCACCTGCAAGCTCCGACACCGAACGCATGGCTGTTGAAAAAGCCAACCGCGGTATCGAAGACTAATCACCTGCACTTTGTGCTGGTTAAGGGCCCGTCAGCCACCAGGCTGGCGGGCTTTTTCTTAGAGTGCCGCTCCGAACGCCTTCTTAGGGTGCTACCCAACGCCGTTCACCCTGAGTGATTTGACGCCTGCGTCAAATAGTATCGAAGGGTCGAACGGACTACCCCCTGCACTTCGATACAAATTTCCGGCAACCGCCGAAAATTCACTCAGTGCGAACGGGTTACGGAAACATTGTCCCCAACCTGCCATCTGATCTGGATCAAAGCCTTTTGTTGCCTGTTGCCTAGTATGGACCGCCTGAGGGAGACCATTTGGGAAGGCACAGAACCATGCTTGACGACACAACTATGGCCAAAATCAACCTATCGGACCCGGCAGTACAGAAATGCCCGTTCGAAGCCTATGAAACCATGCGCGACGAAGCGCCCGTCTTCCAGATGCCGGACACAGGCATGTGGGTGATCAGCCGTTATGAAGACATCTGCAAGATTGTCCGCGACCCGGCCCGCTTTTCCATGAGCACCCCGCGCGACTTCCTGTTCAAAACGCAGGAAGCCAAGGACTATTATATCAATAATGGTTACCCGCGGATGACGCCCCTGTCGTCTGACCCGCCCTATGCCACAGAATTTCGCGACCTGCTGGAGCCGTTCTTTACCGCCGGTCGCATTCGCCAGTGGGAACCCGCCCTGCGTGAGCTGATCGGCAACCTGGCTGACAATCTCGACACGGATGAGCCGGTCGACTTTGTGCAGAAATTCTGCTTCCCCCCTGCCCATGAGCGTGATGACCGTACTGCTCGGCCTGCCGCTGGAGGACCATGAGATCCTCAAGCACTGGACAGATGTCTGGGTCCTACCCTTCTCCCACGCCATGACGCCCGAACAGGAAATGTATGTCGCCAAGGAAGGCATTGCCCTGCAGCAATATCTGCTGGCGGCCATGGACGAAAAGCGCCAGAACCCCAAGGAAGACCTGCTGACCTTGTTGGTCCAAAGCCGCCGGGAAGATGGCAGCGAGCTGACCACCCACGAAATGCAGGGCTTTGCCGAACAGGCTGTTGTCGGTGCCAATGAAACCACCCAGAACGGCATTGCCATGGCCATGCAGATGCTGATTGAAAACCCCGGCATTGAAGAGCGGCTGCACGACGAGCCGGCCAAAATCCGCACCTTTGTAGAAGAATGTCTGCGGCTACAATCTCCCACCGCGGGTATATATCGCACCACCACCTGTGACGTGGAAATGCATGCGGTGACCATCCCCGCAGAGTCCGTCGTGCATCTGCGTTTTGCTGCGGGTAACCGCGACGAACGCCACTTCCCCGAGCCCGGCAAGCTGGATTTGGATCGCCGTAACGCAGCCTCGCACCTGGCCTTCAGCCAGGCCGTGCATCATTGCCTAGGCGCCCCGCTGGCACGGTTGGAGTTGAACTTGTCCTTCCAGATTTTGCTGGAACGCCGCAAGAATTTCCGCTTTGCTTATGCAGAAGAAAATTACGACCATGTACCCGGCCTGGCCCTGCGCCAGCTTGAATATCTGTGGATCAAATCTGACCCCGCAGAAGCCGCCATGGACGCCAACGCAGCCTGAGGGAGCACGCCATGAAAATCACGATCGACCCGGCCCTCTGCCGCAGCCGGGCCCGCTGCTATAATCTGTATACCGACCTGTTCCGCGAAGGGACTGACGGCAAAGGTGAAGTGATTATCACCGAAGATTTTGAAGATGAAGATCTGGTTGTCGATGCCACCTCAGCGGCCAATGCCTGCCCCGTGGGTGCCATTATCCTGGAATATTGATATAGCCTCTATATGGCTCACGGCAGTTCAGCTTGCTCACCTTGACACAAACCGCTCGTGCCGAGTGAATTGGCGCAACCGCGACAATTTGTATCGAGATACGGATATAGGTTTGTAGATCGTCGCCCACGTCCATGTGTTCATCCCTCGATAATCTGGCCTTGGTCGCGTAGCGGCAAAACAGTGGCCACCCACTGTTTTTAAAGGACTGATCCCCCGGAGGGAAACGAGCTATGCTCGTCGCCACTCGGGACGAACGGGACAAGCTGGAACCCGTCACCCCAATACGACTATGCTGGGGCTCGGGAGGAATGAAACAATGGCACAATTATTTTCAAAGCGGCTTCTACGCATGCTTGCTCTGATATTGCTGAGCACGTTTGTTCTTACAGACACTGATGCACATGCCGAACAACCAGAGGCCACCCCGGCGGGACGCGCTGAATTCAATACCACAGACAGCTATGACGGGAAGGCCCGCCCGTGGTCGAACCTGAACTTCAACAACGATCCGGATGACTTCCAGTTCGCGATCATGACAGACCGCACGGGCTATTTTCGCCCCGGTGTCTTTGGCGCCATCGTCAAGAAAGTGAACCTGCTGCGGCCTGAATTTGTCATGTCCGTGGGTGACTATATAGAAGGCCTGACGCTGGACCGCGGCATTCTGGAAGATGAATGGGCAGAGTTTGATGCGCTTGTCGCACCATTGGATGCCCCGCTCTTTGTGACGCCGGGGAACCATGACATTGCCAATGATGTGATGGAGGACATCTGGACAGAGCGCTCAGGGCGCAGCCACTACCACTTCCTTTACAAGAATGTGTTGTTCATTGTCCTGAACACGGAAGACCCGCCCTACCCTACGCCCGAGGTTCAGGCGATCTTTGATGAAGTAATACGATTACACAGCAAGGACCGTGCAGCCGCCCGCGCCTATGCCAAGGCGAACACAGTATTGGGGCAATATTTTGGCGCCGCCGATCAGATGCGCCTTGGCGACATGCAACGTGACTGGGCGCTCGACGTCTTGAACCAACACAAGAATGTACGCTGGACGTTTATTTTCATGCACCGGCCGATCTGGCGAAAACCCACCGTTAATTTTGAGGCAGTGGAAGACGCCCTGGCTGATCGCGGCTACACCATGATGGCCGGGCACATTCATAACTACACCCATGAGACCCGCCAGGGGCGCGACTATATCTCGCTGGGCACCAATGGCGGGCGCTGGCCACCCTTCGACACCAAGGGTGCTATGGACCACATCACCTGGGTTTCCATGACCGATGACGGGCCTGTCTTTGCCAATCTGGTCGCCACAGGCATTCTGGAGAAAGACAAGATTCCCGATGTCATCCCCGGCCGGGAATTCTGCGGACCGGACTACGGCATCCTTTGCCAATATGGGGATGGGAAGAAATACCGGCCCACGCCGACGCCTGCAGAAGCGGAATAGGCAGAGTTAAGCGCCCAACACATCTTGGTAATAGGCTTTGGCCCCATCGCTGGCCAAGGGTAGCCACCGGCCGAACAGGGCTTTGAAGCCCGCGCCATGCTGGTCGGCAAAGGCCGGGTTGTGGTCGACTAAATCCAGTTCATTGGCAATGGTCAACTCAACAAAATCTTACAGCTGTGCTTTTGATGGGGTGATATCGTTCCCCGTGAAGCGGTCCCGAAACACACAGGGCCCACCGGGTGTTATCGTCGGGTAAGTCGCCTCGCGGTCGCAAGCGGCATAGAACCAGACAATGGCCTCTGCCGCTTCGCCAATTTGTGCGCGCAACACATCACGTTCATCCAGATCTTTCAACGAAAGGGCAAAACCATCGGTGCCATAGGTCGCATGAAACAAGGCTGCAAGAACCAAGTCGTCTGAGGCACCCCAAGCGGCCAGTAAATTCGCCGTGCGTTCCAGATGCGCCAAGAGCGTCCCACCGGGGTGGGGCATGGCACCTGCACCCCAGTCTTCCAGCACCTCAAGATTGGCATCAGCAATTGTGGCTGCCATTGGCGGGGTTAACCCAGTTCCGCCCGGATTACCGAGGTCAATTCCCCCAGCTTGAATGGCTTGTTCAACAAAGGAGAACGTTGAATGGCCTCGTCATCATCATTGGTGCTCACGTCGCTATAACCAGTCATGAATATAATCTTGGTATCCGGCCGTACCTGACGCAATTTACGAGCAATATCCAGCCCCGACAGGCCGTCGGGCAGCACCATGTCTGTCAGCAACAGGTCCAGCTTTTTAGGGCTGTCTTCGAGATAGGCAACAGCCTCTGGCCCGTTCTGGACACTGTGGACATCGTATCCGATCTTAGAGAGGGCACGGCTGATTACCTTTTCGATTTCCGGGTTATCCTCAACGACCAAGATATGCTCCAGGTCGCCTTCCGCCCCTTCTTCAGCACTTGCGGCTGTTTCGTCATTTTGCCGGACGTCAGAGCTACCGATCATGGGGAAATACATATTGAATGTACTACCCTGCCCCAGTTTGCTGGACAACACGAAGTGTCCTTCCGACTGCTGCACAAAGCCGTAAACCATCGACAGGCCAAGGCCGGTGCCCTTGCCGATTTCCTTGGTTGTAAAGAATGGCTCCAACACGTGGTCTAGCAGATGCTCGGGAATACCTTGGCCCGTGTCGGTAACCGCCCTCTACAAAGATCTGAGCCCGGAGAACCCAGCAAGCCCGGCGAGCCGCTACCTGTATTTCTGCGACATTGCTGCCGACCCGGACCACGCAGAAAACAAAGGGCCGCATATTATGGCCCAGTCGCTGTTGCGCGAAATTATCCGCCAGTGGCCTGAATTGAACAGGCTATAGCCTAGTCCGCCAAAAATGGCCGAACATGCTCGAGGAAAACACCCAGTTGGTCGTGGTGTACCCAATGGCCCGCCTCTTCCACATTAACGACCGTGGCGTTCTGGAAATGGGCCAGGCGGCCGTCTTCCTCAGGCGCTGAACGACCGCTTTCGGTGCCGCGCACCAGCATGACCGGGCAGGTGATATTCGACCACAGCTCGTGGCTTTGTTCCGTCGAGATACCCCCCGGGTTCCCGGTACGGACGTAATTGTCATATTTCCAGCTATAGGTGCCATCTTCATTCTGATGCGCACCATGGATCGTCAAATGCCGGGCCTGGTCCGGCCGCAGATGCGGGTTGGCCTCAAGCATGCGGTTGATGGCATCATCCAGCGTCGCATAGCGCCGCTTGTTACGGCCCGAGGTCTTGCGCAAATTGGCTTCCCAGGCCCGCACCCGCTCGTGAATGGGTTTGGATTCGTATTTCTGGGCGCGTTCCTGGTTCATGCCCAGCCCTTCGATAACGACCATTTTCTTCACCAGCTCCGGATACACGCCCGCAAAACGCAGGCAGATATGCCCACCCATGGAATGGGCAATGATGTTGACCGGGGTCATCTTCGTCTGGTGGAGCAATTGGTGAATGTCGTAGACAAAATAGAACGAGCCATAGGAGCCACCCACCATAGATTGGCTGTCGCCATGGCCGCGCAGGTCGGGCGCAATGATGTGGTAATCGTCGCGCATTTCCTGGGCCAACCAGTCCCAGTTGCGGCAATGGTCTTGCCCACCATGCACCATCAGCAGAGGTTCAGCTTCTTCATTGCCCCAGTCCACATAGTGGAGCCGCAGACGCTGCGAGAAATAATTATGCGATGTCGGGCCGTGAATATCAGTCATCTGCCTGCCCTACTCTTCCAGAAACGGCACAACATGGCCCAGGAATTCATCCAGCTGATCGTGGTGCACCCAATGGCCGGCATTGTCGATATTGACGAGACGACCATCCTGGAACAATTCGAGGTGACCGTCTTTCTCCGGGTCTGATGCCCAGCTTTCTGTGCCGCGTATATGCATCACCGGGCAGGTGATATTCTGCCACAGGGCCTTGCTTTGGCTGTAGGAAACCCCGCCGGGATTACCCGTGCGCACGTAATTGTCGAACTTCCAGCTATAGGTGCCGTCTTCATTCTGATGCGCGCCGTGGACGGTCAAATGACGGGCCTGGTCGGGCCGCAAATGCGGGTTTTCTTCCTGCATACGGGCGACAGCATCGTCGAGCGTCTCATAACGACGGGCCTGCCTGCCAGACGTACGGCGCAAATTGGCCTCCCATTCCCGCACCCGTTCATGGATCGGTTTGGTTTCGCGTTCCTGAATATGTTCCGGCGTTGCCCAAAGCCCCTCAATCACCACCAGTTTTTCCACCAGTTCGGGGTAGACCCCTGCAAAGCGCAGACACACATCACCCCCCATGGAATGGGCGATAATCTTGACCGGTGTCATCTTTGTCTGATGCAGCAATTGGTGAATGTCATAGACGAAATCAAAGTGCGAATAGGCCCCGCCAACCATCCATTGGCTGTCGCCATGACCGCGCAGGTCCGGCGCAATGATGTGATAATCGTCGCGCAGTTCCTGGGCAATCCAGTCCCAATTACGGCAATGGTCCTGCCCGCCATGCACCATCAGCAGGGGCGCGCCATCTTCGTTCCCCCAGTCCACATAGTGGAGCCGCAGGCGCTGCGAGAAATAAGTATGTGATGTGGGGCCGTGAATCTCGGTCATGAAAGGCTTATCCTGTTGATCTGTTTCAACAGAATAAGCCTTCAGGACATGTTTTCACAGTCTTGAAAATGAGAGGGTTTTGGTGGGTGGGTTTTGGCGCGCTCTACTTCCACCGTTCGTGCCGAGTGATCCTGGCCTAAGGGCAGGATTGTATCGAGGTACGGACACATAGCCATGATTGCTGCACTACAGCAACACGTTCATCCCTCGATACAACGTCTCACGCTGTTCGCCGCCACTCGGGACGAACGTTAGTGATTGAACGCAAGCACGAACAGCACTTAACCTTCTATTTCAGATTGCGGGCACACATGTCGAAGAAGATGTCCCACACCTTCTCGGCGGCGTCATGCACATACATGGGGCCACGTTCGGGGAAGCAGAAGCCATGGTCTGTACCCGGGTGCACTTCCATGCTGTAGTTCACACCGGCTTCATCAAAGACTTCCTTGATCGCTTCCAGGTCGCTGTCAGGCACGAAGTGATCCTGTTCAGCAAAGCCCAGGTATATCTCACCCTTGGCAGCACGGGCCTTCATATGCGGGCTGTCTTCTTCACCCCAGACGATGCGCGTGCCGTAGAGCGAGGCAACGGCGCCAAAGTCATCCGGGTAGTCACCAGCGGCCGCAATAACGAACTGGCCAGACATGCAATAGCCGATGCAGCCAACCTTGCCCGTCACATTGTCGTTGGAGGCAAAGTAATCCAGCATACCGCGGGTGTCGCGCATCACGCGGGCCACAGACAACTCACCGCCGATCTTGAACATGCGCTGCAGTTCTTCTTCACCCTTGGAGAGGTCAAACCGCACCTTGCCGTCGCGATAGTAGAGGTCCGGCAGGATGGCAAAATAGCCCTGCTCGGCAATGCGGCGGGCAAAATTGCGCAGTTCTTCACGAATGCCGGGTACGTCCATATAGACGATGACAGCTGGCCACAGGCCGTCGCCATCCGGGTGTGCAACAAAACAATCCATTTCGCCGTCTGGCGTGGTGACATCTACATTAAATTCGGTCATGTGCTCTCTTCCTTGCTTGGCCACAGGCTGGCCGGTTTACACTGTATGGCATGCAGCATAAGCACGCCTGCGCTCTTGCGCTATTAGCAATATTTATGGGTATACTGCGCGCCAACAGATTCATCATTCCGGGGAAAAGATCATGACCGAAGTCTGTATTGTCGGTATCGGTATCCACAAATTTGGCCGCACAGCAGAGCGCACAGGCCTGCAACAGGGGGCTCATGCCGCCCGCGCCGCGTTGAAAGACGCCGGCGTTGAATGGGAAGACATGCAATTTGCCTTCGGCGGTTCTGCCCAGGCGGGCAATGCCGATGCGCTGGTCAACGAATTGGGGCTGACCGGCCTGCAATTTGTCAATGTTTCCAACGGCTGTGCCACCGGCGGCTCGGCGCTGCTGTCGGCCTATACGGCCATCAAGTCCGGCCAATATGACCTTGGCATGGCTGTGGGCTTCGACAAGCACCCGCGCGGTGCCTTTGCCAGCGATCCCCGGTCGCGCGGCCTGGAGACATGGTATGGCGATATCGGCCTGATGCTGACGGTTCAATTCTTCGGCATGAAGATCCAGAAATATATGCATGACTATGGCCTGTCGGCAGAAACACTGGGGCTGGTGGCGCAAAAGGCCTTTCGCAACGGGTCGCTGAACCCCAATGCCTGGCGGCGCGATGAGGTCGACCTCGACACCATCATGAATTCGGCCATGCTGTCGAACCCGCTGACCAAATATATGTTCTGCTCGCCGTCGGAAGGCGGGGTAGCGCTGATATTGGCGTCCGACAAGGTGGCACGCCAATACACCAACCGGCCTGTTTACCTGAAGTCTGCTGTGCTCAAGACGCGCCATTACGGCAGCTTTGAGGTCTACAGCCCCTATCTGGCGCTGCAGCGGGCGGCCTCGCCCACCGTGTTTGCTGCCAAGGCTGCCTTCGAGATGGCCGGCATGGGCCCCAAGGATATGGATGTGATTCAGATTCAGGACACGGAGTCCGGTGCCGAGATCATGCATATGGCTGAAAATGGCTTCTGCGAAGATGGCGAACAGGAGCACCTGTTGCGCAGCGGTGCCACCGATATTGGCGGCGCCATGCCCGTGAATACCGATGGTGGCTGCCTGGCCAATGGCGAACCTATCGGTGCCTCTGGCCTGCGCCAGGTGCACGAAGTGGTGGCGCAGCTACGCGGTGACTGCGGCGACCGGCAAGTGCCCGGCGACCCAAAGACCGGCTATACGCACGTCTATGGCGCCCCCGGCATTTCAGCGTGTACGGTGCTGCAGCTTTAGGGAGCAGCCTCCTAAGCCATCGTCATTCCCGCACCAGCCTTCGCTGGCAAAGGCTCCGGCGGGAATCCACTTACCGGATTGAGCGCACTCGACGATTGTGAGACATCAACCAGTCTGGCCAATTTTCCTATGCGGCTTGGTGGACCCCAGCCTCCGCTGGGGTGACAACGTCTGATTAGTAAACTGTAACCGTAATTAGGGAACCTACGCGTCGAGCGACACCAGTTCGTGCAACAGGTCCATGCGTCGGTCGATCTGGTCGGGTCGTTGGCCGCCCAGCATGGGCACAACCCGGTCGACACCCAAATCGGCATATTGCTTCACCATGTCGGCATCGACCTGGTAAGGCGGCGTAATGACGATTTCAAAGTCGTCACCCCGTTTGCGGCCTGCTTTTTCCAGCACCGCATCAAGACGCGTCAGAAATTCGCCGGTGGCTACCGGGTCGCTGTTAAAGCCATACCAGCCATCGCCGAAGCGGGCGGTGCGGTCGAGCGCGGCATCTGAATACCCCCCGACAATGATGGGAATATGCGGGTCCTGAACCGGCTTGGGGTCCAGCCGCACTTTGTCGACCGAAACATGCTTGCCGTGATAGGTCACCTCGTCCTCCGTCCACAGCTTCTGGAACAGCTCGAGGAATTCGTTACAGCGGGCGCCGCGTGTTTCCCACTCATAACCGCAGGCAATGACCTCTTCCTTACACCAGCCAACGCCGATTCCCAAATCCATGCGGCCGCCCGTCAGCCAGTCGAGCGTGGCAAATTCATTGGCCGTATATATCGGGTTGCGCTGTGGTATCAGCGCTATGCCCGTGCCGAAGCGCACTTTTTTAGTGACCGCGGCCAACATACCGAAGGTGGCAACGGTGTCGAGCAACCCGCCGCCTTCTGGTACGGGAATGCGCCCGTCCGGCGAGCCGGGATAGGGAAATTCCATTTCGTTGAACAGCACCACATGTTCGCCCAGCCAAATCGAATCCAGCCCTGCTGCTTCTGCCTTGCGGCCAAAGTCCATCACCATTTCGCCGGTGGAAATGGGTGACATGAATGTTGAAAACACACCGATTTTCATGATTGTCCTCGTGCTTGAGAGTATTGGTTTTGATGACCAGGAGTGTGCGGCACATGCCGCTTCTGCGCAAGCAGCGCTTGGCTCTTTTAGACACGCTGTGCTTGGCGAGGGCCCTGCCGGGTGTTAGCCTTTGTCCCACAATCATACATATTCTAGGTAGGGATTATTCATGACTATTGCAAAGCGGTTGCTGTTGGCCCTGGCCATTATTATGACAGCCCCTATAGCGGCACAGGCCAAAGACGCCCCACCGACGAAAAGCTATGACACAGTCGTGCTGTGGGCTGTCGGTATGGAACGCAAGCACCAACGCAAAATTGAAGAAAGTGTCGTTAAAATTCTGGCCAAAAAGGGGGTCACCGGCATCGCCATGGTCGACCTGACTGAAGATGGCAAGGGTTATACACAGGCGCAGATCCTTGAGTTGCTTGTCCAGTCCGGTGCGCAGGCGATTTTTGAAGTGGCTGACGCAGGGCCTGAAGGTTTGAAGCAAATCCGGTCTCATGCCACACAGGATATTATCCAGGGTGGCAAAGGAAAGAGCGCTACCACCGCAATCAATGTAGGGTCGGCCCGCGCCGGAGGCTCCAAGGTGATGATGGGCATGGGCGGCGACAATATGCGCCAAAAACCGCACCGCTATTTTGTGGCCTATCTTGTTGATGTTGAAACCGCGCAACGTATCAATAATGAGAAGCTACGAATTACGGCCAAGGAAGGGTCAAAAATACGTGTCTTTGCAGGCAAAGCCTTTCGTAAGGCAGCAAAGCATGCGCTGAAGAAAGGATATCTGGCGGCAGCCGTAGACCAGTAAGCCGCTTTTACCGGGGAGCAAACCATGATGATGCGAACTTACCTTTATGTTTTGATCTTCAGCCTGGTAACAGGTGTTGCACAGGCTGATGAAGCAGCAACGGCGCCGGAGGGGAGCAAGAGTTTCTCCAAGGTCGTTCTCTGGGCACCCGGCTTTACCCCCAAAGGCCAAGCCAAAATAGAAGGCAAGAGTATCAAGACCTTTACCAAAAAAGGTATCGAAGCAATGGCCATGTCATCGTTGATAGACAATGTTGGCCAGCTCACCAACGCAGAAATTCTGATGATTTTAAACGAGCACAATATCCAGGCCATCATGACACTGACGGACCGTGCCGTGAGGAAAAACAAGGTCGGGTATAGCTCGACGACCCCTCGCATCGCTGAGTCGATTCTGGTCAACCAGGCGGCGGCCTCGTCCGGTTCTGGTGGTGGGGCCACTGTTGCTGGCGCCAGAGGGTCCGTTGGAATGGGCGGTCAGGCCTATAAAGAACGCAACCAGATAACCTTCGGTGTCGTCTTGACTGACCTGAGCAATGGCCAGCAGGTTTGGCAGGATAACTTCGTGATCAAAAGCCGGTTGGAAAATAACAGCACATCCATGGCCGGCATGGCCCTTCGCAAAGCGGGAAAACAAGCCATCAAAAAAGGGGTATTGGCACCGGCACCCTAGTCGGCCAACACGTGACAGCGCATGACATTTCGTGGCGCGCAGCGATCCTTAATGCTACCCTTTGCGTATAGAGCGGTCAGGCCAGCAAAGATAACGTTACAAACGACAGGAGTGCATCCATGCGCCAGGGCATTCGCGTAATCTTGGCTATTGCCTTTGTTTTTTCCGTACCCCAGTTTACGGGTGCGCAGGGAGAAGCGTCTGCCAAAACCCATAGCAAAATTGTGCTGTGGGCTGTTGGCATGGAGCGGAAAGACCAACGCAAGGTCGAAGAAAGTGTCACCAAGTTGTTGGGTAAAAAAGGCGTTACGGGCATGCCCATCACAACACTGACGGAAGAAGGCGCGCAATACACGCAGCAGCAGGTGCTGGAGCTCATTCTCGCATCCGGCGCCACCGCTATTTTTGAGGTCACGGATGCAGGCGTAGAGGGCATGAAGAAGATCCGCCCCTATGTCAGTCAGGACATCATCCACGGTCGCAAGGGTAAAGCCTCCAACACCGGGTTGCCCGTTGGCTCTGGCCGGTTTGGCGGCGCGATGGTTCCCCAAGGCATGGGTGGCTCCAGCCTGCGGCATGACCCGCACCGCTTTTTCATGGCCTATCTGATCGACATTGAAAGCGGTGAACAGCTTTATGAGGAAAAGGTTCGCGTGACCGCCAAAGAACGCGACAAGTTCCGCGTCTTTGCTGGCAAGGCATTCCGCAAGGCAGCCCGCGAAATCCTTGAACAGGGATTGCTCGCAGCAGGCAATTAAGGACAGTTGGGTATCATCATACAGCCATGACAAACGACACCACCTTGCCACGCGTTACTGTGGTGGTGCCCGCCTACAATGCATCCAGCTTCATTGCCGACTGCCTACAAAGCATCAAA
>Ga0181568_10000173_pt1 | contig 53825 bp, 49 predicted proteins | sample 101ome_20_FD_133758 | JGI IMG/M metagenome (GOLD analysis project Ga0181568, IMG submission 133758) | Coastal salt marsh microbial communities from the Groves Creek Marsh, Skidaway Island, Georgia - 101404AT metaG (megahit assembly) | ecosystem: Environmental > Aquatic > Marine > Intertidal...
AGAAAGATTTTGCAAAACGCCAAATTCGACACCCAAATTCTCGCCCGTTATGGGCTGGTGATAAACGGCTTTGACGACACCATGCTGATGTCTTATGCGCTCGACGCGGGTAATCATGGGCATGGCATGGATGCGCTGGCGCAAAAATATCTCGGCCATGCGCCGATACCGATTAAGGAATTATTGGGCAGCGGCAAAAACCAAATCACCTTTGACCAAGTGCCGATAGACAAAGCGACGGCCTATGCGGCGGAAGATGCCGATGTCACCTTGCGGCTTTATAAACATTTGCAGCCGCGCTTGCTGGCTGACCATATGGTGAGCGTTTATGAGACCACGGAGCGGCCATTGGTTGAAGTATTGCGTGCCATGGAAGCGCATGGCGTGGCGGTCGATCGCGCCGTGCTGTCGGGCCTGTCGGGCGAGTTCGCGCAAAAAATGGCGGCGATGGAAGCCGAGATTTATGAAACGGCAGGCCAAGACTTCAATATTGCCAGCCCCAAACAATTGGGCGAAATCCTGTTTGACAAAATGGGCTTGGCCGGGGGCAAAAAGACCAAAACCGGCGCTTGGGGCACCGGCGCCGATGTGCTGGAGAGCCTCGCCGCTGAGGGGGTTTCTTTGGCCCAATCGGTGCTTGATTGGCGCGGCCTCGCCAAACTGAAATCGACCTATACGGATGCGCTGCCCGAATTTATCCATCCTCAGACCGGGCGCATTCACACCTCCTATTCTTTGGCCGCGACAACGACCGGGCGCTTATCATCGTCAGATCCGAATTTGCAAAATATTCCGATACGCACGGAAGACGGGCGGCGCATCCGCACCGCCTTTATCGCAAGCGACGGCAATCAGCTGGTCAGCGCCGATTACAGCCAGATTGAATTGCGCGTATTGGCGCATATGGCCGATATTGAGGCGCTGAAAAACGCCTTTTTGAACGGCGATGATATTCACGCCATGACCGCGTCTGAAATGTTCAATGTGCCGATGGCCGAGATGACGGCGGAAGTGCGGCGCCGCGCCAAAGCAATTAATTTCGGCATTATTTACGGCATTTCCGCCTTCGGGCTGGCCAATCAGCTCGGCATTTCGCGCGGCGAAGCGGGCGATTACATCAAAGCCTATTTTGAGAAATTTCCCGGCATTAGAGATTATATGGAGCATGTGAAGGCGGAAGCGAAAGCGCAAGGCTATGTCACCACATTATTCGGGCGCAAAGTGCATGTGCCGGAAATCAACGCCAAAATTCCGGCCCGCAAAGCCTTTGCCGAGCGTGCCGCCATTAATGCGCCGATACAGGGCACGGCGGCCGATATTATCCGCCGCGCCATGGTGCAAATGCCCGCCGCACTCGACAAAGCCAAGCTGAAAGACGCCAAAATGCTGTTGCAAGTGCATGATGAATTAATCTTTGAAGCGCCGCAAAAAGACTGCGATGCCCTCATCAAAACCGTCAAATCGACCATGGAAAGCGCCTGCGCGCCGCGTTTGAGCCTGTCCGTACCACTTTTGGTTGATGCGCAAGCGGCAAATAATTGGGAAGAGGCTCATTAATAGTATTAATATATTTTATTAGTAATATTATTTGTAAATATTTCCCTGATTATAGAGAATAATGGAAAAAGGCGGGGTTAAAACCCCGCCTTGAATTCAAATCTCGTTTGATTGTGAGACTGTTTCGCCCGTCATATACGCTTCGCTTGCTGACGGGCTACACAGGGACAAGGCGTGTCGGGCTTGCCTAAAGGCAAGCGGACGCTTTTAGTCATTCAGCAGCCACTACTCAGCAGCAAGAGCCGCCGCTTTCACATTATCGTCCACATGCTCGATAAATTTGGCGAAATTCTCGACAAACATGGCGACCAGCTTACCGGCTTGCGCATCGTAAGCCGCTTTATCGGCCCATGTGTCGCGCGGATTGAGGATTGACCCATCCACACCCGGCACGGCGACCGGCACATCAAAGCCGAAATTATCGTCGGTGCGGAACTCGACATTGTTCAAGCTGCCGTCCAAAGCGGCCGACAAAAGCGCGCGCGTCTCTTTAATCGGCATGCGATTGCCGACGCCGTAAGAGCCGCCGGTCCAACCGGTATTGACGAGCCAGCATTTGGCATCATGCTCAGCGATGAGGTCGCGCAGCAAATTGCCATATTCTGACGGGTGGCGCGGCATGAAAGGCGCGCCGAAACAGGTCGAGAAGGTCGCCTCCGGCTCGGTCACGCCTTTTTCCGTGCCCGCCACTTTGGCGGTATAGCCCGACAAAAAGTGATACATGGCTTGGCTCGGGGTCAGGCGCGAAATGGGTGGCAAGACACCAAATGCATCAGCTGTCAGCATGATAATGCTTTTCGGATGGCCGGCCGTGCCGGTTGCCGAGGCATTGGGAATGAATGAGAGCGGATAAGCACCACGCGAATTTTCGGCCAGCGAATTATCGTCAAAATCAAGCTCGCGTGTGACCGGATCCATGACGACATTTTCCAACACCGTGCCGAAGCGCTTGGTGGTGGCAAAAATTTCCGGCTCGGCTTCTTCCGACAGATTGATCATTTTGGCGTAACAGCCGCCTTCAAAATTGAACACGCCATTTTCCGACCAGCCATGCTCATCATCGCCGACCAATTCGCGATTGGGGTCAGCCGACAGCGTGGTTTTACCTGTGCCGCTCAGGCCAAAGAAAACCGCGCTATCACCATCCGGCCCGACATTGACCGAGCAATGCATCGGCATGACGCGCTTGGGCGGCAAAGTATAATTGAGCATGGAGAAAACCGATTTTTTGGTCTCACCCGCATAAGACGTGCCGCAAATCAGCACGATTTTCTTGTCAAAATTGACCGCAATCATGGTCTCCGAACGGCTGCCATGGCGCGCCGTATCGGCCTTGAAACCGGGGAAATTCATAATCATGAATTCAGGGTCAAAGCCTTCCAATTCATCTTCCTGCGGCTCGATGAGCAGGTTTTGGATAAACAAGGAATGCCAGGCCAGTTCGGTGACCACGCGGGTCGCCAAGCGATGGGTCTTATCGGCCCCGCCAAACAAATCTTGCACCAGCAATTCCTTGCCTTCGGCATAGGCCAACATGTCTTCATGCAGCGCCTCAAATTGCTCGGCAGTCATGGATTTATTATTGTCCCACCAAATATTGTCTTCTGTGGTGGCGTCGCGAACGATAAATTTATCTTGCGCCGAGCGCCCCGTATGGGCACCGGTTTTTACCAAAAGCGGGCCGCTGGCAGCAATTTCACCTTCGCCGCGCGCCAATGCCATTTCATAAATTTCAGAGGGGCGCAAATTCCAATAAATGGCGGCGGCTTTGCCCAAGCCTTGTTGGTCAACGCCGTTTGAACTCATGTGAAAACCACTTTGCTGCATGATTGCATGTCTCCCGATTTGCATTTTTACTCGCGCTAACGCAAGAACCATCTGCCTGTTTTATATGCGACTGCTTCTTGCAGCGCAAGGCTGAGCAGGCTGATTTGGCCGATTTGCGCCGCAAGTCTGCCACAATTTTGTTGATGGTTAAAAAGCGCTTTGCCTGCCGCGCCAAACGGTGCGTAAAACGCTTTCTTAGGGGTCACGAAATGCCTAAACTCTCAAATGTCAGGCGATGAAGGGAAAGCCCATGCCGCAAATTATTTTGGTCGATGATGATGCCAATATTCTCGCTTCCGTGCGCATGGCGCTGGAAGCCGAAGGCTTTGGCGTGCGCAGCTTTACCGATGGTGAAAGCGCGCTGGAAGGGCTTCAGCACATGCCCGCCGATATCGGCATTTTCGACATTAAAATGCCGCGCATGGACGGGCTGGAATTACTCCGAAAACTGCGCCAAACCAGCCAAATGCCTGTGGTTTTCCTCACCTCTAAGGATGATGAAATCGACGAAGTCTTCGGCCTCAAAATGGGTGCCGATGATTATATTACCAAGCCGTTTTCGCAACGTCTTTTGATCGAGCGCATCCGCGCGGTTTTGCGCCGCACCAAGGCGCGCAATGAACGCGTCGCCATGAGCGATAAAAAACATAATGCTAATGAAGACGACCATGTCATGGTGCGTGGGCGCCTGACTTTGGATGGCGAGCGCCATGATTGCCTGTGGCAAGGCGCCGAGGTGGCCCTGACGGTCACTGAATTTATGATTCTCGATGCTTTAGCACGCCGCCCGGGTGTCGTGAAAAGTCGCGACCAGCTCATGGACGCCGCTTATGACGATCAAATCTATGTCGACGACCGCACCATTGACAGCCACATCAAACGCTTGCGTCGCAAATTTCGTCAAGTCGACAAAAATTTCGATGCCATAGAGACGCTTTATGGCGTCGGCTATAAGTTTAAAGAAGTCAGTTAAATGGCCGAAAGTGACGCGCGTAATATTATTCGCCCGACCATATGGCGGTCGCTGATTGCGCGCCTTATCGGTCTTAATATGTTGGGGCTTTTAGTGCTGGTCGGCGGCTTTTTCATGTTTCAAGAAAGCCGGCAACTTTTGACCAATGCCTATCGGCAAAGTTTGGAAACGCAAGCCAATCTGATAGCCGGGGCGCTGGCTCCGACAGCGCAAGCCGATAATCCGTTTCAATTTTTTGAACCCTCCATCATGAACCGCCTGCTGCAAAATGGTGGTCGCTCCGATTGGCAATTGCGCGATGCGGAAGCGATTTTGGCGCGCGCCCGCCTGGTTTCCGATTCGCGGCTTCGGCTTTATGCGCGCAATGGACGGTTGGTTTTGGACAGCGCGCATATGGACCGCTCGGCGCGGGTCATTGCCAAATCGCTGCCGCCCATGCCCGATAGCGACACCATGCCGGGCTTTATGCAAGGGGTGATGAAATCCATTAGCGCGCTATGGCGCGACCCGACACCGCTTTTGAGCGAGTTAAATGCGGCGGACGGATTGCGCCTGACGGAAGTAGCGCGCGCGCTGCGTGGGCAAGCGGCCAGTGGGCAACGCCAATCGGAAGAAGGCGGCGATATTTTGACCGTTGCCGTGCCGGTGCAAGGCTATCGCGCCATTGTCGGCGCGCTGATGGTCTCGACCCGACCGGGCGAAATTGATGCACTATTGGCTGAAGAAAGGCGCTTGATTTTGCAGCTCTCTGCCATTGCGCTGGCCGTCAATATCATCACCTCACTTTTATTGGTCGCAAATCTGGTTGTGCCGGTGCGCCGCCTCGCCGCCGCCATGCGCGGCTTTGGCAATACTTCACCAAGCTTGCCCGGGCTTGAGACAATTCCCGATTTATCGCATCGCCGCGATGAGATTGCCGAATTGTCAGGCGCCTTGCGCGATATGACCGAACGGCTTTTGGCGCGCATAAATGTGATTGACCGCTTTGCCGCTGACGTTGCCCATGAGTTGAAAAACCCGCTCACCTCGCTGCACAGTGCGGTGCAAAGCCTTGATGGCTCGCAAGATGACGACCGCGCCCAGCTTATGGGCATTATTCACAATGACATTAATCGCCTGAACCGACTGATTTCGGACATTTCAAAAGCCACGCGGCTTGATGCCGAGCTTAATTTGGAACCCAGCGAAAAATTTGACTTAAGCGCCTTGGCCGAGGAATTATCGGGCGCTTTGGCGCAAGGCTTTGAAAGCGAACGCAAAGTGGTTTTGGTGGCGCGCACCGATATGGCGTGTCCGGTTTTGGGACAAAAGCCGCGTATTGCGCAAATCATCGACAATCTTTTGACCAATGCGGTTTCTTTCACGCCATCGGGCGGACGGGTTTTCTTGACCACCCAGCAGCGCGACGGTGAGGCACTTTTATTGATTGCCGATGAGGGGCCGGGCCTTGCGGCCGACACGCAGGAGAAAATTTTTGAGCGGTTTTATACCGATCGCAGCGCGCAACCGGCACGCGACAAGGCGCATGGGGCGAGCTTGGGTCATTCCGGCTTGGGGCTTTCGATTTCACGGCAAATTGCGCGTGCGCATGGCGGCGATTTGATTGCCGATAATCGCCCCGACGGCACCGGGGCCTATTTCACCCTCAGCCTGCCTTTGGCCGAGACACCGGCCAAGCGCAAGCGCGCCAAAGAGGTTGAAAAAAACCCAAATGACGGGTGAACGCTTGCATGCCAGCGCGGTTAAGCTGCACGCAGGCGGCGTGCTGCTGCTGGGCGCATCGGGCAGCGGCAAATCGAGCCTTGCCGTGCACTTAATCGACCATTATGGCGGGCAATTAATTGCCGATGACCGCGTCTGTTTGACGGTGAATGACACGCGCTTACACGCCGCACCGCCGGACAATCTGGCCGGGGTGCTGGAATTGCGCGGGCTCGGCATCATCACCATGCCGCATCAAAATGCCGTGATTGATTTGGCGGTTGAACTGGTCGCACGCGCGCGCGTGCCGCGTCTGGCGGAGGCCGATAGCTTTACCCATCAGGGCATTCAAATCCCGCTCATCCGCCTGCATGGCCATGATGCGGCCAGCGCCGCCACCATTGCGCGCGCCCTCGCGCTTTTGCCGACAAACGGATTTTCACCCGATGGGATTTATCGCTGAGCCGTGGCTGGCGTCTTGATTGCCCATGGAAACTCTTGCAAACTGAAGCGGCACAAAGGAGATGCATATGATCGGAATGGTTTTGGTCACCCATGGCGCTTTGGCCGATGAATTTCGTGCCGCGCTGGAACATGTGGTCGGGGCGCAGGAAAATATGGCCAGCATATGCATTGGCGCTGATGATAATATGGAAAAACGCCGACAAGATATTGTCGATGCCATTGGCACGGTCGATAATGGTGCCGGGGTCGTCTTATTGACCGATATGTTTGGCGGCACGCCATCCAATTTGGCCATTTCTCTTTTGGAAAAAAACCGCGTTGAAGTGATTGCCGGCATCAATCTGCCCATGCTGATTAAATTGGCCTCTATTCGCGAAAGCATGGCTTTGGCTGAGGCGGTTTTGGAGGCCAAACAGGCGGCGCAAAAATATATTTCCGTTGCCAGTGAAGTTCTCGGCGAGGCGTCAGGCGACTGAATGAGCGGCCAATCGGTTACCGCCACACTGACACTCGCCAATCAGCGCGGCTTGCATGCCCGTGCCTCAGCCAAATTCGTGCAATTGGCGGAGCGTTTCGAAGCCTCCATTAGCGTGTCGAAAGATGGCGAGAACGTAAACGCCACTTCGATTATGGGCTTGATGATGCTGGGCGCCGCTTGCGGCACACAAATCATTGTCAGCGCCAGCGGCCGCGATGCCGAAACGGCGATGGCCGCATTGACCGCTTTGGTGGCCGATAAATTCGGCGAAGAATAGCCTCAAAACTATATAAAGAAATCTTTATATCTTGCTTGCTAGGGGCCCGCCAAGCTGCTACAAAGCCGTGAAATTTATGAGGAGGCAGAAATGTCTGAGGATTATAAAGTCGCTGATATGTCGCTGGCCGATTGGGGCGGCAAGGAAATCGCCATTGCCGAAACCGAAATGCCCGGTCTGATGGCATTGCGCGACGAATATGGTAATGACAAGCCGCTCAAAGGCGCGCGCATTACCGGCTGTTTGCATATGACCATTCAAACCGCCGTCTTGATTGAGACATTGACCGCTTTGGGCGCCGAGGTGCGCTGGTCGTCATGCAATATTTTCTCGACCCAAGACCATGCCGCCGCCGCCATTGCCGCCACCGGCGTGCCGGTTTTTGCCTGGAAAGAAGAGACGGAAGAAGAATATTGGTGGTGTGTCGAACAAACCATTAAAGGCCCGGATGGCTGGACGCCGAATATATTGCTCGATGATGGCGGCGATTTGACGACTTTAGCCCATGAGAAATATCCCGAAGTGCTGGATGATTGCGTCGGCGTATCGGAGGAAACCACAACCGGCGTGTTGCGGCTTTATGAAATGGCCAAGGAAGGCACGCTGAAAATTCCGGCGATTAACGTCAATGACAGCGTTACCAAATCGAAATTCGACAATCTTTATGGCTGCCGCGAAAGCTTGGTCGATGGCGTCAAACGCGCCACTGATGTAATGATGGCCGGTAAAATTGCCGTGGTCTGCGGCTATGGCGATGTCGGCAAAGGCTCGGCAGAAAGCCTGCGCTCGCAAGGCGCGCGCGTCATGGTTACCGAAGTTGACCCGATTTGCGCCCTGCAAGCGGCGATGGAGGGCTATGAAGTCACCACAATGGAAGACGCCGCGCCGATGGCTGATATTTTCATCACTGCCACCGGCAATAAGGATATTATTACGCTCGACCATATGCGCGCCATGAAAGACCGCGCCATTGTCGGCAATATTGGCCATTTTGACAGCGAGATTCAGGTCGCCGCTTTGAAAAATATGGCTTGGCACAATGTCAAACCGCAAGTCGATGAAATCGAATTTCCCGACGGCAAACGGATTATTTTGCTGGCCGAAGGCCGCCTGCTCAATTTGGGCTGCGCCACCGGCCATCCAAGCTTTGTCATGAGCGCCAGCTTTACCAATCAGGTTTTGGCGCAAATCGAACTGTGGCAGAACGGAGATAATTATGACCGCCAGGTCTATGTGCTGCCCAAACATTTGGACGAAAAAGTAGCGCGCCTGCACCTCGCCAAGCTCGGTGCCAAGCTCACTGAATTGTCGACCGACCAAGCCGATTATTTGGGTATTGCCCAAGCCGGACCTTATAAGCCGGAGCATTATCGCTACTAGCTTGCCGAAACCCTATCGGCTTCGTAAAAGCAGATATGGCGGAGAAAAGCTTTACCTATGACAGTGTCGATGAGGCGGCCAGTGCACGCGTGGCGGGCTGGCTGGCCGCAGCGCTTGATGGGCCATGTTTGATTTTTCTGCATGGTGATTTGGGGGTCGGCAAAACCGCCTTTGCGCGCGGGTTTATTCGCACCATTTGCGGCCAAGCCATGCAAGTGCCGAGCCCCAGCTTTGCCCTTGTGCAGCCCTATGACGCGACGCTGCCGATTTGGCACGCCGATCTCTATCGTCTCACTGAGCCAGAGGAAATTGATGAATTAGGGCTCTTGGAAGCCTTGGACGACAATATATGTCTGATCGAATGGCCGCAAAACGGCGCCGATGTGCTGCCCGAGGCCGATATTCATGTGACGCTTGATATGGCGGCGCATGGCCGCCACATCACCATTCAAGCCGATGAAACAATTTGCGCCGCATTGAGCAAATCTGCACAGCGCGATGCCGCTTTGAGCGCCTTTCTGTCAGCCACGGATTGGCATGATGCGGCCCGCCTGCCTTTGGCGGGTGACGCTTCGACACGGCGCTATGAGCGCCTCATCAAGGCGGGCGCCGATGGACATGCCGAGAGCGCCGTGCTGATGGATTGGCAAGCCATGCCTGACGGGCCGGCGGTTTATGACGGCAAGCCCTATAGTCAAATTGCCCATTTGGCCGAAGCCATGCCACGCTTTGCCGATATGGTGAACTGGCTGCGCGCCATCGGGCTGGCCGCACCGACCCTTTATGCCTGCGACCGAGCGCAAGGCTTTGCGCTGTTGCAGGATTTTGGCGACCGCCATTTAGCCGCCCCGCTGGCCGATGAAACGCCTGAGCGTGCGGTGTTTTATTATGAAGCGATAGAAAACCTGCTGCATCTGCACGCCCATGCGCCGCCGAATTTTCTGTCCGCCTATGATGGCGGCGTGCAGGCCGTGGAAGCCTCGCTGTTCACCGATTGGTTTTTGCCCTGGCGCGGCATTGAGATTGACGCAGCAGCGCAAAAGGAATGGCACGACATATGGTGCCGCCTCGGCGATACATTGATGAAAACCTATAAGGTCACCGTGTTGCGCGATTATCATTCGGTCAATCTGATTTGGCGCGATAAGGCACAGGCCAAACAACGAATCGGCCTGATTGACGTGCAAGACGCGCTGAAAGGCCATGCCGCCTATGATGTCGCTTCGCTTGTCTGCGATGCGCGCATAAATGTCAGCGCGGCGCATCAAGAAACCATGCTGGCGCATTATCTGGATAAGCGATTTGGCGATGACGCAGCAGCGCGCCGGGCTTTCACCGATGCTTTTGCCATTGCTTGTGTGCAGCGCAATTTGAAGATTGCCGGTATTTTCATCCGCCTTTCTGAACGCGACGGCAAACCCGCCTATCTGGCGCATCTGCCGCGCATTATCGGCTATTTGAAAACATATTTGGACGCCCCGGTTTTGCAGCCCGTGGCCACTTGGCTGGCGCAATATGCGCCACACGCGCTGGAGCTTGAGCATGATTAAAAGCGCGATGATTTTGGCCGCCGGCAAAGGCACACGCATGCAAGCGCAAGCCGCGGATCCGCCCAAACCGCTGACCGAGATTGCCGGTCAAAGCCTTCTCATGCGTATGGTGATGCGGCTTGAACAATCGGGCATTGAAAAAATCATCATGAATCTGCACCACAAGGCTGATGTCATTGAGCGCGCTATGGCGGCCTATGCAGGGTCTTGCGAGATTGTGTTTTCCGATGAGCGCGCCGCTTTATTGGAGACCGGCGGCGGCGTCAAAAAAGCCCTGCCGCTTTTGGGCGATGCGCCGTTTCTGGTCGCCAATTGCGATGTTTTATGGCACGAAGCCGACCATGCCAATCATGCGCTGACCCAAATCAAGCAAAATTTTGACGCCGCCAAAATGGACGCGCTTTTACTGTTGAGCGATAGGGTGCGCGCCAGCGGCTATGACGGTCAAGGTGATTATATGATCGATGACGATAGCCGTTTGACGCGGCGGCAAGATGAAACTGGGGCGCGTATTTTTGCCGGTGTGCAAATTCTCACACCCGCCCTGTTTGACGGCACACCCGATGGGGCGTTTTCCTTAAATGCGATTTACGATGCCGCGCAGGCGCAAAATCGGCTGTTCGGGCATGTGCTGGACGGCTATTGGATGCATGTCGGCACACCGGCCGGGCGCGCTGCCGCAGAAGCTTATCTGGCCGCGCAATAAATCCACAGTTTATGAGCCGACACCGCCATCGTGCTATAATGGTGCATGAGCCAAACTCGCACTGATTCTGAGGGTGCCGAAAAACACCAAGCCGACGCGCCGCATATTTACAATATTGCAGCCGGTCAGCCGTTTTTGCCCAAGCTGGCTGCCGCGCTTCTCGACGATACGCATCGCCATGCATTATTCGGTGCCTGCCGGCTTGAAGAAGTCCGGGTTTTGCTGCCGACGCGGCGCGCCGCGCGCATGCTGGCCGGCGCATTATTGGCGCAAGCGGAAAAAGCCGGACGCCATGCCCTATTGCTGCCGCGCATTGATACGTTGGGCGATCTTGATGAAGAGCTGCCTGATACGCTGACCGCCGCCATGCCGGAAGATGATTTGCCGCCGGCCATTGATAAAATGGCGCGGCATTTTCATTTGCTGCCATTGGTTGAAGCATGGGCGCGTGAGGGGGGGCTGGGTCGCCTTGATGATAATGGCGCCGCACCGCTCAATGCAGTGAAATTATCGGCGCTGGTGCATGATTTGGAGCGTTTTCTTGACGAGACGCAAAATGAACAGGCACGGCTTGACCGGCTTGATGAGTTGGCCCCGGAAAGCTTGGCCGAAAATTGGCAACATATTGTCTCCTTGCTGAATATTGTTTTGCGCTTCTGGCCGGCACAATTGGATGAGCTCGGCAAAATGGACCCGACCGCGCGGCGCAATGCGCTGCTGGAAAGGCGGCGCAAAAAATGGCAGGACAGAAGCGTCGAGCGGCCGATTATCGCCGCCGGTTCGACCGGCTCCATTCGCGCCACGGCCGATTTGCTGGCGGTGATTGCGCATATGCCGCGCGGTGCCGTGGTATTGCCGGGCTTGGATGAAGCGGCCAATGATGATTTATGGCGGGCCATCGCCAAAGATGAGGTGCATCCGCAATATGCGCTGGCGCAATTGCTCGACCATATGGGCGTGACACCGCAATCCGTGCGCCGTTTTCCGGGCACGAGCCAAACATCTGCACGCGCCGAACTGATCAATCAAGCCTTGGTGCCGGCGCAAGAAACCGTGCGCTGGATTGACCAAAAACACACCGAAACCGCGCCGCACGGGGCGACGGCCTTTGCCGGCCTGACCTTAATCGAAGCACCTGATATGCGCGCTGAGGCCGGTGCCATTGCCTTGGCCATGCGCCAAGTGCTTGAAGAGCCGGATAAAACGGCGGCCTTGGTAACGCGCGATCGCAATTTGGCGCGCCGGGTGGCGGCAGAGCTAAAACGCTGGGACATAAATATTGACGACTCGGCCGGTCAGCCTTTGGCCAATCTGCCGCGGGCGCGGCTTTTGCGCCTTATTTTACAGGCGCATTTATCACAATTTGCACCGATTGATATGCTGGCCGTGCTCAAACATCCACTGGTTTGCTTGCAGCAAAAACGCATTGTGCATTTGGCGCATGTGCGATTATTGGAAAATGCCGTTCTGCGCGGACCGCGCCCTTTTGGCGGCGTTTCGGGTTTGCACGCCTTGCTCGCCCAGCAGGAAAAAATAGCGGAAGATGACAAACAAGCCATGCGCGATTTATTGAACCGGCTGGAACAGGCTTTTCTGCCTTTCAATGCCCTGCCGAAAGAGGCGCGCATGAGTGATTATCTCACCGCGCTTGTGCATTGCAGCACAGCATTACTGGCAGCGCCGGAGGCCGAGACGGCGGCTGATATATTGTTCAAAAATGACGAAGAGGGGCGCGCTTTAGCCGCCTTGTTTGAGACGCTGCACAGCCATAGCGCCTTGGCGCCGCCCATGACACAGGCGGATTTTCCGGCACTTTTCGATATGTGGCTGATGCGCCAAAATATTCGCCGCCAAGCGCCGGGTCAGCCGCGCCTTTCCATATTGGGGCCGCTTGAAGCGCGCCTCATTCAGGCCGATGTGATGATTTTGGGCGCCCTTAATGAAACCATTTGGCCGCCCATGCCGGAAACCGGCCCGTGGCTGTCGCGCCCGATGCGGGCGCGATTGGGCATGAGCCAACCGGAACGGCAAATCGGTCAGGCGGCGCATGATTTTGTGCAAGCCGCCGGGGCACCGGAAATATATCTGACGCGCGCCAAAAAGCTTGACGGCGCGCCCAGCGTCGCGGCGCGCTGGCTCAGGCGCTTGGAAACTTTCGCCGGTGACATGCCACGGCAAAAAGGCGACAGGCTGATCGGCTGGTGGCAAAGCCTTGACCAAAGCGGCACCGCGCCGCGGCCGGAAGCGGCGCCTCAGCCCTGCCCGCCCATTGCGGCACGCCCGACACAATTATCGGTCACCCAAATTGAGACCTTGCTGCACAATCCCTATGAAATTTACGCCCGCAAAATATTGAATTTGCGCGCCCTTGATGCGGTTGATGCAGCGCCCAATGCGGCCCATCGCGGTATTTTTTTACATGCGCTGATGGAAAAATTCATCGCCGGTGGCCAACATTTATCGGCCCGTGCGGCGCAGGCCTTTATGGCACTGGCCAAACAAGAAGAGGCTTTGCATGGCGGCGGCGCTGCGCTGATGCAGTTTTGGCAGGCGCGCTTACACGCATTGGCAACATGGCTGGCCGATTATGAGGGGCGCCGCGCCGCGCATATTGAGCAAAGCCATGTCGAGCTGAGCGGTCGGTTAAAATTGGGTGATTTTACCCTGACCGCCAAAGCCGACCGTATCGATCAGCTGAAAAACGGCCGCTTTGAGATTATTGATTATAAATCCGGTCAACCGCCGGGTGATAATCGGGTCAAAAATCATTTGGCGCCGCAATTGACCTTGGAAGCGGCGATTTTGCGCGATGGCCAATTTGGCGAAAAAGACGCAAAATTATCGGGCCAAAGCGCGGCGCTGACCTATTTGCGCTTGAGCGGACGCACCCCCGCAGCCGAGCCGAAAAGCCTTGCTGCGGACGATAAGCTGATTGACGGGGCGTTGGATATGCTGCGCCGTCTGGTGGCCGCTTATGACAATGAAGCGCAGCCTTATCTTGTGCATATTCGCCCGCGCCCACGCTTCGGCCTGCGCCATCTCAACGATATGCCGTTTGACCATTTGGCGCGCTGCCCCGAATGGCAAGAGGAGGACGAGCTATGAGCGGCGCGGCCGAGACCACGCAAGCGGCCCTTAACCCGCATGGCTCGGCTTGGGTCGGGGCCAATGCGGGTGCCGGCAAAACCTATATTTTGGTGTCGCGATTGGTGCGCCTTATGTTGGATGGGGTGGCCCCCGAAAAACTGCTTTGCCTGACCTATACACGCGCCGCCGCCGCCGAAATGCAGGGTCGCCTGTTTGACCTATTGGCCGAATGGGCGCTGCTCGACAATGACGCATTATTGGATGCCATCGCGCAGCGCTTGGGCATGACGGCCGACGCCAAAACGCTGGCCGCAGCGCGCGTCTTATTTGCCCGCGCTTTGGAGACGCCGGGCGGATTGCGGGTGCAAACCATTCACAGCTTTTGCGAAAGCCTGCTGAAACGCTTTCCATTAGAGGCCGGCCTGTCGCCGCATTTTGACCTGATGGATGAGCAAGATGCGCAAAATTTACAGACCGGGCTGATTGCCGATTTGCTGCTGCGCGACCAAAACCCGACCCGGGCTGCAGCCATGGCGACGCTGACCCGGGCATTGGCGGAAAATGACATTATGGCGCTGGGGCGGCAAATATTGGCGCGGCGTGAATATTTTGACCGCCACCGAGCCGCCGCAAATTTACACGAATTGGCCAAGGCCATGCAGCTTGATGCTGTGCGTGAAAGCCAGGGTGAATTGCCGCAAGCGGCTATTTTATTGGCCGCGGCGGGGGCAGAATTTGTCGCCACGGCGCGCGCCGCGCTGCCTTGGTATGAGAGCGGCGGTGCCAATGATAAAAAGCAGGCCCAACGCCTCGAAAACTGGTTGGCGGTTTTTGAAAAAGCCGAACAGGGCGACGGCGAAACCGCCTGGCTGTATTTACGCGAGGTGTTTTTCACCGATAAGGGCGGCGCGCGCAAAAGCCTTTATACAAAAGCGCTGGCCGCGCAAAACCCGCGACTGGCCGAGGCCATGGACGCGGCGGCAATGGCTATGGCGCAGCTTGATGAAAAGCTGAAAGCACTGGCCAATTACCGCCTGACGGCGGCGCTTTATGATTTTGCCGACGCCCTATTGAGCGGCTATGCGGCGGAGAAAAACCGCCGTGGCGTGCTCGATTATGACGATTTGGTGGCGATGACGGACCGTATGCTGAGCGGCCATGGCGCAGCGCAATGGGTGTTGTTCAAAATCGATAATGGTCTCGACCATATTTTGGTCGATGAGGCGCAAGATACCAGCCCGGCGCAATGGCGCGTCATCACCGCATTGGCCGATGCGTTTTTTGACGATGCCGGTCTGTCGGGTGGCGAAGCACGGCCGCGCACAATATTTGCCGTTGGCGATGAAAAACAATCCATCTTCAGCTTTCAAGGCGCTGACCCGAGCGGCTTTGAGCGCCAGCGCCGTTATTTTGAGGCGGCCATCTCCGCCATTGGCGGACAATTCGCCTATGTCCCCATGACCTTGTCTTGGCGCTCGGCGCCGCAAATTTTGAAAGCCGTCGATTTGGTTTTTGCCGATGAAAAGCACCGCCACGGCGTGACCGCAGGCAATCGGGAAATGCACCATATTGCCGAGCGCGCGAAAGCCATCGGTCATGTTGAAATATGGCCCGCGCTTGAAACCCCGCGTGAAGAAGATGTATCGGCGGCATGGCAAATTCCTGAAGCCGGACAATCGGGTGGTCGCCGCAAATTGGCGCAAATCATTGCCGACAAAATCAGCGCACTTTTGCAAGATGAAACGCAAAACATAAAACCCGGCGATATTTTGGTTTTGGTGCGCAAACGCGATGGCTTTGTGCCGGAGTTGAGCCGTGCATTGAAACGCCGCTCTATTGACGTCGCCGGCGCCGACCGCATGGTGCTGCTGCAGCAATTGGCGGTCGCCGATATGCTGGCCGCTTTGGATGTTGCGCTCAATCCGACCGATGATATGGCGGTGGCTATATTTCTGCGCAGCCCGCTTGGCGGGCTTGATGAAGACGCGCTCTTCGCGCTGGCGCATGGCCGCAAAGCAAGCTTGTTCGCCGCTTTGCAACAAGCCGCCGAAACCGGCAAGGATGCCGCGATAAAAGCCGCTTTTGAACGCCTTGGCTGGCTCCTGCGCCAGTGCGATTTTCTCTCACCCTATGACTTGCTGGCGCAATTTTTGGGGGCGCAAGGGGGGCATGAATTATTGAGCCGTCGCTTGGGGCCGGAGATTGACGACCCGTTAAGTGAATTGCTGCGCTTGGCCTTGGCCTATGAAGCGCGGAACCCGGCCAGCCTGCAAGGCTTTGTTCATTGGTTGCGACAAGGCAGTCAGGACATTAAGCGCGATATGGAAGCGGGCGGCGGTGCCGTGCGCATTATGACCGTGCATGGTGCCAAAGGACTGGAAGCGCCGATTGTGTTTCTGCCCGATACATGCCGCGCTGCCGATGGCGGCGCGAATGCCGACCGCGTGCAATTTACCGATATGGCAGGCAGTGAAAATGTGCCGCTATGGCGCGCCAGCGCCGCGTTGCGTGATCGCCATAATGCGGCGCAAGCCGAAGCGGCGCGCCAAGCCGCCCTGCAGGAAGAAAAGCGGCTTTTATATGTTGCCATGACGCGCGCGCGCGACCGGCTTTATATTGGCGGTTGGCTGCCAAAAGGTCGCCAGCACCCGCCCGAGGATAGCTGGTATGCCCTATTGAGCGAGACATTGGACATCACCGCGCGTGAGGATTTGGCCGCCGGTGAAATGGCCTTGCAAAAATCAGCTGATGACGTGCTGCTTGAAACGGCGCATGCGCCATTACCCGTCGCGCCAAATTGGGTGCATGACAAACCGAGCGATATGCCGGAGATGTCGGATTTTTTCGGCAATAAAATTTTTTCCCCGTCCGGCCTCGCCGATCGCGGTGACGGTTTGGCCGGTCGTGGTTTGGATGATGAGGGTTTGCGCATGGCTGCCGAACGCGGCCGCATCATTCACAAATTATTGGAAATTCTGCCGCATTATGAGCTGGCGCGCCGCCACGCCGCCGCGCAAGCCTATCTGACGCATCATTTGGGGGCGCTTGATGAGGCTTTATTGGCTCAAATTATGGCGCTTTTGAATGATGCAGAACTGGTCCCTTTATTTTCCGATGCAGCTTTGGCGGAAGCGCCGATTGGCGGTTTTTTGACGCGCCATGACGGCTCACGGCTGGCCTTATCGGGGCAAATCGACCGATTGGTGGAAACCGAAAGCGCCGTTTTATTGGTCGATTTCAAAACCGGCACCCCGCCGGAAAGTACAAATGGCGGCGCCTATCTGCCGCAAATGGCCGCCTATCGCGCGCTGATGCAAGCGGCCCAAAAAACCGATAGGCAAACCGACAAGCCGGTCAAATGTGCCCTCATATGGACGCAAACCGGCCGCATTGACTGGCTCGACGAAAAACGGCTTGATAAGGTTTTGGCCGATATATTGGGCGGCACGCGCCCCCTTGAGAATCAATAATGGCGCGCTTACATTAGGGGAAAGCGCTGAAGGAGAAGAAAATGAGTGTGTCGCATATTAAAGATGATGAGTTCGAGCAAGCCGTTTTGAATGCTGATGGCCCGGTTCTGGTTGATTTTTGGGCTGAATGGTGCGGCCCGTGCAAGCAAATTGCCCCCGCCTTGGATGAATTATCCGATGAATATGACGGCAAAATTTCCATCATCAAAATCAATATTGATGAAAATCCCGAAGCGCCGACCACTTATGGCGTGCGCTCCATTCCGACCATGATGATTTTCCAAGACGGTCAAGCGGCCGCTACCAAAGTCGGCGCGGCACCGAAAAGCGACATTAAAAGCTGGATTGACGAGAGCCTTTAGACCGGCTCAGCCATGGTCGCGCAACACGTCTCCGGCCAGATAGAGCGAGCCGGCGATGATAATCAACGCCGTCTCATCATCAATCGCTGATATAGCGGCGGCCGGATTGTCATAAGCGGCGGCCGGCAAACCGACCTCCTGCGCTGCTGCGGCCAAATCGGCGGGCGATAAAGCATTGTCATTACCGTGTATCGGCACGGCGTGAATATGCATGTGCCGATCTGAAATGCCGGCCTGTAAAGCGGCCAAATAGGCGTCATGCGCTTTACTGGCCAGCATAGCGATAATCACATGCACCGGACGCGCCTCTTGCGCCATAATCCAAGCGGCCAGCATATGCGCCGCCGCTTCATTGTGACCGCCATCGAGATAAAGCGTGGCTTCGGGCAAGCGTGCCGACAGGGCCGTCACCATTGGCCCCTTGGTCAATCTCTGCAAGCGCGCGGGCCAGCGCACGGTTTGCAAACCGGTTGCCATGGCTATTTCATCGACGCGCAAATAATCGGCGCAAGCCAGAGCCAGCGCCGCATTGTCAATCTGATGCTGCCCCGGCAAGGCCGGCAAGGGTAGGGCATGAGCCATATCATGAACGGCAAATTGCAGGGTCTGAGCCGATGCGCGCGCCGTGAAATCGCGCCCCGCCAGCTTAACCGGCACACCACGCCGCGCCGCAAGCGCCAATAGAAATTCTTCCACTTGGCTTTCTTGTGCCGCCAGCATGAGCGGCACGCCCGGCTTCATAATGCCGGCTTTTTCCTCGGCAATCGACAATAGCGTATCGCCGAGAAATTCCTGATGGTCGAAACTGATCGGCGTAATGGCCGTGCATTTGGGTGTCACCACATTGGTCGCGTCCAAACGCCCGCCCAGCCCCACTTCAAGAATAAGATAATCGGCCGGATGCTCGGCAAAGGCCAGAAAGGCGGCCGCTGTCGTGACTTCAAAAAACGTAATCGGGCGGTCTTGATTGGCCGCTTCAACGCGCCCCAGCACTTCTTCCAAAAGCGGTTCGGCAATCGCTTCACCGCTCAAAATAATTCGTTCGTGAAAGCGCGTCAGATGCGGCGAGTGATAAGCATGGACGCGGTGGCCTTGCGCTTCCAATATGGCGCGCAGCATGGCCGCGGTCGAGCCTTTGCCATTGGTGCCGGCAATATGGATAATGGGGGGACATTTATCTTGCGGATGGTCAAGCGCCGCCAAGAGCCGCCACATGCGGTCGAGCGATAAATCAATCAGCCTTGGGTGCAAGGCCAAAAGGCGCTCAAGCAGAAGGTCTGAACCGCTTGCCGACACGAATGGCGCTATGCGCCGGCGCTTTCGGGGGCGCGGCCACCGGTCAGCAAATCAATGAGCCGTGCCAAAGTGGCCGGCATATCATGGCGATGCACCACCATATCGACCATGCCATGCTCGAGTAAATATTCGGCGCGCTGAAAGCCCTCAGGCAATTTTTCCTTAATCGTATCTTGAATGACGCGCGGCCCGGCAAAGCCGATAAGCGCGCCCGGTTCAGCAATATGAACATCACCCAACATGCCGTAAGAGGCGGTTACCCCGCCGGTTGTCGGATCGGTAAGCACAACAATATAGGGCAGACCGCGCTCGCGCAATTGCTGCACAATCACCGTGGTGCGCGGCATTTGCATGAGCGATAAAATACCTTCCTGCATGCGCGCACCGCCGGCTGCCGCGACCATGATAAGCGGCGCATGATGGGCGAGTGCCGCTTCACCGGCGGCAACCACCGCCTCGCCGGCGGCCATACCCAAAGAGCCGCCCATAAAGGCAAAATCTTGCACGGCGATAATGGCCCGCCGACCGCCCAAATCACCCTTGGCGACTTTCACCGCATCCTTATCGCCGCTTTTGGCGCGCGCTTCTTTTAAACGCTCGGCATATTTTTTCTGGTCTTTGAATTTCAACGGGTCATGCGCCACATCGGGCAAATCAAGCAGTTCATATTCGCCCTTATCAAACAAAGCTTGAAAGCGCGCTGTCGCCCCAATGCGCATATGATGGTCGCAGCCCGGGCACACTTTTTGAAGGTTTTCCAAATCGCGATGAAAAATCATCTCGCCGCATTTCTTGCACGCCTCCCATAAATTATCGGGCGTATCATCATGCTCGCGAAACACGCTTGGAAAGCGCGGACGGACGAAATTTTTAATCCAATTCACAGCCTGCCTCCATATTGCATCAAGACCATAGGCAAATCAGCTATTTCTTGTTTACACCCTCGGCCAGCGCGCTGGCAAGCGCCAGAACCTGTTTTACCGTATCGGCGCGGTTTTCTGCCGTTTCGGCAATCACATCAACCAAGGCCGAGCCAACTACAACGCCATCGGAACTGGCCGCCAAAGCGGCGGCTTGTTCAGGCGTGCGAATACCGAAACCGACACAGACCGGCAGTTGGGTTTGTTGTTTTATGCGCGCAATATTATCGGCCACGGCCTGTTGCTGCGGCGCGGCGGCGCCGGTAATGCCGGTAATGGAGACGTAATAGACAAAACCCGATGTATTGTTCAACACATGCGGCAGACGCTTATCATCTGTTGTCGGCGTGGCGAGGCGAATAAAATTAAGTCCGGCCTGCATGGCGGGGAGACATAATTCACCGTCTTCCTCGGCCGGCAAATCGACAATAATCAAACCGTCAACCCCAACCTGTTTGGCCTCGGCAATGAATTTATCAACGCCATAATGATAAATCGGATTGTAATAACCCATCAGCACAATCGGTGTGGTGTCATTTTCGGCGCGGAAATCAGCGACCATATTTAAAGTGCCCTGAAGCGTTTGACCGGCTGCCAAAGCGCGTTGCGACGCGGCCTGAATGGCCGGCCCATCGGCCATCGGGTCGGTAAAGGGCATGCCCAATTCAATAATATCGGCACCTGCCGCCGGCAGACCGGCAAGGATCTCGGCAGACATCTGCACATCCGGATCGCCCGCCGTGATGAAGGCAATAAAGGCCTTGCGGTTCCGGCTTTGCAAATCGGCAAATAAATCGTCAATACGGCTCATATCAAAGCGTCACATTCAAATGGTCGGCCACGGCAAACACATCCTTATCGCCGCGTCCGCACATATTCATCACCAATAAATGCTCGGGCGGCAAATCACCGGCAATTTTACCGACATGCGCCAGTGCATGGCTCGGTTCCAAAGCCGGAATAATACCTTCCAAGCGGGTGATCAATTGGAACGCTTCCAAGGCTTCCGCATCGGTGGCCGAGACATAATTGACGCGGCCCGTATCACGCAAATAAGCATGTTCGGGGCCAATGCCCGGATAATCAAGCCCGGCCGAAATGGAATGGCCTTCAATGATTTGCCCGTCATCATCTTGCAAAAGATAGGTGCGATTGCCATGCAATATGCCGGGCGCGCCGCCGGCCAATGAGGCGGCATGGTCGGGCGTATCAAGCCCGAAACCGCCGGCTTCGACACCGATAATAGTGACCTCGCGATCGTCCAAAAACGGGTGAAACAGACCCATGGCATTGGAGCCGCCACCGATACAGGCAATCAGCGTATCTGGTAAACGCCCTTCGCGCTCTTGCATTTGCTGTTTCGTTTCGCGGCCGATAATCGATTGGAAATCGCGCACCATGGCCGGATAGGGATGCGGGCCGGCCACTGTGCCGATAATGTAAAACGTGTCTTCAACATGGGTCACCCAATCGCGCAAAGCCTCATTCATGGCATCTTTCAGCGTGCCGGCACCCGAAGTGACGGGGCGAATATCAGCCCCCAAAAGCTTCATGCGAAAGACATTAGGCTTTTGCCGTTCAATATCGGTCGCGCCCATGAAAACCGTGCACGGCAGGCCGAAGCGCGCCGCCACTGTGGCCACGGCGACACCGTGTTGACCGGCCCCGGTTTCGGCAATGATGCGGGTTTTGCCCATGCGTTTGGCCAACAATATTTGCCCGAGGCAATTATTGATTTTATGGCTGCCCGTATGGTTCAACTCATCGCGCTTCAAATAAATTTTCGCGCCGCCATAATGTTCTGTCAGGCGCTCAGCAAAATAAAGCGGGCTGGGACGTCCGACATAATGGGTCTGCAAATCCTGCAATTGCGCGGCAAAGCCGTCATCTTGTTTCGCCGCCTCATAAGCCGCTTCCAAATCAAGGATGAGCGGCATCAGCGTTTCGGCAACAAAGCGCCCGCCATAAAGTCCAAACCGACCCTTATCGTCAGGCCCTTCGCGATATGAATTTTCTTGCGCCAACTCGCTACCCCAGATTTTCGCCGCGCGCCGCGGCAATAAACGCTTCCATCAATTGCTCATCTTTCTCACCTGCTGCGCTTTCGACGCCGCTGGCCGTATCGACCATGGGGGCGCCGGTCTCGGCAAGCGCTTGCGCAATATTATGCGCCGTCAAACCGCCGGCCAAAAGATAAGGCTTGGACAGGTCATACGCTTTCAAAGCGGTCCAGTCAAAGGTTTCACCCAGCCCGCCGGTCAATTGCGCCCCTTTAGGCGGTTTGGCATCAAACAAAAACCAATCGGCACAATCGTGATAATCCGCTGCGCGCGCCACACAGGCGGCGCTTTCAACCGGCAGGGCTTTAATGATGGCGGCATGCGAACGGCGTTTAATCTCAGCCACACGCGCCGGCGTTTCATTTCCGTGCAACTGTAAACGGTGCGGACTGACCGCCGCCAAGGCGCGGTCAACCGCATCATCATCAGGGTCGACCAAAAGGGCGACACGATCCATATCGGCACGGCATGCCGCAGCCAAAGCAGCGGCATTATCTTGCGTCACATAACGCGGCGATTTCTCGACGAAATTAAAGCCGACCATATCGACGCCGAGGCGGTTCATCGCTTCAATATCGCCGCGCCGCGTCACCCCGCATATTTTGACCAATGGCGCGCCCATTAATCACCATCCTGCGCCGCCAAATCGGCTTTAATCGCTTGTGCCGCCGCAGCCATATTATCGGCTTCGGTAATGGCGCGGCCAATGACCAATATATCGGCACCGGCACTTTGCGCCTGTTGCGGCGTCATCACCCGTTTCTGGTCATGGGCATCACTGCCGGCGGGGCGAATACCGGGCACAATGAGCTTGAAGTCATCGCCCATTTCGGCGCGCAGCGCATCAGTCTCATGGGCTGAACACACCACCCCTTGCATGCCATTGGTGCGCGCCAATTCGGCCAGTCGCAACACCTGTTCGCGCGGCGTGCCTTTTATGCCCATAGCGTGCAAATCGCTTTCGGCCAGGCTGGTCAAAACCGTTACCGCCAGCATGGTCGGCGCAGCCAAACCGCTATCGCTTGCTTGTGCCGCCGCATCGGCCGCCGCCCGCATCATCGCTGCGCCGCCGCCGCCATGCACGTTTAACAGACGCGGCTCAAGCGGCGCCAGCGCATGCACGGCTTGCGCCACCGTATTGGGAATATCGTGCAATTTTAAATCGAGAAATATCGGCATTTGGGCGTCGGCCAATTTGCGATAGCCAATGGCCCCATGGGCATAAAAATATTCCATGCCGATTTTCAGCCCATCGACCTGCCCGCTTAATTGGCGCGCCATATTTTCTGCCTGGCCGATATCCGGCGTATCAAGGGCGCAATAAATTTCAGCTTGCATCGCTTTTTCCCGCCGCATGGCTTGTTTCACTTTCTTCACCCGATTGCGCGGCCGCCCCATCGAACGGGGCCGAGACAGCGCGCCTGGCCGGCATGTGGCCGGATATGGTCGGCTCATCGCTTTTTGGCTGCGACGCTTTTATCATGCCACGGGCGACAGGCAAAGCGCGTAGCGATTTGTTTTTGCTGAAATAACCCATCACCCAGCCGACCAAAAGACCGAATGAAAAAGCGGCAAATAGGGCGATAAAAAGCGGTGTGGTGAGCGCAGTTTCAGGCGCGGCACGGGTCACGTCCAAAGGGTTGACGGCCAGCGTCACGGTCTGGCGATTGAGCACGGCGAGCGGCAGAAGAACAATCAAAGAAGCGATAAAAACCAGACGGATGGCGAGGTTTTTGGCAAGTTTAGCCGCCGATGTCAGCCATTGCCCGAGCAAGCTTACGAACCGCCATCGCGGTTCATGCGTTCGCGCAAATCTTTTCCGGTTTTGAAAAACGGCGCATGTTTTTTGGCGACGGCGACAGATTCGCCGGTGCGTGGATTGCGTCCAATACGGGCATCACGCTGTTTGACTGAAAATGTGCCAAAACCACGCAATTCTACGCGGTCGCCGCGCCCCATGGCGTCACCGATTTCATCGAGCAATTGATTGACGATGGTTTCGACATCACGCTGGTAGAGATGCGGATAAAGCTCCGCGATTTTGACGATGAGTTCAGACTTAATCATGCACATGCCTCTGAATTTGCTCGCTTAAGCTGCCACTAAGCCCGCCATGCGTCAAGCGTCTGTGTAAGAAATATGTTTGAGACAAAACCGGCCCGCCGGAGCTTTTTGTCCGACAGGCCGGTTGGATTTTATAGCGACGGCCATGCGCCGAAAGCCGACATTTATTTATCGTCGCCTGCTTCCCCTTCTTCGGTGGCTTCTTCAGCCGCTTCCTCAGCACCCGCCTCGGCAGCTTCTTCAGCAACCCCGTCGACCGCCTCTTCAACAGGAGCCGCTTCTTCAGCCACTTCTTCGACCGCTTCTTCAACCACTTCTTCAGCCACTTCTTCGGCCACTTCTTCAACCGGTGCTTCATCGCGGTTCAAGGCAGCGCCGAGAATATCGCCCAGCGATGCGCCACTATCGGAAGAGCCATATTGTTCGACGGCTTCTTTCTCTTCGGCGATTTCCAAGGCTTTGATAGACAGGCCGACACGGCGGTCGCGCTTGTCGAGATTGGTCACCATGGCATCCAATTTATCGCCAATATGGAAACGCTCAGGACGTTGGTCTTGGCGGTCGCGCGACAAATCGGAACGACGGATAAAGGCCGTGACATCGCCATCGCTGACGGAAACTTCCAAGCCACCATCGGTCACTGCGTTCACTTCACATGTCACCGTGTCACCGCGGCGCAAATTGGCAACGCTCTCAAACGGATCGCCATCAAGCTGTTTAATACCAAGGCTGACACGCTCTTTTTCCTGATCGACATCGAGCACCAAAGCTTCCACGCTTTGACCCTTATTATATTGTGCCAAAGCTTCATCACCTGAAGCATTCCAGTCGAGATCGGAAATATGCACCATGCCGTCAATATCATTATCAAGACCGACAAACAGACCGAACTCGGTGATGTTTTTAATCTCGCCTTCAACTTTCGTGCCGACCGGAAATTTCGATGAGAAATCTTCCCATGGATTTTCTATGCATTGTTTCAGGCCAAGCGAAATACGACGCTTCTCGGCATCGACCTCAAGCACCATGACTTCGACTTCTTGGCTGGTTGAGACGATTTTGCCCGGATGCACGTTTTTCTTCACCCAGCTCATTTCAGAAACATGAACAAGGCCTTCAATGCCGTTATCCAATTCAACAAATGCGCCATAATCGGTAATATTGGTTACTCGGCCGGTCACTTTGCTATTGAGCTCAAATTTGGACGCTGCTTCATCCCATGGGTCAGCTTCCAACTGCTTCATGCCCAAGCTGATACGCTGGGTTTCAGCATTGATTTTTACCACTTGCACACGCACCGTCTCGCCGACGGTCAAAACCTCTGACGGATGATTAACGCGCCGCCACGCAATATCGGTGACGTGCAACAGACCGTCGACACCGCCCAAATCAACAAAGGCACCGTAATCAGTGATGTTTTTCACCACCCCGTCCACTTGCTGGCCTTCCAGCAAATTGGAAACGATTTCATTGCGTGCTTAGGCCCGTGTTTCTTCCATAATGGCACGACGCGAGACGACAATATTGCCGCGGCGGCGGTCCATTTTCAAAATTTGGAAAGGCTGCGGCGTGTTCATTAATGGGGTGATGTCGCGCACCGGACGAATATCCACTTGGCTGCCCGGCAAAAATGCCGTTGCGCCGTCCAAATCGACGGTGAAGCCGCCTTTGACACGGCCGAAAATAACCCCTTCGACGCGCTCATCGGCTTCAAAGTTTTTCTCCAGCTTGACCCAACTTTCCTCGCGGCGTGCCTTATCGCGCGACAGAACAGCTTCGCCCATAGCATTCTCAATACGGTCGACAAAAACCTCGACCTCATCGCCCACGCTAATCTCGGCAGGCCGGCCGGCCATGGAAAATTCACGCAAAGGCACACGGCCTTCGGTTTTCAGGCCGACATCGACAATCGCTAAATCCTTTTCAATGGCGGTGACGCGGCCGCGCACAACCGTACCCTCAATCGGCGCATCGGCGGCAAAGCTTTCTTCCAAAAGCGCGGCGAAATCATCAGTGCTCGGGTTCATACCCATTTCAGTATTTTGGTCAGACACTTTTGTGTCTCCTTGATTATGCCAAACCCGGCGCTTTTCGTGCGCCTGACGGGTCGGACGTCCCACATCAGCACACGCGCCAAACGCGGCACCTCAGCGGGCAATGGTTTTGAAATATGTTCGCCCCATTTACGGGACGCGGGGTTTTGGATTTCGGGCTAAAGGTTGATTTTTGGGTCAACCAGTGCCAGAGCCGCTGCGAACGCCTCTTCTATAGACAAATCAGACGTATCAAGCAAGGGCGCATCATCAGCTTGTTTCATCGGCGCGGTTTGGCGGTTTTCATCGCGCGCATCGCGGGCGAGAATATCGGCCAAAACGGTTTCAAAACCTAATGACGCATCGCCCGCGCGCAATTCGGCAAAGCGGCGCTCAGCGCGGATTTCGGCACGCGCCGTGATGAATAATTTGGCCGCTGCATCGGGGCACACCACTGTGCCAATATCGCGGCCGTCGAGCACCGCGCCGGCTTTATCGCCGGGCGGCATGGCAGCAAATTGGCGTTGCGCCGCCAAAATCGCGGCGCGCACCGGCGCCATCGCAGCGACCACAGAAGCCGCAAGCCCGGTTTCGGCGCGGCGCAAATTGGCGGCAAAATCGCCTTCTTCAAGCCGCGCCATATTGAGGTTTTCAGCCGCCTTAACGGCATCTTCTTCGCGCTCAATCGCACCGCCCGCCTCAGTGGTGCTGAGCGCGACAGCGCGGTAAAGCGCGCCGGTATCGAGATAGGCAAAATCATAATGCGCCGCCAAACGCCGCGCCAATGTGCCTTTGCCCGAAGCGGCCGGCCCGTCCACGGCAATGATGCATGGGACTGTCGGCGCGGGCGCGGTGACGGACCTATCAGTCAATTTGCGCTCCCAAATCTCTCATCAAGTCGAAAAATTGCGGGAAGCTGGTAGCAATCATTGTTCGGTCATCAACCGTCACCGGCTGTTCAGCAATCAGGCCGAGGCATAAAAACGCCATGGCAATACGGTGGTCGTGATGGGTTTTGACGCGCGCGCCGCCGACAATCGGGCCGCCCGTAACACGCAACCAATCATCGCCCGCTTCCACCTGCACCCCATTGGCTTTGAGACCGGCTTCCATGGCGGCAAGGCGATCGCTCTCTTTGACCCGCAATTCAGCCAGCCCGGCCATATGGCTGGTGCCTTCGGCTGCCGCCACCGCAACCGCCAAAGCGGGAAATTCATCAATCATATCCGGCGCCGTTTCGGGCGCGACATTGACCGCTTTGAGCGGCCCGTATCGCACCCGCAAATCGGCCATTATTTCTCCACTGGCTTGGCGTTCATTGGTGACGGCAATATCACCGCCCATAGCGCGCAAAACACGGATAAGACCGTCGCGCTGGCGATTGAGCATGATATTTTCCAGCACCACATCCGAACCCGGCACGGTGAGCGCAGCAATAAGCGGAAAAGCTGCGGATGACGGGTCGCCGGGAACATGTAAATCGGTCGCTTTCAGCTTGGTCGGGCCGTTTTCATTATGCAGGCTAACCGCGCTATAGCCGTCTTTTTCTTGCACGCGAATATCGGCCCCCATCAGGCGCAACATGGTTTCACTATGGCCGCGTGTGGCAATTTTCTCGCGCACCATGGTGGTGCCCGCGACCCCTAAAGCTGCCAATAAAATGGCTGACTTGACCTGTGCCGAAGCGATATCGGGAGTGATGACAGCCGGTATTAGAGCGGCCGGTTCAATCATCACGGGCAGACAGCCATTTGTCGCTTGCGCTTGCGCGCCCATCAAACGCAAAGGCTGCAAAATGCGTTCCATCGGGCGCGCCGATAAAGAGGCGTCACCGATAAATCGTGCGCCAATGGCGGCACCGGCCACCAGCCCCATAACCAGCCTGACACCGGTACCGGCATTGCCGAAATCAAGCGCTTCGGCCGGGGCAGTCAAACCCATCGGCCCGACACCGGTCACATGCCAATCGCCATTATCGTGTTTTTCAATATGCGCCCCCAAAGCCTGCATGGCGCGCATGGTGGCCAGCACATCAGCCCCTTCCAACAGGCCGTTGATCTTGCTGGTGCCGGTCGCCATGGCGGCCAGAATAAGGGCGCGATGCGAGATTGATTTATCACCCGGCACGCGCACTGTGCCGCTGAGGGCATCCGCCCGCCTAGCCTGTGCTGGTAAATTTTGCAACGCCGCGCTCATGGCGCTTTGTCGCGTTTTTCAGCCCTATCGTCAAGCAGCCGAATGTGCATTGCGCAGGCCATTGACTTAACCTTTGACAGAGAGGGCGCTTCATGGCAGGAACATTTTTCTGTTAATTTTCACCGGAGGGTCGGATGGTTGATCCGAAACTGGGAACAAAGCGCGTTTGTGAGGCCTGTGGCGCCAAATTCTACGATTTGAATAAGTCTCCTGCTGTTTGTCCGAAATGCGGGCATGTCTACGACCCGGCTGCTGCCATGGCGACGGACGAGCCGGTGCGCGACATTGCGCCGACGGCTGAAGAAAAAGAAACCGATGATGACGCATTGGAAGATGATGATGACGCGCTGAGCCTCGAAGATATGGCCGAAGAAGAAACGGCTGACAGCGATGATGATGAAACGCTGGAACAATTTGACGAGGATGAAGCGCTGCTTGACGATGATGATGAAGACGAGACGCTGCTCGAAGATGAGGAAGAAGAAGAAAGCTTCCTCGAAGATGATGAAGAGGATGAGTAGTCGGACGCCGGTAATTTAAGGCGCGCCCGTTTTTCACTTGATTGCGGCGACGCCTTCGATTAGTTTCCGCCAGAATTTACCCTATAGGGGCCATAGCTCAGTTGGGAGAGCGCTTGCATGGCATGCAAGAGGTCGGCGGTTCGATTCCGCCTGGCTCCACCATTCCCCAAACCGCAAAAATTACTTCCCTTGACTATCTATTTGATTGATAAAGGGACGATGCGTTTTATCAATCGCCATAAAATTGCTAAACAGCTCGGCTGTGCCGCTTTAATGCTGGCATTGGGCGGCTGTGCGCAAATGCAAGGCATGGGCAGCTATTTGGTTGAGCGCGTTAGCGGTCAGGCGATTGCGGCAGATAATGCTGCGGCCATGGCGCAAAGCGGTAAAAAAGCCTCACCGGCAGCCCTGCACGCACAACAGATAGAAAAGCTGGAAAATGAAAAGCGCGCCTTGAGCATGGATCTTCAAGCGGCCGCGCAAGCGACGCTTTTGGTGCAAATTGACGGCGGCGATATCACCCTCAAACAGACGGTCGATTTGCCGACATGCCACACCGCCCAAGCCGCCATTAGCGGCATGCCGGGGCGCGAAAAGCAAGCCGCGCCACCCTATCAAAGCGCCTTTTCCGTCGGCTCCATATCGCCCTATATGCCGCATCATTTGCTGATCAGCACTTGCTTGCCGCTATCTATGGTCGCGCCGCTTTAAGCGGCGCTTTTGGCGCCTTATCGGGTGCCGCTTGATTTCTGTTTGACGCAGCACCAATCGCTGATAGGCTATACCCAATAATAATAAAAAGGGGTGTTTCCATGTCTCATTCATCTTTAATGCCGCGCGCCGATTATGCGGTGACGCAAAAAGTGTATTGGCTGATGGCCCTGCTGATTATGCTCGATCTTACCATTGCGCAGAAATTTGGCGGCGAAATGGCTGATTGGGACCGCTTTGCGTCGCGCTCCGACCATGCCTCGGTCGGTATCACCATTGCCGTATTATTGGTTTTGCGCCTGTATTTCCGCTGGCGCTATGGCGCACCTGCCTTGCCCGCCAATATGCCCGATTGGCAAAAGCAATTGGCGCAAGCGACGCATTGGGCGCTCTATGGGCTTATCGGCCTGTTGATTGTCAGCGGTGTGGCCGCTGCCAGTGCCGCCAATAGCGTGATAGAACCGTTTGGCCTGTTTGCCCTGAATGACGGCGTGGAAGGCAATTTTGTCGGCTTGCGGCAAGTGCATCAATGGGTCATATGGGCCATCAGCACGCTGATTGTCGCGCGTATTGCGGCGGCGCTTTATCATTGGCTATGGCTGCGCGACACCATCACCCAGCGCATGCTGCGCTTTTGGCGCAGCGAAGAATAGCACTTAGCCGTTCAATTCGAGCCAGCCAATATTGCCGTCGCTGCGCTTATAGACGATATTGATATCGTCGCGCGTGGCGCTTTTGAAGAGGACAAAATCATCTTCGCCCAATTCCAATTGCATCACCGCCTCGGACACGGTCAACTGGCTGACTTGTTTTTTGCTTTCGGCAATCACCACCGGGGTAAATTCAACCGGCACTTCCTCTTGCGTTTCGGGGGCCAGAATTTTCATCGGCGCTTGCAAGGCCGCGTCGAGGCGTTTTTGGTCATGATGGTTTTTCAAACGCCTTTTATAACGGCGCAATTGTTTTTCGATTTTGCCGATCGATTGGTCAAAACAGGCATAGACATCATGCGCCGCCCCTGAAGCATGCAAATAAAGGCCGCTATCGAGATGCAGCGCGCAAGCGGCTTGAAATTCATGGCCCTGTTTGGAAAAAGTGACGTTAATCTCGGCCGAGCGCTCAAAATATTTGCTCACCGCCTCATTGAGGCGGTTTTCCACATGCGCCTGCAAAGCAGCGCCGGTTTCCATATGGCGGCCGGTAATATGAATATTCATCTCTATCTCCTTTTCTTTTTGACATTGTGATGGCTCAAAACAACCCGTGCGGCGCGGCGCACCGTGGGCAGGCAGAGATGAAAACGCATGCCTGCTTCAAGGCACTCGCGAGACATAACTGTGCCTGAAGCATGGCCCAGAGTCGAGTCGGCAATCAATGAGAGGCCCGTTAAAGGGTGAAATCATCGCCCAAATAATGCGCGCGCACCGCCTCATTATTGACAATCTCATCAGCCGTGCCTTCGGTCAGCACATGGCCGTCATGCATAATCACGGCGCGGTCAATAATGCTCAGCGTTTCGCGCACATTATGGTCGGTGATCAACACGCCGAGGCCGCGATCTTTCAATTGCGCCACAAGCTCGCGAATATCGCTTATGGCAATCGGGTCAATACCGGCAAAAGGCTCGTCGAGCAAAATAAAGCTGGGGTCGCTGGCCAAAGCACGGGCAATCTCGACGCGGCGGCGTTCGCCGCCCGACAGGGCGCCACCGGCTGATTTACGCACATGGGTAACGGAAAATTCCTGCAACAGATTTTCCAGCTTGTCGCGCTGCGCCTCGCGGTCGCTTTCAACCAATTGCAATATGGACATAATATTGGCTTCCACGCTAAGCGTCCTAAAAATTGAGGCTTCTTGCGGTAAATAGCCAATGCCGAGACGGGCGCGGCGATACATGGGCAAATGCGAGACATCTTGCCCGTCGAGCAAAATGCGTCCGCTATCGGGGCGCACCAGACCGGTAATCATGTAAAAGCTGGTGGTTTTGCCGGCTCCATTGGGCCCTAACAGGCCGATGGATTGACGCCGGTCAAATTGCAGCGACATGTTTTTGACCACTTGGCGTCCCTTATAGGATTTGCACAAATCAATCGCCTGCAGACCGCCGACTATCTGCTGCACGGCGATATTGCGCTCATCAGGCATATTATTTGCGGGGGAAGCAACGCTCATCATGGCGATAGTATAAAAGCGCGTGCACCTCAGCGCAATTCAATACGCGCGCGCGGCTTATCCGCATCGCCGGTCAGGTGCGCGCGCCCACTGACCACATCCAAGCTCAGTCGTGCGCCGCTTAACTGTCGCGCAGCGTCAACCCCATCCGTCATTGTCACATCGCCGGTCAATATTATGGTCTGGCGCGCCAAATCGACAAAAGCTTGCCGCGCTGTGGCACGGCGCGGCGCGCTGTCATCACCTGCGGCGGAGAGCAGCACCACTTGGCCGTCAGCTTGAATATTTTCTGCCGTGCCATTATCGGCAAATTTTATTGCCAATTGTTGGGCAGAAAGCGTCAATGGCCCTTGGCGCATTTGCGCATCCTTATTTAATTGTGCGTGCCCGGCGGCGCGCTGCCAGACCATAAGGCCGGCGGCAACATTAATCGGCGCTGTGCTGTCAGTGGCAAAACGCAAAGCCTGTGCTTGCGCGCGCTCTGCTGCGGCCAGCGGCCAAAGCAAGGCCAAGGTGACGAAAAAACGGGGCAATAAACGCATTTATCATTCACCCCCTGCAGCGATAAGGCGCATTTGGATATTGCGAAAGTGATAAATAGCTGCCTTGTCATCAGCCTCGAGCTGCGCGGCGCGCAATGTGCCGCTTGGCCCTTGCATGGTGAGACCTTTTTCGGCCAGCCAAACCGCATCGTTCAGCCGCATTTCCATTTTGGGGGCGCGCAATTCATGGCCGTCACTTGTTTTGGCCACCACATTGCCGGCAAGCCGCGCCACAGCATTTTTTCCGTTCTGTTGCGGGTCAAAAAACCCCTCATTGGCAGTGAAGAAAATACTTGGCTTTGCACCATTGGCGGCGACATTTAATTGCGCGCTGCGAAACACCATTGTGCCGTCATTTTTCTGCGCCCCTTGCAAGGCCGAGAAGCGATAGGCACGCCCATCGGTCAAGCGGCCGTCAAAGACCGGTTGATCAATGAGCAAGCGATTATCTTCATTATCCGGCGTCGCATCATGAGTGGAATTACGGGAAAAATCGGGATTGGCGGCCAACACTAAAAGACCCAGCAGCAAAACCGCAATGATAGGCAAAATGCGGCGCAAATGGATAATGCGCTGCGAATAGGCTTCTATATGAGCCGCTTCTTCTCTTTGCTTGTCGCGCCCGTCATCTGCCATGCGCGCTCCCTAATGGGCGAAAATATCCAAATCGTCCCAACCGGCCAGATCCATAGCGGCGCGCACCAGCACGAATTCAAAACATGCTTCCGCCATCGGGCGACGGCCTTCGCGGTCGAGCATGGTTTCGAGCTTTTCTTTCAGCGCGTGCAAATGCAGCACATCGGAGGCGGCATAGTTTAATTGCGCATCAGACAATTCCGGCGCGCCCCAATCGGAGCTTTGCTGCGCCTTTGACAAATCAACCCCCAGCAACTCACGACACAAATCCTTCAGCCCGTGGCGGTCGGTATAGGTGCGGGTCAATTTGGAGGCGATTTTCGTACACCAAAGTGGCGCCGCATGGACATTCAAATATTGCGCAATCACCGCCAAATCAAAGCGGGCATAGTGGAAAATCTTGACCAGTGAACGGTCGCCCAAAACCGCTTTCAGATTGGGCGCGTCATAATTTTCACCATCCAATTGAACAATATGCACTTCGCCGTCACCGGCCGATAATTGCACCAAACACAGACGGTCGCGCGACGGCTTCAACCCCAAAGTCTCAGTATCGACGGCGATGGCGCCGCTAAAGCTTAACCCTTCGGGCAAATCATTTTTGTGCAAATGGATAGCCATTTATGCCTCACAAATCAAAACTGTCTTTCTTCTAGACCGTGAGGGGGACAAACTCAAGCTTTGCCGCTTGAAACACGCGCCATGTGGCGACACAATGACAGCGCAATAAGCGGGAGGACAAAAATGAGCGATGCAGCAGCCTATATGAATGACGCAACCCAAAGGGCACGGGTGATTGACGGCTTGCCCGACGGCTTGGCCCTGCGCCCGATTGAAAAAGTCGGCATTATCGGGGCCGGCACAATGGGCGGCGGCATTGCGATGAATTTTGCCACGGCCGGCATTGAGGTGACCATTGTCGAGACCAAAGAAGAGGCGCTGACGCGCGGGCTTGGCGTGGTGCGCGGCAATTACCAACGCTCCGCCGATCGCGGTCGTTTTCCGCAAGAAGAGGTCGATATACGCATGGCGCGTTTGACCGGCGTGTTGGATATGGCGGCATTGGCCGATTGCGATTTGGTGATCGAGGCGGTGTTTGAAGATATGGATTTAAAAAAACAGATTTTCACCAATCTCGATAAGATTTGCAAAGCCGGCGCAATTTTAGCGACCAATACATCAGCCTTGAATATTGACGAGATTGCCGCCGTGACGGCGCGACCGCAAGATGTTATCGGCCTGCATTTTTTCTCACCGGCCAATGTGATGAAGCTTTTGGAAATCGTGCGCGCCGATGAAACCGCCGACGATGTTGTCGCCACCTCTATGGCCTTGGCCGTGACCATTGGCAAAGTGGCCACTTTGGTCGGCGTGTGCCCGGGCTTTGTCGGCAATCGCATATTGGCGGCGCGCCAGCGCGAAGCGCAAAATCTCGTCAATCAAGGGGTGCTGCCTTGGGATGTCGATAATGCGTTTAACGCTTTCGGCTTTAAAATGGGGCCGTTTCAAATGTCGGATTTGGCGGGGCTTGATATTGGCTGGAAAAAAGGCGCGGTGACCGGCAATCCGATTCGCGACCGGCTATGCGAAATGGACCGCCGCGGGCAAAAAACCGGCGCCGGTTATTATGATTATGACGACAACCGCCAGCGCAGCCCAAGCCCGATAACGGAAGAAATTATCGCCGAAGTGACCGGCATGGCGGCCGGTGCATCAGGCCTGTCGCAAGATGATATTTTGGCGCGGCTATTGCACCCGATGGTCAATGAGGCGCTGATTATTCTGGAAGAGAACAAGGCGCAACGGCCCAGTGATGTCGATGTGATTTGGTCATTCGGCTATGGCTGGCCCGGCGATACGGGCGGGCCGATGTTTTACGGCGATCTGGTCGGGGCCGATAAAATTCTCGCCACCATGCAAAGCATGGCAGCCGACAATCCGGCCATTAAGCCGGCCAAGACATTGGAAAAACTGGCGGCTGACGGCGGCACATTTGTCGATTTGGATTTGGGCGGTCTGAAGACCGGCTGATCCTAGTCGACAAAAGCGCGTTCAATGACAAAATCGGCAGGGTCGGAATTGGCCCCTTCGCGCAGGCCGTGATCTTCCATCAGGCTCTTCAGCTCTTTGGTCATGTCAATTGAGCCGCAAATCATTGCGCGGTCGGTTGCCGGGTCGAGCTTGGGCACGCCCAAATCATCGAATAATTGACCCGAACGGATGAGATCGGTAATGCGCCCTTCATGCTCAAAGCTTTCGCGCGTGCAGCTTTGATAAAGCTGTAATTTGCCGCGTCCCAATGCGCCAATATCAGGGTCGCTCAAAAACCCGTCCACCGTTGCGCGGCTATAGGCCAGTTCCGCCACTTCGCGGCATGTATGGGTGACAATCACGTCATCAAATTTTTCATAAGTTTCAGGGTCGCGCAGCAAGCTGGCAAACGGCGCAAAGCCGGTGCCGGTTGAGAACATATAAAGCCGCTTGCCCGGTTTAAGCGCATCAAGCACCAAAGTGCCGACCGGCTTTTTGCCCAAAAGCACATGATCACCGGCCGTAATTTTTTGTAATTTGGAGGTCAGCGGCCCGTCCGCCACTTTGATGGAATAAAATTCCAGCGTATCGTCCCAATTGGGGCTGGCCACGCTATAAGCGCGCAAAAGCGGTTTGCCGTTTTCGCCGGGCAGGCCAATCATTATGAACTCGCCGGAGCGAAAGCGGAAACTTTGCGGCCGCGTGCAGGTAAATTTGAACAAGCGGTCGGTATAATGCTCGACGCTTAAAACTTCTTCTTGGCTGGGCGCATTGCTCATCAGGCTGTCCTTTGCATAACAGGCGGTCTTATATCGCAAATGCGGGCCCATGCAAAGCTATTTTCCATAATTTTTTGCATAATAAAATAAACTACAGTTTATTTAAGTATAATAAGAGAATATTGAGGTTTTGCTGGCCAAAGCGCGGCATTTCGGCTAGTCAGACGCCATGCGTTTCCTGCACCTGATTTTTGCCGTTTTTCTGATTTTTTCCGGCGCTGCCGCCAGCGCCTGTCACGCAATTGGTGATGTCCATATCATATGCAAAGACGGCGCCGTCTGGGCGCTTTATGTCGAAAGCGAAACGGCGGAAGACACCGCCAATAATCCGGAATGTTGCCCCATGGCCGGTTTCGCCCTGCCCGTGGCGGCCATTGCGGCGGCGCATAAGCCGACAATATCGGCCAGAAAACACCACAAGCAGCCAGACATGCATAAGCTGCGATCAGACACACATGCCGTTCCGAGGGGGCCACCAAGCCGACTGCTTTTCTAAAAACATTTATTTTGAAAGGACAGTCTGATGACACGACACCCAATGGCCCAAAAGGCCTTATTGATTTTGGCGCTCGCCGCCGCCCCGCAAACCGGCCATGCCGACAGCACCCACACAAACCCCGCCACGCCGGAAGGCCATGCGCCGATTATGGTGATGGGCGACCATATGCATAAAGCCGGCGAATTTATGGTTTCTGCGCGGCATATGAGCATGCGCATGAAGGGCAATATAAAAGGCACAAATGAGCTGAGCGATACGCAAGTGCTGGCCGAGCCCAATCAGCATGGCGCACCCATGACGCTGCGCGTGGTGCCGCAAAAAATGGATATGCAGATGACCATGTTGGGCGTCATGTATGCGCCGAGCGATGCCGTCACCTTGCTCGCCATGGTCATGCAAATGGACAATGCAATGGTCTTGCAAAGCTATCAGGGCATGATGGGCGAGACGCCTTGTGCGTCTTCCTTTATCAGCAAAAGCGCCGGCACGGGCGACACGATTATCGGCGCGCTGTTTCGCGGCGGCGAAACGGCCAATCGGCAATGGCATAGCGGGCTTGCTTTGTCTTTGCCGACCGGCGCAGTGGATAAAACCGGCCGTCCGATGGTGCCGATGGGCTGCGCGCGGGCAGCTATGGATAAGCGCCTGCCCTATCCGATGCAATTGGGCTCGGGTTCTTATGAGCTGAAACCGTCATTGACCTATAATGGCGATTGGCGCGGCTGGCGCATTGGCGGGCAAGGCAATGCCACGCTGCGGCTTAATGATAATGATGAAAATTATCGGCTGGGCGATAAACTCGAACTGCAGGTCTGGGCGATGAAAAACCTCACCCCCTATGCCAGTGCCTCAATGCGTCTTGATGCCAGCCATCAAGGCAAATTGGACGGGCAAGATATACACATCACCTTGCCCGTGCCGACGGCACAAAGCCGCTCCAGCGGCGGCACTTATGCCAATTTGTCATTGGGCATGAACCTCATCGGCCAAAGCGGTGTCTTGCGCGACCATCGGCTGGCGCTGGAACTGGTTTTGCCGGTTCATCAAGATGTAAATGGTGTGCAAATGCAGCGCCAAGAGACATTGACGCTGGGTTGGCAGAAAGCCTTTTAGTCGAAAAGCGTGGCGCGCGATTTAATTATTGCGCGCCCGCATGCCGCCATCGACCGGAATTGCCACGCCGGTCACATAGCTGGCCGCCGGCAAACATAAAGACAAGGTGATATGTGCCACTTCTTCAGGCTCGCCATAGCGCCTGAGCGCGGTGCGCCGATGCGCGAAAGTAGCCTTATGCGCGTCGGGAATGGCTTCGGTAATGCCGGTGTGAATGGGGCCGGGGCAAACGGCATTGACGGTAATGCCCTGTTTGCCCAGTTCAATCGCCAAGCCTTTTGTGAGACCGATAATGCCGTGTTTGGCCGCCGTATAGGGCGAATTGCCGGCGCTGCCGCCCAGCCCTTCAGTAGAGGCAATATTGACAATGCGCGCGCTGTCCGAGGCACGCAAAGCGGCCAAGCTTTCACGGATAAGCACTTGCGGGCCTTCCAACATGACGGCCAGGCTTTTCTCCCAATGGGCCGGATAATCATCGCCGTCAATCGGCGACGGCAGGGCCATGCCGGCATTATTGACGACAATATCCAGCCCGCCCAAATCATCGATAATGGTTTTGGCAGTGGCGGCAATGGCCGCATTATCGCTCATATCCATGGCATAGGCGCGCGCCGTGGAGAAACCCGCCGCCTCAATCTCACCGACAATTTTATCGCAGGCCGTTTGATCCAAATCGGTGACCGCAACATGCGCGCCTTCGCGCGCCAGTAAATGCGCCGTGGCGCGTCCCATGCCGCTGGCCGCACCTGTTACAATGGTTTTGCGCCCCGCCACGGAGCGGCTCAATTCAACATAATCGCGCATCTCTGCCTCCCTTAATTTGTGCCGACGATAAGCTGCCTTTGCTTGCCTGTCCAGCACCGCCCTTGCGCGTGAGCCGCGCATCTGCTTTGCTTTTGCCTCAATTTGGGGGAGAAGAAAAATGACCATTTCACAAGACCAACAGCCGATTGAAACAGGGCTGGGCGCGCGCTCGGAACCCGATGAGATTTTGAGCGGTATTGATTTGAACGGCAAAAATGTTTTGGTAACCGGCGGCTATTCCGGCATTGGCCTGGAAACCACCCTCGCTTTGGCCAAAGCGGGGGCGCATGTGCATGTGCCGGCGCGCCGCCCAGAAACCGCGCAAGCCGCTTTGGACGGCATTATTGACGGTGCCCATATTGGCGCTATGGATTTGGGCGATTTGCGCTCGGTGGAAAAATTCGCCGATGATTTTTTAAGCCAGCATGACCGCCTCGATATTCTCATCGGCAATGCAGGCATTATGGCCTGCCCGTTTGAAACCACCGCACAAGGCTTTGAAAGCCAAATTGGCGTCAATCATTTCGGCCATTTCACTTTGGTCAAAAAACTCATGCCGGCGCTTGAAAAAGCCGGGCAAGCCGATGGCGCGCGCGTGGTCTTATTATCCTCAATCGGCCACCGCATTGCCGCTATTGATTTTGACGATATGCATTTTGCCAGCCGCGATTACGATAAATGGCAGTCATATGGCCAGTCGAAAACCGCCAAAGCTTTGCAAGCGGTTGAGCTTGACCGGCGCGGCAAAGAAAAAGGCATTCGTGCTTTTTCCGTTCATCCGGGTGGTATTTTCACCCCGCTGCAACGCCATTTGCACAATGAGGAAATGGTCGCGCTGGGCTGGACCAAGGAAGACGGCTCGCCGTCAGATTTGGCTGCGGCCGGTTTCAAAACACCGCCGCAAGGGGCCGGCACAAGCTTGTTTGCTGCCACCTCACCCAAGCTGGACGGGCTGGGTGGGGTTTATTGCGAAGATTGCAATATTGCCAAACCGGTCGCCGCCGACAGTGCCGATTATGACGGCGTGCGGCCTTGGGCGGTCGACCAAGAGCAAGCCGGGCAGCTTTGGGAAGCAACCGAAAGGCAAATTGCGGCGCTTTAGACCCTTTCGCAAAATCGGCTCACATGCGAGATTGACGCCATGAGCAAGAGCGAAACCAGTGCGCCCTTTCATTGGCGCTGCCGCGCCACTTGGCGCACCGCCTCATATAATACCATGTGGTGTCTTATCGGCTGTTCGATCGGCGATATGGGCACCATCTTGTTTTTTCAAGTGAGCGGCATTGATTGGCCGGTCTTGGCCATTATGAGCTTGGCCATCATCAACGGCCTCATCACCTCAATCATGTTGGAAACCGTCATATTGAGCCGGCAAATGGTTTTGAAAGCGGCCTTTCAAACCGCCATTGGCATGTCGCTGATTTCCATGATTGCCATGGAAACAGCCATGAATCTTGTCGATTTTTGGGTCACGGGCGGGGCCAAGCTGACCCTCACCGTTTTGCCGCTGATGTGGGCAGCCGGATTTTTAACGCCCCTGCCCTATAATTATTGGCGTTTAAAAAAATACGGCAAGGCCTGCCACTGAGACCTATTCGGCTTCGGCCAGTAATTTTTCGACAAAGCCGAAAATTTCATGATTGATGGCTTTTGACACATCGGCCTCCGGCGCAAAGCCGTTAAAGCCGTGAAACGCGCCCGGCACAATATGAAAATGCGTCGGCACACCGGCGCGTGTCAGTTTTTGGGCATAGGCGATATTTTCATCCAAAAACAAATCCAAATCACCGACCGGCATATAAGTCGGCGGCAGGCCCGATAAATCATCGGCGCGCGCCGGAGCGGCATAAATCGGCACCGCATCGCCGCCGCATAAATCACCCAAATAGCTTTGCCAGCCAAATTTATTATAGCGGCGCGACCAGACATATGTGTCGGGCAAGGCGTCAGAAGCAGGCGCAATATTACTGTCATCAATCATCGGGTAAATCAAAACCTGCCCCAAAGGGCTGCACAGGCCGCGATCGCGAATGAGCAGCGCCAAACCGGCGCATAGGCCGCCGCCGGCACTGACGCCGCCAATAATCACCTTATTTTTGTCAATGCTCAGCTTATCGGCATGGTCTAGCAAATGGGCCAACCCGTCATAGCAATCCTGCAACGGCCCGGGATAGGCGGTTTCAGGTGCCAGGCGATATTCTACCGAGGCCGCATAGCACCCCAATGCAGCCGCGCGTAAGCAAAACATATCACCCTGCTTGGCTTGGCCCAGCACATAGCCGCCGCCATGCATCCAATAGAAAAGCGGTTTTTTGCCGTCGGCTTTGGGTTGCATAATGCGCATCTCAATGTCATGACCGTCACCGCCTCGCGCCGTTTCGACGCTTTGCGCCAAACTGTCGGGCACATCCATATTGGCCAATAATGCTTCATCGCGCGCATGGGCGGCTGCACGCGCTGCGGCCAAATCTTGTGTGATGTCATTATCGCCGGTCAGCGCTTGCATGAGCTGCAAGCCGTCCGCCAATTGCGGGTCAAGATATTTTGAATGCGGCATGCTCAGCCTTCCTATCTTGCTTATTTTTCCATGCGGAAATAAAGCCCGGCATTATCAATCAAGCGCTTGATCAACTTATCACCCATGGCCGGGGCCGGCGTGTATACGCCTCCGGCCAGGCCGTCACTGTCTTGCAATAGGCACATGGCACTTTCGGCCAGCATTTTCGAAGTCGAGCCATAGCCCGGATCCATATCGCCGCCGACCGCCGCTTCCATGCGCGCGCCATTATCCGTAGTGCCGATAAACAGCACATCATAATTGCCCGCCTCGCGGCTTTCTTTGGACGGGCCTTCGCCCGGCTGCGGCACGTCATCGCCGGCCAAAGGATTGCTGGTGGCGACAAATTCCGCCATGGCTTTGCCCTCATCACCGGCCCCGCACAGCATCATTTCGTCATAGAGAAAATCTTTGCCATAGGCATGATCCAAAAGCGCATTGGAGCGGTGTATATTTTTGGTGTTAATGGCCGCCATAATAAACGGCGCGACCCATTGGCCGGTCGCTTCATCTTCATAAGGTGCATTATCGGCCGGCTGCGCGGGCCCTTCATGGCCATTGGCCAGTGAAAAAGGATTGGCCAAAATACCGAGCAAATCGGGATTTTTGCTGACCGCCGCCATGGTCGCGCCCAATGAGGCCGCCGTGCCGCCTGAAAACTCGCCATTCATGGCGCGCACACGGGTGCGGATTTGGCTGCACGGCGTGCCGAGTTTTTCTTGCGCCGCCTGTTGCAGATAATAAACCCCCAAATCAAAGGGAATGGAATCAAAGCCGCAACTATGGACAATGCGTGCGCCCGAGGCTTTGGCCGCCGCGTCATGCGCCTCAATCATCTCATACATCCATCCCGGTTCACCCGATAAATCGACATAATCCGTGCCCGCCGCCACACAAGCGGCAACCAATGGCGAGCCGTAAAGTTGATAGGGGCCGACCGTGGTGATCATCACTTTGGTGCGCGCCGCCATGGCGGCCAGTTCGGCCTCATTATCGGCATTGGCGGCAATCAGAGGCGTTGCCGCATCAATGCCCATTTCATCGCGCACTTGCGCCAGTTTTTCGGTGCTGCGTCCGGCCATTGCCCAATTGACGCTGCGGCCATATTGCTGCTGCATATATTCCGCCACCAGACGGCCGGTAAAGCCGCTCGCACCATAGACGATAATGTCAAATTCTGTGTCGCTCATTAAATCAAACTCCCATTTCGGCCTCCGAGTTTAGGGTTGTGCCGGTTCAGTGCAAGCCCAAAGACGATAATTTCCGCTTTATATTTGCGCCGCTTTTGCTAGTCTCACCCTTCACTTGGGAGGGATTTCATGTCATCGATAAGCCAAAGCGATAAGATTTATAAGGCGCGTCATTATGCGCTCGGCATTCTGGTCGTCGTTTACACTTTCAACTTTATCGACCGGCAAATCCTGTCGATTTTGCTGGAGCCGGTGAAGGCTGATTTGGGCCTCTCCGACACCGCCATGGGCATGTTGACCGGCTTTGCCTTTGCCATGTTCTACGCCACTTTGGGCATTCCCATTGCGCGCTATGCGGACCGCTCCAATCGGCGCAATCTCATTGCGCTGGCTTTGGGGATTTGGAGTTTCTTCACCGCCCTGTCAGGGGTGGCTCAAAATTTCTGGCATTTGCTGGCTGCACGCATCGGCGTCGGGGTCGGCGAAGCGGGTTGTTCACCACCGGCGCATTCGATGATTGCCGATTATTATCCGGCTGAGCAACGCGCCACCGCTTTGGGGATTTATTCTTTGGGCATTCCCATTGGCATTATGTTCGGGCTGTTTGCCGGTGGCTGGATCAATGAGTTTTTCGGCTGGCGTATGGCGTTTTTCGTGGTCGGTCTTCCAGGAATTATTTTGGCATTGGTTGTTCGTTTTACCCTAGCAGAACCGCCGCGCGGGCTGGCTGAAGGACGGGCGGATAGCGGTGCACAGCCGAGTATCAGTGAGACCTTAACATATCTGTGGCAGAAGAAATCGTTCCGGCACATGTCTGTTGCAGCAGGACTGACAGCTTTCGTAGGGTATGGCTTTGTAACTTGGGCCCCGGCATTTCTCATTCGCTCCTTTGGAATGAGCACTGGCGAAATTGGCACGTGGTTCGGCCTTGTTCTTGGAATTCCTGGCGGTATAGGCATTGTCATGGGCGGCTGGCTAGCTGATAAATTCGGTGCTAAAGACCCGAAGTGGTATCTCTGGACCACCGCGATTGCTCTTATTTTGGTAACTCCATTCAATATTATTGTTTACTTAGCTACCGATAGTACGATGGCGCTTCTGGGTATGATTATTCCGGTGCTGTTAGGTCAATTCTATCAGGCCACTACATTTAGCCAAACGCAGGGTATTTCCGAATTGCGTATGCGGGCCGTTGCAGCCGGTATTTTGCTATTCATCATCAACATCATCGGCCTTGGCTTTGGCCCCCAAGTGGTCGGGGTAATTTCAGATATTTTATCCGAGCGCCATGGAACGGAAAGCCTGCGCTATGCGCTGCTTATATGTTCATTGGTTAATATTTGGGCGGGCGTGCATTATTTTATCGCCGGTCGCCATTTGAAAGATGATTTGGTGGCCGAAGGCTAGACATCCAAACTGCCACATATGCGTATAAAACGCATGGAGTCAAAAACCACCAATATACATGCTCGCCCGAAAATTCGCTTCATGTCTATGTTCAGCGAAATCGCCCCCTTGGCGGCGTTTTTTTTAGTCCATCAAGCCTATGGGCTCTATGCCGGGGCGGTAGCGGCCATTGCCGCATCCAGCCTATTGGTGGCCGCCACATGGGCATTCGAAAAGCGTCTTGCGCGCTTTGCCATTTTTGCTACCTCCATTGCCGCTTTATTGACCTTGGCGGCGATTATAGCCGAGGAAAAAACCTATATTAAAATTCAGCCCAGCCTGTTCTCCGGTGCTTTTGCCGCCGTCTTGCTCATCGGTCGCCTACGCGGCCGCGCCATGATGAAAGCATTCTTCCAGGCACAATTCGACTTGCCCGAAAAAGTTTGGAACAGCCTGTCTTTGCGATGGGGCCTGTTTTTTCTGGCCGCCACTTTAGCCAATGAAATTGCTTGGCGTGCTTTGAGCGATGATGATTGGGTGAGTTTTCGTGTTTTGATTATGGCCCCAGCCACCGGCTTGTTCATGATGGCGCAATTGCCCATCACTTTACGCGGGCAAAGGGAAATGAAGCAAATTATGGCGGCCGCCGATAAGCCGGGCGACTAATTGCGCCGCGCGCGCGCCGCTTTGAACAATTTCCAAAATACCAGACCGCCCAACCACCATAGGAAAAAGCGGATGGCCCAAAATTTACCCATTGTGGTGGCGCTGGCTAAAGCAATTTGGCCGTCGGTCACATTCGGGAATTGCGCCAGCATGAAAGCCAATTGGATATTCTCCGTAAAATCCAAAAGCATGACGGCAAGCACCGGCAGCAAAATGGCGCGGTCAAATGTGCCGCGCGCCGCCAAGACCAACAGACCGCCGAAAAATGCGCCATAGGCAAATGGAAACACCATGTCCAGCAAGAGGGTGAAGCGCAAATGCAAAGACCGCCCCGTTTCGCCATAAAGCAGCATTTGCGTGTTAAGATCATCGCGGTCATAGCCCTGCAATTCATCGAGCATCAGCCCGCCCAATTGGCTTTTCAGCCATTGAAAGCCAAGCAAGCAGATAATGACGGCCAGCAGGCTGCAGAGCAAGCTGACGCGGCGCGTCACAACCGCGTTCAGCGCATCAAGGCGGGTGATGAAAGATGATTGCAAAACAGTGCCTCCTTGTTATGTTTTTGGCGCATTTCAATAATCATGACATCAGCTTTTAGCAAGCGCAAGGGAGGCATGACATGGCCGATTATAAAGCAATCATTTGGGACTTTGGCGGGGTTATTACCTCGAGCCCGTTTGAAGCCTTTAACCGCTATGAGGCGGCGCAGAACCTGCCGGAGAATTTCATCCGCGGCATTAATGCGACCAATCCCGACACCAATGCTTGGGCGCGCTTTGAACGCAGCGATATTGATGCGGCAGAGTTTGATAGCGCCTTTCGCAGCGAGGCGCTGGCCGCCGGCCATGATGTTCCGGGCCGCGATGTGCTGGCGCTTTTGGCCGGTGACATTCGCCCTGAAATAGTCGCCGTGCTGGATGGGCTGAAGGCGCGCAATTACCGCCTTGCCTGCATTACCAATAATGTCAAAACCGGCTATGATGACGCGCCCAATCCGGGCATGGCACGCGAGCCGAAAAAAGCGGCGCAAGTGGCCGATGTGATGGCGCGTTTTGAATTGGTCATTGAAAGCTCGGTTGAAGGGGTTAGAAAACCCGATCCGGCGATTTATCAATTGGCCTGCAACAAGCTGGAGCTGAACGCGAATGCTTGTGTGTTTCTTGACGATTTGGGGATTAATTTGAAACCGGCACGTGCCATGGGCATGGGCACGGTGAAAGTGTTGAGCGCCGCGCAAGCGATTGCCGATTTGGCGGCGCTTTTGGGGCATGATGTGCCCTAGAATCGGCACACGTGAATTGAGGACAAAAAACCGCGGCAATGGCTTGCCGGGGTTTTGATTTTCATAAGGCGCTTTTGTCTAATGCGCCAATGCACCGCTTGGCGCTTTTGGCGGCTCACGGCGCGGAATGATAAGCTCCATCACCACCGCCAATGCCGGCAAGACAGTGACCGCCATGACCATATTGATCATGAACATAAAGGTCAAAAGCAGCCCCATATCAGCTTGGAATTTAAGCGCTGAGAAGGCCCAGGTCGACACGCCGACCGCCAAGGTCAGCGCCGTGAACACCACCGCCATGCCGGTCTCATTCAGCGTCTGCTTAAAGCTTGAGGTCACATCTAGGCCGGTCGAGAGGTGATATTGAATGCGGTTGTATATATAAAATGCGTAATCTACACCCAAGCCGACAGCCAACACCATCACCGGCAAGGTTGCCACGGTCAGCCCGATTTCAAGCACTTCCATAAACCAATAGCCCATAAAGGTGGCCAAGGTCAGCGGAACACAGCACGCAACAGTGGCGCGGAAGTCACGATAGGTGAACAAGACGAGCGCGATGATGGTCATGTAAACATAAATCATCATCGGCAATTCAGAGACTTCAATCTCCTCATTAACCGCCGCCTGCACACCCATGTTGCCCGACGCCAAACGAATATCGACACCCTTTACATTATGCTTATCAATTTTTACACCTTGCGCTCGTAAAGCACCCAACAAGGCTTCAGGCGTATCAGTTGCAACATCATAGGTAATGGCCAATGCGGGCGACACGCCATCATCCACGACATCGGTGCGAATACCAAGATTGATATTGCCCGGGTCGCGCATAGGCGGATCAGTGACAACCATCAAATCGGCAATTGGCGCCGGTTGCGTTTCGCGGAACTCTTTAATGGCTGAGGTCACACCCTTAATGGTCGTTGCTTTGGCGTCTTCCAAAAACACCAGCTGCGTTAATAAAGTGCATTCCTCATTCAACAGGCCGGTCGAGGCCCCGATGGGTGATGAGGATTGCACCAATGCGTATTTATTGCGCGGCAGGGCCTGCCATTTCAGATTGCCCTCATTGAACCCGGCGCTGGATTGGCGCGTCACATAAGGCAGCGACAAGACCAGCGAGACCCCTTCCACATTGCGCAAATACCAAGTGAACTCATTGAGATATTTCATATAAGAATAATTGATGCACGCTTCGCGCGGGGTTTCGACAATCACCGTCAACAGATTAAGACCGAGTGCGAATTTTTCGGCAATCTGGCGGCTGTCTTGATTATAACGCGCCTCTTTACGCAATTCCGGCGAGCCCGCATGCAGCGCGCCGACATGGCGGTTTTGGCTTTGAGTGAAAGCAGTGATGAACAAAATCACCGCCACAATGACCACACCAACAGCGGCGCGCGGATTGGCGATATTGCCCAATTTCTGCATCAAACGCATGCGTGTCTCGCGCGCTTTAGCGGCGCGCGCGACAAAGCCGTCATCGACTTTGAAATAGCTGGCCAGAACCGGCAGCATGACCAAATTGGTAAGAATTTTCAGCGCCACGCCGATGGAGGCCGTGATGGCCAATTCTTGAATCATTTGAATGGGGATGAGGATCAATGTGCCGAAACCGACCAAATCGGTAACCAGAGCCATGGAACCCGGTATCAACAGACCGCGGAAGCTCGACCGCGCCGCATCATCGGCTGACTTTCCCGAAGAAATCTCGGCCGTAATGAGATTAATCTGCTGCACCCCGTGGCTTACGCCAATGGCAAAGACCAAGAACGGCACCAAAATGGCCAGTGGGTCGAGGCCATAGCCGAGAATGTTCAGAATGCCGAATTGCCAGACCAAAGAGGTCAATGAGCAAAACAGTGGCAAGAAGGTCAAAATCGCCGACCGCGCATATACATAAACCGACAAAATGGTCAGCAGGAAGGCAATGGCAAAGAACTGCACCACCGTGCCTGCGCCATCGGCAATGTCACCGATGAGCTTGGCAAAGCCGATGATTTGCACTTCGTAAACATCGCTTTCAAATTTGTCGCGAATTTCGCTTTCCAGCTTATCGGCAAGGTCGAAATAATCAAGCCGCTCGCCGGTTTTGACGTCATAATCCAGCAATTCGGCGCGCACCATAGCGGCGGAGAAATCATTGGCGACCAAGCGACCGACAAAACCACCCCGAACTACATTGTTTTCAATGATTTGCAGCGCCGGTTCGCATTTCGTTGCCAGGCTCGCGGTTTTCAACCGCGACACGCATTGGCTATCAATGTTATCGATGGTGATGGTGCCGGGAATCACGTCATCGGCAACAAAGCCGTCTTCGGTAATCTCAAAATAACGCGAATTGGGAGTCCATAAAGAAGTGAGCGTATGGCGCGCCACGCCCGGCATATAAAATAGGGCATCGGTCAGGTCTTTATAGGTAGAAAAAAAGTCGCGGTTCCAAATTTGCCCCTCGCGCATTTTGAGAACCACAATGACGCGGTTGGACCCGAAAAGACGATCACGATATTCTTGAAATGTCTGAATATATTCATGGCCGGCCGGCAATTGCTTTTCAAAACCGGCGGTCATTTTCAACTGAAATGCATAAAAGCCGCTATACAGCGTAAAGGCAGCGAAAACCGCCAAAATTAAACCGCGAAAGCGGAAAACCAAAGTTTCTAATTTTTCTACCATTGGGCCCTCCCAAAGCCTGAATCATTGCGGCAAAACCTCACCGTAAGCTGGCCGACTGTCCCATTAAACAGCCCTTATGACAAGTGAAAATTACCCGTTTTCCCTTGCAAATTGCCGCAAGATAGGGTGGGCTTGGGCGTCTTTGGAGCAAGCATGGAATGACGTTACCAACGCAGCAAGACGGCCTATCAGATGCCGATATTGGGCTGGCAGATGGACGCCAATCCTCGGCCGCTCTGGCCATTCAGCGCGGCGTAACCCGGCTTTTGGCGCAGTTTAATATTGCCTGCCTGCCGGAAGTGGCGCTACCCAATCACCGTCGCGCCGATTTAATGGCGCTGACCGATAAGGGTGAAATTTGGATTATTGAAATTAAAAGCGGGCTGGCCGACTTTCAAGCTGACGATAAATGGCCCGATTATTTGCCCTATTGCGACCGCTTTTATTTCGCCGTGGCGCCCGATTTTCCGACCAATGTTTTGCCTGAAAATAGCGGGCTTATCTTTGCCGATAGCTACGGCGCGGAGATTATGCGCGACAATAAGCAAGAAAAACTGGCGGCGGCGCGGCGCAACCTTCTGCTGCGCCGCATGGCGCGCATTGGGGGGTTTCGCTGGGCGCGATTAATGGAAAAAAGCGGGAAAAACTAGCGCGGTGCGCGCTTGGCCAATATGCGCTGCAAAGTGCGTCTGTGCATATTCAACCGCCGCGCCGTCTCCGATACATTGCGGTCGCATAGTTCAAACACGCGTTGAATATGTTCCCAACGCACGCGGTCAGCCGACATTGGATTTTCCGGCGGCGAGGCGCGCTCGCCATCGCTTGCCACCAAGGCGGCGTGAATTTCATCAGCATCGGCCGGTTTGGCAAGATAATCGACGGCGCCGCGTTTTACCGCTTCCACCGCGGTCGCAATATTGCCGTAGCCGGTCAGCATGATGATGCGCGCATCCGGATTTTCGGCTCGCAGATTCTCTACTACATCAAGCCCATTGCCGTCTTCCAAACGCATATCAACAACCGCATAGGCTGGCTTGACCGATTTGCCGAGCTTGATGCCTTCGCTGACCGAAGCTGCGCCATGCACCACATAGCCGCGACTTTCCATGGCACGGCCAAGGCGATTGAGCCATGGTTGGTCGTCGTCAACAATCAATAAATGTGCCCCTTGGTGCGCGTTCTCAAGGGCCGTTTCATCAATTTCCATCTTTTGCTGCACTGCTGTCATGAGACTTTCCTTTGTCTTTCCTAGATATAGGACGCCTCAGTTTTTTTTCAACCACCAAACGGATCGACTTCAAGCCGCCCGCGCGGCCACTCAATGCGCACACACGCCCCGCCCGGCATGACCCCGTCAATGAGCTCAGTTGTCTTTAAATTGCGCGCCGCCACATTGGCGCCGCTTCGCTGCAACAAGGTGCGGGCAATGAAGAAACCCAGGCCCAGCCCAAACTCATCATTTTGCTGATTGCTGCGCGAATTGCGCGATGACGTATAGGGCTCACCCAAATGGGTGAGAATATCGGAAGCAAAACCGGGGCCGTCATCGGCCACTTCCAAAACGATTTGCTGCGCTGAATAAGTCGCCGTGACATAGACTTTTTGAGTTGCGAACTCCGCTGCATTCTCAATCAAATTGCCAATGCCGTAAATCAATTCGGGCTGCCGCAAAAGTTGCGGTTCGCCGGTTGCCAAAAGCCCATTTGGACGGCAGGAAATAATAATATCCTTATTATGCATACCAGCCTCCAAGGCGGCCTCTTCCATCAATCCGCGCAGGCTGGTCTGCGCCACAACAGGATCGCTTTCCTCGCTCACTAATTCGGCCAAAATATCACGGCAGCGCAGCGCCTCTTCGCGCATCAGGGCAAGGTCCTCGCGCAAGCCTTCCGGCAAATCATCGCGCCCGGCCAGCTCGGCCGAGACCAGCACAATTGTGCCCAAAGGCGTACCCAGCTGATGCGCCGCTGCCGCCGCCAAACCATCAAGCGCCGATAAGCGTTGCTCGCGCGCCAAAACCGACCGTGTAGCAGTCAACGCATCCGACATGCGCCGCCCCTCTCGGCTGACCCCCCAAACATAAGTGGGAATAAATACCAATGCCAAAAGCAAAGCGCCCCACATGCCGATACGCAATAGTTCTGGGATTTGCGGCGCGGCACCGAGCCAGGGTAAGGGTTGGTGGAACAATGCCAAAGCCGAGGCCAAAACACCGGCAAGCAAAACCAAAAGCCCCGTTGTGCGCGCATTTAACATGCTGGCAGAAATTGTTACCGGCGCCAAAAGCAGAAGCGAAAATGGGTTCAGCAAGCCGCCGGTCAGAAACAGCAATAAGGCAAGTTGCGCAATATCATATGCCAAAAACCAGGCCGTTTGCTGCTCGGTCAGCATATGGTTGCGCGGCAAGAGCAGCTGCAAAACGAGATTAAGGGCCACCGCCAAACCGATGACAGCCAGCACCGCCGCCAAGGGCAGGTCAAAACCAAAACCCCAATAAACCAAGGCCACGGCAGCCGATTGGCCGACAATCGCCATCCAGCGCAATGCCATTTGCACGCGCAAACGCACGGCCGGTGCGCCGCCGACACTGGCATTGGAAAATTCACCATCAAAATTCATTGGTCCATGGTCGCGCATTGCATACCCCTTTGCCTCAAGATATAAACGCCTGACACGAAACGGCAACCACCCGATAGCCCGCCAGTGCAATCGGTGCGCCGCCAATGAGGCAGACCCAATGACACAGACATTGTCAGATAGAAAATTGCCATGAGCCGTCATGTTAAAATCAGCCTTTCCATTGCCAGCCTCGGCCTTGCCGCTATTGTGGTGCTGCTGATTTTGCAATTGGGGCAAGACAGCGGCAAGGGGCGCAATGCGGCCGAAAGCCGATTGAGCGCAGCCATTGGCGGCGCTTTCGCCCTGACCGACCATCATGGCGTGCGCCGCAGCCAAGTCGATTTTGCCGGTCGCCCCATGCTGATTTATTTCGGCTTTACCTATTGCCCCGATGTTTGCCCGACCGCGCTGGATATTATGGGTGGCGCTTTGGATAATTTAAAAACACGGGATGAAGCGGCCTATGAAAAGCTGCAACCGATATTTATTTCTGTCGATCCGGCACGCGATACGCCGCCTGTCTTGCGTGATTATTTGGCCTATTTCCATCCGCGCCTGACCGGGCTGACCGGCAGCCAAGCCGATATTGATGCCGTCAAAAGGGCCTATAAGATTTATGCGGCGCGCGGCGCGGCGGAAGATGGAAACGGCAATTACAATGTCGACCATTCGAGCTTTTTTTATCTCATGGATGGCAATAATCGCTATATGGCACATTTCGACCATGCAGTAACGCCCGAATTATTGGCCGAGAAATTGGCCGAGGCGCTTGCCACAAACCGCTAATCACCGAACAGGCGGCGGAGCAGGCCACCAATGCCGCCGGATGCGGGCAAGCCGCCTTCCGGCAAAGCCACGGAAGCGGCCAGTTCTTTTTGTTCATCCATAAAGCGGGCAAATATTTGTGCCGGCAAGCCGCCACCGGTCACCCGCGCCATGGCCGCGCCGTCATCATTGCCGACCCAAACGCCGACCACCAAAGCCCCTGAATAGCCGATAAACCATGCATCGCGCCAATTTTGCGAGGTGCCGGTTTTGCCGGCCAAAGTAACCCCATCAATATGCGCGGCGCGGCCCGTGCCGACAGTCATCACCGCGCGCAACATATTATTGAGCGCGCCAATATGGCGGCCATCGACAACCGGCAGCGACACCGGGGTCAATCGATCATAAAGAATTTGCCCCGAAGAACTGATGACCGCTTGGATAATATGCGGCACCACTTGTTGACCGCCATTGGCAAAATGCGCATAGGCTGAGGTCAATTGCAGCAAATTGACTTCAAATGTACCGAGTGCCAAGGACGGATGGGCACGCAGGCGACCGCTTAAACCAAGGCGGCGGGCCATATCGATCACCTTGTCACGACCGGTTTGTTCGCTGATTTGCACCGCCACCGTATTTAATGAATGTGCCAGTGCTTCGCCCGCCGTCACCGCACCGCGATAGCTCCCATCATAATTTTTCGGCGACCAGCCATTAATGCTGAGCGGCGCATCCTGATAGCGATCGCCCGGCTCAAGCCCGTTTTCCAAAGCGGCCAGATAGACCAATGGCTTAAAGGCCGAGCCCGGTTGGCGGCGCGCCTGCACGGCCCGATTGAACTGGCTTTTGCCATAGGCGCGGCCACCGATCATGGCACGAATGGCGCCGTCCGGTGTCATCACCACCATCGCGGCTTGTCCCGCTTGGCGCGCTTCGCCCTGCGCCGCCAAAACCTGATTAATGGCGCGCTCCGCCGCCAATTGCATGGGCCGGTCAAGCGTCGTCATGACATCCAAATCGGCGCGCGGACGGCCGACAAAACCGGGCAATTGGTCGAGCGTCCAATCGACCGCATAATGCGCTCCATCGGTGGAACGATTGGTGATGGTGATATTTTGCGCCGCCATCATATTGGCTTCTTGCATGCTGATAAATCCGGCATCGCGCATGGCGGCAATGACAATGCGCGCGCGCTGTGCAGCGGCGGCCGGGTCGCGTGTCGGCGCATAACGCGACGGGGCTTTCAACAGACCGGCCAGCATGGCCGCTTCGACATGTGTCAAATTTTGCACCGGGCGGTTGAAATAGGTTTCCGCTGCCGCTTGCACACCATAAGCGCCGCTGCCGAAATAGACGCGATTGAGATAGAGCGCCAAAATATCCTGTTTGGAAAAATGCGCCTCCAGCCAAAAGGCCAGCAGCAATTCCTGCACTTTACGTTTGAAACTGCGTTCCGGTGTCAGGAAAACATTTTTCGCCAATTGCTGGGTCAGGGTCGAGCCGCCTTGCGCCAAACGCCCCTGTCTGAGATTGACCGCCATGGCGCGCGCCAGCCCGCGCGGGTCGAGGCCGAAATGGGAAAAAAAGCGCCGGTCTTCAATGGCGATAACGGCTTGAACCAAATGCGACGGGAAATCTTCAAACCGCATGGGCCGTCCGCCGCGCCGCCCGCGGCGCGCCACCAAACCGTCATCGCGCGCATATATGCTCAATTCGGGTTGACTGCCGGTCTTCCACAAATCATCCGTGTCCGGCAAATCAAGCGCGTAATAGAAAACCAAAACACCGACAGCAAGGCCAAACCATAAAGCCATGACCAAACCCCAATAAACAAAACGGGGCAGCAAGCGTCGCGGCGGGTCGGCCTCACTCATGGGACATTTGCCTAAATATCAAGATTGGCGACGGCCAGCGCATTCTTCTGAATAAACTCGCGGCGCGGCTCCACCACATCGCCCATGAGCTGCTCGAACAAATCATTGCTCTCGGCAACATCTTGCACTTTTACCTGCAAGAGCGAGCGCGCATCCTTATCCAATGTGGTTTGCCATAGTTGTTCAGGGTTCATTTCACCCAAACCCTTATAACGCTGCAAGGCGACGCCATTGCGCCCCTGATCGAGCACGGCGGCCAGCAATTCGCTCGGCGTATTAATGGCAATATCACGATCTTTAATGGTCAGCTTGGCCGGATCGAGATAGACGGTTTGCAACGCCGGCGCCAGCTCATCCAAGGCGCGCGCATCTTTTGACGAAATCAGCGGCCCGTCAATATTAAAGGCCTCACGCACGCCGCGCAATTCGCGGGCAAAAGTCAGCCCGCCATCGCCCGATGGCAGGCCTTCCCAGCCGCGTTCCACCTCATCGGCCATGCGCGAGAGGCGCGCAGGAACACGTAGTCCGCGCATCTCGGTCATTTCCATTGTTGAGAGAACATCCGGTGTCAGCGCACCGGCTTCCGCGATGTGCTCG
>Ga0181568_10000175_pt1 | contig 53629 bp, 36 predicted proteins | sample 101ome_20_FD_133758 | JGI IMG/M metagenome (GOLD analysis project Ga0181568, IMG submission 133758) | Coastal salt marsh microbial communities from the Groves Creek Marsh, Skidaway Island, Georgia - 101404AT metaG (megahit assembly) | ecosystem: Environmental > Aquatic > Marine > Intertidal...
CGAGGCCGCGGCACGCGACGACGACGAGGCGAAGACCCGAGAGGCGTTGCAGTACTTGGCGACGTGCGAGAAGCGAGACGAAAAGAAACGATCCCGATGAACGTACGATGAATCATAAATAAAAAGCCTTGTAATGATACGTGTTGCAATTCATGACGCGCAAAGATCGTTTCCATCGCATAAAATCAATACGCGCGTGAAATGAACAAAGAAATCTTCCTTTCCGTCTTCGAACAACAACGCTGACTCGTGTACTAATAACAAACGAGATACTACTGTAGGATATAGAACTCAATAAAAATCCTAATGATGTTTTATAGCGATCCTTTCGTGCCTCCAACCGTGCGCGCGACACGTCCTAGCTAATACGTCTGCACCGTCGTCTACGCCCACAACGACGAGGCACGCGCCCCCGCTGCCAGCAAATTTGACGCCGTACCCACCGTCGCGTAACACGCTCACCATCTCGAGATTGACAGCGCCGAGCTCGTCGTCGTCGAAGAGTTCGCGACGAATCGAAAAGTTCGCATTCATTAATTCGGCAAGCGTGCTCGCGACGACGTCATTTGAACATTCACGCACGCACACCGCCGCGCGTTCCGCCAACGCGGACAAGCGCCGCACGGCGTCGACAATTGCCGATTCGCCTTCTTCGAAGCGTTTTTTCACTCGCGCGTGCACACGCCCGCTGTGACTGGCGTTTCCTCGTTCGGCCCAGACCAGAAACAGCGGCGGTACTTTACTCGCGTCGAGAGTTTCGACGACGGCGCGCTCCGTCTCGCGAAACTCTGAAAAGTCCATCAACCGAAGACCGCCGTAAACTTGAATGAAACGATCCATCGGACCGGCGCTGATGCCGACATCCTGTTCCACTCTCAACGCGAGCGTCGCACGATCGCAGAGTGGCACGTCACACGCGCCGAAGTATGTCAGCATGGCGTTGAGACCGGCGACGACGATGGCGCTCGACCCGCTCAAGCCGAGTTGAATCGGAATGGTGGACGAGTACGAGACGTCGAAACCTCGCGACGTGTCCACACTTCGTCCGTTTTTTTCAAAGTATTCGTAAAGACGACGCGCCAACGACTTGAGAAGTCGAATTCCGCCGTCGACGCCAAACTCGGAAAGGTGCGACGTCATCGCATCGAACGATTCGAACGAATTGGCATCGAGCGCGTCCGGAACGAATGAGACGCGCGCGTCGCGTCGCGGACGCAACGTCACCTCGGCGTAAAAGTTTTCAATCGTCGCCGCGATCACTTTTCCGCCGTACCCATCGCCCGGGTTTCCCATCAGACCGACGCGCGCGTACGCTCTCTCCACGATGACTTCGTTTTCACCTTTTTTCTCTCTCAGCCGTTTCACCGTCTTTTCCATGGCGATTTCTAGCTCCTCTGAATTTGATGAATCCGTCATCACCGCGTGCACCGCACCATTCGAATACGCAGTCGTCGTCGAAAGCATGGAGTCTACGACGAAATCGCCACCGCGTTCGCGACAGGCGCGTCGAATCGCCTCCTCTACGCCGACCACTCTCTTCAGTCGGTGGCACTGCTCGTCAGTCGTGAATACGCTCACTCGCGTCGCGGCGACGGCGTGTGGCGCGCACTCGTTTGGACGTCGCCCGTTTCGCTCGGGCGCGCTTATTTTCAGCGCGTTGACGCCCTCGGCGCATCGTAAGTCCGAAACGACGAGCGCGCTCGTGATTGATCCCTTTTCCACTTCACCCGGTCCGCGTGGGAGCTCGACGAGTACGTCTGCGCGGCGCATGCTCAATAAACGGCTGCTGATCTGTCTTCCCGTCGAGCGAACGAGAGGTGTGTCTCCGCACCAGTCCACGATTGTCGCTCGATGATACTCCGGTCGTTCCGCATCCAGTCGCAATGTTTCAGCCAACTCGCACCGGATTCTACGCAGTCGCGGCTGTTTCACGCCGCTCAACACACGAAGCGCGGGCGCGACGACGAGTGTAAAAGTCACGGCGGCGCTCACCGGATTACCCGGAAGCGCAAAAACGAGAAGCGGAGTTTTCTCGCCGCGAGGAATCGTCGCGAAGGTTGTCGGTTTCCCAGGCTTCATCATCATGCGCGAAAAGAAAATTTCGCCGCCGAAATCCGAGATGACGCGCTCGATGAAGTCTCTGTCGCCGACCGACGCGCCGCCCGACGTGATGAGGACATCACACGCGTCATCCCTTAACGCTCGCCCAAAAGCGTCCGCAGTCGCTTCGACGTCGTCGCGAACGTGTTCGAACGACGTCACTTTCGCGCGTTCTTCGAAACAAAGCGATCGAAGCATCGGTCCGTTTGCGTCGACGACGCACCCGGGCGCGGACGACGCGGCGGAAACGTCGGCTACGAGTTCGTCACCCGTGCTCAGAATTCGCACGCGCGGCGCGCGATACGCGTCGACGCATTCATCCGCGAGGTATTTCAACACACCCACGTCGTACGGCGTCAGCCTCTCGCCGCTCGAGACGAGCGTCTCGCCTCGACCTGATACGTCGCTCCCCGCGGCGCGCGTCCACCTGTCGGCGGCGACGGCGCTACGTTTCACGCGCACCGTTTTTCGCGCCTCGTCCACGAACGCACACTCCTCTTGAGGCACGACGCAATCGCAACCCGGTGGCAACTCGGCGCCGGTCGTGACGTACGCGCACTCAAACGCCGCGAGAGGTGCGCGTTCGCGCGACGTCGACGACGACGGTCCCGCGCGCGCCGACGCTTCCTCGACCACGCGGAGTTCGACGTCGTCGCCGTCTTCGGCACCGCCGCTCGCGACGGCCGAAGCGGTCGCCGACGGTCCCGCGCGCGCCGACGCTTCCTCGACCGCGCGGAGTTCGACGTCGTCGCCGTCTTCGGCACCGCCGCTCGCGACGGCCGAAGCGGTCGCCGTCGCGTTGAGCGCATATCCATCCATGACGGACGCTCGAAACGACGGGTGCGGCGTCGTGGCGATGGCGTCTCGCGCGAGGACGCGACCGATGAGACGTTCGTCGATGGGGACGCGCTCCGTGGAAGATGTCGCGCTCGCACCGCCCAACGCGCGTCTCGCGCGCTCGAGAACAATCTCTACCGCATCTTCCACGGCGATCATCGCGACGGCGTCTGACACTGGAACTCTTGGAACTAGGCGGAGGCGGAGGCGGAGGAAGAATTTTACAAAAATATCCAGCGAAACGCGAAGACGACGAAGAAGACGAACCCGACGACTTGCCAAAAGTATCCTTGTCGACGCGCCGTCTCAACCATCTGCGTAAACGCGCGCGCGGTTTCGCGAAGGCTCTGTTTCGCGCGCTCGAAATCGTTGGCGCTCTCGTCCAATAGTCTGTGCTGCGAATCCACCTCGCCGTGAATGTCTATCGTGATCTTCTTGAGCGCGGACACTCGGTCGCCCATGCGATCGATCGAGCGGTCGTTCTCGCGCTCCATCTCGAGCGCGCCCGCGGACGACGACGACGCTGCCGCGCTCGAGTTTCTGATGATGTGGCCGTTAGTCGTTCGTCACTAATCTCACGTCTCTTCGCGCGCGGAGACGCGTCTCGCGCGAAGACGCACCTGTTGTAACTCATCTCACCTCGCGCGTCTTCGATGGAGTCTCGTCGACGTGGACGACGACGACGACGACGACGACGGCGACGACGCGCGAGACTATTATGACGACAGAAGCATGCGCGCGGTGGTGCCGATGGCGAGCGCGAGCGCGAGTGATGGCGCGCGGACGCAGAGGCGCCGAATGCTCGCGCTTCACGGGAAGGGTGGGAACGCGGCGTCGTTCGAGCGCGCCCTGCGACCGCTCGTGGACGCGACGCGCGACGCGTGGGAGTGGACGTTCATCGACGGCACGGTGCCGGAGCCGAACCCAGGCGGACGAGGCTGGTGGACGCTTCGACCGGGCGAGCGGACGTACAGCGCGACGGAACTACCGGGAGTGGAGGAATCCAAGGCGCTCGTTCGATCGACCGGTCCGTGGGATGGTGTGTTTGGATTTTCACAAGGGGCGATGCTCGCCGCGCTCGTTGCGGCGGACGATGCGAGCGACGACGGATTCACCGTGTGCGACTGTGCGATCATCGTCGGTGCGGCGTGGCCGACGTGCGAAGCGTCGAAGCTCGAGAGCATGTCTAGCGCGCGGTTGCGAAGTTTGCACGTGATAGGGAGTCAGGACGCGATCAATCCACCCGCACAGGCACGGCGAGTGGCGGCGCACTTCGGTGAAGGCGCGGCGCGCATATTCGAGCACGACGGCGGACACATCGTTCCCATGGACGCGGACGCCTTGAACGCGTATAAAGATATTCTCGACGTGGAGTAAAAGGTATATCGTCATAGCATCGCGACCGTCGTCGCGCGTTCGCGTCGCGTTCGCGTTGCGTCGCGTCGGGAGAACGTCGTTGAATAGCAAGTAGTAAACCCTAGCCCAACGACCCGACCGCTCGCGCGCGTTTTCATACATTTTCATTCATCACGCTCGCCACCCGGCGTCGCGCGAACCGGCGCCGCGACGCGTCGGAACGATGGACGACGTCGTTGCGGACGAAGCCGCGCGTCGCGCGCGCGCGGCGTCGACGTCTAGGTCTAGGATGAGCGCGCAAGATGTCGAGCGTTTGGAGCGCGCGGTCGCCTCGTTGACTTCAAGCGAGACGTCGACGGATGGCGCAGAGGGCGCGGACGCGGTCGCCGCGCTCGCGCGAACGATCGAGGGGTACAGAGAGCAGGCGACGTTGTTAGATCCGATGCTTTCGTCGCTCATCGAGCCTCTGATCGCGCGAGTCGCCGAGACCTGTACTCGACGAGGAGTAATCCAAAGCTCGACGCCGACGCGCGACGAGTCAGTCAAGAGGTGCTGCGAAGCATTGAACGCGCTTTCGAGCGTGCGAGGATGGAAAACGTGCGTGAGGTTTTATCCCAACGCGGCGAAATTTCTCGAACCGTCGATACGATATTTGCGAGATGTTCGAGACGAGGGCGAATTTTGGCAAGTTCGTCAAGTCGTCGTCGCGTGGCAGTCGATCCTCGCCATCGTGCCGTTTGATTTAGTCACAGTCAACAGTAGTTCAGAGGACGATAGGAAAAGCGTAGAAAGTGATGTTCCGAGTGTGGTGCGCGAGTGGATGTGCGATTTGCGTTTACTGTTGCGAGATCCTGGTGGGATTCGCGACGTCACGGCAAAAACCATCGGCAGACTTTTGACTCGGCGCGATACATCTACTTTATTACGCGATTTCGTGCAGTTCGCGCACACAACATTGCGAGGTGGCGTGAGCGCACGGAATGGAGAACTCGTGTTTTTGTGTCCTGGCATTCTCAGCGCTCTCGTTTCCATATTCAAGGCTGGTTCTCGAGAGCTGCTGCTGCGACACGCAGAGTCGGTGTGGACGCTGATCGAGTGCATCGCGGATTCAAAGCTCGCAAACGATTCAACGTTGGTTCGTCAGTTGTGCATTAAACTTGGAAGTAGAGTTGGAATGGTTTTCATGAAGCCAAGAGTTGTGAGTTGGCGCTACGATAGAGGAAGACGATGTTTACACGAGAATCTCGATCCCGAAAACCGCCGACCAATCTTGCGCGGCGGGGAGACGCAAGGTCCAGACGACGCTGACGCAACGTTTGAGGTTCCCGAAACGATCGATGACATCATCGAATTGTCGCTCCAAGGCTTACGCGATTGTGAAACCATCGTGCGCTGGACGTCGGCAAAAGCTTTAGGACGAATCAGTGCACATCTGCCGCGCGATTTCGCCGACGAAGTCGTTGGAGCCGTATTGGATTGTCTTTCAGTGATTGAAAGCGACTCCACCTGGCACGGTGGATGTCTCGCTCTTGCTGAACTCGCTCGTCGTGGATTACTTTTACCGAATAGGCTACCGGAGACTGTACCGCGGTGTCTGGAAGCGCTGACGTACGACAAACGCAGAGGCGCGCACTCAATCGGTGCGCACGTTCGAGATGCAGCGGCGTATGTGTGTTGGGCTTTCGCGCGCGCGTATGCACCTGAGATCTTTGAGCCGTTCGTTTCTCAACTCGCTCCAGCACTTCTCAGGGTGTCGTGTTTTGACCGAGAAGTCAATTGTCGCCGCGCGGCGGCCGCCGCGTTTCAAGAGAGTGTCGGTCGCATTGGAACGTTCCCGCACGGGATAGAAATCGTCAACAAAGCGGATTACTTTTCGCTTGGGTCGCGTTCTCGAGCTGTTTTGGAGGTGTCGAGTTTCATTTGCCAGTTTGAAGAATACAAGCAGCCCATGATTGAGCATGTTTTCGATCAGAGTCTGACGCACTGGGAACTCGCCACACGACAACTCGCCGCCAGCGCGATAGGTGCGTTGGGTGCCATCGATGCCGAATGGATCACAGGTGTTGGTCTGCGAACTGTGATCACACGCTGTTCGAGTTCTGATTTACCGACTCGACACGGGGCGATGATTGCATTGGGCGAGATATTTATTTTATCGACTCGCACCGGCGTCGAGATTCCGTCCGAGCTGTGCGATGACGTGGTGCGTGTGATTGAAAGAATCGAGGATAAAAATATATTCAGAGGAAAAGGAGGTGAAATCATGCGGTCTGCTGCGTGTCGTCTCTTTGAGTGCATCGCAAGCGTCGGTCAAAGCCTCGCGATGGACTCGCGAGTGTGGCGCATCCTCGTCGATGTCTCGGAGGATTGCTTGAAGTGTTCAAGTGTCGATGTGCAAGTCGCCGCGTCACAGGCTATTGTTGCGTTTGTACTCGACCGATGTTCCTCAGACGATCCATTTGCGGCGCGACGTTTGCTGCTGAAACACGCCGATGTATTAGATTCTGAGCCTCTCGGCGTCATACGACGTGGTTCTGCTCTCGTGTTGGGTGGTTTTCCGCCGCAGATGCTTTGCGGTCCGCACTCGACGTCGATCGAGGATACAGAGCATCCGGCATGGCGACTGGCTTTCGCGGCACTCGTGCGCGCGACTGAACCGGAAGAGAATGTAGAACTGAGAGACGCCGAAACGCGCGTGAACGCCGCTTACAGTCTTGTGGAGATGGTTGTTTCGATGTTGTCGTTTGCGCACGAGGCGCGCGAGTCTTCTTCACTGACCGTCTCTGATATCAAGTTTATGTCTGATTGTGCGGTGAATACTTTACTGAATTGCCTTCACGACTACTGCGTGGATAATAGAGGCGACGTCGGATCATGGATACGAGAAGCGGCGATGAAGAGCTTGCCAGTCTTGGTCGGAGCGTTGCAAAGGCACGATGCACTTTCTTCCGCGCAAGCTCAAATCATCGTACAAAATGTGTTGAAACAATCCTTGGAGAAAATAGATCGAGTCCGATGTCAGGCCATCGCGACTCTCGTGCAACTTGTGCGAGGAGACGAGGAGTTGAAGCATAGTTTGCGAATCACCGGTGGTCCCGTCAAATTGAAACCGCTCGTCGACCTTCTAGAGCGCGACCTCTTGGATACGGTGCTTCCATCAACGATCGACAATGCCCTCGACGCATCAAACGCTAGTGTCATCTTTCAAACTATGGTTCCCCTACTGAAAAGTAAGGCGTACGCCCAGTTTGTTTTGAGCGGTTGGTTTGTGAGCGCGGGGAGTGGCGGGGAACGGTTGGTGCGTTGCGCGTCGCAGGCTTTGCTGGACGCCATTCGTACCGAAAAGTCCCTCTCGAGAGTCTTAGCGGGGTCGATTGTCGCAAATCTTCGTGCGAACAAGCGTGAAGATCGCGTTACAGTTCCAACTATACGGGCGTTTGACAAACTCATGTGTCGGGGATTGTTGGAGGAAGAGCAGGATGAATCGTTCGAAATGGTTGAATTGATCCGGTACGAGTGCTTCTCCAGTCGCGACGTCGCGAAATTAGTTCTCGGATGTGTTTGTCTCTCATATTACGTTGGTCACTCCGTTCAGCGCGTGAGTGACTCGGCGGTGATGGGTTTACTTGCGCTCCTAAACAATCGATACCCGAGAGTACGACTCGCCGCGGTCGAGCACCTTTACGTGGGTCTACAAACGTTTTCCAAGCCTTCGCAAGGTGTTCATCGTGTCGTGCAGGTAATCTCTTTGAGTTCATGGGATGCTCCACCGAGCGTGACGCGGGAAATTCGCATGCAGATGTACGATCTCTTAGGTTTGGAAATTCCCGCCTTCTTGCGCAAGTCGAACCGGAAAGTTGCAAAGGAGGTTCGCGGTGAGGAAACGTCTTACGCGACGCTCGTCGACGAGGCGGGATACTGAGTCGAAATCGGTACTTGTACATGTAATATAAACGTACATTTAAATAGCGGCGTTATAATTTTTACAAGTTGTGGACAACGAACGTCGGTCCAACGGAAGACGCTACGTCAGCGGAGGGTGACGAGCACGATTGCGAAATTCTCGCCGACGCGCAGCACGGTGTGAACGGCGTCGATATACTCTTTGTCTGCGACCGTTTCGCTTATCAGAGAGCCTTTGATCGATTCGGTCCAAGGCTGCTTAATGATTCCTTGTCGAGCTCGTTCGATGACTTTACCAATCCTGGTGAGCCACTCTGATTCAGGCAACATGGAAGTTGACTTACCGATGCCGCACTGCGCCGCGAGACGCGTCGTAAACACAATCTGGCAAGTTGCGTCAACTGCGAATGAGTTCGTCGCGGCCGCCTCGAGCGCATTCGTCAACATATCAATGTTCGATAATGTGCCGTGTGTTTTGTCATGCGAGCCGGCGAGAGGCCAAAGTTCTTGCGGGCCTGGACTGTCTCTTCCGCTTGAACTGTGCGCCACCCGATGTCCTTCCACGTGTTCTCTCTGTAGAAGTTCGCCACCCGTAGCTCCAAGAATAAAACTTTCAAGGGCTTGCTTGAATCGAATTGTGTCCTCTTCATCGTCCGAATCGCTTTCTTCTTCATCAACAAAAGAGCTGCGTGAGAGATTTCGGTCGCGCATAGTCACCACCGGTGGCGGTAGAACGACGTCGACACCGAGGTCGTCTCGAGTGTGCTCTCCGAGCAAAGTAGAATAGACGGCGATTTCGGGTTGCATGAACAGATTGAGCCTTCTGCGAACTTGTCGACACGCATCTATGACGTCGAAATCGTCGATTTCATCGGAAATTATGAGATAGTGCTTTCGAATTCGCCCCTTGGAGTTCAGTTTCCCCAAAAGCATGAGAACGTCCGAAAGACTCGTCAAGGCGACGACATCTATGACTTGATTGTTCTTTTGCTCAATCAACGCGTACCATGGATCGTTCAAATGCTGATACTGCGCCGATTGCACGCCATCGACGACGTTTTTCACGGTATTAAGCAACGATGAATTTGCAGAGCAAAGTAATAAGCAAGTCGTGTTCACGCCGTCGGCTTGCGGTGACGTCAAAGATAACTTCTCCAGACCGATCGGTTCGCTCACTTTTATAGCATCAATCTCTTCAAACGAACGTAGCATCAATGCTGGATCAGAGATCTGCACGATCCTCGCCGGTTTTTCAATCCCTTTGAAGCGATACGTGCCGAGATCATGACAAAACTCCGGCTGGTATCCCTCTTGGACAGCTTTGTGAAGCGAATCGTAATCAGTCAAAATTTGTCCGCCTATTGCACTGCGTGCGACACGTGCTGCAAAATTTAAGACGTGACCAAAGTACTCTGACCTTCCCGTGCGGGCACACGGACGAATGTCGACGCATTTACCAGAGCAAATGCCGATACCCACACGAAGTCCAACGAAGACGTCTCGTCGTCCGTTTCGCATGCGTCTGCCGCCTTTATGAGCCAGAAGAAGACTGGGCCAATCAATCTTCATGAACGTTGACTGCGCGAGTAGAGACCACATATATGCATCTGAAGGAGAGTCAAAGGCTAGCAAAAATTCACCGTTAGATTCTCTGCATTCGTATCCGTGACACACCGCCAATGTCGAGCGCACCGCGGCGTTGAGAAGAGCTATGGATTCATCCATGACATCTTTCAACGCCGTCGTGAGTTCTTTCAGAGAATCTATGTACGTAAACACCACTGTAATCTGCATATCGTTCAATCCGGGAGAATCAAAGTAAGACGGTTCCAATTGTCGGACCGTGCGCAAGTTTGAAAATAGCGTCAACCTTGTTGCCAGCGACTTGGGTACAATTTGCACAAGTTCTGCCTGCACGAGCGCCGCCTCACCGAGCATCGCGTGCCTGTTGATCAAATTTTTCAAAAAAGCAGTTTTTGCGCGCTGCGTATAGCGGTAGACCAGATTCATCTCAACGGAACCCTCTTCTGTGGCGTCGTCGACTTCGGAGAGACGCCATCGCGCGCGTTTGCCGTCTGCATTGAAAACGAATGCGTCGTCAATTTGTACAGTCTTTGAAAATTCCTCGTCGACTTGAACGACGTTTTCCGACGTCGTCGCAAATAGGTCCAATTCTTTCTTATTAAGCGCCAACTGATGTCTTCCCATGTGCAGCGCGTGAAAGTTTCTGATAGAATCCTGTCCATCCCCCATGATTGCCGCCATTGTATCGCCAGAGATTACCGTTTGACCGCCGGTGGCGCAATCAGAGACCGCGTGCGCGATAGTCACAGCTCCTTTGAAGTACTGTTTTCTGCGCGTAGTCGGATGATACTGGCTCTGGCAGAACCCCGTGTGCATCCCAATTCTCACTCGCAGTCCGTTCATTTGAGGAGATTTTGATGCGAACGTTCTTGATCCTATCGGAGCTTGACTGAGCGCAGTTTTTTCTTTACCTCTGATTCTCTCCTCGCTGAATACTGTTTTTTCGTCATCTTCTATCTCATTTTCGCGGATGATGTGCGTCGTCGTCACCGCTTGAAGTAAAAGATTGTTTGCGTTCCGCGCGCGATCGAGTTCGGCGTTTTGCTTCATCACGGTTTGATCGTAGTCTGAGTAAACTGATGCGCAAACCTTAGCGAATGGCGAGTCCCAGGCGTACGTTTGCATTCGCTCTTGCACCAGTATAGCGAACTTGACGGCATCGATAGCGCTATGGAACGCGATAGTGAAGCTGTCACCCTCGGTCAAGACCTCATAGCCAAACGTCGCTACAATACTTTGCCTCATGATTTTGTCGTGGGCACTCAGCGCTCGATTCATGTGAACTGATGCTTGTTGCCAGAGCTTTGTGGATGCCTGCACATCGGTGACCACGATGGTAACTTCCGCGTCCGATGGTGCGTGGGAACGTTTGTACTGGTTCAAAATCGCCTGTACGAAGAAGCTTCTCGCGACGGAGCCTCCGAACACAGAGATGGCGGACAATCCTAAAATCCCGAGACCGATGGATAACGCCAACACCATGGGACGTATGCTCAATGCACCCGAATCACTTTGAACTTGAGGATCTAGGATGGAGACAGAGTCACACGTCACATCGCGGATGTTTTCCAGAAACGTTCTCAAGCTGGCTGGGGTTGACGCAAAGGCTGGGATGACGCCCATGCCGGAGATGATGGACTGCACATCCGCGTCCGTCGCCATCCATTCCAATAAAGACAGCGTGGCGTAAAGTTTCTGAAACGCCTGACCCGTACACTCACTACCGGTGTTGGTCGACTTCAGGTAAACGTCCAGCGCAACTGGAGATAATCCGCTCACGGCGCCGGAAGAATCTAAATACCCCGTGAAATCCAAAATGACGTCGTGCGGAAGTAGAGCGAGTGAATTCTGTTTCTCAACGACCATCGCGGCGGCTGCCACGTACGTCGACGTAGACACACCTGGTTCTACCGATGTGAACGAACTGTTCGCCGCCCGAAACTGTGAGACGAGAGATTTGTACAGAACGTCCTCCGCGGCGTTGTCTATGCTCACCAGAAAGATGGGCGCCGTGACGCCATTCAAAAAGGGATTCAGGCGAACTATGTCAGGGTGACCCCACGTGCTGGCGACCCCGCTGACAATCGAAGCCAACGCCTGTATGTCTAGCGTCAAGGCTGTACCGCCCGTACCGAGCTGAAGCACACCTTTATTGAACGCCGCGCGCGCTTCCAATTGGAAAAGCGGTAATCTCGACAAAATCGCCAGAGGAGTCCCGACGAGATCGATTCCGATCGCCATCCCACTATCTGTGATTATATTTGACAGCGCATTTCTGGGAGTGGTCAATTCTTTGATGTCCAGCGTGCAGGTTGCGTTGTATGCCTCGTACAGTGCCTGAATGGTACGCAACGGGCTATCCAAGGCGCTCGGCGCCGTGACGCTCGCGACAGTTCTCGACGTCTTTGTGGATGTCGTAACTTGACCGGCGATCTCTCCATCACAGTGCACGTCCGTGACCAATCTCGCCAGAACGAGCGCCCCAATTTCGTCTCGTAACGAAACAAAGCCGTACTGCGCGGCGATGCGCGAGGATTGTTCACTCGAGAGAAACCAACGCCAAAACTCAACCGTCTGCTTGACGTTCTGACACGTCGCGCCCGTTCGTAAGCGATCCGTCGCGGTGAATCCGGTCATACCCGTCCGCAGTACGACGTACGAGTAAGTCGTGAAAGGCCAAGCCCCGGTCGTCAACGCCGGCGCAATCGTAGCCGTCAACCTATGCGCCGTGTCGCCGTTGTTACCGAATTGTAAGCCCTTCATCTTCACAGCCTTTGAAATGGAATCAGGGTTTGGATACACAGCTTCCGTGTTTCCGTCGTGCACGTAACCGGCGATCGACACACCGACCGCATCCGCATCGGCCAACACGGCGTAACCCAACGAAAAGTTTGTCACGCGTACGTACGACACCACCCCGAGACCGCCGTTCCTCTCCGTGACCGCGCTCCCCAATACGCTCGACCAATTCGGCAACTTTGACGTTCCTACCGAGCTCGCAAACGTCGAACTCATCGAAGAAAGAGCTCCGGTCCACACCTCCGTCGTGCCGGAGCTGTCCCCTCGCACCGTCAGCTTGATGGCTTCGCTCGGAAGAGTCAGCGAAGGATTCATCGCCGCGAGCGCGGGGTCGTCCCAACGCGTGATCGTGCCCAGAAAAATCCCCAAGAGCGTGGTCGCGTCCACTCGAAGCGGCGCTGCGGATGCATTCGGAAGATTATACACCAACGCCACGGCGCCGGCGACGACGGGATACATCTGCAAGTCTGGGTACGCCGCGTACGACGCGGCGTCGATGAGCGCGTCGCTGCACGCGAAATCGATGTCCTCGAACCCTTCGCTATCCGAGCACTCGACGGTGGCGTTTTTAATCCGACACAAACCCTTACCGCTTCCCATGGCGGCGTAGCTCACGCTCACATTCTCCGTCGCCTGCTCGTACGCGTTGATGGCTTCGTGATACACGCTCGCCGGAAACGTCGCCCCCGCCCCGACGAGCGTCACCTCCGCCGCGTCGCATCCTCTCACCGTCCACGCCCGTCCCCACCCCACGATTGCCATCGCGCACGCCCACGCGACCGATCGCGCCGTCGCTCGCGCCAACCGTCCGCGCCGGCATCCAGCCCCACCACCATCGTCGTCACGCCGCCACCGCCGCCGCCGACTCGTCCCTCGCGCCCCCACGCGCGACGAACGCACGCGTCTATCGCGCTCGTCCGCGTCGTCCATCACGACCACGACGGTCGCCCGTCGCGCTCTCGCGTTCGACGAATCGACCGATTCCTCGATTCACGGTCCAACAGTCGATCCATCATCGATCGGCCGTTCGTCCGACTGTCCGACTGTCCGACTGTCCGAATGTCCGACGCCGCGCTCGAAAGCCGTCGCGCGCGGTGAAGGCGAACCGTGTGTCCGATCACATACCATGTTTTTTAGCGCACCATCACACGTGTTTACCATCGTTTTGAGCCATGTGGCAGTGTGCACCGATGCAGTGTGTGCGATCCTCGGGACCCTCGGGGCGGTCACCGACCCCGCGCGCGCGGTGGACGACCGACGGGACGACTCGACGGGACGCCGGTGACGCGCGGGAGACGGCGACGCGCGCGTGCGTCTCGACGCGTGGGGTGGTGACGCGTGCGCGCGCGTTCGATCGAGACCTCGCGGGGGGCGTCGAGGCGACGGGGGAGCGCGCGAGAGAGGGAATCCGCCCATCGGTGGCGCGCCCGGCGGCTGTGCGCGTCGGTCGGTCGGTCGGTCGGTCGAACGAACGCGGGTTCGGTGACGGCGCGGCGCGAGCGGGCGGTGAAAACACCGTCGTCGACGCGCGCGCATGTTTCAGCTCGTCTCTCTGAGCGATTCGGCGGTGAAGATACCTCCGGCGAACCTCGGGAAGAGCACGCTCGAGGCGGTGACGCAAGAGCTCGAGTCGCTCTACGTGGACAAGGTGCTCGCCGAGTGTGGGGGGTTGTGCGTGACGCTGTATTCGATCACAGATATTGCTGGCGGTACGGTACTCGCCGGGGAGGGATGCGTGTGCTTCGACGTGAGTTTTAAGGTTGTCCTCTTCAAGCCGTTCGCCGGGGAAATTTTAGAGGGCACGCTCGCGAGCGTCGGCGCCCACGGCGCGTACGTCTCCATCGGCTTTTTTAGCGACATTTTCATCCCCTCCAGCAACATGCAGGTACCGAGCGAGTTCGACGAGCGCGAGAAGACTTGGGTGTGGGATTATAACGGCGAGACGCTCAAGATGGAGGTCGGCGCGCCCGTCCGTCTCCGCGTCGTCGGCGCGCGCTTTCCCGAGAGCCCCAAAACCGCCGAGGAGCTCGCCGAGCTCACCCCCGAGAGCGGTGCAAAGACGAACGGTTCTTTCGCACCCATGTTAGTCATCGCCGACGTGAACGCCGACGGTTTAGGTATGTGTTCGTGGTGGACGGAGCACGACGCCGAGCAAGCCTAATCGACCAGAGACGGACGGACGGACGCGACATCACCCAACCCTACATCATAGAAAAACTACACACATCACATAGAACTTTCAACCACGTATATACGTACACGCACATATGATATACACCCCCGCACCCCTCCCGCGCGCGACCGACCGACGTCGCTTCGAGAAAATATCTTCCGAGCGATCTCGGTGACGCGTTCACTGACCGATCGGCGGGAATGATGAAAACGCGTCGGCACAACTCGACGACGCGCGCGTGACTCGATAGTATGGCTAAGATTGCGATGAAATCCACGAAGAAGACGACGAAGAAGACGGCCGCCGGTAAGGTGAAGAAGGTCAAGGACCCGAACGCGCCGAAGCGCGCGCTCAGCGCGTACATGTTCTTCGCCAAGGATCAACGCGCGAACATTCTCAAGAAGAATCCCAACTTTTCCGTCACGGACGTCGCCAAGGAGCTCGGCGTGCAGTGGAAGACGATCAAGGATAAGTCCAAGTACGAAAAGGAAGCGGCCAAGGACAAGGCTCGCTACGAAGCGGCGATGAAGAAGTACAAGGCCAAGTAATCTTCATCGCGACGCGGCGGCGCATTCACGACTGGATCGAGTTTGAATTTCGACAATTACGCGCGACGCGGAGAGATTCGCGGCGAACGAAACCGTCGAAGGCGATCGAGATCCGATGCGAACGAATGCGATACTGAACAACGACCCATACATGACATACCGGATCCAATGCCGATGATATACTACGTTTAAAAATGAGCGATGCGAACGCGAGCGCCCTCGCCAGCGCGCGGGGGGTCTCAACAGTGTTGTAAAGAATAAAAAAGTACCTACGTACAAGTTCTCTCTTTGTCGTTACAGTGCAGCGAGCGAGCGATGATTTTATTCCTCCCGCTTGACATACCGCATAAAGTACCGATCGCGCTGATTCCCGAGCGTCCACATGGAATCAAAGTACGACGCGCCGTAATCCTCGGGCACGCCGCTCTCGAATGGTTTGCCACCCGCCGCGGTGGTCGCGAAGAGGGCGCGCGCCTTGCGCAATTCTCGGCACATGCGCACGGCGTACGCGGGATCGTCGGTGACGCAAATCAGGTGACCGCCGGGTTTTAAAACGCGATGCACGTCTCGTAAAAACGCGGCATCGACGAGCACCTGCGAACTTCCCACCCACTCGGGGGGGTCGGGATAATTGACGTAGAGCTCGGAGATGGACGCCGGCGGCGTCACGCGCGCGCTCAACGCATCGTGCGCCATACCGCACACGAGACGCACGTTTCCCTCGACGCCCAGTCGTAGAGATTTCATCCACGTTAGAGCGACTCTGTTTCGTCGCATTTCGATGCCGATCCATCGCACGTTTGGATTTTGTTTCGCCCTTCGCGTGATCCAGTCGCCGTGGCCGCTGCACACCTCGACGCGAACGTCTTCGACGTCGTCCACAGTCAACGGTTCTATATCTTCATCGTCGGCGATGATTTTAACCTGGGACGACGACTCGACTCCTTTACTCGCGATTTGTGCGATTTCGAGACGTCTCGACAAGGGAACGTCGTTGATGTACGCTTCGACGGCGTCGATTTCTCGACTCGTCTCTTGCGATCGTAGTCGTAAAAATAACTGCACACTTTTCGATGGCGCATCGGATAAAGCACCGTCGTGCGGCTCGTCGTGTTCGTCGTCGACGTACCTCGCATTAGCCTCGTTTTTCTCCGCATTCGCCAAATCCATCTCGAGAATCGCCCGCGCGTCTCGACACGCGTCGACGGCGACGTCGTTGTCCGGCATGAGCAAACTCGCAGCCGTGGCGATTGCAACGTGCGACTGTGCGGTGATTTCGACGCCATCCCGGGTGGCGTCTCGAGCGAACGCCAACGCTCGCTGTACCATGAGCTTCCCGCATAGCGTTTTAATGAAGTATTCGCACGCCGTCGCGTCCGGAGAGTAGTCTCGCTCGCGCATGGTTTCCAAACACTTGGTCGCGCCGTCGACGTCGCCGTAACGCACGCAGTTTCTCAATAGAGTCGCGTACGTGCGCTGATTCGGCTCTACACCCACACTAATCATCTCACGCATGACGGATCGCGCTCTATCGATGTTTCCATCCTGCGATTCACCCTTCACGAGCACCGTGTACGCGACTTCGTTTGGCTCGACGCCCGCGTCACACATCGATTTCCAAATCTCTCGCATCACCGCCGTCTCCCCGACCCGCGTCGCCGCGTTCAAATAATTCGTGTACGAATACACGTTCGGCTCGAGTCCCGCGCGCGAGATGCGCTCGAACGTCTCCTTGGCGAATCCAAACTGTTTTTCGTTGCCGAAATCCTTCAACAGGCGATTGAAAAATTTCACCTCCTTCACCTTTAACGCGCGTTTGAGCAACGTCTGCGCGTCTCTCGCGCGTTTACGATTCATCTTGACGACGCGCTTGATTCCTTCGTCCAGCGACGAGAGGTACGACGTGGACACGCCGTCGCCCTCGTCGCCCTCGTCGCCCTCGTCGCGCGCGCCCGCCGCCGCCCCATCACCGCCTCGCGTCCCACTCTTCTCACCGCCGCCGTCTCCACCGCCCACCGCCGCCGCCGCCGCCGCCGCCTCCCGCCGCCGACGCTTGGCGTCCGATCGTTTCCTCTCCCCTCGATTCACCACCCGCTTCATCCGCGTCGTCGTCCTCGGCGCGCGCGCGCGAACGAGTGACGGATGGATGGATGGTTGCGAAGCGAAAGCGAAAAAAGTACGCGTCACCCACTCGTCGACGCGCGCGCGACGTCGCGATGTGCGTCGCCCGTCTCGCGGACGCGACGCGCCTCGCGCCTCGAACGCGTCCACCGTCGTCGTCGTCACCTCGAACGCGTCGCGTCGTCGTCCCTCGCGCGGGCGGGAAAGGGAAGCGCAAAGGGGCGCGCCGACGCGACGAGCGCGCGACGGATGCGGTGGCGCGCGCGCCGTCCGATGACGCCGGCGCGTCGGCGCGCGCTGGGAAATCGCTCGTGGGTACGCTCGGACCCATCTCGCGCGCGCCGTTCGAGGCGAACGAGGAGACGAGCGAGCACTTCATCTTGGCGCGGCTCGCGAGCGCCGGCGACGAGAGGTGGCGCCCGCTGGGAGACGTCGTGCACGCGCGAGGGACGAACGTGGACGACGTCGTTCGAGAGCGATATTGGATTTTGAGCGACTACGCGAAGAGGCGACATCTGAAGCTGAACGTCGGCAGGGGGGGGATAGAGATCGGCGTGCGCGTGCAAAAGGGACCGACGCACCCGAGGGCGACGACGGGGGAGGCGACGGAAATCGTCTCGGTGTCGGATGGATCGGACGTCGAGAGATGGGACGAGGCGAGAGGGAGAGACGAGACGTTGAAGTATGGTGAATATCCAGCCATTCTGAGACTACTGAACAACGCCGAACCGGTGACGGCGGCGGCGAAGAACGCGATGCTTCGGGCGAGCACGCAGTTCACGTCGTCGGCGGGCGCGACGGGCACGAAGACGAATGCGCCGCCGCGAGGGGCGGAATCCGCCGCGTCGGCGAGGAAGACAGAGCGCGTCGACAAGGGCGACACCGTCACGTTTCGATTCGATTAATTTTAATAATTTTCATGAAAAGTAACTACTGTACATTTAACGCATTTAACGCGGAAATACAGCGCGTTGCGTCTCCGCACATCGACTCGCTAGCGCGCGTGGCGCGAGAGCGCGCGAGAGAGACACGGGAGCTCTCGCACTCGAGCTATGTGCTCGAGACCGTGTGATATGTCCGCGGAACATTCCCCGGCGAGAGCGTGTCCGACGAGAAGAAGAAACACGCGAGTGCTCGTGGTCAAACACGTGTGCGCGTATCTCGCGTTGAGTTCTTCAATCACTTCGAGGTTGGAGGTGACGATAATCGGGTACGCGTGCGATATGCCGCTCTCACCGACCGCTTGGAAGACGAGATGACCCTGATCCTTGGCCGAGCGGCGTATTTTACCCAACAATGCTATGGCCACTTCGAGCACTTGAATGCTGTGCGAAGAATCATCGTCGACCGAGCCGTTTTGCGCGAAAAATCGAGGAGAAAAGTACCGAACGAGTCCGCCGAGGAACAGCGGTCTCATATGTGAGTCATTGTGACGTCGGACGCGCGGTAACACCGAGCCACCGCCGACGCGAGCCGTCATATCTACGATGTCCAACTTTTCTCCGGCAAACGTCACGGCGTAAACGCTACCCACAGCCATCGCGATGACGCTCGATCCGACGACTGTCGGCGACTCGGTCTCGACGCAAAAGGCATCCGTGTGCATAAACTTCAGGGGACCCGAGACTCGAGAAAACGTGTGACGCCAACGAGTCGTGAGAACTTCGATAGATGTTATCGAGTTGTCTCTGAGTGGAAAATGTGGGGCGAGATGCTGCTGCAGCCACTCCTCCACTCTACCGGGATCGTCCTTGACGGCATACCCTCTAAACCACACCTCTTGATCCTTGATGTTAAAATGTATCGACATCCAGGGATGAGCATCGATGACATCACGAAATGAGTCCACAAATTTGGAGATGATCGCCTTGACGTGTTCGCGTCTCCAGGGACGCAACGGTCTGAATGAAACGCGGAATCCGTCCATGCTGTCCTTCAAAGCGTCTGCGTCCCATCCAGCCGATTCGGCTAAATTGTTCAAGTCTTGATCATCCATTTCTATTCGCGCGACTCGTGCATCACCGTTTGCTCTCCTCTCGACTTGCTCTTCGTATCGGTCTAGCGTGAAAGAGCACGTCGCACGGCGCCAAATCTGAAAGAGAGCACCGTGTCTGACAAAGAAGCTATCGAGAGTTCCTTGGACGGAAACGCTGTTTCTCATGCAAAGGTGTCGCTGCACCTTCTTGAGTGTGAAGCAGACGAGTGGCGCGAAAGTGACTCCCAACCATGCGTGCGCGTTGAACTGAAGATTCGTTTGCGCGCGATACACCGGAAGTGCGCGCGATATTCCGATGAAAAAAGTTGGGTACAACGCAAAGTTGGTGAAGCACAGCACTGCGATGGCGAGGAGTCCGTCGTACGCGTCGAGAATCGTCATCGGTACGATCTCTGGACTGAGAAGCAACAACACGATCTGCTTCGAGGTAAACGTGTGCCCGGGGTAATTGTAACCTATTATGGTGAGCGACACGGCCGGATGTCGCATGATTGTCTTAATGACCAGTCTGAAAATCATCCCAATGTCCTCCTTGTATAGAATAGGTCTTCCGTGACTGTCTATGTTGAAGAACGTCATGATGACGAAAAGATCGACAAACATTGCTAAAGGGAGATATCTGGTGTACAGCCCGCGTAAAAATTTTCCAGGGTTCTCCGTCGCTTGCAGAGGCACGAAATTGCCCTCGCTTGTCCGCACACCGCGCACCATTAAATAATTTTCCAAAATCAGTGCGGCGCTGAAGTACATAAAAGTGTAAAATCTTCTCGCGTTCAGACCGTCGTTCGGCGTCATCCCGAGAATGAAGCTCATGAGGAAAGATCGTGCACGTCCACTTTTCGATCCAACGCCTCGCCGATACCGTTCATTCGCCTCTAGATACCGCATCATCTTCGCCGGTTCGATGAACCGCCTCGCCGGTCGTTTGTCCCCGCCCCGAGACGACTCCTCCAGCACGTCGGCGACCGCGGCGATGCCATCGTCATCATCGCTTGACCAGGTCTCCGCGCGCGTCCCGCGTCCCATTCTCCGCCGCGCGCTCGTCTCAGCCAGCCGCCGCGCCGTCGAAGCCCCTCGATGCCCCTCGTTGCCCCTGTCGCCGTCGCCCCTGTCGCCGTCGCGCCTCTCGACCTCCCTCGTCGTCCCCCGACGCGTCGACGTGCCTCCGGAATCGATCTCGCGCGCGCTCGAGAACGTCTTCGGCGCCTCATGCGCGCTCGAACGCGTGCGCACCATCACGCTCGCGCGCGACCGCTCGTCCCGTCGATTCGCCAATACGCCGTCCCGCGCGGCGATTCACCGACCGTTGCGTTCCCCACCGGCCGCGTCGTTCGCCTCGGTGACGTTCGGGGCGTCACAATCGTCCACTCTGAGCTCGTCGCGCGCGCGACGCGCACCCCGCCGCGCGCGCTCGTCGCAGAGGCGCGGACTTCCGCAATGGCCGCCGACGTCGACCGACCGCCCTCGGTCGTCCGCACTTCGCGCCGACGCGACGCGACTCGAGACGCCGACAGCGATCGCGAGAGACGCTCGAACGATGAGCGAGACGACGACTGTTCTCATCACGGGCGCGGCCGGCCAGATCGGCTACGCCCTGGCGCCGATGGTGTGCGCGGGCGCGGCGACGGGGCGTTCATCGAAGATCGCGCTTCGGTTGTTGGACGTCTCGTTCGCGGCGCAGGCGCTGGAGGGGGTGAAGATGGAACTCAAAGACGCCGCGTTCGATCTCGTCGAGTCCGTGGAGTGTTTCACGGACGCGGACGAGGCGTGCGCGGACGTGGACGTCGCCATCATGGTTGGGGGATTTCCGCGAAAAGCTGGTATGGAGAGGAAGGACGTTCTCGGGAAGAATGTCGCCATTTACAAGGCGCAGGCGGCGGCGTTGGCGAGCAAAGCGAAAAGAGACGTGAAGATTGTCGTCGTCGCGAACCCGGCAAACACGAACGCGAAGATTTTGGCCAAGTTTGCGCCCTCCATTCCGAAGACGAACATCACGTGTCTCACGCGGTTGGATCACAACCGAGCGCTGGCGCAACTGTCCGAACGAAGCGGTAAGCCGACGAGAGAGGTGAAGAACGCCATCATCTGGGGAAATCACTCGTCTACGCAGTACCCCGATGTGAATCACGCGACGATCGGTGGTCAACCGGCGCGAGACGTTGTCGGCGACGACGCGTACCTCGACGTCGACTTTGTCGACGTCGTGCGCAAGAGAGGCGCCGCCATCATCGAGGCGCGAAAGCTTTCGTCCGCGCTCAGCGCGGCGAGCTCGGTGTGCGATCACGTGTACGATTGGATTCACGGTACTAAAGAGGGTGAGTGGACATCCATGGGCGTCGTCTCGGACGGATCTTACGGCATCACGGAGGGGCTCGTGTACTCGTTTCCGGTGACGTGCACCGGCGGTAAGTGGCAAATCGTTCAAGGTTTGACCATCGACGAACGCTCTCGAAAACTCATGGATGAATCCGCACAAGAGCTCACCGAAGAATTCGCCGTGGCCGAGGAGTGTCTCGCGGAGTCGGCGTGACGAGGATGGTCGCGGTAATTTTAGAAATTTGTCGAATTTGTCATTGACTTCTTTTACATGCTCACGTGCGCGGCGATGCCGACTTGGAAGCCGTCCTTAACGCGATCGTGCGCTCCTGCGCGCACCACCTTGCCGTAATTAATTTCAATCTGACCGATCGGTAGCGGCCAGACCACGCCGACTCCCAGAGACACTCGCGCCGAATCTCGCATTGCCTTGGCCAAGTCTCTCGGCGCGCTCGGCACGGCGCCGATGGGCAAGAGCGCGCCCGCGCTCGCGAACGCGTGGAAGTGAATGCCAGCCTCGCGCATAGCCTCAAACTTTTCGCCCGGAACGTCCATTTGCACCGCAGCGGTCGCGCTCCACACAAAATCGCCACCCAAGGCGTCCCTTTTGAGCGGCGGCTCTTCGTCGGCGGGCGCCTTTTCGCTTTTGGACGCCGAGCGTCGCGAATCGCTCGGACCCACGCCGTTATTTTCAAATTGACGCAAACAACCGACACCGCCCAAGAAGAATCTATCCGCGATGCACGTCTGCAGTTCGCCTTCCTTGTCCGACGACCCCCACGGCATCAAGAAACCGAGTCGTCCCGACAACGACGCCGTCACGCCTCGATCGGCGTCCAACGTCTCCACGACGTGCGCGGTAACCTCGGATTTGGCAAACTTGGTCGCCATCGGATCGTTCATCAGACCAATGCCCGCCAACTCGCTACGAATTTTCCACAGATAACCCGTCATCGGACGCACCGGTCTATCGAGATGATCGGCGACGTAGGTGTGCGTCAGCGCCGATTTGAGAGAGTGTCCGAGCTGTCGGCGCACGCCGCGACTCGCCGCGCGCGTCGGATCTTGCACGTCTCGCCAGGCGATCGTGTAGTCCAGCATCCCCGGACCGTCACCGGTGAGACCGACGGATATTCCTCTCGACGTCACGTCGAATGAGCTCAGCTTTTTAAAGCACTCCAACGCCTGAAACGCGCGTACGTCCAAATTCACGTCGCTTCCGTACAGCTTTGGTTGACGCCACAGCGCGGAATACGTCGAGCTTAGACTCGCCCCGCGAATGGCTTCGACTTCAAACTGATCCGCGTATCCGAAGACGTTGCGCAACCCCATGGAAACCTCGACCTCGCCCTCTCCTCTTCGACTCATAAACGTCCCCGCCTTGAAGTGAAACATGTCCTTTTCCTCAACGTTTACCACAACCTTGGCCCCCGGGACGTCGTTTTCGCCCACTCTCCCGCCCGCGGCGTCCGCATCGATCACCATGGACACGTCTTTAAAGATACCGTATTCTTGTAACGCCGCGTTCGCCGCGAACAGCGCATCCTTGATGCCCTCGAGCGTCCTCGCCTCGTACACGCGCCTCAACTCGCGCTCCACCAACGAGTTCCTCGTGCGTTCGTTCCCTCGCACCTCCACGCTCGACACCACGCACGCGTCCTCGCGAACCGCGTCGTACCGCGCTCTGAAATCTCTCGCCCCCGATCCGCCCGCGGCGCCGCTCGCGCTCGCGCCGTCCGACGCCTCGCTCCCGCGCGCACCGTTCACCCTCTCGCCATCATCGCGTGCGCTCCGATCCTCTCGCGCCTCGTCGCGCGCGTCCGCGCGCGCGGCGTCGTCCACCATCCCCGTTCGTTCGTTCGTTCGTTCGTTCGGCCTCGCGCTCGATCGGTCCGCGCGTGGACGTCTCGCGGTCCCGCCCGCGCGACAATCCATCCATCCATCCATCGTCGTCGTGGGCGGGGCTCCCTTTTCCACATTTTACATGGGCCTCCAAACACCTTCACTACGTAAACTTTGATGAGTCAGGATTCAATAAACCAACACACTCGCCGGTTCAAACGAATCGACGACGACGACGAGTCCCGCGCGCATCGTTCGCACACCGCGACGCGCGCCGCATCGCCGAGAGGTACGTCCGCGACGAAACGATCGCGTCACCGTGCGTTCCCTTCGCGCGCGTCGGTGCGCGCTCTCTCTCTCACGCGCGCGCCTTCGCGACGACGTCGACGATGCGCGACGAGAGGGGAACCGTCCGTGTCCCACCATCCCATCGTCGACGCGCGACGCGCGAGCGCACCGATCGACGCGACGAACGATCGACTGACGAACGACGCGCGCACTCTTTCCTCTTTTCGTCTCGACGTAGATGCACGCGCGCGACGCGACGACACCGTTACGCGCCATGACCAACGACGACGAGGCGAGGACGCCGACGCCGCTGCGAAGCGTGTTGAAGAAGGGTGCGTCTTCGTCGTCCCCGCGCGATCGATGCGCGCGTTCGATTCGATTCGTTCGTTCGCGATTCGATGCGTCATCGCGCCGTTCGACTGACGTACGTGATTCCCCGTTCGCGATAGGTGGTTTGAGTAAATCGCGCGTCGTCGTCGAGTCGGATGGTTTTAAATACAAGAAGCGCAAGAGTACCAAGGATGTCGTCGGGGTGACGATTTCCGAACCTCTGTGGGGGAATGGACGCGGAAGCAACGCGCGGGCGTTGGTGAGCGTGAACGCATCATCGGACGTGAACGCGATGTCGAGCGATGAGGCGCGCGGACGCGAAGATTTTCACGAAAAGTTACCAAACGACATGCCCGAAGACGAGAGAATGCAACTGTTGTGCGAGAGCGTGTGCGAGGCGGAGTGCGCGTCGGTGGTACCGCAGTTAAAGGGAGAGAACGCGTTCGCGGCGAACGCCATCAGTGAAGCGTTGCAAGAGTTTCAATTGCGCGTCGAACAATTGTTGATTGATGAGGAGGTGAGGTTTAAAGAGGGTCCGCAAGGCGTGGCGGCGAAGATTGAAGCGCGCAAGTGCGAGTTGCGCGCGCTCAGAGACGCTCTCGAGCAAGAGTCCACGCAGTGGTCGTGCATGCTCGAAGGTTCGGCGAAAACGGTCACCGCGGAATCTCCCGCGATCGACACCTCCGAACTCGGACCGAGCGAGGCTGGGACTCTCGCGGAGGCGTGCGCCGACACCCACCGCCGCCTCTTGCTCCAAACCGAGGGCTCGCGCGGTTTAGTCGAAGGCATCGAGAGTTTATGCGTTCGCGCCGAGCGCGCTTGCGACGTCTTCGCCGGTGCCATAGCATCGAACGATTTCCGTTCACTCCCTTCGTACCAGTCTCCTCACAGACTCATCTCCAGTCTCATCGGAGGCGGCGTCTAGAGTCTCAGGTTGCAATACCACGCGCGTCGACGCGCTCCCCTGTATCACAGTGTCCTCCCCGCGGCGCCCATTCGTCCCGCACTCGTCGTCCGTCCGTCGACCGCGCGTCCGTCCGCACGCGCACGCACGCGAATCGCGTCGAGTCGCCTCGTCATGGGGTTCGGGCAGCTCATCACCGGCCCGCCCGGTGCCGGGAAGACGACGTACTGCGTCGGCATGAAGCACTTTCTCGAACTCCGCGGTCGTCGCGTGGCGATCGTGAATCTCGACCCGGCGAACGATGTCGCGCCGTACGAGGCGGCGGTGACGATCGAAGATTTGATCAGCGTGGACGAGGTGCAGAAAGAGTACGGACTGGGGCCGAACGGGGCGATGATATACTGCATGGAGTACCTGGAGAAGAACGCCGACTGGCTCAGAGACGCGTTGGCGCCGCTGCGGGACACGCACTACTTTATATTCGATTGTCCGGGACAGTTGGAGCTGTTCAACGTGCACGAATCGTTGAGGAATATCATACACACAATGATGAACGAGTGGCACTATAGATTGTGCACGGTGCACCTGAGCGATTCGCATCTGTGTTGCGACCCGGGAAAGTACGTGAGCGCGCTCGTGGCGACGCTCCAGGCGATGCTTCACCTGGAGACGCCGCACGTGAGCGTGTTGAGCAAGGTGGACATGTTGGAGAAATACGGGGATTTGGCGTTCAATTTAGACTTTTACGCCGACGTCATGGATTTAGACTACTTGATAGAACACATCGGGAACGACCCGAAATTAGCAAAGTATAAAAAACTCACCGCCGGTTTGTGCGAGGTGATCGAAGACTTTGGTCTCGTGAGGTTCGTGCCGATGTCCATCGAAGACGAGGATACGGTGAGTCGAGTGGCGACGTTGGTGGATAAATCAATCGGGTACTCGATCGGTGCGCACAAAGGCGCGCGTTTGGGCGCCGATGAACTTCGCGAGCGCGCAGAACGCGACGCCGAGGAGGCGTTTGACTTGAGAAACGGCGTCTCGCCCGCCGTCATCGCGGCGTCGACGACTCTCGACATTCAAGAGCGTTACGCGCCGGAGAGGAAATACGTCCCGGATGCGTGATGACGTCGAGTGTCTCGAATAGGAAGACGATGCGCGCGTTCATTCGTTTGTGAAATACATTTTTAGAGTTACAACACGACGACCTGCGAAAAGAAGAAAAACGCGCGTCACGTCAGTCGCGTTCGTTCCGCGTCGTGCGCCGATGTCCTTCGGAAAAAGAAAAGAGATATCCCGAGGTTTGCTCACAGTTCCTCGTCGACTGATACGACGGAAACTCCGATTATACCCCGCGTTTACTGTCGCGTGTTAAAATAATAATGATGGCTCAGAGCACAGCTGGGGTATCAAGCCAGCCTCGATCAATGAACCCGTCCCACACGCTGTATCGACGCGCCTCGAGTCGCGACGACGACGCGAAAAGAAGAAGAAAGAAAAAACAACAAATCCACGATGCGCCGCCGCACCGCCGCGCCCTTGTCTCGGGTCAGAGCAAAGATGACATTCAAAACGTGCGTTTTCCCCACGCGCGCGACCTCGAGCGAGACGCGCGGTCGGTGAGAAGATTAGCATTTCGACGCGCGCTCATCACGCCCGAGACGCGCCGCGCGGTCGCATCGCGCGAAACATTTTTATCGCCGTCGCCTCGTTCGCACCTCACGCTCGCGTCGTCGTCGTCGCGCGGTCGCCCGTGCGCCCGTGCGCCTCGCGCGACCGCCGCCGTCTGGCGGGTCGTTGACCGTCCCGAGTCCCTCGGACGAATGAAGGAAAGACACGAGTCAAGTGATTGATGGATGTGATTCGGTGCGCGTCGCGTCACACGGCGACGCGCGCCCGGGGTGAAGAAACGCGCGGACGACGTCAATCTCTATCGCACTCTCGCACTCGACATGAGCGACGGTCGATACTCGTTCTCGCTCACGACGTTTTCCCCGAGCGGGGAGCTGCTGCAGATCAAACACGCGCTCGCGGCGATCTCGTCCGGGGCGACGAGTCTCGGGATCAAGGCGAGGGATGGGGTGGTGCTGGCGACGGAGAAGAAGTTGCCGAACGCGTTGGTGGACGCGTCGACGGTGAAGAAGATCGTGACGCTGACGGATGATATCGGGGTGACGTACAGTGGGATGGGTCCAGATTTTCGCGTGTTGACGCGCTTGGCGAGAAAAGAGACGCAAACGTATTATCGAACGTATAAAGAGAGCGTGCCGGTGAGTCAGTTGGTGCGTGAGACTGCGACGACGATGCAGGAGTTCACGCAGCAGGGGGGGGTGCGACCGTTCGGGGTGTCGCTGCTCATGGCGGGGTACGATGACAGAGGACCGAATCTGTACCAGGTGGATCCGAGCGGTTCGTATTTCGCGTGGAAGGCGAGCGCCATCGGAAAGAACATGGTGAACGCGAAGACGTTCTTGGAGAAGCGTTACAGTGAGGACATGGAGTTGGAGGACGCCATTCACACCGCCATTTTGACGCTGAAGGAGGGGTTCGACGGGCAAATTTCCGCGGAGAATATTGAAATCGGCATCGTGGGTGCGGACAGAAAGTTTAGAATTCTCACGGCGAGTGAGATTGCCGATTACCTCGAGGAGGTTGAATAAATGCAGTACCGTAGCTAGTGTGTGTGTCTATAAAAAATTAAACGTCTTCTACATCGTCCTCGGCCCACACCGACGCGTTTAGAGGGAAATTCCACGAGTCTCGCGTCGACTGTGAACAATACATGACGTACGCCAGCGCGCGACGCGTCGGCGAATCGTTCGCGCCGCCTCTGTGCATGACGCGATAATCGTACACGAGCATCGACCCCGCTTTCAAAACGTGAGGTCGATAACGAGGCGCCGCCTCTTGCGATTTACACTCCGTCGACGTCACGTACGCGGCGTCGTGATCCCACTCGTGCGAACCGTGAATAAACTCGGTCGGTCCATCCGTCGGATGTACGTCCTTCACGGGGACGAAGACGTTAAAAATACCAAACGACCGTCCATCCGCGTGAAAGTGTTGCTCGGGTGCGCCCGGTTCGGAGCTCACGCACCCGAGAGACTTCACGGTGAAGCCACAGTCGCCGTACGCGCGCGCGAGAACGGGCTTGATCCAAGGCGCGCACGATTTCTGTACAGTCTCCCAGGCGTGAACGGCGCGTTTTCCCGTCTCCGTCGCGAGATCCCTCACGGCATCGCTCTCGGGACGCGTGAAGTCGTATCTCAGTCCACCTCTCGCTCGCGAACATATCTCTGAAAAGCGAAAAATCTCCGTCGTCGCGTCGACGCCTCGATCGGCGACGCGCACGAGCAATTCGTTCAAGTGCGCATCGCTCGCCTCTGCGCACTCGCGTAACGCGCCTTCAGGAATCAACGATTCATCTTCGCTCACCGCTCGTATTATCACGAATCCGTGCGTGCGTAAACTCTCGGCAGCGTGTTCGATGGTTCCCGCTTCCGGCGCGCCCGCGTCGACTTCTTCTTTGCTCGCCTCCACCACGCATGCGCGCGCGTCGCTGAAATCAACTCGAACCGCGCTCGTGGACGCATCCTCATCATCACACGCTCGCGTCGCGTCGCCTGTGCGAACGTACGCACCGATCGAAAACGCCTCTAATTCCTCTGCGAAATCCGCGAGCGCGGCGTCCGCCTCCGTCTCCGCCTTTTTCTCCCTCTCCGCCTCCAACAGCGCGTACCCACCCCTCGACGTGATCTCATCGTCGTGTTCGTGTTCCTCCGCCGTCGTTCGCATCTCCTCGTTCACGCACGCCATCGGCGTCATCCTCACCGTCATCCCTCTCGCTCTCAACGCGTCGACGAACGCCGCCGTCAATTCTCGTCTTCGCACGCCGAAACCGGCGATAAACGTTCCATGCTCCCCCACGTGCGCGTCCACCGCGTTCGCCAAGTCCTCGACGTGTTCCTCGAGATACAACATATCCGCCGCGACGACCACATCGTGCGTCTCCTCGGTCGCGTACGTCGTCTCGTCGCCCCAATCTAACCGTCTTACTGACACGTCGCACGCCGCCGCCCGCGCGTCTCCGTCAAACCATCCGTTCCTCTGCGCGTTCGCGTGCGCCAGCGCCAACGTCGCCTCGTCGCGATCCGTGAGACACACCGCGCTCGCCCCCAGACTCGCGCACGCCAGCCCGCACGCGCCGACGCCGGCGCCGAGTTCGAGCACGCGCTTTCCAACGACGAGCGCGTCGGCGCGCGTCGAGAGATGGTCGACGAGCGCGTACGACGAGCTCCAGAGGCGACATCCCGTGCGCAGAGGGACGACGTCGGCGTCGTGCTGGACGCTCAACACGATCGGGTCGCGAGGGAAATTGGGCGTCGTAAAGGCGCGACGTTCGGTGAGTCCCATCGTCGGGCTGACTCGACGTCGGCGCGAGGCGTCGAGTGACGCGCGAGAGGGAAAGAGGGAAAGAGGTGTGGATGACCGCGCCCATCGTCGACGACAACAACCTAACCTACTAATTTGTTCGCGCCTCTTTTTTATCTCGAACCGCTGAACGCGCGAGCGGTGGCGTTGGCGCCGAGCACGATGGCTCTTCTCGCGACGACCAACGCGGCGGCGGCGAAGACGACGGCGCCGGCGCCGGCGAACGCGAGGGCGGGATCTTTGGCGAACACGCGACCGAACACGATGGGTGAGATGATGCGAGCGATGGCGTTGATGGCGGAATCGACGCCCATGACGGTGCCGCGTCGCGTCGGTGGCACGCACTGCATGAGGAGGATGGGGACGGCGGGCGTGAAGAGGGGCAAGCCGGAGACGTAGAGAAAGGCGGCGGGCGGCACCGCGGCTGGATTCGCTTGACCTATGCACACGAGACCGACGGCGACGAGGGTCAGACCGATGACGGTGGTTTTTGTGAGTCCGAAAAACTTTTGCGTCGGCGCGAAGAGCGTGGCGCTCACGGTGAAAGACACCGCGGATAACGCGGTGAGCAGGGCGCCGATTTGCGTCGGCGCCATGGCGAGCTTCTTGGACAGTAACAGCGGGAAAAAGGAATCAAACGTCGATTGACCGGCGTTGTACAGGAAACTCGTCACGCATATGGTGGCCACCGCGGGTAAGTACTGTTGTCCGAGCGGACAACTCAGGGCGTCTGGATCGTACACGCCCGGAAGCGATTGCGGCTGCTTGGTCTCCGTCGGAATGCCCGCCGTCGGACTCTTCCTCTCCTTCTCTTTTTTCGCCGTTCCACTCGCCTCCACCGCGTCGCTCGACGTCGACGCATCACCGACCACCTCACGCATCGAAGCCTTCATGCTCTGCGGCGGCGTCATGAATAATAACACCATCATCGCCGCGGCGACGGATGCCCATCCCGTGACGGCAATCGCCGCTGAGAGACTAAATCCGGCAAACAACACCCCACCCAGCGTCGGACCGACGATGAACGCCAGCGTGCACGACGCCTCGCGCCACGCCATCAATTGAGGCAAAAATTCGGGCGTCGACGCGTCCGCGAGATACGCCTTCACCACCGGACTCGCCCCCGCGAAGGCTCCGCTCAACACGCGCAGCGCCAAAAACGTTTGCAGCGACCACCCGGATTGCACGCACAGTGCCTGTAAAATCAACCCCACGCCCACACCCATGAGACTCGTGACGATGATGGGTTTCCTCCCAATCTTATCGCTCAACTGCGGCCAGAAAAACAGCGCCCCGAACATCCCCAACGGGTACGCGCTCGTGAGATATCCCACGTGTTCGGCGGCGACGTCGAATCGTTGCACCAACCCGGGCGTGATCGGTCCCGTCACCGTGAACCCGAGCAGGTGCAAAAACACCGCGAGCATGACGCATGCGACGCTCAAATTTTGTCTAAACCCGATGAACGACGCCGTCGGCGCGCTCTCACTCGCCGAATTCGTCGCCGACGGCGTCGTCGTCCGCCTCTCGCGTCGTCGCGCCGATCGCGTCCCCGTCGCGTCGCGCGTCCATCTATCGAACTCGTCCGCGCCAACGACCGCGCGCGTGGACGTCCTCAAAACCATCGTCGTCGTCGTCTCACGCGTCGACGCGCGTCGCCCCTCCCTCGTCGTCGTCGAGCGCATCGGTCGGCTCGCGCGCATCGTCCTCGAGCGTAACGGTTTCGTCGCGAGCCCCGCGTCGCGCGCGACGCGCATGTCGCCAACCTATCGTCGAGCGCGACGAACGCACGCGTGTGCGCGCGCGTACGTTCGCGCGCGTCTCTCGCGGTCGTCGCGCGACGACGTGTGTGGTCGAGGGCGTCGAGGGCGCGCGCGATTCCAAGAGGGGGGCGTCATTCGTATCCACGCCGTGATGATGACCGTCGCGCGTTCATCGCGCGTCGCGCGCGCGCGAGCACCGACGCCGAGACGAACCGTGGTGCCGTCTCGCGCGTCCGCGCGCGCGCCGCGCGCGACGTCGAGCGACGAGGCGCCCGCGCCCGTGTACGAATACGAAACTTTTGACTTGGGCGTGACGCTCAAGGGCACGCACTTCATCGATCTCACCTCGCGCATCGACGACATGATCGCGCGCACGGGCGTTCGCGAGGGTACCGTGCACGTCATCTCTCGTCACACGACGACGGCGGTGACGATCAACGAGATGGAGGATCGATTGGTGGACGACGCGAGGATGTTTTTCCACGAGCTCGTCCCGCCGGGACGTTTTTATTTACACAACGATCTCGATCGACGACACGGACCGCCGGATTGGCCCGGAGGAGACGAGGCGTGGCGCGCGCAAGAGCCCGAGAATTGCCACTCCCACCTGTTGAGTATGCTCATCGGAAACAGCGAGAGCATTCCCGTGAGCGGCGGGAAGACGACGCTCGGCACGTGGCAGAGTTGCATGTTCGTCGAGTTGGACGGTCCGCGTCCTCGCACCGTGGGCATTCAGATCGTCGGCATCAAGTAGATTCATAGTAGATGACACATCATTCACACTCAATCGCACGCTCGCCTCGCGCGCGTCCTCCGTCGTCGTCCACCGCGTCTTCGTCGCGCGTCCGCCTCGTCCGCCTCGAGTGCGAGAAAGCGAATCGTCGCGCGTCCGTCGGGATCGATCGGGAACGCGCGTTTTCGGCGGTACGAACGCGTCGCCGAGCGAACGGGCGGGAATCGTCGCGCGGTCATCGTCCATCGTCCGTCGCGCACACGCACACCGCGCGTCGAACACACGCGTCATTCATCAGCCATCGGGCGCGACTTTGAAGAGAAGAAGAACCGTTTGAAGAACCGTTTGAAGGAAAAATTTGAAATTTAAAAATGTCGCGCGACGACGCGGGCGCCGCAGAGCGCGCCGCGGTCGGTCGATCGAGCGCGAACGCACGAACGCGCGACGCGAACGACGCGAACGACCGCGATGCGCGCCGTGATGCGCGAGACGCGCGCGTCCGAACACCCGGCGGCGAGATTGGTGTTTGACGACGAGGCGAGCGAGATGGTGACGCTGACGCCGTCGGACGACGAGGAGGCGCGCGCGAGCGCGAGAGAAGGGCCGCGCGTGCTCACGGTGGCGATGGACGTGGATGATTCGAGCGAAGTCGCGGTCAAGCCGAGCGAGAGACGCGGACATACGACGACGGCGGCGACGACGATGTTTGCGCGTTTGAATGCATCCTTGGGGGACTTTTTCACCAATCACCCGACGCACAAGCGCGAACGCGTGGCGTCGCCGGCGGTCAAGGCGAACAGGCGTAAAGCCGCGGACGGTGGACGAGGGTCTGATGTGTCTCGAATCGCTCGAGAGATCGCGCAGACGTTGGATGAACCCAAGGTGAGACTGCTCGCGAGAGCCGTCGACGCGCTCGGGGAGCCCGCGTGCCGAGCCTTCGCCGCCGAGGCGCGCGCGCTTCAAGAAAACGGCGGTGAGATGACGGCGACGGGCGATCGCAAGCGCACGACGGGTGGTTTATTCTGGAACATCGTTCGCAATCGCACGCCCAAGGAGACGTACGATTTGATTTTCGCCGAGGAGCGCGAGCGGTCCAAGATTCGCGTCAAGGCGCGCCGCGCGCGCGCCCGCGGCGCCGACGGCAAGGAGAACATCCCTCCGTTCGGTCACGCGCCCACGATGGCGCAGATTCTCTTCGGAAGCATTCGAAACGAACACTTCCCCGCCGATCGCGTCCCTCTCGCCCCTCTCGACGCCGTCACGCCCAAACCGACGCTCAAATCGCTCGGCGGCGCCGCCGATTGGGCCGACGTCGTCGACGACGACGCCGACGCCGGAGTCGACGTCGCCGACACGACCCTCGCCGCGCCGATGAAACCGGCTCGCACGCCCGGTCGCTCTTTCGCCGACATCGCGCGAACGCCTCGATGATCGTTCACGTCGCCAACTCGCGTCGATTCGATTCATTCGTCTTGTACAGCACCACCTTTTTCACTCACGTCGACAGACATGTCCCACTATAAAACCCCCGAATCACACGCACTCCATCCACCCGACATCCGTCGAATCCATCCACGCCCGCGATCGATCGCGACGGGTGCGGACACGGACGAGGATCTCACGAGTCACGACTCAAACGCGAGTCCTCCCGACCCTCTCGATCGCCGATCGCGTCGCTCGGTCGCCATCGATCGATCGATCGTCACTACGAGTTTGACGACGGGATGTTCACCGTGACGAGCGCGAAGATTGTTCAGGTGCGTCCATCTCTCCATCAATCGTCGTCGTCGCGTCGTCGCGAGACCGTCGTCGTCGCGGTGGGACGATGACGGTGGGATCGATTCCGCGTGAAGACGCACGCAGAGCGTGGGACGAATGGGACCGACCCGCGGGTCGTCTCGTCGACGACGACGACGATCGCGACGACGACGATCACGACGATCACGACCTCTACGGTCGTCTCGTCTCGTCTCTCTCGTCTCTCTCGTCGTCGTCGTCGCGTCTCTCTCGTCGTCTCTCTCGTCGTCCTCGTCCCGCGCACGGATCGGGGCGTATCTATCCCTCGTACGCGTCGACGACGAGGAAGAGGGCGACGAGAGAGAGGGATACGTACGACGATGATTCGTGACGGTGAATGATGCGAAGGATGATTCACGGATGTGTGCGATGCGTGTAGACGTAGACGTAGACGTGTGTGTGCGCGCGGGGTATCGAGCGCATCGACTGACGGCGTCGACTCGACGCGCGCGCGTAGGTCAACGCGGCCAAGGCGCCGACGACGAAAAAGGCGGAGAAGGCGAAGCGCGCGCTCTCCCTCGGTCTCGCCGGTCTCGCCGCGGTGAGCGTTCAAGTCGCCCCGGCTCGCGCCGATCTTACCTCTGATTTGCTCGCCAAGACGGAGGCGAACAAGGAATTGAACGATAAGAAGCGCGCCGCGACGTCGAGCGCCAACTTTGAACGCTCGCGTCTCGTCACCGACGGCTTGTGTCAATTCCCGCAAAACTTTTTGGGTTGCGAAAACGCCGCCGAGAAGGGTGACGTCAAGTTCTTGTCCGACGATCTCAAGATCGAGTGCGAGGGCACGACCGACGGTAAGATTTGCGCCTCCAAGGCGCCGGGTTCTTTCCCCTCCGTCTTCGGTATGTGAGCGTCGCGTCGTCCCGTTTCACAGTAATTGTAAGAAGACGTTCAATTTCATCCAATGTCGCGACGCGCGCGTGAACGTCCCGTCGTCACTCCGTCGCGCTCGATCGTGGACCGGAGGGCGAGAGAGAGACGAGAAGAGCGACGCGCGCGCGTCCGTGGTCGTCCGTCGTCGACCGCACGGGCACGGGCGGGAAAAGGCGCGCGCGCGCGACGAATCGCGCCGCCGGTGGGTCGCGGGACACGCGCGCGTCGGTCGACGCGAGGGCGCGCGCGCGCGCATGCCGAGGCACGGGGTGCACGTAAACAAGTATTACGTGCCGGACGACGTCCCGAGTTGGGCGAAATTAAACCTGAAACAGGCGAGCAAGAAGATCGCCAAGACGCGAGGCGCGGGGACCAAGCAGGCGTTGGGGAAAAAGGCGAAGACGGCGTTGAAGCTGGCGAATCGTAAGGGTGGACGAGGGAAGAGAAATCCGGCGAATAAGGATTTCCAGAAAAATCTCAAGGTGGCGAAGGATTTGAAGAAGAATAAGCGCAAGGGTCGACAGTCAAAAAAGAGAGGGACGTAGGAGGAGACGCGAGGCGGGGCGAGGCGGGCGATTGCATTCGACATGGCGACCGTGGGAGGCGTGCGACGACCGCGAGAGTCTGAAAACGATGGCGATGAAATATCTGAAGCCGAGAGCGATCGTTTCATCGTCAACATGGCGAAGTATTTGCGAGCAAAGGTTGACGAAAACGGTTGGAGCGAGGCGAACGTGCGCGCCGCCTTTGACGAGGCGGTGAAGCAAATGCCGAAGGGTCGCGCTCGAAGGGCGCTGCGAGCGAACTTTGACGAGTACGCGGACAAACTGTGCGATACCATATATCGCGACAACGGTCCATCCATCGAGCTCACGAAGGCTGAGCGCAAGCTCGCAAAGTTGACCAAGGATCCGGAGAGCGCGTTTTACGCGCTCGAACAGAAACCTCTCGAAGATTTTTCATCTGCATCTTTCGAAGAGTTGTGCGTGGAGTTTGACTACTCGATGAAAAGGACTGCGTTCGACATCCCGGCGCACGTCTGGATGCGAGAGATGGAGTTGGTGGATCTCAAGCAAGAAGCCATAGATGCGTGCGAGAAGAAGCGCGAAACCGCGCTCAGGCGCATCATCGACATCGCGCAGACGACGAAGGATTCCTTTGAAAAATGTCAAAAGAAGACGCAAGAGATGTATGAGAAGATACACAATCTGATCGGACGTCTCGCGGGTGCCACCGGAGCGCGTCGAAAAATGCAAGGATCCAGAATCGAAACGGCTCGGATGGCGGCGGAGGTTGTCATGCTGAGACACGATTTGCGTAAATTAGCCTTGAACGATGGATCTTTGAAGATTCCCGAGCACGAAGTCGGCGTGACCGCATCTTACGACGGTGCAATTCTTTTGGGCAATTATCGTGGAGATTTCGCGGGCATCGTAGCGTCGCGTTTGCCTGAAGACGAAAACGACGTCGCGGCGTCCTTCGCGGAAGTTGATTTACCAATCTTTGAGTGCGCGCTCGGTTTGGGTGGTTTCGACGCGGAGTTCGAAAAGGAAGCCAGAAAGTGCGGGATTTTGTTCGGTCTCTTAGACGTAGACGCGAGCCTGAACGAGGTGAGCAAAAACGTCGGCCCTTCGCTTCTTCGTCGACCGCCGAAGGCGCCATTCGACAAAAATAAAGACGTAAACGAGTACGACATGGAAGCCTACGCTCGGATGCCGGCTGATTCATCCATTGAAAGCATCGCAGAGACTTCGTTCGATCAAGTCGAATACTTAGACACAGACTATCTACACGAAGGTTTATCGTTGGCTGGGAAGGATGACGATGAAAACAGTGGACCGGGAAAAGTGAAAATGTATTTTAGCGTGATTCGCGTCGCAAGGGCCTACATCAAGCTCCTCAACGCCAACGGGAAACGGAAGCGTTCTTCAGCAGTCGCGCGATACATGTCAGCCGCTCCCGCGCCCGAGGTTCTTTTGATGCACGTCCCGGATTCTTGCGGCGTGGATAACACTGACGCTCGAGGCATGTCCGTCGAGCTCGTTGTCGCCAGCGTCAAAGCGCTGCAAACCATCGTGAATGAGTGGAACGAGATGCGAACCCTGTTCAAGTCGGCGGCTCAAAGTGAGGGTGGGTTCTTCATCGACATAAATCGCAGTATCGGTGATATGGCGACCGAAGATTTTGAAAAGTCCGGGCAGGACGATCGCGACGACGTCGATAAACTCGACGAGGAGACTGAGAAGGATCTCATGGATATGCTCGAAAAACTCGAAGGTCCCGACGCGTCGAGCGACGAGGATGAAGACGATAGCGACGATGCCGACGATTAGACTTCAATTTTTGTGTCATAACAAACCTATGCAGTACCGCTGCGCTCGTCTTAGTCACTCTTCTTTCTTTCCAGCTTTTTCCACGCCGACGTATCGACGTGCGCCGAAACGACGAAGAAGATGAACAAACCGAGAACAAGCGGAGCCGAAAGCGGTAACACGCGGCACACGTGCTGACTAATACCCTTCGGCTCACTGATGCATTTACTCTTGTACCACGCCACAGCCCCTCCTCCGGCGAGAATGAGCGCGTATCTGGCGTATCGCGCCTTCTCCGCCCACGTCATCTTCACCAATCCAAATCTATCGAACGGTGCGACGTGATGCCACACTTCGTACTCGCACCCCCCCTTCTTGAAACGCATAGACACTCGCTTCGTCTCGCCGTGCGCTCCGTTCTGCACCGGAAGCGCCGTCGCGCGGCTCGCCACGGCAAAATCGCCCGTATCGCTCACCACGTGCCAGAACGATCCAAACTTTTTCGTGAGCTCATCGCGAAGCGCTGTCGCGCGTTCGTCGTTATCGTCGCGGCCGATGTCGGTATCGTTCAACACCTTTAACGCACTATTCACGATGGTGTGTGGAATGCCCTCGACGTCGCTCACGCACGTCGCCAAGTCCTTCTTCTTAGACGCGATGGGAGGCTCATCGTGCTCATCCCGCATCGACTCGAACGCCAACATCTGCGCACCATCGACGGCGTTCGCCAACGGCAGCGAGTTATACACCAACACGCGCAGGCTGGGCGCTTTACTCTTCGCCTTGACCACGGCGTACAGGAGCGACTTTTTCGCAAACCTCAAGTTTGCGCTAAAATCACCGCGTCCGACGACGACGTGCGTCGACGCGTCCCGAATCCCATCCAAAATACCAGTCGCCAACCGTCGCAGCGTCCCCGGGTCCGCGCGCACCCCGATCGACGGATCCTGAAGCGCCGATTGCACCGCGTGCAGAATTTCCAATCGCCGCCGCTTCGCGCAGTCAGCGCGCCGCACCGTCACCTCCACCATCGTTCCTCGATCGCGCGCGACACGGACACCGAGACGCGTCCGTCCACGCGCGCTCTCGCGTCGAGGACGCGGTCTCGCACGTCGACGACGACGTGTGCCGCGCGCCATCGCGTCGGCGCAGTTTCGCGCGTGTGCGTTCGTGGGTCACGACTCACCGAGAGTCTCACAGTATCGGGAACTGATCGAGTGACCTCGTACGTGACGTCTCGTCGACGGCGCGCGCGCGTTCGAGTGTTAACGTTACAAGACTACCAGTTTAGAGGGTATGATGTGCTAGGTTCACGGCATTCGGTGTCGCGTGAGGTCAATTGCGAGAGTGGAAAACGATCGGGACGATGTCGGACACGCGCGGGACGTCGCGCGATTGTCTCTGGAACCACGCGGCGGCGGCGACGACGAGGAGCGCCGCGACTCGGGCGACGCGCCTGGCGTCAACGGGCGCGTCCTCCTCGGGTTGAGACGCTTCGAACGGCGCGACGTGATGCCACACTTCGTACTCGTATTTCCCTTTCTGGAAACGCATCGATACGCGCTTCATCGCGCGATACTCCCCGATCTGTACCGGAAGCTCCGTCGCGTGGCTCGCCACGGCGAAATCGCCCGCATCGCTCACCACGTGCCAGAACGATCCAAACTTTTTCGTGAGCTCATCACGAAGCGCTGTCGCGCGTTCGTCGTTATCGTCGTGATCGATGTCGGTATCGTCCAACACCTTTAACGCACTATTCACGATGGTGTGCGGAATACCCTCGACGTCGCTCACGCACGTCGCCGCCCGCCTCTTCGACGGGCTCCTCAGAAACGACGGGCTCCTCGACGACGATCCCTTCAACGAGCTCCTCGACGCCGATCGCCGCGACGGACTCAGAGGCACATCGTGCTCCTCCTTCGCGGACTCAAACGCGAGAAAATCCGCCGCGTCGACGTCTCCTCTCTCCCACGGCGACGACTCGTACACCAACACGCGCAGTCGCGGCGCCTCCGCCGACGCCTTGACCGCGGCGTACAGCAGCGACTTTTTCGCAAACCTCAGACTGAGGCTAAAATCACCGCGTCCGACGACGACGTGCGTCGACGTTCCCTGAATCCCATGTAAAATTCCAGTCGCCAATCGCCGCAACGACTCGACGTCCCCGCGCGTCCCGACGAGTGGGTCTCGAAGCGCCAGGTGCGCGGCCCCGATGATTTCCGCGCGTCGCACTTTCGAGCACTCGGCCCGTCGCACGCGCACGTCCGTCATCGCGCGACTCGACGCCGTCACGGGAGACGGCTCGCTTCTTCGCGCGCCGTCGTCTCGCGCGTCGTCGTCTCGCGCGTCGACGCGAGCCGTCTCCGAGACCTCGACGCGCGCGACGTTTCGGGTGTGTCCGCGGTGCAGCGCAGTGGGTCAAAGAGACCGTTCGTGACTCGTGAACCTCTACAGTATGGATCTTTGATGGACAGATGCCGCGCGCGCGGTCGACCCGGATCGACCGCCGGGTTCGAACGCCTCGGCCCGCGTCCGCGCGCGGGGCGGGACACGCGCGCGCGCGAGGGCGGCGGTGAACGCGCGAAACGCGAGGGCGTTCGGATCCGTCGGCGTCGGACGCGTCGAGAGTCGGCGCGAGCGCGCGAGCGAGGGCGGAGGAGGCGCGACGCGCGAGATCTCGGTGCGAGGCGTGGCTGAGGGGGAATTCCGTCGCGGACGCGCGCGCCGAGGTGACTCGTGTCGAGGGTTCGGGATCGTTCGGTGGGAAACGTCGGTGTGCGTCGACGTTGAGCGTGAACGAGGGCGTGAGTGCGGCGGTGGGGGCGTGCGGACGCGATGCAGAGCAACGGGTACGGACCTCAGGGCAACGCGCCGCCGCCGGGACCGTACGGGCAGCAGGGAGGCTTACCGGGCATGATGTATAACACCGTGCCGCGGCCGGGAGGTCAATTCGCTGGTCAGCGACCGATGCAGAATCCTCCGGGCATGCAAGGGGCGCCGGCGATGCCTCGCGGGGTGCTGGGAGGTCCGCAGCGCCAGGGGTCGTTGCCTCTTCCGTACGGCGGCATCATGGGACAGCCGCCGGGCATGATGGGGGGCACTGCGGCGAGCGGACAAGCATCCATGGCGCAGGGTGGCATAGGATCGAACATGGGCGGTGGACAGCGTGGGGTGATGCTGGATCGCAGCGCGAGCCAGCCGGTGCAAGGACAAGCGGGGGTTCCGTCCATTCAGCGCGCGTCGAGCGGATTGCCCATGCCGAGCACGAGCGTGGGCATGAGCTCACCGCGGGCGGGTGTTATGATGAACTCTGGTCCGCTGCCGCGCGCGTATCCCACGATCGGGTCGCAAGGTGACTTGAACGGCTCGAAGATGCCCGGTGGCGGTTTGGACTTGGACTCGGCGGGTGGCATGGTTGGCGGCTTAGGCGGTCAAGAGCAGAAGGCTCCTGGATTTGATGATTCGGAGTTCCCGACGCTGGGCGGTGCCGGTGGGATGCCGCAAAGGGGAGCTTCCTTTGGTTACGGTGGTATTTCGGGCGAAGGCTTTGAGGGCGTGTATGATTTTTCGAAACCTCAGCAGGACTTTAGCATGGAGAAAGAAGACTTCCCAGCGCTCGGTGGGAAGGGTCCTGGGAACATGGGTGGACTTGTTCCCCCTCCCGGTCTGGATGCCAAGGAAGGATCGAGTCCCTCGTATCCTCCTCTGGCTAGACAGAGTTCTAGCGGTGTCGGTGGCGTAGGTTTTGGAGCGCAAGGTCCGGGTCGTCAAGGGAGCGCACCGGGCGCCGGGCAGTTCGAAGGCGGAGCGCCGCCTCTTCCGGGTAAACCAGGAGCCGCCGCACCGGCGGGCCCGAGCGGAACTTCGCAGAAGGATCGCTACGGCTTGCTTGGCTTGTTGCCCGTGATTCGCATGGTGAACCCGAACGTGTCTACTCTGGCGCTCGGCGCGGACTTGACCATGCTCGGTTTGAACCTCAACTCACCCGATAGTCTGTACAAGTCCTTCACGCTGCCGTGGAACGATTCGGCGCCGAAGAATGACTTGGAGCTCACGATTCCCTCTGCTTATTCTCAGCAAGTTAGTCGTTGCCATCCGGCGGTATTCGCCAAATTCCAGCAAGAAACGTTGTTTTACATCTTCTACAGCATGCCTGGAGAAGAGGCTCAGTTATTTGCCGCCGATGAACTCGTTCAGCGTGGATGGGGATTCCACAAGGAGCTCAAGGCGTGGTTGATGCGCGTGGCAAACACCGAGCCGTCCAACCAAAACGAACAGGGTGAGCGAGGCTCCTTCTGGGTGTTCGATCCCGTGGCGTGGGAGAGGACGAGAAAGGACAACTTCACTCTCCAGTACGATAAGTTGGAGACGCGACCGACGGTACCCGTTCGCGTCGAGACCGTTTCTCGCTGAAGAAATTGTATCTTCGATAGAGTTAGCAAAAACTCCTGGAAAACGATTGCAAAAAAAAATCTACAAAATCTTTAAAGCGGCGCGGCATGAGACAAACATGGAATATTACATCGTGAAATTCGACACCGGGATGATGATTTCGTTCCTACGCACGAGCGGATTGGTGAACGGATCGTTGTACTGCGCCAACGCCGCGTTTCCGCTCGTCTCCAACCCGTCGCGCGCCGCGCACTTGCGCAGCTCCGCCTCCGTCTCTCGCGCCGTGTCTGCCGTCGCCACGCCCGAAAACTTTTTCGCGATGAAAATACCACCCTTTTCCTCCTGTAAAACAACCTTTTCGTTCGTACTCGCCGGGAGCGCGTCCACCGAATCGCCGCTCACGACGAATTGCATCGTGTTCTCCTTGGTAAACACCGGCGTCGTCATCTCCATCTTCGTTCCCGTCGCGTTCGCCTGGCCGAAAATGTACCCAGCGAGGGAATTAAACGCCTGTCCCGCCACCTGACCGTCCATCTTCGCCTGCGCCGACATCTTCATCTCCTTGACGTCCACGCCCGGTCCCGTCGACGCGACGAGGTACGGCTCGTACCTGCGCACTTCGTAGTCGCGTCTCTTCTTCAGCACCACGTACCCCGGCGTATCCAAATCAGGCGTTTGCGTGAAATCAAAAATTTGTTTCAACACCTCCGCCACGCCCTCTGGACTCAAATGCCTCTGATTCTCGATCGAATCCCACGTGTCCACGTGTGTCCGCACGCGCTTCGTCTCCGGATCGACGCCCATGATCGACGTCCCCGTGAACGTCAATCTCGGTCTCCACACGAACGGAAACGCCGGAACCGCCATCGTCATCGTCCACCGCGTCGTAATCTCCCACGGTCCGCTCTGATAGATGTCGTGCATGACGTATTCCGGAGAAAACACCCGCCGAAGCATTTGAATGTTAAACGCGTAGCCGGCGAAGGATTCGTACTTGGTGAGCGGATCCTCAAACGACACGTCCGGCGCGTACAGCGCCGCATCGATCCCGCGCGCGTCGAACAAATGCGTCAAATCCTCCGCTAACGCCTCACACAGCGCCGTCGACTCCTCCGGCGTCATCTCGCTCGCCGACACCGTCGCGCGCGGTGACGTCGACGTCGACCCCCACCGGCGCATCCTTCTCGTCATCATCTTCCGTCTCTCCACCCTCGACGACGCCTTCACCGTCACCACCGCGCTCGCCGACGTCGACGTCGTCATCATCATCGCGCGCATCGTCCCGTCACCACCACCGTCGCCGTCGCGCGTCCCGGAATACCGACGCGAACGAACGAATCATCACATTTAATCGTCAATTTCTCTCGTCTCGGGTCTCTCGGAGACGGAGAAACTGGGCACCCCTCTCCGCGTGACGATTCATTCGTGCCGTGTCGTCAATCGGTGACGCGACCGCGCGATGGTGCGTTCGCGGTCGATCGCGAGCGCGCGCGATGACGACGCGCCGCCAGACGCGCGTGTGGTCGAGGGTGAGGGTGCGCGCGGCGACGCGTACGATGACGGTGACGATGGGATGATGCGAATGATGACGACGACGACGACGGCGGCGGCGGCGGCGGGGGCGGTGGAGGCGATGCGCGCGAACGATGGACGCGCGATGTTTCGAACGCGGCGTGAAAAACGCGCGATGGTGCTGCCGTCGATGCCGACGACGCGCGATGCGGCGAGACGCGAGGTGATGCGACGAAAGTTGGCGGTGTCGCCGGCGCGAGACGCGTTCCGAGACGGCGACGAAGACGCGCGCGAAGACGGCGAAGACGCGGTGATGGGTGATTCGCGAGGGATGCATCGCGTGCCGGAATTCGTGCAACGACCGCGCGATGCGTCGGGGCGACCGCGCGCTATGCGAGAGGGGGAGGATGTGTACAGATTATCCGATGCGGCGAACGCGCGCCGATTCGATCCGTCGTCGCTCTCCATCGACGACGCGGACGCGGGGGCGCTCAGAGGTGAGTTTGCGAAACAGTTTTGGGCGTTGAAGAGTCGATTGATGGATTGCGTCGTCATGGTTCGACACGGATCTTTTTATAACATGTTCAACGTGGACGCGGACGCGGGGATGGCGGTGGGATTGCGACTCACGGGTGGCAACGCCGGGTTCATGCGCAAGGTGGGATGTCGAGTCGAATCGTTCGATGAGTGGGCGACGCGTCTGTTGGCGAGCGGGCGAACGGTGGCGAGGGTGGAACAGATGGAGGACGCGGCCAAGGCGAGCGGGAAGAGCGGGGCGGTGATTCGACGCGAGTGTTGCGAAATCTTGACGCCGGCGTTGGATCGAGGCCTGGCGAAGAACGAACTCTCCAACTATTTCATCACCATCGCCGAAGCGCGAGACGGAAGTGATCGACTCGGCGTGAGCGCGGTCGATGGACAATCGGGACACATCGCCATCGCGTCGATATCGCGACGCGATTTGCACACGGTGCTTGTGCACGTCGAACCGAAAGAAGTCGTGATTTCAGAGACACTCGGAGACGACGCACGCAAAGTGTTGGTGACGTACGCCAGAGACGGCGGCGGCGCGAACGATTGCGTGCTTCGCATCTTGGAGCGCGGTGGAGTCGCGCTTCCGTCCATCACTCGATCCAACGTCTTGAACGCCATTACAAATTTCAAGGAGGGTAGCGAGCCGATGTCCGAAATCGTCGAACGCGCGACGGAGCTCGAGTTACAATCCGTCGGTTATGCCATGCGTCATCTCGCGTGGTGCGGCGTGTACGAAGACGTCTTCACGAAGGTGCAATTCACGAATCTCATGCCGGAGAGCGGTGAAACGACGCGCGCGATGGAGACCGAGAGGAATCCATCCGCATTTGCGCTTTCGCGCGACGTCTCGTACATGAAACTCGACGGCGAAGCGGTCAAAAGTCTCCACATTCTGACCGGTGATACCGGAAAGCTCACGGGATCGCTCTTTGAATTTCTCAATCAGACGCTGACGTCTTCTGGACGCCGACGATTGCGCCAATGGCTCGTGAGACCGTTACGCGACGTCGAAATCATCCAAGCGCGACTCGACGTGGTGGAAGAATTCTCCCAAGATCACTTCAAACTTCAAACGTTTCGAACGGCGCTCAAGAGAATAAAGCTCGACTACGAACGTCTCTTCACCAAGTCCTGTCGCTTAGCCATCAAGTGTTCAAAAGTGTACAACATTGTGCGATTCAATCAGTCGCTTCCCTCTAGCGTGGACGAAATGGGTCTGACAGAACTGTCGCCGAAAGGCGCGAGTACGCTCGAAGAAATTTTATTGGACGCCGTGAACATGATGAGTTTCTGGGAGATGCACAAACGCGAACTCGTTCACTTCACGCAGCTCTTGGAAGCGTTGATAAGTATCTTCGACGTCGTGAACGTGATCAACGATCTCGCTCCGCGAAACGTCTCCATCGCTGGCTTGTGCCATGATTTGGATGGCGTGCGCCCGTTTCTCTGCGAGTTGCGCTCATCGCTCGTCGTCACGCCAAATGGAAAGAAGACGTACGTCGTCACTCCGTCCGTTGACTTTTTCCACGAGTACGGCGAGTTCGCGCGCCAAGCCATCGCCGAGCAAAACCAAGATCCGACTCTGAAACGCGCGGCGGAGCGACATCGCAAGGAACTTCGACAAATTTACATACCGCTCAGCGACGACGAAGAAGGCGGCGACGTCGAACGCGACGCATCGGATCGCGCTGATTTAGCAGCCGCCGACGCCTTCACGGAGGTCATGCTCGCGTTTCGAGAAGAGATTCCGCGCTTTGAACGCGTGGTCAGCGCGGTGTGCGACTTGGACGTGTTGCAAGGATTCGCGACGACGTGCGCGTCTTCTCGCGGCGCCATAGGTTTCGTTCGACCAAAGTTTTCACCACAGGAATCGAAAAAGCTCGAACTCAGTAAGAGCTGGCATCCTCTGCTCAAGCCGAGCATCGTGGACGACGAGAAAGGAGTGACGCACGACTGCGGCATCGTCGACAACGACGTGTCCATGGCGATACCGTTCACGTTGCTCACCGGTCCGAACATGTCTGGAAAATCTTCGCTTCTTCGTCAAATCGCGCTCACTTTCATCATGGCTCAGTGCGGATGTTACGTCCCGGCGCGCGAGTGCGACATCAGCGTTGCCGACGCCGTCATGACGCGCATCGGCGGCGACGACAACTTGGCAAACGGCGTGAGCACGTTTCTCTCCGAGATGCAAGGTTCGTCTAAAATTATGCGAGATCTGACCTCATCAACGCTCGTCATTCTCGACGAGCTCGGACGAGGCACTTCGACGCTCGACGGGTACGCCATCGCGTACGCGGTGTCGCGCGAACTCATCGCCGGCGCGGCAAAGCCTCGCGTCTTATTCGCCACGCACTACCACGAACTCGCGAACGACTTGGCGCGCGACGCGGAGACTGGAAAGTCTTTCGCCACACATCACATCGGCGTCAGTTCCTTACGCCCGGGTTCGATTCGTATGAAGTTCAAACTGGAGACCGGTCCGGCCCCGCTCGGTTCGTGCGCTCTGCACGTCGCTCGTCTCGCGGGCTTCCCTCCGGGCATTCTCACTCGCGCTGCGCACGTCGCGCAGACGGTTGATTTTAAGACGAAACCCTCGGCGAACGGTGACATCTCCGCCTTCGTGCCACCGAAACCTCTCCTCTCCACCGACGAGCACCTCTGCCTATCGGCGTTGGTCACCGACGCCGCCGTCGTCGGGGACTTTGAATCCTTGGGCGACGGCGTCGCGTGGTGCAAAACGTTTTACGCCCTCTGGCTCAAGTGTCGCGACGTCACGAATCAGCATCGCGAACGCTGAAGACGCCGCCGCATCACGCTCGCGGTCGATGCGACGCCCGCGCGCGCAACGTCTCCCTTGTAAAAAAACGCTCAACTGACGTCACTCTGCGCGCGTTCGATGTCTCTCTCGCGCGCCGCCCGCGCGCCCGCGCGATCGGCGTCCGACCACCAGCGCGCGTGGCGCGGCGTCGCGCATCGTCGCGCGAGACACGCGCCTCTCGCGCGCGCGTCGAGCGACGACAAGGAGGCGTCTGACGATGACGCCTCGAGCTCGAGCATATCTCCCGTCGATTTGCGCGTGTTGCAGGAACGCATGGAGACGATTCGCGCCCGAGAAAAGTCGCTGGACGTGTTGCGTATTCTCGTCTTGGACGCGTCGGTGCCGAAACAGGTGTTGCCGTTACATTTTGACGGCGATAATGTCGCGCGCGAGCTCAACGCGGGGACGCGTCTGGGCGAGGACGTCGAGCTCGGCGACGCGTTCGGAATGTTGGGACAGGCGCCGTCGAACGGGCAGATTTTACCGAATGGGGTGGAGGTGGTGGTGACGCGATTGATGACGAAACCGACGGGGGAGACGCTCGTCGAACTCACGGCGTCGCGTCGGTTTAAGATTATCGGCTCGCCGTTTGAAGACGAAAATCGAGACGGAGCGCCGAGCGCGCGCGTGGCGTGGATCGACGAGAGCGAGGGGGCGGGTGAACAGATGGTACAAGATTCGACGACGACGACGACGGATGGCGAGACCGTGGACCCATCGTCGTGCGACGACGAAGCCAAAGCGCTCGCAATGGAACTTCCCGGACTCGTCGACGAATGGCGCGCGCTCGTCGTCTCCCGCAAACGAGAGCGTCAACCCGACCAACTCAAACTCATCATGTCCCATCTCGGACCGATGCCGTCCATCGATCGTCCCGCTGAGCTCGCGTGTTGGGTCGCCGGACTGATCAATCCGATCCCAGCGCTCGGCGTCGCGTACGAGATTCGACCGGCGCTCTTGATTTCGCCCACCGTCGGCGACATGATTCGCGTGTCGCACCGCGGCATTTCGCTCTCCATCGAGAATTTACGCAATTCTCCACAAATTTAACCGCTGAACGATGTAGTGTAGCCCATCCTCGCGCCGACTTTCCCGCGTCTCTGAGTCTTCGCGCGCACCTTCGCCGACCTCACACGCTGACTCTCCCACTCGAAGATGTCTCGCGGTTCCGGCGCCGGTTACGATCGGCACATCACCGTCTTCTCGCCCGAGGGACGATTGTACCAAGTCGGTGCGTACGCGCGCGCGCGTCGCGACCGACCCGCGCGCGACGACGACGACGAACGACGAAAATAATCGGAATCAATCCGAAAGAGATCCTCGGCGACTGACCGCTCCTCACCGACGTTCGCGCGCGCAGAGTACGCGTTCAAGGCGATCAAATCCGTTGGGATCACCTCCATCGGCGTCAGAGGGAAGGATTCCGTGTGCGTGGTGACGCAGAAGAAGATTCCGGTGCGTACGACGCGGCGCGCGAGAGATCGGTTCGACTCGACGAGCGCTCTCACGACTCGCGAACGCGACGAGACGCGCGCGACGATGCGTCGACGCGGTGTGTGCGCGCGCTGACGTGTGTGTGGGTGTGTACGTTCACGCAGGATAAACTCATCGATGCGTCGGACGTGACGCACATGTATAAGATTACGAAACACGTGGGCATGTGCGCCACGGGCAAAGGACCGGACATTCGGGACATTGTGCAAAAAGCGCGTAAAAAAGCGGCGGATTTCAAGCAAACCTACGGGTACGAGGTCCCCGTGGACGTGTTGGCAAACATACTCGCGGATGAGTTCCAGGTGTACACGCAGCACGCGTACATGCGTCCGCTCGCGGTGATGGTGATGTTGGTGGCCATTGACGACGAGCGCGGACCGAGTCTGTTCAAGTGCGATCCGGCTGGATACTACGTCGGGTACAGCGCGACGAGCGCGGGACCGAAGGAAGTCGAGGCGGTTAACTACTTGGAGAAGAAGGTGAAGAGCGGATCGGCGTTCGATGTGAACGAGACGACGCAACTCGCCATCAGCACGCTTCAACACGTGCTCGGCGAAGAGGTCAAGGCGAGCGAATTAGAGGTGGCCATCGTGACGGCGGATAACCCTGCGTTCCGAGTCATCAGCGAAGCTCAGGTGGAAGAGCACTTGACGGCAATTTCCGAGAGAGACTGATTAGCGTTCGTAATTGTAAAGTTAGCGTTTTTTTTTTCACAAATCTTCCTCGTCGCTCACTTCGTCCGAATCTAATTTTTCAATCGCGCTCTTGATGGAGTTGACGTCGGCGTTCGAGGGACGCAAATCCAGAGCGATGCTAAAGTTGATCATCGCCTTCTCTTGCAGTCCAAGCTTTTTGTAAATGCGGCCCATCAAGAAGAAAACGCTCGCTTCCTTCGGCGCAATCTCTTGAAGCGTCTGGAGTTCCTCCAATGCTTGCTCATATTTTTCTTCGCTCATCAACACCGCCGCCATTTCGTATCGCGCCAATGGATTCTTTTCGTCGAGCGCGATGGCTTGCGAAAGCAAAGCCGTCGCTTCAGAGTTCTCGCCCAACGCGTGCTTCGCCATGCCCGCGTAACAAAACAACACGCTCGATTTTGAATTGATGTTCAACGCGTACCTAAAATGATACTCGCTCATCACGTACTTTTCTTGACGATAGTACACCGTACCGAGCCCGTACCACGCGTTGTAATGTCTAGAATCTAATCTCAACGCCGCGCGGTAACAATTCATGCTCTTCTCGAAATCTTCGTTCGCAAAGTACTCGTGTCCGCTCAGCGTGTGCGCGTACGTGTACTTTGGATCGAGTTGAATGGCACGTTGGAAAAATTTCAACGCCAACTCGTGTTCCTTTTGCAGAGAGAAACAATTACCGAGCACGCACCACGTCTGCGGCGCGAGTCTGTCGATGCCTTGGACTTCCTGCGCCAGATTCGAGAGTTTAACCTCCTCTTTCAAGTGCCAGAGCACGGTGGAGTACACGTCGAGTCCCTCCAATCGGTGCGGTTCCGCCGAGCGCGCTTCCTCGAAATATCTCGCGGCGTTCGGGTAATCCACCATCTCGGCGTGCGCCTTGGCGACGGCGCACAAGACGTACGCCGTGTCGTATTGCGCGCGAGACAACTGCTCGAACGATCGAATCGCATCTTCGCATCGATACAAGGCGAGGTGCCTCAATCCCTCGGCGAGCGGTCGGAGTGCGTTGAACGCCAAAACCGTCCCTTCCGCCGTGCGCGCCGCGCACAAAGGTTGCCAGCTCCACGTTCCTTGGTCGCGATGATCGTCGTAGTGGCCGCTGTCGTATGAAGCCTCGCCGTCTTCGGGAACTCGACTGAGATGCGCGCCGTCGTCGTCCGGCGTCGCTCCGAGATGCTGCGTTCGCGCGGCTTGTATGCGCGAGCTTCGTCGAACAGCCTTCGACGCGGGATCATCGCTGAATAATCGTTCAGACACCTTGCGAAGTTTTCCTTCGTCCTCGAACTTGCGTCTCTCGCCGAAGAGTCCGCGCGCCACCGTCGTTGCGCCGCCGGTGTCCCTCGCGTTTCGCTGTTGCGCCGTGCTGGCGCGAGTTGCGCGCTGCGCGACGGACGTCGGCGGCGCCCACCCTCCACCGACTTTTTGTGGTGGTGGCGGCGCGCCGGCGACCGAGCTCGGTGATGGCGTGACGAAAGCGCCGCCGACGGAATCTGCGCCGCCGCCGTCGCGTCTCGCGTCGCCCACCGCCGGCGTCTGTAAATCCGTCGCGTCCCAACCTTCGCCCATCGACATCGTTCGATCGCTCGCGCCCGTGCTCGGAGGCACCACGAGTTCGCGCTGTGTAAACATCCCGGGCGTGCTCATCGCACTCTCACCGCCGCGAGTCGCCGTTCGCGGCGGCGACGGCGGCGGTAATCCTCTCCCTCGCGTCGTCGACGCGTCGACGTGTTTCGGCTTGTGCGACACAAGATTAATCCCACTCGCCGCCAACGATGGATACATGGCCGAAATACTCTCCTCTCTCGTCGCCGACGCCAACGCCTTGGCCTCCGCGTCCGCGCCGAGCGCACACAAACCCTCGTACGCGCACCACATCAACGGATCCGCCGTGAGCGCTCTCGTAAACCGCGCCACCGCCGCCGCGCGCCGTCCCGTCTCCTTACAAATCACGCCGAGCAAATACTCCCCCGCCGCGCCCCCACACGCTAATTCCTCCTCCTCGCGCGCACTCGCTCGTCGTCTCGATCCGTACCCTCCCACGAACGCTCCTCCACCGTCCGCCGTCTCTGCCCGAAGCGCCGACTCTGCCTCGGCCAATTTCCCCAAATCGTAACACGCCTTGGCGAACAGATACCTCGCCGCCGGCGTCGTCAACCGCGTCCCCAACAACCCACATACCGCGCTCGCCCGTCCCGCTCGATACAAACACGTCGCCGACAACAACGCGTTCGCATCGCTGTCCCGGTGCGCGCGCAACCGCTCGGCGAGAAACGTCGCATTCTCCACGCAGTGCGCCTCCAAATTCTCTCGCACCGCCTCGCTCAGCGTCGCCTCGAGCGCATCGTCCGCGGTAAACGTCCTACGCTCGTCCACATCGCTCGACGTCGTCACGACGCGCGACGGCGACGACATGACGATCGATCGATCGCGCGGTCGTCGCCCACGACAGCTCGAACGATTTAAACGAAGAATCCGTCGTCGACGACGCGCGAGACGACGACGCGCGTTTCCGAAGGCGCGAGACGACGACGACGCGCGTGCGGTCGTCGTCGACGCGCGGTGTCGTCGACCACGGCGCGCGCGAGTCGACCGCACGCGTCGAAATGTGTCGTCGGTGGGGATCGTTGGGACGCGACTCGCCGCCGCGGGACGCCGCCGACGCCGCGCCGTCTCAAGTCTCGCGAGGGTCGGCGGAAGGAGATGCGTGTGCGTAGATACACATGAATACATAATACACGCGCTCGTCGTCGCGGGCGGTCGAGATCGATGGTGTGAAGACGGACGGATGGACGACGCGTTCGCGTCGTCGCTTTGTCAGAGTAACAAACGCACCACATCGCCGGGGTGCACGACGCCATCGCTGAGCACGGAGGCGTAGACGCCAAAGTATGACCCTCGCTCGGCGAGCGCGATGGGCTCGCGCTCGAAGATGCGAGCGCGAAGCGAGGGAAACATCTCGCGAATGGAGACGTCCGGGCGAAGCGCGTCGACGGACGCCAACGCGTCGTCGTACCGCGGACGAACGCTCGGACACCGAACGGTCGGTTCGTTGACGCGAATGATGACGTCGGCGCCGAGTTGAAGACGATGGCCGCACCAGTCGAATTCGTCAAAGGCGAGGAGGGGCACCCGCGCTTCTTCGTCTTCGTCTTCGTCTTCGACGGGTTGGATGACGATGTTGGGCCGAAACCGAAGCGCGAACGTCTCCAACGATTCATCCGTGTCGCACTCTTCCGTCATCGCCGCGTACACGCGCTCGATCGAGGGCGTAGTGTTGATGTGTATGACGTGCTCGCTCGGTTTCCCGCCGACGTTCGTAAACGAAAATCCCTCGGCGCGCGTCAAAGTCGGTGGCGTCTTTGCCGACGCCGTCTCCAACCGTTCACCAAAAAATCGCTCCACCGCCCGTCTTCCCTCGATGTCGCGCTCGTAATCTTCGACGCGCACCAACTCCTCGCCCGTGTTGACGTCCGCGATGACCAATCCTCGCTCGCCGACGCTTCGCGCGGCGAATCTCGACAGCGACGGGTCCGTAATCAACTGATGAAACAAATGTTTATTCCCGTGATGTCCCGGGTCGCGTCCGGGCGCCGTGGTCAAGACATCGGCGGCGCGTCGCGCGGCGTCGTCGCCGCGCGGCGTCCATCGCTCGTCGACGCGCTCGCGACGCGCGAGGGCGAATTCTCGGTCTCGCGGGACGCCGAAACCGGCGGTGAAGGTGACCGAGTCGAGTCGGTGTCCCCGCGCCCCTTTGAGTGGATAGGCGTACGCGTCGCGCACGCGACCGACGACGCGGGAGGCGGAGGCGGAGGTGGACGCACCCGCGTTAGCGTCGAGGGAGACGACGAGGGGACGCATCGCGGGGAAGGCGGGACGCCGAGAAGTGGGGACCGGAGACGCGAAGAGACAAAACGACGCGCGCGTCTTTTGATTTCAATGAACGTTGCGAAAGAGACCGCGAACACGCGTTAAATCTTCGGAAGAGACGCGTCGAGCGAACGCCTAGATGCGTCCGGACGAACGCGATCGGCGGCGGCGGCGCTGAGATCGGCGAAGGGGTCGAGGGAGATGGGCGAACGCGGCGGCGTTCGAGCCGTCGGCGGAGAACGCGGCGCGCCGCGCATGGGACTGCCGAACGTCGGTTGAGTCGTCGACGCGCAAGCGACGTCGGCGTCGACGAACATGGGGTTCGTTTGCATGACGGGCGGTGTGGATCTCGGACCGGACGGTGGAATAGTCACGGGCATCGAGACGGAGGCGACGAACGGATTCGCCGAGACGGGGACGGACGCCGGACCCGAGGCGCTCGCGATGTTCGTCGACGGTAAGACGTCGCCGAAAGGATTCGCCGCACTTGCGGTGCTCGTCATCGTCTGCGTCGGCGGTGAAGACGTCGACGCTCGCATGACGTCGTCTAAATCGCTCAGTAAACTCTCCGTCGTGTGCCGAGGCGTCGGTTGGGGCACGGCGTGCGAGCGCGGCGCGATGAGCGCGCGCGCCTCGGCGTCTCCGGAAGCCGCTCGAGCCAAGAGATCGTATCGCGCGATTTCTCCGGTCAACTCGTCGTTCAATCTGATGGCGCTCGTTAACAGCGTCTCGTCGGCGGCGTTGGAGATGAGTTCGACCAAACGCGGTTGCATCGCTCGACACTGTTCCACGAGTTCGTTGGCCAACGTGCTCGGGCTCGGCGGACGAAGCGCGATGCACCCATCGAGCACTTGCGAAAACACCTTGAGCGAATTCGACGCGATCGCTATGTCACCCTTGAGCTTTTCAACGTCCTCACTCGTGTACGTCGTCGACGCGCGTGGTTGTTGAACTGGCGCGGATTGTCGCGCCTCTGCCGCCATTCGTTCGCTCTCGCGAATCGCGCGTTGCAAATCATCATCTGTGGCTGCAGAGTGCGATGGCGCGCCGTACGCGTCCGCGTACGACGACATCGAGGTGAGATGCGGCGCGTTCACGGGGACACTCGTGGTCGCGCGTCGCGCGTGCGCGACCGTCGCGCGTTCCTCCGCCTCCGTCTCCGCCAGCGCCGCCGCGATGGCGGCTTTATCCTCAGCCGAGATGTCATCCCTCGCTCGCCAATCACTCGTCGCCGCCACCGCGTGAGCGGGCTCCCTCCACGTCGCTCCGGACGCCGACGGTTGCGTCGCGCTGACGCTCGTCCTC